>Ga0075520_1000373_pt1 | contig 19104 bp, 16 predicted proteins | sample NGEPerB_FD_75100 | JGI IMG/M metagenome (GOLD analysis project Ga0075520, IMG submission 75100) | Arctic peat soil microbial communities from the Barrow Environmental Observatory site, Barrow, Alaska, USA - NGEE PermafrostAB12-B | ecosystem: Environmental > Terrestrial > Soil > Wetlands > Peat ... | reverse complement strand
TTCCCGGTGTATGGGCGGGTGGTGTGGGGATCCCGGACGCTCCGTGGCGCCGACCAGGCTGCCGACGAGTACAAGTACGTGCCCGTCCGGCGCACCGCGCTGTTCCTCGAGGAAAGCCTCTACCGGGGGCTCAAATGGGTTGTCTTCGAGCCCAATGACGAGCCGCTGTGGGCCCAGATCCGGCTCAACGTCGGGGCTTTCATGCAGAACCTCTTCCGCCAGCAGGCATTCCAGGGCAAGACCCCCGCGGAGGCGTACTTCGTCAAATGCGATAAGGAAACGACGACCCAGAACGACATCAATCTCGGGATCGTCAACATCGTCGTCGGGTTCGCGCCGCTGAAGCCGGCCGAATTCGTCATCGTGCAGCTCCAGCAGCTGGCCGGCCAGATCGACGTCTGAACTAGCGGAATCAGAGAAGGAGACCGATCAATGGCTCAGTTCACCGCCAATGCGATGCGGTTCGACCCCTACAAGAACTTCAAGTTCCGGATCAAATGGGACGGCCGGTACGTGGCCGGCATCTGCAAGGTCAGTGCTCTCAAGCGCACCACGGAGGTCGTCAAGCACCGGGAGGGCGGCGACCCGTCCAGCAGCCGGAAGTCGCCCGGCCGCAGCGAGTTCGAGGCGATCACCCTGGAGCGCGGCGTCACCCATGACACCGAGTTCGAGAAGTGGGCCAACAAGGTGTGGAACTTTGGCGCCGGATTGGGTGCGGAGACTTCGCTGGCCGATTTCCGCAAGGACATCCTGCTGGAGATGTACAACGAGGCCGGCCAGCTCGTCATCACCTACCGCATCCTGCGCTGCTGGGTGTCGGAGTACCAGTCGGTCGCCGATTTCGACGCCAACGCCAACGCCATCTCGATCCAGCAGATCAAATTGGAGAATGAGGGCTGGGAGCGCGACGTGTCCGTCGTCGAACCGACCGAGCCGACGTTCACCAACCCGGCCTGATCTTTCCGGCCGGGTGGCCTGACCAGCGACGACGAGGGACGGCGAGGTGTGGACTGTGCCGATCGAGATCAGGGTGCCGACAACGGCCGACTTGCTCGAGATGTGGGAGCGGGGCCGCGCCGACGTGCCGGCCCGCGCCCTGCTGCTGCTGGGGGCGACCGTCCGCGCCGATTCGGCCCGGGAGCTGACCGAGTTGGCCCTCGGCGCGCGCAACCGGCTGTTGCTCCGAGCCAGGGCGGTCCTGTTCGGTAGTTCCTGCGAGGTGGTTGCCGACTGCGTGGAGTGCGGCACCGAGCTGGAGTCGAGCCTGCCAGTGCTGGCCCTGGTCTCCGATAGCCGGCCGGCCGGCAGCGTCCGGGCCCTGGATTGCCGCGGCTACCAGGTGCGGTACCGGCTGCCGACCGGCGCCGACGTGGTCGGGCTGCCGGGGGCGGTCTCCCGCGCCGCCCTCGAGCTGCTCGGCAGGTGCGTAGTCGACGCCACTGTCGACGGGTGCCCGATCGGCTGGACGGAGCTTCCCGCCGACGTTACCGACCGGCTGGACCAGGCGATGCGCGACGGCGACCCCGACGCGCTCATCGAGGTCGAGTTGATCTGCCCGACCTGCGGCAACGCGCAACTGCTCCCGTTGGAACCGGCCGGCTTCCTGTGGACCGAGGTCGACGCCTGGGCCTGGCGGGTGCTCGGCGAGGTGCACCAGTTGGCGCTGGCGTACGGCTGGGAGCAGGACAACATCCTGGCGCTGAGTCCGGCCCGGCGGCAGACCTATCTGCAGCTGTGCGGGGTGGGCGCGTGACCGCCTACCTGAGCACGCTGGTGACCGCGGCCCGCGGCGCGACGGCGCAGCTGCGACCGCGGCCGGTGGCCCGGTTTGAGGCGCCGATCGCGGCCGACCCGACCGGCTCGATCCACGAGGTCGAGGACCACATCGCCGCCGCCCCGCGGCCGGCCAGCCGGGCCCCCCTCGAGCCGGGCCCGACCGACGACGGGCGTCCCGGCGAGATCCATCCGGACCGTGATCGCCGCCCCGACCCGCGGCGCCGGACCCCGCAGGCTCAGGCCGAGGATCTGGTACCTGTCCGCCCCGTCCTCGCCGCCGAGCACCCCACCATGCGCCACGAGTATCACGACGCGCCCGCCCTGCCGCGGCTGGTCGACGCCGACCACGTCCGGCACGTCACGCACGAGCACGAGACGCACGAGCACGAGACGCACCGCATCGAGCAGGTCGGGGTGCTCAGCACCGCGCTGCCGCTGACGCCTAATCCGGGCGTGCCGGTCGTCGAGCAGCAGGTGATCGAAGTGGCGCCGCCGGACAAGTCCGAGCCGGTGTCGTCCGAACGCGGCGTGCTCAATGCGCCGTTGTTGCCGCCCCAGCTCGGCGAACCCGCCCGTGCCGTTCCCGCGCCGGCGGCGACGCTCGCCGCCACCAGCGCCGTGCCCGACCCGGTGGTTCACGTGACCATTGGCCGGCTGGAGATTCGGGCCGGCCGGCCGGCCCCCGTCGAGCGGCCGGGACGCTCGACCGGCAGCCCGAAGATCCTCAGCCTCGAGGAGTACGGCGCGCAGCGGGGACGGGCCCGATGAGCAACTCCTTGGCGCTCGCCGCCACCACGCGGACGCTGCGCAACCTGCTGACCGAGGCCACGCCGAACGTCACGTTCCTGCCGCCGGACAAGGCCCACGAAGAAGGTGCCGGGGACCAGCTCAACGTCTTCCTGTTCACCACCGCGCTGGCGCCGGCTTGGCGGAATGCCGACCCGATCGGCATCGCGCCCGGCGAGGTCGGCCTGCCGGCGCTGCCGCTGATCCTGCACTACCTGGTCACGGCCTATGCGACGGACGAGGCGGCGGCGCATGTGCTGCTCGGCCGGGCCATGAGCATCCTGCACGACCATCCGGTGCTGGGCGAACAGGAGATCCGCGACGCGACCAGCGCCGACCTGCCCGAGAGCGACCTGCACCTGCAGCGGGAACGGCTCCGGGTCACCCCACTGCAGATCACCACCCACGACATGTTCGAGCTGTGGAGCGGCTTCTCCACCAACTACCGGCCGTCCCAGGCTTACGAGGTGTCGGTGGTTCTGATCGACAGCACCCGCGGTCGAACCGCGCCGCTGCCGGTGCTGCGCCGCGGGTCGGAGGATCGCGGGCCGCAGGCGGTGGCGACCCCGGCGGCGGGGCTGGACGCGGTGCTCGCGCCGGTCGGCGAGCCGGTGGTCACCCTCGGCGCCATCGTCCGGCTGGTCGGCGACAACCTGACCGGCAGCTTCACCGCGGTCCGATTTCGCAACCGGCGGCTCGCTGCACCCATCGAATTGGTGCCGGACCCGACCGGTACCTCCATCGAGCGCACCGTCGCGCTGCCCGATCTGGCTACCGGCATCGACACCTGGGCCGCCGGCATCTACGACGTGGCGCTGGTCAGTGCCTTCCCCGGACTGCCGCGCTGGTCGAGCCCGGACCGGACGATGGGCCTCGGCGCCACGGTCACCGTCGCCCCGCTGGTCGCGGCGCCGGGTGCGCTGAATCTGACCCTGACCTGCCGGCCCCGGCTGCGCGCCGGCCAGCAGGTGCAAGTGCTGCTGGGCAGTGGCAACCCGGTCGCCCCTCTCTCCGTCACCACCCCGACCGATCGGACGCAACCCTCCACGGTGACCGTCACCTTCCCCGGGGTGGCCGCCGGCACCTACCTCGTCCGGCTCCGGGTCGACGGCGTTGACAGCAACCCGGTGCGACAGGCCGGCGGCCGGTCCCTACCCGAGTTCGACTCGAACGCCCAGGTGGTGGTGGCATGACCGACCCCATGACTTGGCTGCAGGCCAACGACCGCTTCTTGCAGATGTCGATGCGCTGGTTGCGGCTGCGCTTGGAACGCACCGCCGCGCAGCACCCGATGCCGCCGAACCTCGGCATCGACGACCGGCCGAGCACCACCCGACCGGGCGTGGATCTGTCGGCGGTCCCGGTGCCGGCCACCTGGGTGCCGCCGCAGCGCCGGGGCTGGTTCCGGCGTTCCGACCCGACAGTCGTGCTGCCGAGCCGGGCCGTCGAGATCGTCCACGAAACGCGGGCGGCACCGCCGGCCCCGGATCGGAATTGGGATGCGGAGGTGGCGGACGCCGCCGCCGCGGTCGCGATGGCCCGGGCCGGAATGAGCCCGCCGCCGGCGCTGGACGATATCGGCGCGGTGCTTGAACTCACCGAGTTCGAGCAGGACGTGCTGCTGCTGTGCGCTGCGCCGGAACTGGACACCGGGATCGGCACGCTCATCGCCGACGTCCAGGGCCAGCAGTGGCCGAGCTTCGCGCTGGCCATGACGGTGTTCGACAACGCCGCGTGGCAGTCGCGCTCGCCGAATGCGCCGCTGCGTCGGTGGCATGTCGTCGAATCGACCTGGGACGATGGCCGGGCGATCTCCACCGTGCCGCTGCGCGCCGACGAGCGGGTGGTGAATGCGCTGAAGGGCCTCGACCACGTCGACGACCGGCTTACCACCGTCCTGGTGCAGGTGCCGGCCCCCGAGGGTGTGCTGCCGCCCAGCCAGCAGGCCGTCGTATGGGATGCGGTGGGTCTGGTCGGGGCCTCGACCGGCAGGGTCGCGCCGGAGATCGTCCAGCTCGTCGGGCCGCACGCCAGCACACGGCTGGCGGTCGCCGCGCACATCGCGGCGGGGCTGAACCGCACCCTGTACCGGCTGCAGCGGCGGCTGCTCCCGACGGCGGCCGCGGATCTGGATCTGCTGGCGCGGCTCTGGCATCGGGAGACGCTGCTCAGCGACGTCGCGCTGTACGTCGAGGACGACGATGCTGCGTCGGAGACGGCGCGGGCGGCCTTCCTGGCCCGCACCGGCGGCATCGTGCTGATCGGTTCCTACGATGTGGCCGCGGACCTCGCCGGCACCAGCGCTGTGCTCGACGTGGCGCACCCGACGGCGGCCGAGCAGGTTGACCTGTGGCGCGCCGCGCTCGACCCGGGCAGCACCGCCGACGCCGGCCAGCTCGCCGAGCAGTTCGACCTTGATGCCGACAGCATCGCGATGGTCGTGCGGCACACCGGGGCGACCCCGGCCGGTGCCGACCCCACCGAGGCGCTGCGGACCGCCGCCCGCCAGCACCTGCGCCCTAAGCTGGAGGCGGCTGCTCAGCGGGTCCAACCACCGCTGGCCACCTGGGATTCGCTGGTGCTGCCCGACGCCGAACTCGACTTGCTGCACGAAATCTCCAGCCAGGTGGCTCACCGCTTCCGGGTCTACCACCAGTGGGGATTCGATCAGCGGATGAACCGGGGCCTCGGCATCAGCGCCCTGTTCGCCGGCGACAGCGGCACCGGCAAGAGCATGGCGGCCGAGGTGCTGGCCAGCGACCTCGGCCTCGACCTGTACCGGATCGACCTGTCGGCCGTGGTCAGCAAGTACATCGGCGAGACCGAGAAGAACCTCCGCGGGCTGTTCGACGCGGCGCAGGGCGGCGGCGTCATCCTATTTTTTGACGAGGCGGATGCGTTGTTCGGCAAGCGCAGCGAGGTCAAGGACGCCCACGACCGGTACGCCAACATCGAGACCAACTACCTGCTGCAGCGGATGGAGCAGTTCAGCGGGCTGGCGATCCTGGCCACCAACATGCGCTCGGCACTGGATCGAGCGTTCGCCCGGCGGCTGCGCTTCATCGTCACGTTCCCGTTCCCGACCGCGGTCAACCGGTCCAAGATGTGGTCCCGGGCCTTCCCGCCGGACGTGCCGAAGGGCAGCCTGGACTTCGACCGGCTGGCCAGGATCGATCTCAACGGCGCCGGTATCGCCAACGCGGCGCTGAACGCGGCGTTCAGCGCCGCCGCCCAGCAGCACGACATCGGGATGGACGACGTGCTCCGGGCCGCCCGCAACGAGTTGCGCAAACTCGATCGCCCGGTCAACGAGGCGCACTTCCGGCTGCCCGCGGAGGCGACGTCATGACCGTTCACCTGCACATCGACCACATCGTGCTGTACGACCAGCCTAACGGTGAACTGAGCCGCGCTCAGTTACAGCAGGCGGTGCAGCAGGAACTCGGCCGCACACTCACCGAGTCGGCGCTGCATAGTTGGGCGGGCCCTGGGGTTGCGGTACCCGACCTGCCCGCGGTCAGCGTCAACACCACCCCGAAGGGACTGCCGGCCGGGATCGCCAATGGGGTCGCGGGCGCCCTCTCCGGGTTGGCCGGTGGCCGGAAATGACTATCTCACCGCGGGTCATCAAGGGCGGGCTGGTCACCATGGACCCGTTCACCGGTGCGGTGCTCCGGGTGATCCCCCTGCAGTACAACCCGGACACCCTCAGCCGCACCCTTGCGCTGCAGGCCTCCGGGGCGGCCGGCACCGACCGCACCGAGGCGCTGCGGATCAAAGGCCCGGCGGTGGAAACCATCAACCTCGAGGCCGAGATCGACCTGACCGATGCCCTCGAGCACCCGGCAGACCATCCCGGTGCCGCCGACGTCGGGTTGCATCCGCAGCTCGCGGCGCTGGAGGCGCTGGTGAACCCGACCGCGGCGACCCTGCAGGCCAACGACTCGCTGCAGAGGTCGGGGACGCTGGAGATCATCCCGATGCAGTCGCCGCTGACCGTCTTCGTCTGGAGCCGGCACCGGGTACTGCCGGTCCGGGTCACCCAGCTGACCATCACCGAGGACGCCTTCGACGTCGCGCTGAACCCGATCCGGGCCAAGGTGACGCTGGCCCTGCGGGTGCTCACCGTTAGCGACCTCGGCTTCGACCACCGCGGCGGCGCGATGTTCATGACCTACCTGCGAAACGCCGAGCGGCTGGCGGCCGGGGCCCGCGGAACCCTTGCCCAACTCGGCATCACGGCACTGGGCTGAGGAGGACACCGATGGCAACCGCCGCACTGCCCCCAACGAGCCGCTACGCGGCCGTCGAGGTGGCCATGTACGTCTCGCCGACCGGGCAGACCTGGGCCTACTTGCGGCGCCGGCTGCTGCCGCAGCCGGAACGCCTCGGGCTGCTCGCGGAGCACCTGGTCACCGAGGGCGAACGCCTGGACCGGATCGCCGCCGGCTACCTCGGCGACCCGGAGCAGTTCTGGCGGCTCTGCGATGCCAACAGGGCTATGCGGCCGGACGAACTTACCGCGGTGATCGGCCGGCGGCTGCGGATCACCCTGCCCGAGGGTTTCCCGGGGTTGACCAGTGTTTGACGGGGTGCGGCTGTCGCTGCTGATCGGCCCGGTGGTGGTGGTGCCGGCGCCGCAAGTGATCATGGAGGCGCTGACGTCGGTGGAGGTCACGTCGTCGGACTCCGGTCCAACGCTGTTCCAGCTGACCTTCGGGTTGAGCAACCGGTCGCCGCTGCAGACGCTGTTGCTGCTCGGCGGCGGCGGCCCCATCCTGTTCCTCCGGGTGATCATCACCGTCACCGTGCGCGGCAACCCGACGGTGCTGGTCGACGGCGTGATCACCGACCACCAGATCGCGCCCGGCACTGACGAGACCCATTCCAGCCTGGTGATCACCGGCGAGGACATCACCGCGCTGATGAACCAGCAGGACTTCAGCGGCCTGCCGTTCCCTGCCATGCCGGCCGAGGGCCGGGTGGCGCTGCTGCTGGCCAAGTACCTGATCTTCGGCGTCATCCCGGCGATCGTGCCCAGCGTGCTGATCGACGTGCCGATCCCGACCTCGTCGATCCCCAGCCAGAGCGGCACCGACCTGGAGTACATCAAGGGCCTGGCGGAACGGGTCGGGTACGTCTTCTATGTCGATCCCGGACCGGTTCCCGGGGTGAATGTCGCCTACTGGGGGCCGCAGATCAAGATCGGCATCCCGCAGCCGGCGCTCAACGTCGACATGGACGCGTTCACCAACGTGCAGAGCCTGACGTTCCGCTTCAACAGTCAGATGAACAAGATCCCGACGGTCTTCATCTACGACGAGCTGACCAAGTTCCCGATCCCGATCCCGATCCCGCCGATCACCCCGCTGAGCCCGCCGCTGGGGCTGTTCCCACCGATCCCGACCAGCCTGGCCGATCTGCGGCCGGTGGCCGACAACCTGTCGAAGCTGCCGATCTCGCAGGCGATCATGATCGGGCTGGCCAAGGCAGCGAGCTTCGCTGAGGCGGTGACCGGGGAGGGCACCCTCGATGTGGTCCGCTACGGCCGGGTACTGAAGGCGCGTCAGTTGGTCGGGGTGCGCGGCGTGGGGCCGGCCTTCGACGGCCTGCACTACGTCAAGAGCGTCAAGCACAACATCAAACCCGGCAGCTACACGCAGAGTTTCACCCTGAGCCGCAACGGTCTGGTGTCCACCCTGCCGGCGGTGCCGGTATGACCCAGAGCAGCGTCGACGGCGTCCGGCGGTTCTACGGCAAATACCGCGGAACTGTCATCAACAACATCGACCCGGAGCATCGCGGCCGGATCACGGCGCTGGTCCCGGACGTCCTGGGAGTGATCCCGTCGAACTGGGCGCTGCCCTGCGTGCCGATCGCCGGCATCCAGGCGGGCGCGTACATGGTTCCGCCGATGTTGTCCGCGGTCTGGATCGAGTTCGAGCAGGGCGATCCCTGCCACCCGATCTGGGTCGGTGGGTTCTGGGGGATGGTGGCCGAGGTGCCGGCGCTCGCGCTGGTGCCACCGCCGATCCCGCCCGGCCAGAACATCGTGCTGCAGACCAGCGGGCAAAGCACGCTGGTGCTCAGCGACTCCGCACCCACCCCGGCAACCGGCGGCATCATCCTGAAAAGCCCGGCCGGCTCGATGATCGTGGTCAACGACACCGGCATCTACCTGCGGACCGCCGCCGGCGCCCAGATCACCCTGATCGGCCCGGTTGTCGACATCAACAACACCGCATTGACGGTGACCTGAGATGCCCGGCTTTCTGCTCCACGTCGGCGCCCAGGTGACGTGCGCGCACCTCGGTCAGGCCCAGCCGACGATGCCCAACCTGCGGGTGGTGGTGTCCGCCCAGCCGACCGTGCTGATCACCTCGCCGTACCTGGTCAGTGCCTGCACCTTCCCGCCGCCGACGGCCGGCAACGGTCCGTGCGTAAGTGGCCAGTTCACCGTCGGCACCGTCAGGGTGACCTCGATGGGGCAGCCGCTGGCGATCATCGGCGGCACCGGCCTTTGCGTGCCGACCGGGACGCCGCTGCTGCCGGTGGCCGCCCAGACCAGAGCCCTGGCGACCTGAGAGAAGCGTGAGATGACAACGACGAGCAGGGTCGACATCGCCTACCCGTACGCCTTCGACGGGCGCGGGCGGACCGCCACCGCGAACTACGGCGACCACGTCCGCCAGATGATCGAGCAACTACTGCTGACCAATCCGGGCGAGCGGGTGAACCGTCCCGAGTTCGGCGGCGGCCTCCTACAACTGGTGTTCGAGGCCGGCGGACCGGAGCGCGCGGCCGCGGTGGAGTTGGCGCTATCGGCGGCGGTGGCGACCTGGCTCGGTGACGTGATCGACCTGCAGGCGCTGTCGGTGACGAGCTCGGAAGCGACGCTACTGGTGCAGCTGGACTACATGGTTCGACCGACCGGCGAACGGCGATCTGACATCATCGAAGCGGCGGTGACCCCATGACGAGCACCCTCCCGGTCTGCGCCGGCGACGAGCGGCGGGCCCTGGTCCGCGCCGACCCGGACCTGAACGGCCTGGACTACCTGGAGGTGAGCGGCGACCAGCGGCGATTGACCGTCTACTTCCTGGACAAGGCACCGACCTACCTGGAGCCGGGGAATCTGCGGATCACCGGCGGCCGCCGCGTCACCGACATCAAGGTCATCGGCTTCCGGCTGTGCCAGAACGAGGACCCCGAACGCGACGACTGCCTGACCATCGACCTCGACCGGCCCGGAGATTTCTCCTGCTACCGGTTGGAGATCGTCGAGACCGACGACCGCGGCCGGCCGACCAACCAGCGGCACCACGGCTTCGACCCGCGGTACTGGTGGCTGGACCTCAACTTCAAGGTCGGCTGCCCGACCGACCTCGACTGCGGGTGCGCACCGGCCGACGTGCCGTCGTGGCCGCAGCCGGAGATTCGCTACCTGGCCAAGGACTACGCCAGCTTCCGCGACTTGCTGCTGGACCGGATGGCGCTCAGTGCGCCGGGCTGGGTGGAGCGGCACGCGCCGGACCTGCAGATCACCCTGCTGGAGGTGCTCGCCTATGTCGGCGATCACCTCAGCTACTACCAGGACGCGATGGCCACCGAGGCATATTTGCAGACCGCCCGGCTGCGGACGTCGGTGCGCCGGCACGCCCGGCTGGTCGACTACCGGATGCACGAGGGCTGCACGGCCTGGACCTGGATGGTGATCCAGTCCGACTCCGATTTCGAACTGGCCGGCGATGGGCTGGCGTTCATCACCAGCGTCCGCGATCGACTCGGCACCGCCGGGTCGATCCTCACGCCGACCGACCTGGATCGGCTGCCGGTGGACAGCTACTCCTGGTTCGAGCCGTCGCTGCCCGGTGCGCTGACCGTGCGGGCGGCCCGCAGCGAGATCGAGATCTACAGCTGGCAGAACTCCGAATGCTGCCTGTCGGCCGGCGCGACCAGGGCCACCCTGGTGGACAAGGTCGGCGAGCACGGTGCCAGCCTGCTGGAGCTGACCGCCGGTGATGTGCTCATCGTCGAGGAGATCCTCGGCCCGCGGACCGGCGCTCCCGGCGACGCCGACCCCGCGCACCGGCACGCGGTCCGGCTGACTGCCGCCGACCGCGGCACCGACGCGCTGACCGGCACCCCGATCGTCGAGGTCCAGTGGGGTGCCGCCGATGCGCTGCCGTTCGCGGTGTGCCTGTCCGCGGTCGGGCCGCCGCCGGAGTGCGCCCTGCTGCAGCCGGTGAGCGTGGTCCGCGGAAACGTGGTGCTCGTCGATGCCGGGCGAACTGTCGTCGAGGGCATCGGTGAGGTGCCGACGGTCAGCGAACACCGCCGTGCGCCGACGGCTGCCCCGATCCGCCGATCCAGGTTGCCGGGCCGTTCCGGCCGCACCTGGCCGGCCGGTCACTGACCTATCGCGGGCCGGTCGACGGCTCCGGTCCGGCGGCGTGGCCGATCCCGGCCGACCCGCGACAGGCGTTGCCGCAGCTGCAGGTCACCGGTGACGGCGGCACCTGGTCGAGCACATTCGACCTGCTCGCCAGCGAGCCCGACGACCGGCACCTGGTGGTCGAGATCGACGACGAGGGCACCGCACGGCTGCGCTTCGGCGATGACATCCTCGGACGGGCGCCGCGCATCGGCTACCCGATGACGGCCCAGTACCGGGTGGGCAACGGACCGGACGGCAACATCGGCGCCGAGAGCTTGGTGCACATCGTGCACCCCGACAAGCTCGACGGTGCCACCGTCGTGGTGCGCAATCCGCTGCCCGCTGTCGGCGGCACGGCCGCGGAGAGCGTCGCCGACGTGCGGATGTCCGCCCCGCAGGCCTACCGCCGCGACCGGCAACGGGCCATCACGGCGGCCGACTACGGGGAACTCACCGACCGGGATTTCGCGGCCAGCGTTCAGCGGGCCGCGGCCGAGCTCCGGTGGAACGGCAGCTGGTACGAGGCCAGGGTGGCCATCGACGCCCGAGGCACCGCGCAGCCGGACGCGGCCCTGATCGAGGCCGTGCAGCACCGGCTGGAGCGCTACCGCCGGGTGGCGCACGACCTGCGGGTGGTGCCGGCCGAGGCGGTCGCGCTGGACATCGAGCTGCGGGTCTGCGTGAACGCGCACCACCGGCGGTCCGACGTGGCCCGGGCGTTGCGGGAGCGGCTGGGCAACCGGCGGCGGGCGGACGGTTCCCTCGGCTTTTTCTATCCGGACGCGCTGACCTTCGGCACCACTATCGCGGTCAGCTCGTTGGTGGCCGCGGCCGCCGGGGTGGCCGGCGTCGACGAGGTAACCGTCACCCGGCTGCAGCGTTACCAGGGGTTCGACGACGGGGCTCTCGATGACGGCGCGTTGAAACTCTCGGCGCAGCAGATTCCGCGGCTGGACAACGATCCATCGGCACCGGAGAACGGCGTCCTCCGGCTCGACCTGGGAGGTGGACGGTGACCACGAACTGCGGATGCGGTGGCGACTACCCGGGCTCGGGTGGTGGATGTGGCGGCGGCTGCTCGGGTGGGTGTGCGGGTGTCTGCTCGGGTGGTGGGTCCGGCGGTTGCTGCGCCGGGACGACGGCGATCACCCCGGTGTCGGTGGCGAACAGGCCCAGTCTGGGCGCGCTGCGCTACCGGGTCGGCACCCACCCGCAGTTCCTGGCCACCATGCGCGCCGAGCTGTCCAGTCAGACCCGACCGGCGCTGACTGGGCTTCGCGCCCGCGCCGCGGACGACCTGACCCTCGGACTGCTGGACGGCTGGGCCACCGTCGCCGACGTGCTCACCTTCTACACCGAGCGGATCGCGCAGGAGGGGTACCTGCGCACCGCGACCGAGCGCTGGTCGGTGGTTGAGCTGGCCCGGCTCGTCGGCTACCGGCCGCGGCCGGGGTTGTCGGCCACCGCCTACCTGTCCTACGGGTTCACCGGCGACCATGAGTTGACCATCCTGCCCGGCGCCAAGGCGCAGAGCGTGCCCGGACCGGGCGAGCAACCGGCGACCTTCGAGACGGCGGATCCGCTGGTCGCGAGGTCGGCGCACACCGCGCTGCCGCTGCGGCACAAGCGGCCACAGCGGCTGTCCTCGGCAACCTTCGCCAGCCGGGACAAGCTGACCGTCGCCGGTGCGCTCGGTGATATCCGCCGCGGCGACGTGCTGGTGGTGACCTTTCCCAAGGTCAAGCCGAACCCGGACGCCTGGGCGGTGCTCGAGGTCAACGCGGTCGAGGTGGACACCGCCGCCCTGAAGACCACCCTGACGGTCACCATCCGGCACACGCTGAATCTGGCCGACACGGTCGTACCCGCGCCCCACAAGCTGGTGCGCCAGCTGGCCCCGGGGGAGACGAGGTTGGGCGCGCTGGTCAAGGCGCTGCGGGTGCCACCGTCGGTGCCGCCGGTCAGCGAGCGCGAGCTGCACCGCGACGTCGGAAACCTGTTCGCGGCCGGGTCCACTGGGGTCAGCCAGTTGCTCAGTGTCGCGGTGCCGGAGATCGCCCCGCTGCTCTGGCGTGCCGAGGCCGCGACCGTGGCGCCGGACGCGGCGCCGCCGACGATCTCCCGGATGAAGGTGCAGGCGGCCATGTTCGGCCACCAGGCGCAGCTGTATCCGACCTACAGCGACGGCGAGATCACCGGCTACGTCGACCCGATGGTGACGCCACTGCCGGTCGCCCCCCGGTCCGACGAGGTCGTCGTCATCGGTGTGGTCGCTGACCCACCACCGACGATCGACCCGCCGAAATACCACCCGAGCACCGAACTCGACCTCGACACGGTGTACCCGGCAGTCCAGCCGGACAGCATTCTGGTGCTGGTCAATCCGGGTCTGACAGAGACGGTGGAGTTCCGGACGGTCAACAAGGTCGAGGTGGTCACGACCCGTGCCGTCGGCATGACCGGCCGGGTGACCAGGGTGACCTTCGACGACGCGTGGCCGAGCGTGGCTGCGGGTGCGGAGCATCCGCAGCTGAGTACCGTGCTGCGTGGCACCACGGTGCTGGCCCAGAACGACCCGCTGACCCCGGCCACCGAGTCGATGGACGACGAGGACGTGTCCGGGACCACCCTGGAACTGGACGGCCTGTTCCCGTACCTCGTCCCCGGCCGGTGGGTAGTGGTGGCCGGCGAGCGCACCGACGCCGCGATCCGCGACCTGCAGCGTGACGAGGCCCAGAACGACGCAACCGCGGGTACCGGGGTGCCCGGCGCCGAGTTGTCGATGATCGCCTCCGTCGAGCAGCGGGTGGCCCAGCTCCTTGGCGACGACGGGAAGACGATGATCGACCTGCCCGGCGACGCCGTGCACACCTTCGTGCACCTGGCCGCGCCGCTGGCCTACACCTACCGCCGGCCGTCGACCGTCGTGCACGGCAATGTGGTGCGGGCCACTCACGGTGAGACCCGTAAGGAGGTGCTCGGCTCCGGAGACGCGACCCGCCCGTTCGCCGCCTACCCGCTGAAGCAGCCGCCGCTGACCTACCTGCCGGTGCCCACCGCGGTCGGTGCCGAGAGCACGCTCACGGTGTTCGTCGACGGTGTCCGCTGGAACGAGGCGACGGAGCTGATCACCGCCGGGCCGGCCGACCGGAAATACCTGATCACGGTGGATGAGCAAGGTGTCACCAACGTGGTCTTCGGTGACGGCGTCCACGGTGCCCGGACCCCGACCGGGCCGCAGAACATCGAAGCCGCCTACCGCAGCGGCATCGGCGTCGGCGGCAACGTCGGGGCCGACCGGATCACGCTGCCCACCTCCCGGCCGTTGGGCGTCACCGGGGTGACCAATCCGGTGCCGGCCACCGGCGGCGCCGACCCGGAGAGCCGCGACGCGATCCGGCGCAACGCGGCGCTGAGCATCCAGTCGCTCGACCGGCTGGTGTCGGTGTCGGACTACCAGGACTACTCGGCCGCGTTCGCCGGTATCGGCAGCGCCAGTGCCCGCGAACTGAGCGACGGCCGGCGCCAGCTGGTGCATGTCACCATCGCCGGCATCAACGACGAACCGATCGCGGCGAACTCCGATCTGGCCCGCAACCTGCGCCAAGCGCTGCTGGACCTTGGCGATCCCTACGAGGACGTGCGGGTGGCGACCCGGCTGCTGCGGCTGCTGGTGGTCTCGGCAAAGGTGCGGATCGCCGCCGACCGTCGGTGGGCCGACGTCGAGGCGGCGGTCCGGGCCGCCTTGCTCGCCGCGTTCGGCCCGAGCGCCCGCCTCATCGGCGAGCCGGTCACGTCGTCGTCGCTGCTGGCGGTGATGGCGGCGGTGCCAGGCGTGGAGTACGTCGACCTGGACGTCTTCGACTCCCTCGACGAGAACGACTTGGTGGGCACCAATCCGGCCGCTGGCCTGGGCCTGCGCCCGGTCGTGCAGGTCCGGCTCGCCGAGGCCGACCCCACCGTCGCCGGCGGCATCAGAGCCGCCGAACTCGTCCTGCTCAGCCGATCCGCGCACGACACCCTCATCCTGTCGGAGCTGACATGACCAGCACATATACCGCTGTGACAGCGGGCGAGGCCGACCGCGAAGACAAGCTGTACGACCTGATCCCGGCGATTCACCGGACCCGTGACGCCGAACTGGGCCACCCGCTGCGCGACCTGCTCCGGGTGATCGGCGCGCAGGTGTCGATCGTCGAAGACGACATCGTCGGGCTCTACGAGAACTGGTTCATCGAGACCGCCTCGGACTGGGCGGTGCCCTACCTCGGTGACCTGGTCGGGTACCGACCGGTCAGCGAGGCCGGCGATCTGGACTCGGCGTCACCGGACGAGGTGCGGGTGCTGGTACCGCGCCGGGAGGTGGCCGGCACCATCCGCGCGCACCGCCGCAAGGGCACCCTCGCGCTACTGGAGGACCTCGCTCGCGACGTCGCCGGCTGGCCGGGTCGGGGCGTCGAGTTCGCCCGATTGCTGGTTGTGTTCGCGCACCTGAACCACCCGCACGCCGACCGCGGACGGGCGGTCGACGTCCACGAGGTCGACGCGCTGGAACGTCTCGGCGGCCCGTTCGACACCCTCGCCCACACCCTGGACGTGCGCCGGATCAACAGCGCCCGCTGGCGGGGAACGTTCAACATCCCCGGGGTCGGTCTCTACGCGTGGCGGATGCACAGCTACCCGGTGACCATGGCGCCGGCGACCTGCATCGAGGAAGTCAGCCCCAGCTCCTTCACCTTCAGCGTGCTCGGCAATGACGCCCCGCTGTTCCGCAAGGCCACTCCGGAACCGGACGACAACTCCGTCGCCGGCGAGGCCAACCTGCCGGTGCCGCTGCGCCGCCGCGCGCTGCAGGCCGAACTCGGCGCGCTGCACGGCCCGGATCGGACGTTCGCCATCGAGATCGGCGTCCGTCGCGGGAATGGCGTCCGCCGGCAGGCGATCCGGGCGGAGCAGATCGTTGTCGCCGACCTCACCGATTGGGCCTACCGACCGCACCGCGGCACCGTCGCGGTCGACCCGGTGCTCGGGCGGCTGGCCTTCCCGGCGTCCAACCCGCCGCTGGGGGTCTGGGTGTCCTACCGGTACGGGTTCAGCGCCGACATCGGCGGCGGCGAATACCCGCGGCGGCCCGCAAAGCCGGCGCCCGGCACGTTCTACCAGGCGGTGGCCCGGTCCGGCCCGCGCGGCCCCGGCGTGGTCGGCAGCATCGAGCGCGCGCTGAACAAATGGCGCGCGGTGCGCACCGAGAAGCCAACCGCGGTGATCGAAATCCTGGACAGCGAGGTGTACGTCGAGCCGCTGTCGCTGACCCTCTACAAGGGGGAGAGCGTGCAGATCCGGGCCGCCGACCGGGCCCGGCCGATCATCGACCTGCTCGACCGCAAGCGCAACGCCCCCGATGCGCTGCTGATCTCCTCGCCGCTACCCGAGGAGAACCCGGGCAACGAGCCCAAGGGTGACGGCGAGGACAAGGACAAGGACTACGGCAAGGGTCACGGCAAGGGCGACAAGGGCGACAAGGGCGAGTACGGCGGTGGTGAGCATGGCGGCAACGGCGGTGAGTACGGCGGCAACGGCGAGCACGGGCACCGATCCGGCGGCTGCGTGCGCCTGGACGGCCTGACCATCATCGGGCGGGCGGTGCATATCCAGGGCCCGCTGCAGCGCGTCGAGATCGTCGATTGCACGCTGGCGCCAGGCTGGGGTCTGCACCCGGACTGCCGGCCGACCAGGCCGGCCGAGCCTAGCCTGGAACTGTATCTGTGCTCAGCGCGGGTGATCATCGAGCGCAGCATCCTCGGCTCGATCCAGGTCTACGAGGATGAGGTCACCGCGGATCCGATGCGGATCTGCCTGTCCGACACCATCCTGGACGCGACGTCGGATGAGCGGGAGGCCATCGGCGCCCCGAACTGGCCGTTGGCGCACGCCGCGGTGTCGTTCTCCGACTGCACGGTGTTCGGCATGGTGCAGGCGCACGCCATCCTGTCCGGGGAGAACACGATCTTCACCGGGCGGGTCCGGGTGGCCCGCCGGCAGATCGGCTGCATCAGCGACAGTTACGTCCCGCCCGGCTCGCGGACCCCGCGCCGCAGCCGCTGCCAACCCGACCAGGTCGAGGCGGCCCAGCGCGACGAGGCGGACTGGAAGACCATCACGGCCGCCGAGCGGGACGCCCGGACCGCCGCCGAGCGGCAGCGGGTGGCGCCCGTCTTCACCAGTCGCCGGTACGGCGAGCCGGCCTACGCGCAGCTCGGGAAGGGCTGCGCGACCGAGCTCGTCTGCGGCGCCAAGGACGAGTCCGAGATGGGCGCGTTTCACGACCTGTTCCAGCCGCAACGGCTGGCCAACCTGCGGGCCCGGCTAGAGCAGTTCACGCCGGCCCGCACCGATACCGCAGTCCTGATCGCGGACTAGGAGGAATCATGCGTGGAGACTTCTCCCGGCTGGTGCTCGGGGGCGATGGTTCGAGCCGGGTGCTCCTGCAGCAGGGGCGGGTACTGCTGGACTCGGACTGGAACGAGGCGGTCGCCGATCTGGTGACGGCCCAGCGCCGGCTGGCTGCCGACCTGATCGGGCCGCACGGCGGTCCGGCGGACGACATGGGGTTCGCTCTGGGGGCGACCACCACCAACGGCGAGGCCGACCTGACCATCGGCGTCGGTTGCTACTACGTCGACGGCTACCGGGTGGCGGTGGAGGCCGACCCGACGGGCAAGAGCACCACCCTGTGGTCCAACCAGCCGTTCACGCCCTGGGTGGACAAGCCCAAGCTGCCCGACCCGCCGTACCTGGTGTACCTGGACGTCTGGGAGCAGCACGTCAGCGCGTTGCAGGACGACAGCATCCGGGAGGTCGCACTCGGCGGGCCGGACACCACGTCGCGGGCCAGGTTGGTCTGGCAGATCCGGACGGTGTCGATCGCCGGCGAGGGTGACCTCGACCTGCAGGCGACCTGCGCGGCCTTCCCTCTGAAGGACTGGCGAGCCCGGCTCGTCGGCAGCCAGCCGCTGCTACGGGCCAGGGCCAAGCGCGACGAGAACGACGACGAGCTCTGCCTGGCCTCACCCGACGCCGGCTACCGCGGCGTGGAGAACCAGCTATACCGGGTCGAGGTCGCCGACGTCGACGAACAGGGCGCGACATTCGTCTGGTCGCGGGAGAACGGATCGGTGGCTGCGACCTGGACCGGCACCGACGTCGATCGGCTGCACGTCGAAGGGGTCCGCGACGCGGTGCACGGCTTCGCGGCGGGGGACTGGGTGGAGCTCACCTGGGATCGCCTCGAACTGGCCGGCGTCGCCGGCACCCGGGTACGCATCACGGCCGTCGACGGGGGAACGCTGATCTTCGACTCAGCGTCCGCGACGGGGACGGTCAACGCCGACCCCGGCAAGTTGGGACATGCGATCGTGCGGCGCTGGGACGCGCACCGGCGCGCCGGCGTCGACATGGTCGGCGGCGCGATCCGGATCACCGAGGACAACGGCGACACCCACTGGGTGGGTCTCGAGGACGGGATCGAGGTGCAATTCGCCGCGCCCGACGCCGGCGACCCCGACCACATCTACCGTTTCGGCGACTACTGGACCATCGTGGCGCGGGTCAGCACCGGCGACATCCAGTGGGCTCGCGGCACCGACGCGAAACCTATGGCGCTGCCGCCGCAGGGCATCAAGCACCACTACGCCCCGCTCGCTTGGTTCGGCGACGGCGACGGCATGACCGAGTTAGGTCGTCAGTTTGCCCGGCTCGCTACCTGTGTGCCGCTGTGAGCGAGGGCGGGCGCGCTCGCGCCGGAGAGCCTCTACATGGACTGCCGACCAGGTCAGTTCCGCCGCCGAAGCCGGCTAGGAGGCACCCAGATCAACCCAGACCGGGGCTGCGCAAGTGGGCGGGGATAGATCTGACCTCGATACCGACTTTCGAAACGGCGCAGCAGTCGGACACTCTCCGATCCGCAGGACAGCTGTTGCCAACTGCTGTCGCGCGCCCAATGCAGTCTCGGCTCGGTGCTCCGGTCGACGACGCGATCGTGCACACCGATGGCGCTGCTGCCAGGGCTGCCGATTTTCACGCCGCACAGGCATTCACTGTTGGCC
>Ga0075520_1000372_pt1 | contig 19121 bp, 13 predicted proteins | sample NGEPerB_FD_75100 | JGI IMG/M metagenome (GOLD analysis project Ga0075520, IMG submission 75100) | Arctic peat soil microbial communities from the Barrow Environmental Observatory site, Barrow, Alaska, USA - NGEE PermafrostAB12-B | ecosystem: Environmental > Terrestrial > Soil > Wetlands > Peat ... | reverse complement strand
CGAGCCCCAGGCAGGGATTGCAACTCACAAGCCGTGGCAAGCCTGGCTTCGGCCGAGGCCCCTGGGCGTCTTGATTGTGGCGATGCTGCTCTTGGGCGTTTTTCTCCGCGTTCACGCCTTCGGTGATCCTGATTCATTTTTGTTCGATGAACATCATTTCGTAGAAAATGCTCGCAACTACCTGCAGCACCGGCCCGACTGGAATGACCATCCTCCGCTAGGCAAGCTAATTATTGCCGAGGCCATTGAGATGTTGGGGGACAGCTCGGTGGGCTGGCGCATGCCATCGTTGATTTTTGGAATAGCGACTATCTTGTTCGGTGGTCTTGCTTCACGCCGATTATTCAAAAGCGTGATCGCGGGGTGGCTGGCTGCAGCCTTCTTGAGTGTGGACGGCTTCTTGATTAGTTACGCTCGCGCAGCCTTGCTCGACGGCTACTTGGCAGCCTGCCTGGCCATTGCGCTATTCATAGCGACGCTCCCGATGAGCTTCGGAGCCGTGTTAGCTGCGGGTCTCATTACGGGGTTCTCGGCGAGTATTAAATTTAGCGGCATTGCCGTATTGCTCCCGTTCTTGTTGATGGTGGCCTTCGCAAACATTCCGCGCAAGAAATTAGCGATATACGGGCTCACATTTGTCATGGCAATGGTGGGCGTGTACGTGTCGCAGTATTCCCGCGGCCTGATGCTAGCGATGCAACCGGCTTCGCCTTTGGATGTGTTCAAAGATACCCAGCGCTTGCTCGATCATCATGCGGCCCTCACGGATATGAAAAACCCCTGGACTTCAGGTTGGGTTACCTGGGCCCTGCCAACGAAACCAGTGCTGCTTCGCTATGCGCAGCACATGGGGGAAGTGCGTGTGCTTTCCGGGCTAGGCAACCTGGCGCTCTGGTGGCCGGGAATTTTGGTCACCGTGGCTGCCATTGCGAGCATATTGGCTAAGGGTGTCATTGCCATTGTGGGCCCAGTTTCGGACGACCTTGACACGTCGCCCTCGGTATCGGTGAGTGCCTTTGTACAAGCCCGGGGACGTTCGGTTCTACTCTTGCTTTCCGGATGTATCGGTTTCTTAGCGCCCTGGGTTGTCACCCACCGTGACTCGTATATCTACCATTTTTTGCCCTGTTATCTGGCGATCGTCCTGCTCTTGGCGGGCTATGTCGATTGGGTGAGAAAACGCAAACCTCTCGAAGCGCTAATCTTTGTGGGTGTCGTGTTGGTTGTTGCGGCATTTTACGCGCCGGTCTGGTCTTCAATGGCAATTTCGGCTGAGGCTGTCCAGGCTCGATTATTCCTGGGGAGTTGGCGATGACGCAACAATATGATTGGCGTCCGTGGTTGGTAGCCGGAGGAGCGCTGGTACTCGCCGCGCTGCTCTTGGCGTTTGGGCGTGGCCATTCTGCGAAGATGGGTGACAGGACGCCTGTATCGATCACAGTCATACCAGTGGACTCGATCAACTTGGATTGCTCGAGTGATTTGAGCTTCGATTCTACTCGCTGCGCCTTCGACGCGCACGGCAAGTCACAAGCCGTGGAAAAACCGCTGCGTCCCTATGTAACAACGGGTCGTGAACTCCTACTCTTATCAGGGGTGTTTGAGGCCCCGGACGTAGGCGAATGGTTGCAGAAGGCAAGACAGACAGGCAGCGAAGCTCGGGTGACGGTAAATTGCCAAGCTTCCGTGCTCGGCAAGGTGGCATCAATTCGCGTTCGCTGGCAAACCGGCGCCGGCTGGGGCACGGAGCGGGACGTGCCCGTCGCACGGGTGAGCGACTGCCGGGTCGTTCCGTAAGTCATCGCCACCCCATGTCGGTAATTGAGGCCAATGCGGGCTTGACACGGACGGCAAGATGGTGAATTTGCTCGCGCTGATATGACCGAACCGACTCGACATGCGTTTCAGGCGGAAGTGGCCGAAGTTTTGCGGCTGGTTGTCACTTCCTTGTACAGTAATAATGAAGTCTTTCTGCGCGAACTCGTATCGAATGCGGCGGATGCGTTGGATAAATTGAGATTCCAGGCCCTTAGTCAGCCCGAATTGCTGGCTTCAGGCGAGTCACTGGCAGTCAGGGTCCTCGTTGACCCCGCGGCCAAAACCGTGACCATTTCGGACAACGGAATCGGAATGTCCGAGACCGAGCTCGCCGAAAACCTCGGAACGATTGCCCGCAGTGGCACGCGGGAATTCGCCAAGCGCATCGAGCAAGTGCGTGCGAGCAATGCCGATGCTCCCACTTTGATTGGGCAATTCGGAGTCGGATTTTACAGTGCCTTTCTAGTGTCTGAAAGCGTCGAAGTCATAAGTCGTCAAGCCGGGCAGGCCGAAGCTTACCGTTGGACCTCCGACGGCAAACAAGATTTTACGCTAGAACCCGCCACCCGCGAGGCTCAGGGCACGAGTGTAACGTTGCACCTAAGGCAGGACACCAACGAATTTCTCGAAGAGTACCGCCTGCGTAACCTGATTCAGCGGTACTCGGATTACATCAGTTACCCCATCGAAATTGCCGTCGTCCACGCCGAAAAGCCCCTCGAATACTCAGTGACAAACCGTGCCAGTGCGCTTTGGCAGCGGCAGCCCAAAGACGTAACCGACGAACAGTACACCGAGTTCTACAAGCACTTGACGCATGATTGGGAGCCACCGTTAGCACGCCGACACTTTCATATTGAAGGCACTCAACTTTTTACGGGCCTGCTCTTTCTCCCCAAGAGCCCCCCCTTCGACCTATTTGACCCGAGTTCCAAGCACGGCGTGCGCCTACACGTGCGGCGGGTATTGGTGATGGAAGCCTGTGAAGAACTCTTGCCAAAGTGGCTGCGTTTCGTCAAAGGTGTTGTCGATTCCGAGGATCTACCGCTCAACATTTCTCGCGAGACATTGCAGGATTCGCGGATTGTGCGCACGATTCGCAAGCAAATTGTCAACCATAGTCTAAATATGCTCGATGAACTCGCCAATGATCGCCCCGATGACTATCGATCCTTCTGGGGATCCTTTGGCCCTGTTCTGAAAGAAGGGTTGCACTTCGACCCCGAAGAGAAAGACCGAATCGCGACATTGCTTCGCTATCCGACTTCCTTTGAGTCCGAGCCGTCGAGTTTGAGCGCATATGTTTCGCGCATGAAGGAAGGTCAAACGGGTATTTACTACGCCGTGGGGCCCACGCATGCACTGCTGACGGCCAGCCCTCAGCTGGAAAGTCTGCGTCGCCGCCAATACGAAGTCTTGTTCCTTACCGACCCGGTGGACCCCTTTGCGATCTCAAATCTTGCGGAATTCGAGGGAAAGAAGCTGATCGACGCCATGGCAGCCGACTTTCAGCTGCCGGATGATGCCAATCAACCCCATAGCGAGGATGAAGCCAAGGCTAGCGAGCCCCTAATCAAGAAGATTCAGGAGGTATTGGGCAATCGCGTCGCGGAGGTCCGCGTGTCCAAGCGCCTTAATGATTCGCCGACCTGCTTAGTGGTACCTTCGGGTGGCTTGCCTCCGCACCTTGAGCGAATGCTCAAAGCCAGGCAGATGGACGTTCCAGAGGTCAAGCGCATTCTCGAGATCAATCCCGAACATGCATTGATTGGTCAGCTGCGCAACTTGTACGTGGTTGAACCCAACTCGAGCAAACTCACTGATTGGATTGAATTGCTATTTGATCAAGCACTGCTAGCCGAGGGGAGCCCCCTCGAGGATCCGGCGAGTTTTGCCCGCCGCTTGACGCAGCTCATGTCGGAGGCCGCCGAAGCGGCGCTCAAGTAGACGGTGCGGACGAGCTAAACCGCGGCGGCCTGCGACTCTTCCTGCTTTATGCGCCGCTCATCAAGCTCCGCCTTCACCTTTTCCATCAAGGGCTCATCGAGCTTGTAGAAGAGCACCAAAATTGCCAGGGTGATGATCCCAGCCACAAACGGGATCACGCTCATCATCGCCTTGAGGCCGTTCCGGACATCAATGTTCTGCGCGACGTGAGGCACAAACCCTGTCGTCGCGAGAATCACGCCCGCAATTACAGTGCCCACCGTCCAACCAATCTTGTTCGACATAATCGAAGCGGAGAACACGAGCCCCGTGGCGCGCCGTCCCGTCTTCCACTCGGAGTAATCGGCGGTGTCGGCATACAGCACCCAGAGCAGCGCGGAGATTGGTCCGCCAGCGAGGGAACCAATCGCCTGGAAGGCGAAGATTGGAACCAGGTCGTTTGGCTTGAAGAAGTAGAAGATCCCGGTCGAAAAGAGCGCCGTCGCCAGGAGAATAATCAGCGCGCGCTTGCGTCCGCACCACTTTGCGAACCACGGCACTAGCAGCACGCCGATCAACGACAAGCTCTGCCCCAAGGTGTTGAATGCTGAGGCAAGAACCTCGAAACCATATTTGTGAGTCGTGCCGAAGATCGTGACCTCCTGCTCGCCGATATAGTACTTGAAGTAGTGCGCAGTGACGCTCAGGCGGATGCACACAAATAGGATGAAGAGAATTGTCGCGGCAAACAGTACCATCCAAGGGATATTCTTTGTGATATCCCGGAGGTCATCCTTAATCGGGGTCTTTTCCTTGGCAATCGGCTGGATACGCTCACGTGTCATCATGAACGTGATGACGAACAGGATGATAGCGGCAATACCGTAAATACCCAGGGTTGCCTGCCATCCCTTGGTGGCGCTTCCATGACCGAAATGTGCGGCGAAGGGCAGTGCTGTTGCTGAGACGATGAAGCCGCCGAGATAGGCGCCCACGAATTTGAAAGACGAAGCGCTAGTCCGCTCGATCGGATCGCCGCTGATGACACCGAGGAGTGACGTATACGGGATATTTACCGCTGAATAAAGGAACATGAACGTGACGAACGTTACGTAGGCGTATACGATCTTCGCCGTGCCTCCGAAGGCAGGAGTGGTAAACGCCAACACCGCGGAGATAGCCAGCGGAACAGCGCCCCAAAGGATGTACGGCCTGAATTTGCCCCACCGGGTCGAAGTGCGGTCCGCAATCATCCCTATGACGACATCGAAAAGTGCATCCAAGAGCCGGGAGACCCCGATCATGATGCCAGCTGCCGCCGCCGACATGCCGAACACGTCCGTGTAGAAAAAGAGCAAGTAGAACGTGATCGTCATCCAGAACAGACAGGACGCCAGATCACCGAACCCGTAACAAACTCTCTCGAGATAGGGGAGTTTCTGCTTTTCGTTGCTCATGAGTGGCCTCCGCGAACCGGACCCTGCGCCCTTAATTCCTCAGCTACCGGTCCTAGAGTCAATGCGCCAGATTGCGGGCCGCACACTACGGCGGGGCAGCCCAAAGGATCAAGGGAAATGGGGTAGCGAGGCTGGATCGCCCCCCACCCGCCACTCGGCTGGATTAGCGGGACGCATCAGTCATCGGTATATCGGGACGTGATATCGTTTCGCCCGGGATGCCATTCTGGGACGCCATTTTCGTAGAAGCGCGGGTTCTGCGGACCGTGCACTTCATTTGGACGCTGTTTTTCGCCTACGTATTGGTTCGCATTGTTGCGGTTTCTCACCTTAGGCGATTGCGTCCTCCCTTTGGCGCAACGATCATTTGTCTGCTGCTCCTTCCTGTCGCAGCGTACTTGCACAACACGAATTTAGTTGCGCTCAAAGATACCCGGCTCGTGGCTTTAAGCCTAGGCACATTGGCGGTCATCTGGGAAGTCGGCACTCTCCTATTTGGCGTACTCGAAACGCGACTAAGGCTGGTGGTTCCGCGAATCGTGTCGGATCTCATCGTGACGGCTGTTTCCATCGGCGTACTGGCAGTCCTGCTTTCCCGCATGGGAATCAACCTATCAAGCCTCCTTGCAACCTCCGCCGTGCTTACCGCCGTAGTAGGCCTGTCCCTTCAAGACACGCTGGGGAATATGGTTGCCGGTATCACGCTTCAGCTCGATAGCTCCGTTCGTGTGGGTGACTGGATCAAAGTGGGCGACTTGAGCGGACGAGTCTCGGAGATTCGTTGGCGATTCACAGCCATTGAAACCCGCAATTGGGAAACCGTCATTGTCCCTAACGCCCAGCTGATCAAGGGCCAGGTTATCATTCAGGGGCGCCGTTCTGGTCAACCAGTGAAGTTGCGCCGCTGGCTCTATTTTAACGTAGATTTTCGCTATTCCCCGGCGCAGGTTATCGAAGCCGTTCAATCCGCATTGCGTGGTGAAAAGATCGCAAATGTGGCGGCCGAGCCGTTGCCCAATTGTCTGCTAATCGATATCTATGAAAGTTACTACCGCTTTGCTGTGCGCTACTGGCTGACCGATCTCGCCGTGGACGATCCGACGGACAGCACGGTGCGCACCCGAGTCGTCAACGCTCTAAAGCGTGTCAATGTTCCGATGAGCATACCCGCACATGCGCTGTTCGTAACCACAGACACGACGGAGCGACGCGAGCAGAAAATGCGGCAAGATCTCGGGCGTCGTGTCGAGTGGTTGCACCGCATTGAACTGTTCGATAGTCTTTCAGTTGAAGAAGTCACCAAGTTGGCAGAAGCGTTACACGCGATACCATTTGGGCCCGGCGAAGTTTTGACTCGGCAAGGTGCCGAGGCACATTGGCTTTATGTTGTTGTGTCCGGCACGGTAAGCGTCAGGGTTAGGCACGAAGAGATGGAACGCGAGGTGGCGCAATTAGGCGAGGGTAGGTTCTTCGGCGAGATGGGTCTCTTGACCGGTGAGGCTCGCACAGCCACCGTGGTTGCCATTGACCAAGTCGAATGCTACCGCTTGGGCAAACAGGCCTTTCAGGAGCTGCTCAAAGAGCGCCCGGAAATCGCGGACGAAGTGGCGGCTGAATTGGCACGTCGTCGCTCGCAACTGACCGCGGCGCGCGAGGATTTGGATGCTGAAGCCAAGCACGAAAACGAACGTCAGACCGCGTATGATCTATTGCACAGGATCCGTGCATTCTTCGAGCTAGACGACGTAAAGAAGAATACTTAGGGTATCGAAAAGTCGGGGGATCGGCGCACGACTTGTCCTAGTATGATTAGACCTGGCCCGGGTAATGTTAGAGCCTGCGCCGAATCGGCCAGGGTCGCAAGCGTACCTGTAATGACCTTCTGATCAGGCCTGGTGCCGTTTATCACTAAGGCCGCCGGCGTATTGGCGTCTCTTCCGTGTTGGACTAATCGTTCGCAGGCCTCACGTACAATCGAGCGACCCATGAAGAGTATCAACGTGTCGGGACCTTTGGCCATCTGTTCCCACTCATTGTCGTCCGGGAGGCGACCGTCGCGCTTGTGCAGGCTGTGCGCGCCGAGGGATCGGCCCAAATCCCGATCGGTCACGATGATGCCCGCGGCAGCTGGCACTGCGGTAAGACTGGAGACACCGGGGATAATTTCGCAGGCAATGCCTGCCTGTTCCAGAGCCAGACGTTCTTCCTGGGCTCGCCCATAAATGCAGGGATCACCTCCCTTGAGCCTGACCACGCGGTTTCCTGACATCGCCAGAGTTACCAGGAGTTCATTGATAGCAACTTGCGACATCATCGCGTGGCCGCGATGTTTCCCCGCATCAATGTGTCGCGCATTGGGCGCGTGCCACTGGAGAATTTCGGGTGAGGCCAAGGAGTCATACACGACAACATCGGCTTGGCTCAGGCGAGCGACCGCCTTGAGTGTCAATAATTCCGGATCCCCCGGCCCGGCGCCCACCAGTGCAACGGTCCCGGGCGTCATTGCCATTGCAGGAAAGTTACCTTTCCGGGGTGCTCGGAAGAAAAATGGACCATAGTTGACTCTGTGCGTCATACAGCAGCCCGGCCAAAAGTCGAGCTTGGAAGTATTGTGGGGCAGGCTGCAACTGCACGAAACGGCCTCGAAACTGCAGCTCAGAAAACGAGCATCCAATGGAAATCGATTCAATCCCAACGCATTCGAGTAATCTTCCCCTAGCCGGGTTCTGTGTCGTTTCCTTTGAAGCCCGCATGGGTGCCGAAACTTGTCGCTTATTGGAACGGCAAGGCGCCACGGTCATCTCTGCACCCGCTCTGAAAGAGGTTCCGCTCGCCGATCAAACATCAGCGCTTCGATTTGGCGAACAATTGCTGGGCAATCAAGTAGACGTCATAGTGCTTTTAACTGGTGTTGGAACTCGACTGCTCGTCGACGTGCTCTGCAACCGTTGGGAAAAGGAACAAGTGCTGGCTGCACTGGGAAAAGCCCTGTTGGTATGCCGGGGGCCGAAGCCAGTTGCCGCGCTCAAGGTCTTGGGGCTAAAGCCCAACGTCACCGTACCCGAGCCGAATACTTGGCGCGACGTTATTGCCGTCTTTGAAGCGCAGGGGCTCGGCAAAGACAAGAGAATTTGGGTGCAAGAATACGGTCGACCCAACCCGGAATTGGTTCAAGCCCTAGCGAAGCAAGCCATGCACGTGGACACCGTGACCCTCTACGGCTGGACTATGCCCGATGATTTGGAACCCCTAAAAGCGGCAATTGCGGGCATGATTTCAAGCACCGTTCGTATTGCTCTATTCACGACGGGCGTTCAAGTCGATCACCTTTTCGAATTGGCCGGTCGCTTGTCGCTGGGGGATGCTTTAAGGCAGGCAATGAACGAGCGAATCGTCATCGCTTCAATCGGCCCGCTTACAACGCTGAGGCTTAAGCATTACGGAATCCGTGCCGACATCGAACCCGAGCATCCCAAACTAGGGCATCTCGTTGCCGCAGCGGCGGAACAGACCCGCGACGTAATAGCTAAGAAGCGAACTCGAGGCTAAATGGCGACGCGCAGAGCCATTCCGAAATCCACTATTGCGGGCGCCCGACTAAACGGAATGCCGCCCAAATTCAGATTTTGTATTCCGAAACGGAACTCGCCGTTCTGATTGCCGTAACGACCCGACACAAAGGCTTCAAATCGCACGTGTGTCAATGCGATAAGCGAATAGTCGAATCGGGTGATGAAGGATTTGTCCGACAAATTGCCAATTGTTGAAAGTGTAAAAGTATGATTATCCCAGGAATAAGGTGCAGGAAACGTGACGTACAGGGCGGCATAGTGCCTCCCCAAGTAAAAGAAGTTCGCGGATTCCGCAAGATCCGCTGAATGCGGTAATACCAAGCCGGGGTACACGACAGGGCTGTGATAGCCTAGCCCATTGTAGAAGTACTCCGCACCCACGGTAAACATATCGTTATCGTTGTACTTGCGCGAATAGTTCACGCCACCGACGGCCTGAGGGACAATTCCTTGGTGCCGGTAAATCGGATAGGTTGAGTCGACGATTTGTGCAAGGCGCGCCCGCGCGGTGTCACTAGGCGTCTGCCACGAAGGCGCCGTCGCGGCGTCCGGAATTGTTGCGTTCGGGTCGTAGCGTACCCGGTCAATGTCGTCCAAATAGCGAATTGCCAGCTCCCCGTACACATCGAAATCGCCGATGCCGCTGGACAAGTCCGCCGCAAACTTGGGCTTTTTGTCCTTTTGAATATACGCACCAAGTCCGAGTTCCGTAGTGTCGAGTACAAATTCCGCCCGCGCCGCACCCGCTACGTGGCTAAGGGTTGAGGTTGCCCCTGTTCCTTCGGTAATGCCATAGGCGTAAAAATTCCATTGCCTTGACTCGATCGGCACGTGAAGCTTGATCATCGTCGTGCCCGTGCGGGCATCAAATACATCTAGGGGATTCCTGGGGCGCAGGTGCAGGTAATCCGTAGGGGCCCAAAACCGCGCGGTCCCCCAGCGGACATGTTGCTTGCCCGCTGTTACGAATACACGCCGCCCAATATCGAAATTCAGCCACAACTGGTCAAGGTATACTTTGGGGTCGCGGGTTTGCGGCTGAAACAGCGACGACAGCGATTGACTGCCTGAAGTTGTGCCCGTTGCCGATACGGAAGCAATAGAATAATTGTTGCTCGTGCTCGCGGGCAATGTTGGATCATACAACATGCGCCCGCGGACGAACGCGCGAACTCTGTCGTTGGGGCGCGCGTCCATGTAGACGTCGAGCAAAGACGGCGAGCCAAACGAATAGTCAGAGAACCTTTGGCCCTTCGCACCCGTGCTTTGCATCCGCAAATAAAGCTGGCCACCAATTTTCAGTGGATCATCCGGCGCGGCCTCTTCTGTAAACATGGGCGCCGCGTCACTGTTGCCGAGGATCTGCGCGTCACGCGCCGCGTCTTTGGACGCTGGGTTCGGCGAAGGGGGGGAGTTTACAGAGCCGGCAGTATCTGCTGCCGTGCGGACGCCCGCTGCGGCAATTGGAGGAGCGGCTTGATTAGTCGTCGGCGTGGCTGATGGGCTTTCCGACTTCGGATCCTCCGGGGGATTGGCAGAGGGCGAGGGGGTATCGGCGGGTGCAACGCTGTTCGCCGGTCCAGCCCCGAAGAGTTCAGCCTCATTGGGGCGATCTTGAGCAGCTGCGACGTTCGGCAACATTGTCAGTGCGGTGCCGACCACCGCAGCGCCTAGACTGCCGACACGATCTCGCAGGCCTAATCGCCTTGCCGCTCGACTCATCGCGACTTGCTTTCGAGCCACGCTTTCGTAAACAGATTGGCCTCTAGAGCGTGCAGATCTACCGACTTAATTAGGATTAGCGTTGAGTTCTGCTTCTCGACCTCGTCATAGAAGCGAATCTCCTGTGGGTACCAGATATCCATGCCCCTGGATTCGCTGAAGATTTTCTTCCATTTGGGGTAGTAGGACGTACGAAGCAGCCGCTCGGAAAGGGCAAATTCCTGCCGCTTTAGCACATTTTTCGTTTCCTTATCGACCCACAGCTTGATGACAGGAAATGCTAAATCGAGCCCCGGCTTGCCCTTCAGCGTCATCATCTGCGCTGTATAGGTGCCTAACTTTTCTTCGCCTTTGTCCTCGGGATCGTATTCCTGTGCCAGGCGTGACTCGTCGAAATCAGAACGGCGGGAATTGGTGCCACCAATCCGCTCGCGCTCAGTGCGCCGCTCCCATTTACCGACGGAGGGATCGTAGAACCACATATTCTTGTCAACGCGAAGGTACCCTTGGCCTTGAGAAGCCTTTGGCTTGGTGAATATGATCATGAACTTTTGATCTGCACTACGGCGAAACACTAGAGCATCATATACAACGGCAACCTTATTCTTTTCCTTCTGCTCGATATAGACATTCGATCGCCAATCGCCCTGATTGCGCTGGCGATCGTCCACGACCTTGAGAATGTCTACAAGTTGCTCTTTGCTAAGCGCAGCTTGCGCCATTCCTGGCGCCAAGAGGTTGGTTAGCGTCGCGAGTGCAAGGCCGATGACAAGGGAGAAGAGTCTCATTCGCATAACATCCTCATCCAAAATGTGACATCGCGTCGACCGGCTTCAACCGGGCTGCGCGCAATGAAGGGAAAAGTGAAGCTGCGCCGGTTACGAAGGAAATTAGCGCTAGCGCGCCAAGCATCGCTTTGGGCAACACGGCAAGATGTAATGTGTCCGACATAAGAAATATTTGCACGGACAGTGGTACGTGAATATGGACAGCATTGAGTGCGGTTGCGACACTCAGACCTAATAATATGCCGGCACAGCCGCCAAAGACGCCGAGCATCAGCGATTCCAGAAAAAACATTCTTACGACGCTGCGGCGTTGCATACCCATGGCGCGCAGCGTTCCAATTTCCTTGGTTCGTTCGCGAATGGCTATCCACATCGTATTCATGATTCCCGTAACTACGATTCCCAGTAGAATCAGCATCAGTATGAACGTCAGCCCGTCAAGGGCCTTGAGCGTCCACATCATGAAGGAAAGCTCGTCTTCCCAGGTCGTGACGTCCAGTTTTTGCCCCGTCCAATCTTCACGCGCCACGGACTGGAATTTCATGAAAAATGGCTTCGGGTCAGGTTCCATGAGCCGATAGCCCGCGTGTTCCAACGAAGTGCGAAGGCGCGCCGCCAGACGAGGCAAGTCCTTGAGCGCTTTTTGGTGCAAGTGCAAATGAATCGCTCCGGTGACATCCGGGCGCAATTGGTAAAGGCTGCGCAAGGAATCCGAGGACACGAATACATTCCACTGACTCAGCAGGCCAATATCCTTCGCGATAGCTACGACACGACAATCAATTGTATTGGCAACACCGCGCGGTGTTTGGGCAGAAATGGTGACGGCATCTCCCACCTTGACTTGAAGCTTTTTGATCTGGGATTCAAACAAAAGTATTGTGTTTGACTGGGCCAAATCGTCAAAATTACCGCTGGAAAGTTTCACTATATTCTTGAAATCGCGCTCATGCTCAATCTCGATGCCGCCAATCCCGGCCTGGGTCGAGCCTGCATCTGAGACAATTTTTCCCCAGCCACGCCCGCGCGGAACGGCAAAATCTAGCTCAGGCATTTCTCGTTTTACGACATCGACTACCTTTTGGTAGTCCGTAACAATCGGTCCGGCCCGGCCGGCGGTAACCTTGAAAAAGCCACCGACATTGAGGTGGCCCGTTGATATTGTGGTAGCCGTCTCGATCAGTGTCTGTCTAATTCCAGCGGAAAGACCGTTCAATAGGACTAACAGGGCCGTAACCGTTGCGATAGCAGCGCCCAACAGAAATGTTCGGCGCTTATGTTCGAACAGGCTCAATAGGGCGATACGCAGGTCCAAAAAGAACGATGACATGATCATTCCTCAGATTGCATGGCTTGACGCGGGCTCACACGCATCGCGATCCACGCGGGATAGGTGCTCGATATTACGCTAACGACTAAAACAATGATTAACGCGAGCCCAAGATTCTTGCTCGACAGCTCGGGATACAGGCGGGGGCCAGAGAAAAAGAACGTCACGATGTCGTTCCAAGCAGGGATGCCACGATGGCCAAGCCAGGACACCACGAGGGTGCCCAGCAGGATTCCAATGACGCCAAACAGAATCCCTGTCACGACAGATTCAAGTACAAGCATGCTCCAAATAAAACGACGCTGTGCGCCGATAGCCCGTAGTGTCCCAAATTCCCGCACCCTTTCGAGGGTTGCCATGACCAGGGCGTTGTTGATGATAATCAGCGCGACCAAGAATATGATGATAACGGCGGTGTAGAGCACGGCGCGCATCAGCACGGTGAACTGGCCGGTGATGCCTACGGCCTTTTGCCAAGAGAGCGCTTTGAGCGGCAGGCGATCACGGGCTGCGGCCGATTCTATGGCAGTCAAAGTATTGCCGAGCTGCCGAGCGTCTTTTAGGAATACGGCGGCGTTCAAAACGACGCCCTGCTCGAGCTGCGCTGGATCATAAGGTGCATCTTGGGCCTGGCTGCGCTGGCGACTTCCCGCGATTTGGGACAACTCTTCGGCCAAGGTTGGAGTATTCGAGGGCGTCGGGGCATCCGTGGCCGTCGAATCGTTCTTGGTGTCCGATCCAAACAGTTGAGCATCGGCATTTTCTCGCGCTATGTCCTTGGCTCCAGCCTTTGCGCGAAGATCGCGGATCTCCTTTTCACGGTCCGCTGTCAAGTACCCGTACAGTTCCCGGAATGAGACCAAATCCATCATGTTCATCGCGCCGGCCTGGGGAGACTTCTCGAGGCCCTTGAATGCAAATACCCCGTACACGTGCAGGTTGGCCGACTGCACATAGCCGCTTCGGGTATAGGCTTTGATGGTCAACGTGTCGCCAACGCGCACTTTGTAGAGTTGTAGAGAGGGTGCAAGCTGTTGGTAATAAAATTGGTAACGCTCGTCGAAGTTATCATCATTCATCGTCAAGAACTGAATCAATAGTTGCCCCACATCGGTCTGTTGAGAATGCAGGTAAGTGCCGAGCTTACTGCGAAACAGCTCGGTCTTTTCGCCATCCAATTGCAGCAAGATTTCCTGACCATTGTTGGCATTCTCTTTGATCATGCGTTGAAGTTCGGGCTCCTTGGCGATCTGCTCTTTTCGATTGTCTCGAGCCACCTTCACCTTGTCTAAGGTTCGAGCCGTCCGCAATTTAACCTGTTCTTCGTAGACATATTTCGAGAACAGAAAACCTCGCTTCCCGTATGGAATTGGCTGACCCTCAACGATGGTCATGCGATCAAAAGTACGCCGAAATTCCGTGGGATCAGTGCCGATATATCGCAGAAAGAGCATGTCCGCATCGCTGGCCAGGGAAGCGATGCGGTTCTCTAGGAATTCCAAATTTCCGTATGGATCTTGATCAAAATCTTTCCAAAACCCTTCGGAATTGGCTTTTTGCACGAAGGCCAGGTCTTCGCTGATATCAGTGGCGTCAGTCCGAACCTTCTTTACGTTCTCGAAATCGCCGTTCAGGACCCGAACAATTTGGCGAATGTGATCCTTTTGAGATGTGTAGTCCGCTACCGTCGCCGCGGACTTGTCCCCGGCTTGAATTTTGGTGGCGGACTCACGCAAGCGCGACAACACCTGATCCACGGAGTTTCCAGCAGTCACCGTGGCCATATCAATGCCCATCGGGACAACTGCCGCAACGTTTGCAATGGTATTCAAAGTGCGGCGAACTTGAGCGAAATCCGCAAGGGGTGCGATGTCATTGCCGCCGGGGCCAAAGCCTCCGAACACGTCCAGCGTTTCTTTTGATTCTGCTGAGTAGACTTGGATGTCTCCGGCGATGCTACCTGTAATACTACGGCTCATCGACTGATCGACACTATCTAACAGCGACGTTCCGATCACAATAATGAAGGCACCAAAGGCAATAATGCCGCCAACAATGAAGGTCTTGACGCGACTGGCAAACAGATTGCGTAGCGCAATTTGCGCTACGACTTTCAACGTGTCCCAGAAGGCATTCACGGCTGGCTTGCTCCCGCGATTGGGTGTCCCAACTCTGCGACTTCAGCGGCTGTGGCCCCAGCGCCTACGGGCGAATCCGAGAGCTTACCATCCGCGAGTCGGATGATTGCGTGCGCGTAGCTCATCACGCGGGCATCGTGAGTCGAAAAAATAAAAGTCGTGCCGTCAGCGTGATTCAGTTCGCGCATCAGATCGAGAATATTCTGGCCAGTGACGGAGTCGAGGTTGGCGGTGGGTTCATCGGCGAGTACCAATTGTGGCCGGGTTACCAAAGCCCTGGCTATGGCAACGCGCTGGCGCTGGCCGCCGGAAAGCTCACTGGGCCGATGTTTGGTGTAGTCTTTCAAGCCAACGCGCTCTAGCAGCGAGTGTACGCGGGCCGCCCTTTGGCTTGAGGCAAGTGTGCGCTGCAGCAACAGGGGTAATTCGACATTGCGAAATACGTCGAGAACTGACACCAGATTGAAGCTCTGAAAGATAAAACCAATCGTATACAGCCGAAGCCTCGTCAATGCCCGCTCGCCGAGCTGCGTCGTGTTGTGTCCGGCAACTTCAACAGAACCACTGGTGGGCGTATCGACACAGCCAATCAAGTTGAGCAAGGTCGTCTTGCCGCTGCCGGACGGCCCCGCAATGGAAAGGAACTCCCCAGAATTTACCTGGAGCGAGACCCCGCGCAATGCGGGCACTGTCACTTTGCCGAGCCGATAGTCCTTGGTCGCATTATGAATCGAGACGATGATTGCCATAATTTTGCGCTGTCAATTGGAGTTGCGGATGCAAGAGGCAGGATAGTATTAGATCGCGGATGGTGATTACGCTTGTCCAAGTGGGGGCACGACCCAGAAAAAAACACCCAGGAATGCGTAATAATGGCGTCAAAGAAGGCCATAGCTAGCAGATATTCGCCTAATTGTCAGGTGCGCCCAGGGACCGGTGTCGAACAGGAAGGCCAGTAAAGTTTTTGGGGATTGGCCGGCACGGAATGTTCGCGTGCATTCATGATAATGAATAAACGCGAAGCTCAATTTCTCGAAAGCCAAGCGACGGATTCCAGATGAACCGTGCCGGGAAACATATCAAAGCCCGTGAGTTGTTCGAGTTGCCAGCCCCCCGCCTCTAGGGTTTGAAGATCCCGAGTTAACGATTCAGGATTGCACGAGCAATACACGATGGTTCGTCGGGCAAGTGCCATCAATACGTCTAATCCATCCCGGACTCCCGCGCGGGGCGGATCTAAGATTACCGCGTCAAAGTGCTGACCTTCCGCCAGCCAATGCCGGCATGTCGTAATTGCGTCACCGTCAGTAAATCGAACCCCCGCTAGTCCCTGTTCTCGTGCCGCCTGCGTTGCGGCCGATCTGCACGTTGAGATGCGTTCAACTCCCGCGCCGGTCAAACCCGCTCTTGCCAGGGGCAACGCGAAATTACCGGATCCGCAGAATAGATCGGCGAAACTTTTCAAACCGCGTGTTCGGGCGCCGTGCGCGACGTGCTCGGTCAAAGTGCGATTGACTTCAAAGTTCACCTGAAGAAACCCGTTCAAAGGGACCCACTGATAGGTCGCGCCGTCGATGTCAAAACGCTGCTGAGGCATATCCGTGTCCGCATCCGTGGCCACGCATTGATTATTGAGCGAGGTAGCAATGTCCGCTATTGCGGACTTTGACAACTCCGCACCGTTTTTCCGGGTCAGAAACAATCCGGAGTTGCCGTCTCGATCAGGCGCGCGTGCTTCGAGATGTGCAAATGGCACCAACAACGAGCTGTACGAGTCGGACCAGTCGTGCAAAAGCGCAATGATGTGGCGCAGAGCAGGCATGAGAATAGCGCAGTCCGGCGATTTATCGGAATTGAAGAAACCAATCTTTCCTGTTTCATCAATGCGCAACCTGATTCGATTGCGGTAGCCGATGCGCTGATGGAAAGTAACGAATTCAACGGGAGGCGCGGCCGTTTTCAGATCCGAGTGCAGCCTCTCGAGCACTGCAAACTTGATGGCGCGCTCCTCGGCCAGAGACTGCAAAAGCAATGGGCAGCCACCGCATCGTTCGACGACCGGGCAATCTTGAGCAACGTTCATGCAAGTTACTGAATTTCTTGGGCCATCTTCTTGGGTCTAAAGCCAAAAGTGTTCTCAACGGTTTCGGAGGCACTGGGGGCTGGCCGCAACAAGCTTTTCGAGGGGGCGCTGCTCACACCAGCACTGCCGGTAGCATTCGAATTGATCGCTAGCGTACCGTCATCCTTGGGGCTAGCTGGGCTTGCGTTGATATGGCCCGCATGGCTTGCCTTGAGTAAGCGGGACTCGCGTCTGATTTTTGATTGCGCCGCTGCCGGAGCAGTAAGCGCAACCTTGTTGCCAATTGACGGCATCTGCGCCGCAGCCGCGACGGGCACTCTTGGCGTCAATTCCGCCAATGCCGCGGGCGGCTTGGCTGCGGCAAGTTCGAACGGCAAGGGCGGATTGTAGTGCGTCACCGACGCGACGCGCGCGTCAATTATTGCTGTCGGGCCTACTCTGAATCGAAATATCGCTGCAACCAGTAGCCCCGCGACGACTAGACCCCCCAAGTACAACCAATTGTTGCGCCGTTTCCTGAGCACCAGGCTTTCATCCAGGGTCAGGATTGAGGGCGCATCCGTCGTGGAAATATCGCCCGAGTAGGCGAGGGGTCGGACCGCGCGGGCCGGCACTGAAGCGGCGTAGCGTACGGCAGGGGGTTCGGAGTACAGTTGCGGTATCGCGAGGGATGCGCTGACTTTTAGCCCGCAAACGAAACGCAATACGTCCGCGGCTTCGGCTATCGACAGAAACCGCAAGCCGGGTTCGCGATGCACACAGCGTGCAAACCATTCATCGAAGCCGGTCGGCACTTGCGCAATGTGTGACGGGATTGGCAGTGGATCCGTGCAAATGGCAAGGAGCAGACCACCCAAGGTTTCCGCGGCAAAGGCATGGCAACCGGTGAGGCATTCAAAGCCGACGATGCCAAAGGACCAAATATCTGTGCGGTGATCGACCCTGCGCCTACCCGAGGCTTGCTCTGGGCTCATGTACCGAGGCGTACCCATGAAGGAACCTGTCAGTGTCACCGGCTCATCTGAAAGATCTGGATGCAAAGGTTTTGCAATGCCGAAGTCCACGAGCTTGACGACGTTTTCTCCGGCATCCTCGGACAAGAATATGTTTCCCGGCTTCAAGTCACGGTGAACGATGTCCATGCTGTGGGCCCAGGTCACCGCTTTTGCCACCTGCGACAAGATGACCGCGGTTTCCCGCGGAGACAGTGGACATTTTTCGGACAACCGTTCCGCGAGGGATTGGCCGCGCAATAGCTCCATGGCAATGTACGGCACGCCATCATCCAGCCCGAAATCGAAAATCTGAACGATATTAGTGCTGCGCAACGACGCGGCGGATTGCGCTTCTCGCTTGAAACGCGCGAAGGCTTCGGGTGATTCCGCAAATGCTGGATCGAGCAATTTGACTGCCGCTGGGCAATTCAGTTCCAAATGTTCCGCACGCCACACCGCACCCATGCCCCCTTCACTGAGCTTGGTGATCAAACGATATTTACCAGCGATGACGCGGTCGTCCGGCATGCGTGTCCGCCTCGATACTCTCACTCAAGGTTAGACCAGAAATCAAGAGAAGGGAACCTTTGATTAACTCGTTTGCATTGCATTGAATTGCATTCGCGCAGCAGCGCCGCGAAGCCGAACGGCCGCAAGGCGATCAACCGTGCAATTTCCCAGTGGTCTTTTCGCCCCAGCTCCGAGTGACTTACCAAAACTTCATGATGCAACACGTTGAAGGTACCTAGTACGTCGATTCTCTTGAATCGATGGACTAGAAAATCGCGAAGCGATTTTGGGTTTGGGCGAATGCCCAAAGATAATGAGGATAGTGGCGCGATGGCCGCGCAGCGGCCGGTCCGCAGGACCCATCAGTTCTGATGAATCGCGCTACTAGCATCGTGAGATTGGTGCGCTCATCGTTGCAATATTGTGTGTGGCGAACTGTAATTGTGTCGAGATAATGTCCCTATTTGGCACGCCAGTTACCAGCCCCATCCGACACCGGCGATCAGGAGCGCGGCACTTGATCAATTGCACAAGGCACCCCCCTGCGACTTGATCGACAATCAGCGCAATTCGGCACAATGCAATTGCGAGTTGAGGACGACTCTGGTACTTCAGTTGAACTATGTTGTCTGAGTGCCCCATGCGTTTCATCAAACCGTCTCTACTAGGCCTTGTTCTTCTAGTTTCCGCATGCGGGAGCGACAACAACGGTGTCGATACCGTCGGCGCGGGCGGTGACGCTGGCACGGCAGGCGGCAGCTCCAATGCGGGAGGCAACAAGG
>Ga0075520_1000371_pt1 | contig 19123 bp, 14 predicted proteins | sample NGEPerB_FD_75100 | JGI IMG/M metagenome (GOLD analysis project Ga0075520, IMG submission 75100) | Arctic peat soil microbial communities from the Barrow Environmental Observatory site, Barrow, Alaska, USA - NGEE PermafrostAB12-B | ecosystem: Environmental > Terrestrial > Soil > Wetlands > Peat ... | reverse complement strand
GCTCAACTGCGACGAGTTCGCCATGGGCTCGAGCAACGAGAACTCGGCCTGGAAGGTGGTGAAGAACCCGTGGGACGACAGCCGCGTGCCGGGCGGCTCGTCGGGCGGCTCCGCGGCCGCGGTGGCGGCGCGTTTGCTGCCGGCGGCGACCGGCACCGACACCGGCGGCTCGATCCGCCAGCCGGCGAGCTTTTGCGGCATCACCGGCATCAAGCCGACCTACGGCACGTGCTCGCGCTACGGCATGATCGCCTTCGCCTCGAGCCTCGACCAGGCCGGGCCGCTGGCGCGCAGCGCCGAAGACTGCGCCATCCTGCTCTCGGCCATGAGCGGCTACGACCCGCGCGACTCGACCAGCGCCGAGCGGCCGCCGCAGGATTTCAGCGCCGCACTGTCGGCCGTCCGCGAAGGCGCGACAGCCGCCCGGCCGATGCGCGGCCTGCGCATCGGCGTGCCGCGCGAGTTCTTTCCGAAGGCGCTGGCCAGCGACGTCGAAGCCGCCCTGCGGGCCGCGCTCGCGGAGTTCGAGAAGCTCGGCGCGACGCTGGTCGACGTCAGCCTGCCGCGCACCGAGCTGGCGATCCCGGTGTACTACCTCATCGCACCGGCCGAAGCATCGTCGAACCTGTCGCGCTTCGACGGCGTGCGCTACGGGCACCGCGCCGAGCACTACGCCGACCTGCAGGGCATGTACAAGGCCAGCCGCAGCGAAGGGTTCGGTGCCGAGGTGAAGCGCCGCATCATGATCGGCACCTACGTGCTCTCGCACGGCTACTACGACGCCTACTACCTGCAGGCGCAAAAGCTCCGCCGCATGATCGCCGACGACTTCCAGACGTGCTTTCGCGAGTGCGACCTGATCGCCGGCCCGGTCGCGCCGACGGTCGCCTGGCCGCTCGGCGACAAGCGCGACGATCCGGTCGCGAGCTACCTCGCCGACATCTTCACCTTGCCGGCGAGCCTGGCCGGCCTGCCCGGCATGAGCGTGCCGGCCGGCTTCGGCGCGACCGCCCTGCCGAACACTGCGACCGGCATGCCGACCGTCCCGACGGGCATGCAGACCGTCTCGACGGGCATGCCCGTGGGCCTGCAGCTGATCGCCAACTACTTCCAGGAAGGCAAGCTGCTGCACGCGGCGCATGCTTTCCAGCAGGCGACCGACTGGCACACCCGCGCGCCGGCGACGCTCTGATGCGAGGCCTCGGATGAGCTCGCCCACCGCCAGCCGCGCGCCGCTGGTTCGCGGCTACGAGGTCGTGATCGGCATCGAGACGCACGCCCAGCTCTCGACGCGTTCGAAGATCTTCAGCGGTTCGTCGACCGCGTTCGGCGCCGCGCCGAACACGCACGCGTCGGCGGTCGACCTGGCGCTGCCGGGAACGCTGCCGGTCCTCAACCGCGGCGCCGTCGAGCGCGCCATCCGCTTCGGCCTCGCAGTCGGCGCGACGGTCGCGCCGCTGTCGATCTTCGCGCGCAAGAACTACTTTTATCCCGACCTGCCGAAGGGCTACCAGATCAGCCAGTACGAGACGCCCGTCGTGCAAGGCGGCTCGGTCGATTTCTTCGTCGGCGATGCGCTGCGGCGCGTGCAACTGACGCGCGCCCACCTCGAGGAAGACGCCGGCAAATCGATCCACGGCGTGGTCTTCGCCGATGCCGACAGCAGCGCGCGACACGGCCATGCGCCGCTCGATTTCGCGGGCGGCTGGACCGGCATCGACCTCAACCGCGCCGGCACGCCGCTGCTCGAGATCGTCACCGAGCCCGACATGCGCTCGGCCGCCGAAGCGGTCGAGTACGCGAAGGCGCTGCATGCGCTCGTCGTCTGGCTCGGCATCTGCGACGGCAACATGCAGGAGGGGAGCTTTCGCTGCGACGCCAACGTGTCGGTGCGCCGGCCGGGCGCGTCGTTCGGCACGCGCCGCGAGATCAAGAACCTCAACAGCTTTCGCTTCATGCAGCAGGCGATCGACTACGAAGTGCAGTGGCAGATCGACCTCATCGAAGACGGCGGCGCAGTGCATCAGGCAACGGTGCTGTTCGATCCCGAGCACGGCGAAACGCGGGCGATGCGCTCGAAGGAAGACGCCCACGACTACCGCTATTTCCCCGACCCCGACCTGCCACCGCTGGCGATCCCGGCGGAGTGGATCGAACGGGTCCGCAGCGAGATGCCGGAGCTGCCACGCGACATGGCGGCGCGGTTCCAGCGCGACTACGCCCTGGCGCCCTACGACGCGTCGACGATGACGCAATCGAAGGCGTTCGCCGAGTACTTCGAGGCCGCTGCCAGGGCCAGCGGCCAGCCGAAGCTCGTCGCCAACTGGATGATGGGCGAGCTGTCGCGGCGCATGAACGCGGCGGCCCTGGCGACGATTCCGATGCGCGCCGAGCGGCTGGCCGCGCTGGTGTCGCGGATCGCCGATGCGACGATCTCGAACAGCGCCGCACGCCTGCTCTTCGACGCCCTCTGGCAAGACGACGGCGCCGATGTCGACGCCTTGATCGAATCGCGAGGGCTTCGGCAGCTGCGCGACGCCGGGGAGCTGGAGCGCGTCGTCGATGCAGTGATCGCCTCCCATCCGAAGTCGGTCGAGGAATTTCGCGCCGGCCCAGCGCTTGCGAAGGCGCGCGAGCTCGGCGTCGTAGAGCGCGTTGATGCGCGCGACTTCCGACTTCTGGTTCTGCGCCAGCGATTTCTGCGCCTCGAGCGAGGCGTCGTTGGCGTCGAGGGCAAGCTTGACCTTGCTCGGCATCGACTTGCCGACATAAAACTCCGCCTCGTCGAGCAGGGGCTTGCGCTCGGCGGTCAGCAGGTTGATGCGGGCCTCGGAGATGCGCACGGCGTTGGCGACATCGTCGAGCGCTTTCATGCGCCCCTTGTTGTGCGCGGCTTCGTCCGGATAGCGCACCATGAGGTTGTGATCGCGCCGCTCGGCGTCGCGTTGAGCGGCACGCTCGGCGATGGCCTTTCGCTCCTTCATCTCGATGTCGGACTGCTCGTCGGCTGTCGGCGGAGGCGGCACGATGCGCTTGAAGGAACCGTCGGGGTTGAGCTCGCGCTGCTCCTTGCCGGCGCAGTCCGGAATCGGCCGATCCGAGGTGATCTTCTTGCCGTCGGGGCCGATGCAGGAATAGATCCGTACCGGCGGTGACGTTCCCGGCGCCTGTGCACGCACCTGGCCGCCGAGTGCGAGCGCCGCGGCGATCAAGGCAAGCTCGCCAACGAGCCGAGTCACCCGGCGCGATGGCTCAGAGGCCATAGCGGTCCCGGTAGCGCGCGACCGCGTCGGCATGTGCAGCGAAGGGAGAATCGGCATTCGATTTCAGGTCGTCCAGCAGATCGGCGAGCGTGGCGATGGCGAGCACCGGCAAGCCGTGGTCCCGCTCGAACTCCATGACCGCCGACTGGGCAGACAGGTTGTCGAGCGTGCCACCACGCTCCATCCGGTCGAGTGCGATGAGGACAGCCACGGGCTCGGCCCCTTCGCGTCGAATCAGTTCCACCGACTCGCGCTTGGAAGCGCCGTCGGTGATCACATCATCGATGATGACCGTGCGGCCCCGCAATGGTGCGCCGACGACGATGCCACCTTCGCCGTGATCTTTTGCTTCTTTCCGGTTGTAGGCGAAGGGGACGGCCCTTCCCTGCGCGGCCAGGGCCATCGCCGTCGCCGCCGCCAGCGTGATGCCTTTGTAGGCAGGGCCGAACAGCATGTCGAAGGCGACCCCGGAGGCGGCGAGGCGGCGTGCATAGAATTGCGCCAGGCGCAGCAGCTTCGCGCCGTCATCGAACAGGGCCGAATTGAAGAAGTACGGCGACAGCCGCCCCGCCTTGGTCCTGAACTCGCCGAACCGGAGCACGCCTGCCTGCATCGCGAACTGCACGAATTCGCGGCCAATCGTGGCGTCGGTGTCGGCGGGTTTCATCGGGGCGTTTGCGTGTTTCGGCTCGTCTCGCTGAACCTCAACGGCATCCGCTCGGCGGCCGCCAAAGGGTTCGAGGCCTGGGCCGAGGGGGTGGGCGCCGATTGTATGGGCGTGCAGGAGATCAAGGCCCCGGCCGACACCGTCGAAGGCCGCTTCGACACCATGGCCGACATGAAGGGTCGCTTCCATTTCGCCGAGAAGAAGGGCTACTCGGGCGTGGGCCTCTACAGCCGCAAGAAACCGAGCTCGGTCCGGCTCGGCTTCGGCGACCCGGAATTCGATGCAGAGGGTCGCTACGTCGAGGCGCGCTTCGACCGCGCCGGGCGCAAGGGCATGCCGCTTCTCAGCATCGTCAGCTGCTACTTTCCGAGCGGCTCTGCGGGCGAGCACCGACAGCAGGCCAAGTTCCGCTTCCTCGACCGGATGGGGCCCTATCTCGAGCGTCTCGGCCAGGAGCGCGAGGTCGTCCTCGTCGGCGACATCAACATCGCGCACAAGGAAATCGACCTCAAGAACTGGAAGGGCAACCGCAAGAACAGCGGCTTCCTGCCCGAGGAGCGGGCCTGGATGACGCGGCTGTTCGAAGAGCTCGGCTTCGTCGACGTGTTCCGCACGCTGAACCCGCATCCGGAGCAGTACACCTGGTGGAGCAACCGCGGCCAGGCGAAAGCCAAGAACGTCGGCTGGCGGCTCGACTACCACCTGGCGACACGCGGGGTCGCGTCGCTGGCGCGCCGCGAGCACATCTACCTCGAGCGGCGCTTCAGCGATCATGCGCCTCTCGTCATCGACTACGACTTCACGCTGTGACCATGGACCTCAAGAGCATCGAGACGGAAACCGCGCCGAACCCGACGGCCAGCATCATCATCCTGCACGGCCTCGGCGCCGACGGCAACGACTTCGTGCCGGTCGCGCGCGAGCTCGACCTGCGCGCGGTCGGTCCGGTGCGCTTCGTCTTCCCGCACGCGCCGACGCGTCCGGTGACGATCAACGGCGGCCACGTGATGCGCGCCTGGTACGACATCCTCGGCTTCGACGCGCAGCACCAGCGCGAAGACGTTGCCGGGCTGCGCGAATCGCAGGCCCTCGTCGAAGGCCTGATCGCCAGGGAAAAGGTGCGCGGCGTGCCGGCCAGCCGCATCGTCCTTGCCGGCTTCAGCCAGGGTTGCGCGATGACGCTCATGACCGGGCTGCGCCACGACGAGCGGCTGGCCGGGCTGGCCGGCCTCTCCGGCTATCTGCCGCTCGCCGCCAAGGCCGAAGCGGAACGGCACGCAGCCAATCGCGATGTGCCGATCTTTCTCGCGCACGGCACGGCCGATCCGGTGATTCCGATCGCGCGCGCGCGGCAGTCGCGCGACATGCTGCTGGCGATGGGTCACGCGGTCGAATGGCACGACTATCCGATGCCGCACTCGGTGTGCGCCGAGGAGATCGCCGACCTGAACCGCTGGCTGCTGACGCGACTCGCGATCCCCGGCTGAGCGTCGCGGGTGCGTGACCGGCGGCGCTAGCGTCGCTCCGGCATCGGCGTCGATGTCGGCGGTCCGAATTTCTCCGACGGTTTCGGCGCCTTGGCATACAGGCCCTCGACCTTCGCAAGGTTGGCCTGGATGTCGCTGATGCGCGTCGGCCCCGACGGGTGCGTGCTCAACAGCTCGACCGGCGTGCGCTGGTTCGCCGCAGCCATCTTCTGCCACAGCGTGATCGCGGCGTGCGGGTCGTAGCCGGCGCGTGCGGCGAGCTCCAGGCCGACCAGATCGGCCTCGGTCTCGTCGGCGCGACCGAAACGCAAGCTCAGCAGCTGGCCGCCCATGTCGGCGAGCAGCCGTCCGCCGTTGCCGAGACCGAAGATCGCCGAGCCGATCTCGATGGCGCCGCGCGTCGCCAGGTGCTTGCCCATCTGCTCGCGCGCGTGCTCGCGCAAGGCATGGGTCATCTCGTGGCCCATCACCATCGCGACTTCGTCGTCGCTGAGCCTGAGCCGGTCGAGCATGCCGTAGTCGAAGGCGATCTTGCCGCCCGGCATGCAGAAGGCATTGATCTGCTTGCTGCCGATCAGGTTGATTTCCCAGCGCCAGTCGCGTGCCTTCGGATTCCACGCGTAGGTCTGCGGAATGAGGCGCGCCGCGATGGCGCGCAGGCGCAGCACCTGCGGGTGGTTCTGCGGGCCGAGAGCGTGCCGCTCGGCAGCTCGGCCCAGCATCGCGTTGTATTCGCGCCCGGCTGCCTGTTCGACCTGGTCCTCGCTCACCAGCCGGCCAAGCATCGATGGCGGACCGACGTCGACGCCTTCGCGCGCCGAGGCAGGCAGACCGATCGCGAGCGCCGCGGCGAGCGCCAGGCCGAGACCTCGGCGGCGCCGACTCATCGCACGGCTTCAGCGTCCGGCGTGGGCGCTGCCTCGGCGACGCTCTCGAGCAGGGCGATGGGTTGGCGCAGTGCGACGAGCAAGGCCAGTGCCGGCAAGGCGACGGCCGCCGAGATGACGAAAAAGCCCGGCCAGCCGATCGATTCCGCGAGCACGCCGGCCAGCGGCCCGACCCAGACCCGGCCGATCGAAGCGAATGCGCTGAGCAAGGCGAACTGGGTCGCGCTGAAGCGGCGGTTGCACAGGCTCATCAGGAAGGCGACAAACGCGGCGGTGCCCATGCCGCTGGTGATGTTCTCGCTGGCGATCGCCATGAGCAGGCCGCCATCGACCGGTGCCGCCTCCGCGAGCTTGACGACGCCCCAGTCGAACGGCGGGATGACGAGCCCCGGCAGCGCGCCCCGGCCATGCACCGACAGCCACCAGAAGCCGAGGTTGCCGAGCATCTGCAACACGCCGAAGACCAGGAGCGAACGCCAGAGCCCGAGACGCAGCATCAGGGCGCCGCCGAGCAGGGCGCCGCCGATCGTCAGCCACAGCCCGATCACCTTGTTGACGAGCCCGACCTCGGCCGTGCTGTAGTGCATCGCCTGCAGCAAGAACGGCGTGAGCAGCGCGCCGGCGAACGCGTCGGGCAGCTTGTACAGGACGATGAAGGCAAGGAATGCCGCAGCGCCCGGTTGCGCGAAATAGCTCGACAGGCTGCCGAGGAAGGTCTCGAACTTCGCGCGCTTCGCTGCCCATGCGGCCAGCGGGACGGTGACGAGGACGCCGACAAGCAGCGCGGCGAGATCGGCCCAGCGCTGCCCGAGCGCCGGCGACACGCTGCTCGCCGCGAACAGCGGCGCGACGGCGGCACGGGCGAGCGGCGACAGGGCGAAGCGGGTGACGACGACGCCGAGGGCGACCGCGGCGGCGACGGCGAAGAAGCCGCGCACGTCGTGGCCGGCCACGCTCGACGGCATCACCGGCCGGGCCAGACGCGGCGCGCACAGTGCCGAGAAGGCGGCCGCGCCGACCATGAAGATCGCCATCACGCGGTAGACCTCCGGCCACGACCAGCCGCCGCCCTGGTGCGGATCGACCCAGATGAAGGCGATGCCGCCGGAAAGAATCATCGCCATGCGATAGCCCAGCACGGTCAGCGACGAGCCGATGCCGCGCTCGGCCGGGAGCAGCAGATCGGCGCGGTACGCATCGACGACGATGTCCTGCGACGCCGACAGCCAGGCGACGAGGCCGGCGAGCAAGGCGAACGTGCCGAGACCGTTCGCCGGCGGCGCCGATGCCATGGCCACGAGCGCCAGCGCCAGCGCCAGCTGCGTCACGACCAGCCAGCCGCGACGCCGTCCGAGCCAGGGCGGCTCGAACCGGTCCATCAGCGGCGCCCAGAGGAACTTGAAGGTGTACGGCAGGCCGACCAGGCTGAGAAAGCCGATCGTCGCGACATCGACGCCGTCGGCGCCCAGCCAGGCCTGCATCGCCTGGCCGGTGAGCGCCAGCGGCAGCCCGGAAGCGAAGCCGAGAACGACGACCGAGCCGAGGCGAATCGCCCGGGCGAAGCGCGCGCCGGCTGCGGCGCCGCGGGCGGGCGGAACGGTCATGGGCGCATTCTAGGGACGCGACAATGCCGCATGTCCCCGCATCGTCGCGCCGCGTCACCCGCCTTCGGCACCGAGGACTTTCGCGCCGCGCTGGCGATGTTCGCGACCGGCGTGACGATCGTGACGGCGCTCGACGCCGACAGCCGGCCGGTCGGCCTGACCGCCAACTCGTTCAATTCGGTGTCGATCGAGCCGCCGCTGGTGCTCTGGAGCCTGTCGCTGCAGGCCGGCACGATGCCGGCGTTCGAGCGCGGCTCGCACTACGCGGTCCACATCCTGGCATCGGATCAGCACGCGCTGGCCGAGCGTTTCGCGCGCAAGGAGATCGACCGTTTCGAAGGCGTCGCATATCGCCCCGGCAAGCACGGCGTGCCGATCCTCGACGGCGCCGCGGCGGTCTTCGAATGTTTCAATCGCAGCCGCTATGAGGAAGGCGATCACGTCATCTTCGTCGGCGAGGTCGAGCGTTGCGCGAAGCAGGACGACGCCCACCCGCTGATCTTTCACGGCGGCCGCTACTTCACGGAGCTGCCGTTGTGACCACGCCGATGGTCGCGCGCCGCGTCGCGGGCCGCGCGATCGTCGTGTCGATGCTCTTCGTCTCGGCCGGCCTGCTGCGCGCAGAACCGGCCGAGCCCCTCCTGATGAACCCGTTCGGCGATCCGTTCATCGCCGCCACGCAAGGCGCGCCGTGCGCGACGCCGCTCGGGCCCGCCTACACCGATCGCGAGCGCAGGGCCGAGACGCATTCACGCGCCGAGCGCGGCACGAGCTGCTGGCTGAGCGGCCGGTGCAAGGAGCCCAACGCGTATCGCTACGACGCCGCCAACGCCGCGGCCGCCGTCATCGCGCTGCGCCGCGACGCCTCGATCGCGACCAGCTCGATCTGGGTGACGGCGCAACGGCGCTTGATCTATCTCGAAGGCTGCGCCGTCGATGCGGCGCAGGCAGATCGCGCCACAAGCGCCGTCGCGGCGCTGCCCGACGTCGACCGCGTGATTCCCGCACTCGCCCTGCCCGGCGAACGCGCGCCCTACCGCCGCGCTCAACCCTGATCGGCGGCCGCAGCGCGGCGGCGCTCGGCGAACGCGACGAACCAGCCGATGGCGTCGCCATTGGCCATCGCCCCGGCCTTGAAGAGCTCGTCGGCAGGCGTTCCCATCAGGAGCTTTTTCACCGGCAGCTCCATCTTCTTGCCCGAGAGGGTGCGCGGCACGGCGCTGACCTGGAAGATCTCGTTGGGCACATGGCGCGCCGAGAGCGCGCTGCGGATGCTCGACTTGAGCCGTCGCGTCAGCGCGTCGTCGAGCACCGCGCCTTCGCCGAGGACGACGAAGAGCGGCATGTAGCTCTCGCGGCCCAGGTATTCGAGATCGACGACCAGCGAGTCGAGCACCTCGGGGATCGTCTCGACGGCCCGGTAGAGCTCGGCCGTGCCCATGCGGATGCCGTGCCGGTTGATGGTCGCGTCGCTGCGCCCGTAGATGATGGCGCCGCCGCGCGGCGTGATGCGGATCCAGTCGCCGTGGCGCCAGATGCCGGGGTACATGTCGAAGTAGCTGTCGCGCAGCCGGCGGCCGCCGGGATCGGCCCAGAAATAGAGCGGCATCGACGGCATCGGTTTCGTGCAGACGAGCTCGCCGACCGCGTCGACCAGCGCTCGCCCGAGGCCGTTCGCGTCGGGCTCGCTCCAGGCCTCGACCGCCGCGCCGAGGCAGCGGCACTGCATCTCGCCGGCGACGACAGGCAGCGTGCGCAGGCCGGCGACGAAGGCGCCCGCGAAATCGGTGCCGCCGGAGATCGGCGTCAGCCAGACATCGGCTCCGTCCACCTTCGGCAGCTTCGACCAGATCCATTCATAGCACTCGATCGCCAGCGGCGAGCCGGTCGAGCCGACGGCGCGAATCGCCGACAGATCGCCGGCCTCGCGCGGCTCGACGCCGGCCTTGAGGCAGCTCGCGTAGAACGCGGCGCCGGCGCCGAAGAAGGTGACGCCGGTCTGCGCTGCGAAACGCCACAGCGTCGACCAGTCGGCGTCGCCCTTTCTGCCTGGCGACGCCGCGCTGCGCGGCCCGGCCGGGCTGCCGTCATACATGCACACGGTCGTGCCGCCGAGCAGCGCGCCCATCTGCGAGTTCCACATGATCCAGCCGGTGGAGCTGTACCAGTGGTAGCGGTCGCCGCTGTCGGCGCTCGGCCCGACGTCGTTGTGCAGCGCGGCCGCCTTGAGCGACTCGACCATGACGCCGCCATGACCGTGCACGATCGCCTTGGGCAGGCCGGTCGTGCCGCTCGAATAGACGATCCAGAGCGGATGGTCGGAGGGCAGAAAGCGTGGTGCGAAGGGCGCGTCGCCAGACGTGGTGGCGTCGAAGTCGTGCACTGTGCGGGACCGTGCGCCGAGCGGTGCGGCGAGCGACGAGGCGTCGCCGCTGCCGATGTTGTTCCAGAACACGACATGGCCGACGCTCGGCAGCTCGTCGAGCAGGCCGCGCAGGACCTCCATGCGGTCGTGGGTCGCGCCGCCGTAGACGTAGCCGTCGCAAGCGATCAGCACCACCGGCTCGATCTGGCGGAAGCGGTCGAGCACGGCGAGCGGCCCCATGTCGGCCGAGCACACCGACCAGACCGCACCGATGCTCGCGCAGGCGAGAAAGGCGATTGCCGTTTGCGGCACGTTGGGCAGGAAGGCGCAGACGCGGTCGCCCGGCCGCACACCCATGCGTTCGAGGGCCGCTGCGAAGGCGGCGACGCGCCTTCGCAGCTCGGGCCACGCCAGGCTCTCGGTCTGGCCGGCGGCCTGCATCGCCTCGTTGCGAAAGACGATCGCAGGGTGGCCGGCCGCATCGGCCCGGTCGGCGTGGCGAAAGAGGTGTTGCGCGTAGTTCACCTGCGCGCCCGGGAACCAGCGCGCGCCAGGCATCGTTGCCTCGGCCAGGACACATGCATGCGGCGTCGGCGATTCGATCTCGAAGAAATCCCAGACCGATTGCCAGAACGCGGCGAGGTCATCGCACGACCATTGCCAGAGCCGGTCGTAGCCCTCGGTCGTCGTCGCGTCGAAGTCGAGGCCGCGCGCGTCGCGCAGCCACTGCGTGTAGCGGGTGATGTGCGCAGGGCGCGCCGGCAGGTGTCCAGCCATCGTGTGATTCGTCTAGGCGTTCTTCGGCTGCGTCGCGACGTCGATGTCGACGTGCTGCCAGAACTGCAAGCCATACAGCGGCGAGCGGTAGCCGAGCAGCCACGGCTGCATCAGATACGTCGCGATGCGATGCACAAGGTACTTCTGCGGCATGTAGGCGGCGGTCAGGTCGTCGGCCTCGTGGAGTGCGGCAAGGCGCTCCGGGCCGTCCGGCAGGCGCTGGGTTCGCTGGTAGAGCTCGTCGAAGCGCGCGTCCTTGAAGCGGGCCAGATTCGCGCCGCCCGAAGCCGGGCCGTAGAGCGTCTCCATGGTGTCCTGGAAGTCGGGCGATCCGCTCGAGAAGCCGAGCCGCCAGAGCATCAGCTTGCCGGCTTGCGCCGACTTGAGATGCTCGGGCCATTGCGCGATCCGGAGGCGGATGCGGACGCCGATCGCGTCCATGTCCTTCTTCCATTGCTCGTCGAATTGCCGCTGCAGCGCGTCGGATGTGGTCGCGTACTCGATCAGCAGGGCGCTGCCGTCGGGCAGCTCACGCCAACCGTCGCCGTCGCGATCGAGGTAGCCGTAGATGTCGAGCAGTGCCTTGGCGCGCGCCGGGTCGTAGACACCGTTCTCGCTGCGATAGGTGGCGTCGTAGCCGTAGCCGCCCGGCGCGACGAGCGACTGCGCCGTGATGCCCTGGTTGCGGCGCACGCTGCTGATTTCCTGGCCGATGTTGGTGCCCTGGGCGATGGCGCGGCGCAAGGCCACCTTGTCCGGCGCCATCCCGCCGACCACGGGATCTTCCATGTTGAAGTAGTACATGGTCCGGTCCGGGTTGGCGAAGCGGTCCATCTGCACGCCACGCCTGGCCAGATACGGCGCGACGTGACCGCCGGGAATGGCTTGGTCGCAGAACTCGAGCGGCACCGAAATGAGATCGAAGCTGCGGTTGAGGAACGACAGCCAGCGCGGCTGGCTCTCTTCGATGATCGAGATCTCGACGCGATCGATCATCGGCAGGCGGCGGCCCTTGAAGCGGCGCAGCATCGCCTGCCCTTCGGCGTCGTCGGCCTCGGGCTCGCCGTCGTAGAGCACCTCGCGGTAGTTCGGGTGGCGCTCGAGGACGATGCGCGAGCTGCGCCGCCACTCGGCCAGATGGAACGCGCCGGTGCCGACCGGGTGTTCCATGATGTGCTCGCCGTAGAACTCGACGACTTCGCGCGCCATGGCGCCGTAGAGGCTGCTGCTCGCCAGCGTGTAGAGAAATCGCGGCCGCGGGTTGGCCAGCCTGAACTGCACGGTGTAGCGATCGAGTGCGCGGATGCCTTGGACCGGCCGGTCGTAGTCGAACGGCTGTCTGGTCTTCCTCGCGGTCTCGCGCAGTGCGTCGAGACCGAGCGCGCCTTCGTCCTTGAAGGCCGTGTACGACGGCGTGCGGATGGCTGGATCGAAGAAGCGCTTCCAGCTGTAGACGTAGTCTTCGGCGACCAGCTCGCGCTGCTTTCCCTTGAAGGCCGCGTCGTCGACGAAGTAGATGCCCTGCCGGATGCGCACCGTCCAGCTCCGGAAGTCGTCGGCAATCTCCGGCATCGCCTCGGCGGTGTGCGGCACGACCTTGGTCGGCCGCGCCAGATAGTCGAAGCGGTAGAGGCTCTCGAACAGGTGGGCCAGCACGACGCGCGAATACAGATCGCTCACCTGCGCCGGATCGAACCCCGTCTCGGCGATGAGGAAGGAATAGCGCAGCGTCTTGGTCGTCGCGTTCGCGCCAGTGCCGGCCGCACCGGCTGCCGCGGTGGTCAGGCCGCCGCCCAGCAGCAGCGGCGCAGCGATCGCTTCGCGCCTCCTCATGCAGTGGTCTGGCGCTCCAGTGCCGTGTCGATGTCGACGAACTGCCACCAGTCGATCCAGAACGGCGCGCGCCGGTAGCCGACCAGCCACGGGTAGCTGAAGTCGGTGACGATGCGATGGGTGTGGACGCGGTAGGGCGCGTACGCCGCCATGAGCTCGGCGGTCTTGTCGAACAGCGCCTGCCGGCTCGGTCCGGACGGCTCCAGCTTGAGCTGGTCGTAGAGCTTGTCGAACGCGGCGAGATGAAAGCGCGCGAGGTTGCCCTTGCCGACCGCGCCGCCGTAGACGCGCTCGAGCGTGTTCTGCCCGTCGGGCGACGACGCGAGCGAGCCGACGCGCCAGAGCATGAACTTGCCGGCGCGAGTCGCCTTCAGGTTCTCCGGCCACTGCGCCGTCTTGAGCACGGCGCGCAGGCCGAGCGCGTCCATGTCCTTTTTCCAGAGCTCGTCGAGCTGGCGCGTCGTCTGATCGGACTGCGTCGCCATCTCGAGCAGCAGCGGGCGGCCGTCGGGCTGCTCGCGCCAGCCGTCGCCGTCGCGATCGACATAGCCGTAGACGTCGAGCAGGGCCTTGGCCTTGGCCGGGTCGTACTCGCTCATGGTCGTGCGCAGGTCGGACCGGTAGCCTTCGCTCATCGGCGGCAGGATCGACTGCGCCGGGACCGCCTGGCTGTGCCGGGCGATGCGGATCTCGCGGTCGATGTCGTTGCCGAGGACGATGGCGCGGCGCAGCGCCACTTTCTCCGGCGTGTAGCCGCCGACCAGCGCGTTCTCCATGTTGAAGACGGTCAGCGTCACGTCGGGGGTGACGCTGCGGTAGATGCGGATGCCGCGCTTGGCGAGGTTGGGTGCGATCTTGCCGCCAGGGGCGGCCTGATCGACGAACTCGTTCGGCAGCCGCTCGAGAAAATCCTGCTCGCCGTTCAGGAACGACAGCCAGCGCGGCTGCGACTCCTCGATGATGGCGATCTCGACCCGATCGATCATCGGCAGGCGGCGGCCCTTGAAACGCTCGACGAGCGCCTTGCCCTCGACGTCGTCGGCGTTCGGTTCGGCGTCGTAGAGGTCTTCGCGGTAGGTCGGGTTGCGCGTCAGCACCATGCGCGAGCTGCGTCGCCATTCGCTGAGCCGGAAGGGGCCAGTGCCGACGGGGTGCTCCATGATCGTGTCGCCGTAGGCTTCGACCACCTCGCGCGCCATGGCGCAGATCACATCGCGCGCCGCCCAGGTGTAGAGATGGCGCGGGCGCGCTTCCCGCAGCTGCACGCGCAGTGTGTAGCGATCGACCGCACGCAAGCCTTCGACCTTGCGGTCGTAGTCGAACGGCTTCTTGCTCCTGACCGTCTCGTCGTAGAGCTCATTCAGACCGACGATGCTTTCGGACTCCACCACCGACTGCTGCGGGCTCTTGTTCTTCGGATCGAAGACGCGCTTCATGCCGTAGACGAAGTCCTCGGCGACGAGCTCGCGGCGCCGACCCTTGAAGGCCGGGTCGTCGACGAAATGGATGCCGGGCCGGATGCGGAAGGTGAACGTGCGGAAATCGTCCGAGACATCGGGCATCTCCGTGCAGACCAGCGGCTTCAGCTTGAACGGGCGCGCCAGGTAGTCGTAGGTAAGCGGCGCGTCGAAGATGTGCGAGGTGACGATGCGCGAATACAGATCGCTGACCTGTGCCGGATCGAAGCCGGTCTCGGCGATCGGGAAGGCGTAGCGCAGCACTTTTTCGCCGTCGGGCGCGGCGGCGTCCGGCGGCGCAGCCGCCCAGTCGGGCAGCATGCGCGCTGCCCAGAGCGCGGCCGCGGCCTGGGTCCACTGCCGCCGCTTCATTGCCTTGGCTTGCTCGCAATTCGCATGGCGAGACGGAGTCTAGGCGCTAGACTCGGTTCCCAGCATGGCCGCCTATCTCATCCGGCGCCTCTGGCAGATGATCCCGACGCTGCTCGGCGTCATCCTTCTCGTCTTCGTCCTCTTCAAGTTCTTCGGCGGCGACCCGGCCGAAATCCTGGGCGGCCTCAACGCCACGCCGGAGCAGGTGCAGGCGATCCGCGACCAGCTCGGCCTCAACCAGCCCTGGTACGTGCAGCTCGGCATCTACCTGAAGGGCATCGTCACCTTCGACTGGGGCCGCAGCTTCGCCACCAACGAGGCGGTCAGCCACATCTTCGCGACGCGCCTGCCGGCGACGCTGACGGTGATGACGCCGATCCTCGTTCTCGACACCCTGCTGGCATTGCCGATCGCGATGTGGGTGGCCTACCGGCGCGGCTCCTTCAGCGACCGGGCGATCATGATCGTCAGCACCGTCGCGCTCTCGATCTCGTTTCTCGTCTACATCATCCTCGGCCAGTACGTGTTCGGCTTCCAGCTGGGCTGGTTCCCGGTGCAGGGCTGGAGCGACAGCGTCGTCAAGAACCTCGTCACCTATGTGCCGCTGCCGGTGATGCTCGCGCTGATGGTCGGCCTCGCGCCGCAGACGCGCCTGTACCGCACCTTCTTTCTCGACGAACTCGGCCACGACTACGTGCGCACGGCGCGCGCCAAGGGCATGGGCGAAGGCACGGTGCTGTTCAAGCACGTGCTGCGCAACGCCATGATCCCGATCCTCACCAACGTCGCCCTGGCGCTGCCGAGCATCTTCGTCGGCTCGTTCCTGATCGAGGTCTTCTTCTCGATTCCCGGCGTCGGCCGCGAGGTCATCCTGGCCGTCAACCGCAGCGACTACCCGGTGATCCAGGCGTTCACCATCTACCTGGCCATGATCACGATGCTCGTCAACCTGAGCGTCGACGTGCTCTACAAGCTGGTCGATCCTCGCGTCGTGCTGAAGTGAAGGCCGACGCATGAGCCCGAGACCATGAGCGCCGTGCTGCCGCCGCTGGTGTCGGTGGGTGCCGCGGCGCCACGCTCCGAAGGCGTCTGGCGCGCTGCCTGGCAACGCCTGAGGAAGGATCGGCTCGGCATGACCTCGCTTGTCGTCGTGCTGCTGTTCGTGCTGATGATCGTGCTCACGGTGACCCATCTCGTCGCCGGCGACTGGCAGAAGGAAGTCGGCGTGCCGAGCGCGCCGCCCACTTTCCTCGGGCCGGCCGCCGCGGTCCAGGCCGAGGCGATCGCGGCACCGAGCGGGCCAGTGGCCGACATCTCGGCGGTCGACCCGCTCGCGCCGCGCTACAAGGAGTGGGCCGAGCGCGCATCGAAGTACAAGACCACCGAGGCGCCACGCGCCGAGACGCTGCCGTTCGGCGCCGACCGGCTCGGCCGCGACGTGCTCGCCAAGGCGATGAAGGGCACGCAGACGTCGGTCTTCGTCGGCCTGGCCGGCGCCATCGTCGCCACCGTCATCGGCACCGTCCTCGGCGCGCTGGCGGGCTTTTTCGGCGGCAAGGCGGGCGACCTGCTCGAGTGGGTCTATAACGTCTTCACGTCGATCCCCGACATCCTGCTGATCCTCTCGTTCTCGGTGATTTTCGGCCGCGGCATCGGCAGCGTCGCGATCATCCTGGCGCTGGTCGGCTGGACCGGCGTCTACCGACAGGTGCGCGCCGAATTCATCAAGCACTCGACGCGCGACTACGTCCGTTCGGCCGAAGCGATCGGCGCCTCGGCCGGCTCGCGGATGTTCCGCCACATCCTGCCCAACGTCAGCCACGTCATCCTGGTGCGCATGTCGCTGCTCGTCGTCACCTTCATCAAGTTCGAGGTGATCCTGTCGTACCTGGGCCTCGGCGTCGGCGTCGACGACGTCTCCTGGGGAACGATGCTCGCCGAGGCGCAGAGCGAGCTCATCCTCGGCTACTGGTGGCAGCTGGTCGCGGCGACCGCCTTCATGGCCGTCTTCGTCACCGCGTTCTCGCTGATGACCGACGCGCTGCGCGACGCGCTCGACCCGAAGCTGCGGGGCCTCGAATGAGCGAGCCTCTCCTCACGATCGCCGATTTGCGCGTGGCCTTTCGGCTCGGCAAGGAAGACGGCGTCGTGCGCCGGGTCGAGGCGGTGCGCGGCGTCAGCTTCGAGGTGCCGGAGAACACGACGGTGGCGCTGGTCGGCGAATCGGGCTCGGGCAAGAGCGTGACGGCGATGTCGATCCTCGGCCTGCTGCCCGACAACGCCGAGCGCACCGGCGCGATTCGCTTCGACGGCCGCGACATGCTCGGTATGCCGCGCGCCCAATTGCAGGCATTGCGCGGGCGCGAGATCGCCTGCGTCTTCCAGGATCCGATGAGCTCGCTGAATCCGGTCTTCACGGTCGGCGACCAGATCTGCGAGCCGCTCATCGCGCATCTCGGGCTCGGCCGCCGCGCCGCGATGAAGCGGGCCGAGGCGCTGCTCGGCGAAGTCGGCATGCCCGAGCCGAAGCGGCGGCTCTCGGCGTATCCGCACCAGATGTCGGGCGGCCAGCAGCAGCGCGTGATGATCGCCATGGCGCTGGCCTGCGAGCCGAAGCTGCTGATCGCCGACGAGCCGACCACAGCCCTCGACGTGACCATCCAGCGCCAGATCCTCGAGGTGCTGGCGCGGCTGAAGGAGCGGCACCGCATGAGCATGCTGTTCATCAGCCACGACCTCGGCGTGGTCGGCGAGATCGCCGATCACGTCGTCGTCATGCGCGCGGGAGTGGTGCGGGAACAGGGGCCGGTCGCCGGCATCTTCGCGGCTCCGCAGGACGCCTACACGCGGGCGCTTCTCGCGTGCCGGCCGACGCTCGACGATCGCGGCGCGCGCTTGCGCGTCGTCGACGACCACATGTCCGGCCGCGCCGCGACGGCCGTCGCGAAGGCGAAGGACGAGCGCGCGCGCATCGTCCTCGAGGCGAACGGCCTGACCAAGAGCTTCTGGATTCGCCGCGGCGTCTTCGGCCGCTCGGAGTTCCAGGCGGTCAAGGGCGCGAGCTTCACGCTGCGCGCCGGCCACACGCTCGGCATCGTCGGCGAATCCGGCTCGGGCAAGACGACGCTCGGCCTGACCCTGCTGCGCCTGCACGAGCCGAGCGGCGGCCCGGTCGGCGGCCGCGCTATCTTCGACGGACGTGATCTGCTCGCGCTCTCGAAGCGGGACATGCTGGCTGTGCGCAAGCGCATCCAGGTCGTCTTCCAGAATCCCTACGCCTCGCTCAACCCGCGCTTCACGATCGGCCAGACGCTGATCGAGCCGATGGCGATCCACGACATCGGCAAGGACGCCGCCGAACGCAACGCCCGCGCCCGCTCGCTGCTCGCAAAGGTCGGCCTCGACGACAGCGCGATGCAGAAGTACCCGCACGAATTTTCGGGTGGCCAGCGCCAGCGTGTCGCGATCGCACGGTGTCTCACGCTCGACCCCGAGCTGCTGGTTCTCGACGAAGCCGTCAGCGCGCTCGACGTCTCGGTCCAGGCGCAGGTGCTCAACCTGCTGAAGGACCTGCAGGACGAGCTCGGCCTCACCTACATCTTCATCAGCCACGATCTCGCGGTGATCCGCTTCATGGCCGACGAAGTGCTGGTGATGAAGGACGGCGAGGTGGTCGAGCAGTCCGGCGTCGAGGCCATCCTCGAGCGGCCGCAGCAAGCCTACACGCGCCGCCTGCTCGACGCCATTCCGCGCGGCTATCGGCCGGTGCCGGCCGGGGTCGCGACGCCGTAACGACTGCTTGCGACATCGACGTGGCCAGTCGCGGCGCGGCGCGGCCTGTCGCGAAAGCGGCCAGCGGCCTCGAAGCGCGGCAGCGCGCCGTGACTGCCGTCACGGCGCGCCGGTGGCATGAAGGTTGCGATCCTTGCTGTCAAGGCGGCCGTGCAACCAGATGTTGCTGCCCGCCGGTCTCTGCGAAAGCCCACGATGCCGCCTCGTCCCTTCTCCTCCTCCGCGCTGCCGACGCGACGTCCGGCAGGCCCGCGTGGCCAAGGCGGCATGTCCTCCTTGCTGCGCCTCGGCGCGTCGGCGTCGACCCTGCCGGCGCCCGCCATGTTTTCGCAGCGACCTTCGGTGCTCGGGCGTCAACGCCACGAGCCACAGCAGCTTTCCCTGTTCGGGCCGCCCGGCGGCCTTCGCTGAAGGAGATTCGTTTTCCGAGCGCAGCTGCGGGCGCGAGCCAGTGACCGACACTGTCGCGCGCCTGGTGCAGGCGGGTCACCGCTTCGGCGAGACCCGCCAACCCGCGTCCGCGGGGGAGCGGGCATGTCGGGGCGGCCGGTCGTCTGGCATACGGCCTGAGGAGGCCGCGCCCGTTCCGACGCGATAAAGACAGGGGAGCGGGACAGGG
>Ga0075520_1000370_pt1 | contig 19145 bp, 18 predicted proteins | sample NGEPerB_FD_75100 | JGI IMG/M metagenome (GOLD analysis project Ga0075520, IMG submission 75100) | Arctic peat soil microbial communities from the Barrow Environmental Observatory site, Barrow, Alaska, USA - NGEE PermafrostAB12-B | ecosystem: Environmental > Terrestrial > Soil > Wetlands > Peat ... | reverse complement strand
GCTATCCCCCCCGTGCCGCCCCTAGCGGGCCGGCGCGCCGCTGGCGGAGAGGGACGCGAGCAGCCGCAGCTCGTCGCGAAGCAGCCGTGGCAGCAGGAAGTGCTCACGCACGCGCTCGCGTCCGCGCCGGCCGAGCTCGACGGCGAGCTCGTGGTCCTTCAACAGCTCGAGCATCGCCGTGGCGCACTGCTCGGTGCTCGCCACCAGCCGCCCGCCGGTGCCCTCGGGCATCTGCATGGGGATGCCTCCCGCGCGCCCGGCAACCACCGGTGTCCCCTTCCACAGCGACTCCGAGACGACCAGGCCGAAGCCCTCGCGGATGGACTTCTGCACCACCACCTCGGACAGGCGCTGGAAGGCGTTGACCTCGACGTTGCCCACGCCGCTGAGGTTCGTGTAGAGGTGGATCAGCGGGTCCTGCCCGGCGGCCTCGGAGACCTGACGGTAGACCTCCCAGCCCTCGGGGTCGTCGAGTGCCATCGAGCCGACCAGCGCCAGCTGCAGCGCGCCGATCTCCTCACGCACCAGCCGGTAGGCGTCGATCACGCCGAGCGGGTCCTTCCAGGCATCGAAGCGCGAGACCTGCGTCACCAGCCGTCCAGGCAGATCGACGCCGATCCAGTCGAGGATCTGGCTGGCGGTGGCGAGGTCGAGGTCGAGGTTCTTGGGGCTGAGCGGATCGATCGCCGGGGCGATCGTCTCCACGCGGGCGACGGGGAAGTCGGGCGGGACGAACTCGGGCATGGTGAAGACCGCGGCGTCGTAGCCTTCGAGATAGGGCCGCATGAAGCGCCACGCCTCCGCGTTGGGCTCGCTGGTGTCGATGTGACAGCGCCAGACCCAGTGCGCGCTTCCGTGGCCGTGCGCGCTCAGCAGCCCCGCCGGCTGCGGGTCGTGCACGACGATGAAGTCATAGGCGCCGGCGAGCGACTCGGCGTTCTCTCTCACGCACTCGAGGTAGGCCGCCTGCTCGGCCTCGGTGAGCGAGCGGGGGGAGCCCTGCAGCGCGTTGTGGAGGGCCTTGGTGGCGCTGAAGAAGTCGGGGCTGCCGCCCATCACCTCCCAGTCCACGGTCAGGCCGAGGTCGCGCAGCAGCGGGACGCTCGAACGCAGCAGCTCCGACACGCCGCCGCCGTAGGGGGTCGCGTTGACGTGCAGGATGCGCGCGCCCGCCAGCTCGCGGGCAAGCCCGCGCAGCTCCTGGAGGATCGCGGCGGGCGCGATCCCGTCGTAGGCCTCGAGCGACCAGCGCCCGACGTTTACCCTCTGGAGCACCGCATGCCTCGCCTCATTCTCCGATCAGGTCGCGGCGGTCGAACAGCCACAGCGCGGCCAGGCCAGCGGCAGCCGCAATGGCGAGCATCGCGATCGCGTCGCCCGCCCTGAACGGCTGGGCGGGCACCAGTCCAACGTGCTGGAAGGGCGAGAGGTCGAGCAGCCATTTGGGTGCGCCGAGCAGACCGCCGAGCAGCTGCCACACGAAGGTCACGGCGACCAGGCCGTAGGCCAGACCACCGCTCGCGCGCGGGAGCAGGGCGAAGCCGAGCGCGGCCAGGGCGAGGAACAGCGCTGCCACGGGCAGGCAGTTGGCGCCGGCTTCGAGCATGCTCGCAAGTGAGATGCCCGCGTTCTGCGCGGCGGCCCCCGCCCACGACAGCACGCCGGCGGCGAGCGAGATCACGACCGCGCCGGCGAGCGCGAGCCCCAGCCGTCCGGCCAGCCAGCCGCGGCGGCTCACCGGGAGGGCCAGCAGCGTCTCCAGCCGCTCCTCGGCTTCCTCGTGGCGCGCGGCGGCGAGCTGGGCGCAGCAGAACAGGCTGACGGCGAGGATGAAGAACAGGAAGCTCAGGCCGATATACCCGGACGGCGTAGTGATGGACACAGCCGCGACTTTCTGGAGCTGGCGCTGGAAGTTGTTGGAGATGCCCGCGGAGGAGACGCTGGTGGAGATCACCCCGAGGATCAGCGCGAAGGAGCCCGTGCCGAGCAGCCAGCCCGCGAAGCTCGCGCGCTCGCCGCGAAACGCCAGCGCGGTGGGAGAGGAGAGCAGCCGCAGGCGCGGCGCGGCCGTCTCCTGGGTGGCGAGCACGCCACGGCCGACGTCTCGGCGCACGGCGATCGCGCCGGCCGCCGCCAGCAGCAGCGCGGCGCAGGCGAATGGCACCAGCAGCACGGCGGGTTGGGCGCCGGTGAACGGCCGCAGCTCCTCGACCCAGCCGAGCGGCGTCACCCAGCGCAGCCAGTCCAGGCCGGAGGCGGTGTCGGCGACGACGCGCACCAGCAGCGCCAGCGTGAGCGCGGCGCTGGAGAGCTCCAGTGCGAGCCGGCGCGTGGGCGCGAGCTGGCTGGCGAGCGCGCCCACGCCGAGGAACACGGGCACGACGGCCACCGTGGCGAGCGCCAGGTAGGCCGATTCTCCGGCGGGCAGCCGGCCGGCGAGCAGGCCGAGGAAGAGGGCGAGCCACAGCAGCGCCATCCCCGCGCCGCCCGCCGCCAGGGCCGCAAGGTAGGCATCGCGGCGGGAGACCAGGCCGGCCAGCACCAGCTCCTGGCGCCCCGCGTCCTCCTCCGCCCGCAGCGCGCGCACGGCCGCGAGCACGCCCCAGACGGCCGCGAAGATCGACGTGATGCCGCCGATCCGCCAGGCCGAGTAGCCGCCCACGCTCAGCAGATCGAAGGGCTTGCCGTAGAACAGGCGCAGGCTGGCGTTGCCGCCGAACGCGTGGGCGAACCCCAGGCGATCCTTCAAGGTCGGGTAGGCGCTGCGGTAGCCCGCCACGTTGGCGTAGGCCACGAGCCCGAACAGCAGCGCGAAGGAGACGTTGCGCGCGCGAGAGCTCGCCAGCGTCCGACGCGCGATCGCGCTAGTCGCCGACACGGCCGTCGGAGCTGTCGTAGTGATGCAGGAAGATCTCCTCGAGCGTTGGCTCGCGACTGCTCAGCGCGAGCACGGGATGGCTCGCCAGCGACGCGATCACCGGCCCGATGCTGCCGCTGACCTCCAGGCGCAGCGCGTTGGCGCCGGCGCTCGCCACGTGCACCCCGGGCAGCCCGTCCAGGCGCGGCGCGGGACCGTCGAAGGTGACCTCTACGGTCTGGGCGCTGAGGTGCCGCAGCGCGGCCAGTGTGCCCTGGTCCACCAGCCGCCCGGCGCGCAGGATGCCCACGCGGTCGCACAGCGCCTCGACCTCGCTGAGGATGTGCGAGGAGAGGAACACCGTCTGACCGCGAGCCTTGGCTTCGGTCACCGTCTCGCGGAAGGCGACCTCCATCAGCGGATCGAGGCCGCCGGTGGGCTCGTCGAGGATCAGCAGGTCGGCGCGGCTGGCGAAGGCGGCGATCAGCTGGACCTTCTGGCGGTTGCCCTTCGACAGCGCGCGCACGCGCTTGGCGGTGTCGAGCTGGAAGCGCTCCACCAGCACGTCGCGGTAGGCGACGTCGATGCCCTCGCGCAGGCTGGCCAGGAACGCGAACGTCTCCTCGCTGGTCAGCGCGGGCCACAGGAAGGGCTCGCCGGCGACGTAGGCCACGCGCCGGTGGGCGGCCACGGGGTCGCGCCAGGCGTCGATGCCGAACAGCGTGCCACGACCGGCGCTCGGGCGGTGCAGGCCCAGCAGCAGGCGAATGGTGGTCGTCTTGCCGGAGCCGTTGGGGCCCAGGTAGCCGTACACCTCCCCCTGCCTGACGCCGAGATCGAGCGCGTCGAGCGCCAGCGTGCGGCCGTAGCGCTTGCTCAGCCCCTCGGTCTGGATCGCCAGGCTTCCGTGCGGCTCGCCGGCAGGAGCCGGCCCGGGGGGATGGCTGCTGCGCGTGGTGCATGAGAGCAGGATCGCGGGGAGCGCACATCCGCGGCATCCGGGTTTTTCCCGCATGCGAGCGCGGAACTGCCGTGCCATTGCCCATGGCACGTGCGAATCCGTGCTTACCCGCGAGCGATCGGAGTGTTTAACCCCGTAGCCGCGAGGCTAGCCGAGAGCTAGGTTGCCCTCATGGCTGTAAGTCTGCATCTGGCGCCAGGCCCTGCGGAGCCCGCGGCGGTCTCCCAGCACATCCGCGTGGTGCTGGCCGACGACCACGTGCCTATGCGCCACAGCCTGCGGCGGCTCCTGGACGAAGTGCAGGATGTCGAGGTGGTCGCCGAAGCGGGCGACCACGTGTCGGTGGCGCGCCAGGTTCACGGCCACCACCCCGAGGTGCTGGTGCTCGATCTGCGGATGGGCGGGCACTCCAGCATCGAAGCGGTGCGCACGTTGAGCGAGCGGGTGCCGGAGACCAAGATCGTGGTGATCTCGATGGAAGACAACCCCGTCTTCGCGCAGCGCGCGCTGACGGCCGGGGCGGTTGCCTTCGTGGCCAAGGACCTCGCCGACGCGGAGCTCCCGCAAGCGGTACGGGCGGCGGCCAGCGACGAAGAGTACCTCAGCCCCCGGGTGTCGGCGAGACTGGACGCCCTGCACCGGGCACTCACCGACCACAAGCTCACGCAGCGTGAGGTGGAGGTTCTGCGGCTGATCGCGTTCGGGCACACGAGCGTGGAGATAGCGCGCAAGCTGCGGCTCTCGCCGCGCACCATCGAGACGCACCGCGCGCACATCCACAAGAAGCTCGGGCTCACCACTCGCGCGGAACTGGTGCGCTACGCCCTACGACGCGGCCTGATCGGCGCCTGACCACGAGGCCCGATCAGGGGCGCTACGGCGGGCGGGCAGCCGTGCGGCCAGGAGCGTCCCCGGTTCGCCGGGGGTGATGCTGAGGCTGCCGCCGGCGAGGCTCACGCGCTCCTCCATCCCCGCCAATCCGAAGCCGCGCTCGACGGCGTCGGGATCGAACCCGTCTCCGTCGTCCTGCACCTCAATCAGCAGCTCGCAGTCGGACTCGCCCACGACCACCCGCACGCTGCTGGCGTTGGCGTGCTTGACGACGTTCGTCAGGGCCTCCTGCACGAGCCGGTAGACGGCCGTCTCCAGGTCCTCGTCCAGGCGCGCATCCGGCGTGGAGACGCCGGACAGCGTCACGTCGCGCTCGATCTCCAGGCCGCTCTGCTCGTGATGGCGGTCCAGCAGCGATTCGATCGCCGCGCGCAGGCCCAGATCGTCGAGCGCGGCCGGGCGCAGCTCGGTGATGATCGAGCGCAGATTCTCGATCTCCCGCTCGATCCGCCCCACCGCATCGCGCATCGCCTCCTGCGTCACGGTGGGATCGTCACGGCGAAGCGCCGAGGACAGGAGCACGCGCAGGCCTCCCAGGCCCTGGAGCGTCTCGTCGTGCAGCTCCCGCGCCCAGCGGCTGCGCTCCGCATCGGCGGCGGCTAGCGAGCTGCGAAGCCTGTCTGCCAGCACGCTCTGAGCCAGCGTCACGGCGGTCGCGGCGCTGGCGGCGAAGGTGCGCAGCGTCTGCTCGTCATCCTCGCTGAACACGCCCCCGGCCTCGCCACGGTCAAAGCCCGCCAGCACGCCCACAGCCTCCCCGCGGTAGAGCATCGGCACGAGCAGCGCCGTCTGCGCACCGTCCACGCCGAACTCCTCCGGCGCGATCCCCAGACGCGACTCCACGTCGATGATCCGCTCGGGGCGGCGGCGCTCGAGCACCTGCCCGGACGTCGAATCCTCGATCTGCATCCGCGCGCCGCGCCGGTCCTGCACGTGCCCGGCGCTCGCGTGCACCACCAGCTCCTCGCCCTCGCGAAGCATGATCACCAGGCTTCTCGCCCCCACCAGCGCCCGCCCGCGCTTGGCGATCAGCTCCAGCACGTGCTCGAGCGCGATCTCGCCGCCGATCGCGACCGCCACGTCACGCGTCGCCTCCAGGCCGCGCACGGCCTTCTCCAGCTCGTGGCGGCGAAGCTCGCTCGTCTGATACGTGCGCGCGTTGTTGATGGCGACGGCGGCCCAGTCGGCGAGGATCACCGCGGCCTCCTCGTCCTGATCGGTGAACTCGCCGCCCTGCTTCTCGGCGAGATACAGGTTCCCCCACGCCTGCCCGCGCACGACCACCGGCACACCCAGGAAGCTGCGCATGACCGGATGCCCAACCGGGAAGCCGTAGCTGCGCGGGTGGCGGCCGACGTCGCCCAGCCGCAGTGGCTCGGGGTGCTCGATGAGCACACCGAGAACGCCCCGCCCGGTCGGCAGATCACCGATCGCCCGATGCGTGTCCTCGTCCACGCCCGAGGTCAAGAACCGCGAGAGCGCCGTTCGCCGATCGTTCAGCACCCCGACCGCCGCATACCGCGCCCCGGTCACCTCGCGCGCGGTCTCGAGCACCCGGTCCAGCACGACCTGCAGATCGAGCTCGGTCACCAGCGAGCGGCCCACCTCGAGCAGCCGGCGGAGCCACAGGTCATCGGCAGGCGTGCCCATCCCTCCAGAGACTAGTCCCATATGAGTGCTCTTAGCATCGGCTGGTCCAATAATTTCCGAACGTGTGGCATCGTCCTACCGCATTTCTACCCCTCCGGCTCATCCGTAGTTCGCCGCGCGGCTTCTACGGCTGCTCACCGGTGCCGGGACCGCGCCACAACCCTACCCTTGTGGGCTGCAAGGACGTGGACACATGTTTGATGCTCGGAGAGCCCACCCAGCGGCGGCGCATGGTCGCGCCGCCGGATACGACCGGGATGCCCGCCAGGAGCGGGCGCGATGAGCTGGTCGCCGCGCTGCCGCCATTGCGGCGAGCCGATCGGCGTGTACGAGCCGCTGATCGCGCTCGTGGAAGGCCGCGCGCACGAGACCTCGCGGGCCGCCGGGCACCGATCGGATGACCGGGATGCCGACTGCTATCACCGGGCGTGCTATGAGAGCCGCCAGGGAGACGACGCGGGGCAGCGGTGAGGAGTCCCGATCCCAGGACCTCTCCTTCTCCGTAGTTTTCGCGGGCTCCCATGGCGGGTTTCCTCGATGGCAGGCGCCTCCCGGCGAGCTAGTTTTTGAGCCATGAGCAGCCAAGAGGAGACAACCAAGCTCCGCGTCCTGATCGCCGGCGGCGGCGTGGCCGCGCTGGAGAGCGTCCTGGCCCTGCGTGCGCTCGCGCCGGGCATGACCGCCACGACGGTGCTCGCGCCCAACGCCGAGCTCGTCAACCGGCCGATGACCGTGCGCGAGCCGTTCGCCTACCCCCAGGCCCGCCGCTATCCGCTGGCGCCGATCGTGCGCGACGCGGGCGCCGAGCTGGTGGCGGACGAGCTGGCGTGGGTGGAGCCCGCCAAGCAGCTCGCGCACACGGCGGGCGGGGCGGAGATCGAGTACGACGTGCTCGTGCTGGCCCTCGGCGGGCGCATCTGCCCGCGCTACAAGCACGCGATCACGATCGACGACCGCAAGCTTGACGAAACGCTCCACGGCCTGATCCAGGATGTGGAGGAGGGCTACGTGGAGAGCGTGGCGTTCGTGGCGCCGGGCCGGATGGCTTGGCCGCTGCCGCTGTATGAGCTCGCGCTGATGACGGCGGGGCGCGCGTATGACATGAACGTGAAGCTCGCCACCACGATCGTCACACCGGAGGACAGCCCGCTGGCGATCTTCGGCCTGGTGGCCAGCAACGGTGTGGCGGAGCTGCTCGCGCAGGCCCACATCGAGACGGTCACCTCGGCCTACGCCGAGGTCCCGCACTCGGGGGAGGTGGTGATCAACCCCGGCGACCGGCACCTGAAGGTGAACCGCGTGGTGGCGCTGCCCGAGCTGTACGGGCCCTGCGTGCGCGGCATCCCGCTGAGCGAACACGGCTTCATCCGCGTCAACCCCCACGGCCGGCTGCTGGAGCACGAGCGCATCTACGCGGCGGGCGACGCCACGGAGTTCGCGATCAAGCACGGGGGCATCGCCTCCCAGCAGGCGGATGCGGTCGCGCAGTCGATCGCCGCGCTGGCCGGCGCCGCGGTGACGCCCGAGCCGTTTCATCCCGTGATCCGGGGCATGCTGCTGACTGCTGGCAAGCCGCGCTACCTGACCGCGCGCATCACCGGCGGGCAGGGGTTCAGCTCGGAGATCACCGACACCCCCACCTGGTCACCGCCGAGCAAGATCGCCTCCAAGTACCTCGCGCCATATCTGGACGAGCAGGACCGCACGGAAGCTGCCGCGCGATGCTGAGCGAGACCGCCGGGGACGGACCGCGCCGCTGCCTGGTCCTTGGCTTCGACCGCAACGACTCCTCGCGCCGCGCGGCCGACTGGGCCGTCGACGAGCTCCTGCCGGACGGCAAGCTCGTGATCGTCCACGCCTGCCGCCCGCTGAACGCGCCGCCGTCTCCGCTGTCCAGCTCCCACGAGCGCCAGCAGCTGGGCCGCGCGGTGGTGGACGAGCTGCTGCTCGAGGGCGGGGACTCGCTGCGCGACCTGGAGCTGGCGGTGGAGGTGCTCGACACGGACCCCGTCTCGGCGCTGATCGACGCGGCCGAGCGCCACCACGCGAGCGCGATCGTGGTCGGCTGCGAGCAGCACTCGCGGCTGCACCGCGCGATCGGGGTGGTCACGGACGAGCTGCTGAGGAGATCGCCCGTGCCCGTGATAGCCGTTCCGGAGGGCGCTAAGCGCTAACAGACCGGCGCGAGCACTGGGCGTCAGCCGAGCGCGTCGGCGGGGAGCACGTAGCGCAGCGGCGTGCGCGCGGTCCCTCCGGCGCCGTCGTGCAGGCGCGAGCCGTGCAGTCCCCGGCGGGGGGCTGAGGCGAGCGCCTCATCGGGGACTCCGGCGTGCTCGTCGATCCACGTCATGATCGATGTGAAGTCGGCGCCCGCGGCGAGGATGGCCGCGCGCTCGATCACCTGTCCACCGGAGGGATGGGGACGCGCCAGGCGCGTCACCAGCGCCCGAATGGCGTCATCGTCCATTGCGCCGTGCCTTGACGGGCACGGGCGGATAGCGCTTGCGCTCCTCGCGAGTCATCTTGCGGATGGTGAGCGACCCTTCCTTGAGCTGGCGCTGCACGTCCTCCAGTTTCAAACGCCGCCGCTCGGCGGCACGATCTGCCTGGGTGATCATGCATACCAGGTTAGCGCGCCGCAGGGCGCGCGCTGGTATCTGCAACGAATCAGAGCGCTGCCGAGCGCGGTCCCCGACGGGCTTCGGCGAAGCTCACCAGCCGCCCGCTGTCCTCGTCCCACAGCTTGAAGCGCACGGCGCGCAGCCCGTCCCACATGGACAGGGTGGGCACCTGATGGAAGATCGGGTTCTCGTCGTGTGCCCGCTGCAGGTTGTAGTTGGGGATGCGGGCGCTGAGGTGGTGGACGTGGTGCAGGCCGATGTTGCCGGAGAAGAACTGGAGCACCTTGGGCAGCTTCAGATAGGAGCTGCCGCGCAACGCGGCGTCGGCGTAGCTCCAGCCGTCGGCGCTCTCCCAGTAAGCGTCCTCGAACTGGTGTTGGACGTAGAACAGCCAGATGCCGGCGGAGCCCGCGAGCAGCACTGTGGGCGCCTGCACGAGCAGGTAGTCGCGCCAGCCCATCAGCCAGCACAGCGCTCCCACGAGCACGGCCAGGGCGACGTTGGTGCCGATCACGCTGCGGCGCAGGCGCGGTCGCGCCGAGCGCGGAACCAGGCGCGGGCCGACGAGGAGGGCGACGATCGGGCCGACCCCGAACATGATCAGCGGATTGCGGAACAGGCGGTAGGCCAGCCGCCCGCGCCAGGAGAGCTCCGCGTACTCCGACACGGTCAGCGTGCGGACGTCTCCACCGCCCCGCCGATCCAGGTCCCCGGAGGTGGCGTGGTGGATGGCGTGGTCGTGGCGCCAGCGCAGGAACGGCGAGTAGACGAACAGGCCCAGGGCCACGCCCAGCCACATGTTGGCGCGCTTGGAGGGCAGGAACGAGCCGTGCGAGCAGTCGTGGAAGAGGATGAACGTGCGCACCAGGAATCCCGCGGCTGGGATCGCTATCAGCAGTGCGAGCAGGTAGGAGTAGCCGAGCGACAGGTACATCAGGACGGAGAGCCCGAGGTAGGGCACCACGGAGGTCGCAAGGTCGAGCAGGCTGCGTCCGAGATGGGGCTGGGCGTAGGGGGCCAAGGCCTCGCGCCAGAAGGCTCCTCCCGGGTGCGATGTCCCGGCTGTGGCGGCGCGGGTCGCCGATGCTGCTTGGCTCACATTGCTCCCCTTGCCACGGACCTGTGGCGGATCGCCGCACGGGACGCGCCCAGCGGCTGATTCCCACTGATGATACCCGGTGAGGACGCGGCCGGCGGCAGCGGACGGCGGCACAGCCCAACCTAACCGTCGCCGGCCAGCGGCCGGCTCATCCACACGTGGGGAATCCCCGCCTCGTCGAAGACGTCCGATTCGACGGTGAAGCCGGCCCGCTCGTAGAGACTCCTCGCCTGCAGTTGGGAGGCCAGACGCGCCTCGCAGCAGCCGCGCTGCCGTGCGCCCGCCAGCGCGAGCTCCAGCATCCGCGAGGCGATCCCGCGGTTGCGCCAGTGGCGTTCGACGGCCACGCGGCCGACCTTGGCGCGGCGTCCGTCAAGCAGCAGCCGCAACGTGCCGATCACATGCCCGTCGGGCGGCTGCAGGGCGACGACGTGCAGCGCCTGCCCGTCGCGCCCGTCGAGCTCCTCGGCGCGAGGCACGCCCTGCTCGCGGCAGAAGACCTGCTCCCTGACGGCCACCGCGCCGCGCACCTCGCAGGGACCCGCAGCCCAGCGAACCTCGACCCTTGGCTCCAGCGCGGGCTCGAGCGCGGGCGCGGGCTCCGGCTCCCGCTCCCGCTCCGGCGCCGAAGGAGGCGAGGCGGGGCGCTCGCTGCGGTGTGTGGGCGTCACGGCATTGCTGGTGCGGTCGATGCGAGCAGCCCGCGGTGTCGGCGCGAGGCGGTGCGAGCGGCTGGGAGGCCGACTCTACCGGCGGGAGGCCGTCAGAGAGGTGGTCTTGACCACGCGGCCCCCACGGCCGGGCACGAGCGTGATGTGCCTGTTCCTGATCGGCTCGTCCGCGGGCCGCTCTGGGCTCAGCTCGGCGCGGTCGAGGACCGTGCGCAGCACGATGCGCATCTGCGAGCAGGCGAACGACGCGCCGATGCACCGCCGCGTGCCGCCGCCGAACGGTATCCACGCATAGCCGTGGCCCTGACCTTCGAGGAACCGCTCCGGGCGGAAGCTGGTGGGATCTGGATAGAGGTCTGGTGACAGGTGCAGGAGCCGGATGCAGGGCATCACGGTGGTACCCGCGGGCAGGGTGTGGCCGGCCAGCCGCACGGGCTCGGCCACGCGGCGCGCCACGGCGGGCAGCACTGGGCGCAGCCGCAGCGCCTCCTTGACGACAGCGCCGAGGTACGCCTCGTCGCGGCGCGCACGCGCGAGCGCGGTGGGATGGCGCACCAGCCGCTCCAGGGCCCACGCGAGCGCCGTGGTGGAGGTGTCGTGGCCGGCCAGCAGCAGCGTGGCGAGCTGATCGAGCAGCTCGTCGTCGTCCAGCTCGCCGGCGCTGATGAGCAGCGACAGGACGTCCGAGCGCTCTCCCACGGCCGGATCGGCCCGCCGGCGCTGGATCTCCCTGCTCAGGAGGCTTCTGGCGTGTCCCAGGCGGCGGATGAATGCGCGCCACGGACCGATCCGCTTCATCGGTGGCCAGGCCCACATCAGCAGCACCAGCGCCTCCAGCTGGACGGCGTCGGCGAGCGCCGCGCGCAGCTCATCCAGCAGCTCCGGGCGCTCGGCGCCGATCACCGCTCGCAGCATCACCTCCAGCGTGATCGCACGCATCCCCTCGATCAGCGTGATCGGCCGCCCGACCGGCCAGCCGGCCACCTCCGCGGCGGCGATCGTCTCGATCAGCTGCTCGTGGCGGCGCACCATCTCGCCGTGAAAGGGGGGAGCATCCGCTTGCGCACGTGCAGGTGCTCGGCGCCGTCGAGCAGCACCACGGAGCGCTCGCCGATCAGCGGAGCGAGCAGGTCATAGGACTCTCCTGCCCTCCAGATGGAGGGATCGCCCGTGAAGACCGTCTTGACCGCCTCTGGATCGGAGACGACGACGACGGTTCCCCAGGGGAACACGCGCATGGTGAACGTGGGCCCGTAGCGCCGCCGGCAGGCGCGCAGGAACGGGTCCACGCGCGGCCAGAACAGGGCGGTCTGCATCGGCAGCGGCGCCGCCGGGCCGGGCGGCAGCGGGCGCACGTGCGCGCTCGCGGTCCGTTCGAGGAGCGTCGCGGACTGGACCTGGCCAGCACCGGGCATCTGCGCGATTGTTTCCTCTGGTAGACGGGTTTGGATGACACGAACCTAACGCCGGGTATGCGCGCTCGGTGCGGCTGTGGACGAATTGCGCAGTCGCTGGAGCGGCGGTTGCCGATGACGCGCTTCGGCGTGATCAAGCACCTGCGGGTGCTGGAAGAGGCTGGCCTGGTCCTGAGCAGGGCCGCTTCGTGCCTATTCGCTCGACGGGGCGGCGTCGAACATCGCGCGGAACCGGTCGACCATCATGTCCCGGCTCTTGTATTGGGCTGCGGTCTCCGGGCCGGCGATGTCGTCTCGATCGGGCAGCTGGGCGGCGCCTCCTTCGGGTCCGACGGTTACGAGGATGACCTCCCCCATCGGTTCGGACTGCTCGAGCTCCTCGCCGTCGATCAGCGCGCGTATATTTCTCGCCACGAGTTGAGCCTGAACGCCCGCGTACCCGGCCATCTTCGGGTTGAGGGTGGAGACGTCACCGAGCGCAAAGACCTTGGGGTGGCCAGGGAGCTGGAGCGTCGGCGTGACCTCGATGAACCCATCAGGTGTCCGAGCGGCTGCGAGCTCGGCGGCCAGATAGTCGCTTCTGGGCGTCACGCCGTAGCAGCGAAACCAGAGATCGGCAGTGATCTCGGTGCCGGCCTCGGTGGCGACCGTGAAGGCACCTGCCACGCTAGGAGGCGTGGGCGGTGGCTTGCTCAGAGGGCTTCCGAGCACGAGCTCGACTCCGTGCTGCTCGAGCTGGCGACGCAACTCCTGCCGCAGCTCGACCTTGAACCTTCCGCCGAGGAGGTCATCGACGACATCTACGATCGTCACGTGCTTGGCGGGCCAGGCCGCCGCAATCTCACCAGCGAGCTCGATCCCGACCGGACCGGCGCCGAGCAGCAGCACGCGATCCGCCCCGGCGAGCGCGTCGTGTCCGTCGCGGAAGCGCGCCGCAGCCTCGCGCGCATCCTCCGCGCCGCTGTTACCGGGGAACGGGTAACTCGATCCGGTGGCGAGCACGATGAAGTCGGGGACGAGCTCCTTGCCCGACTCGAGCACCACTCTCCTCGAGTCGACCTGAACCGCACGGTCGCGGATGACGCGGCCGCGTTTGAGCAGCCCGTCATAGGAGAAGCGGATCCGAGAGCTCCACGATGGGTCAACGAGCGCGCGTAGAGCCGCGACGTTGTGCTCGAAGGAGTCCTTGGGATCGACCAGCACGACATCGGCCACCTCGTCGAGTGCCTTGGCGACGGCGATCCCGCCGTAGCCGCCGCCGACGACCACGACGCTCGGCGGTTTGCGGTCTGAAGCCGAGTGTTCGGGCATGTTGCCTCCCTAGTAGTGCTTTGTCGGGTTGGCCGTTTGCCCCGATTTCCGTGCAGGAGCGAACTCCAGATTCGGCTCTGCAAAGCGAATGAAGGATTCTCCCCGTCGGTGTCGTGTCGAGCTGGATCATGCCGATCGGGGCGATCCGACAAAGCACTACTAGATAGATGTGTGGGTGTGCGAAACGGGTCCATCCCCGGCGGCTGTTGGTCAGTCCGTCCACCAGTCCGGGACTCGAGCTCCGTCGCCGTCCTCGGGCCTCGAGCCGCCGACGGCGATGATCTCGAGCCCCTCTGGGCCGCTCTCAAACGCCCGCACCACCTCCGGGGCGACCCGTATCACATCCCACTGGCGCAGCTCGACGATCTCCTCGTCGAGCTTCATGCGCCCGGAGCCGCCGACGATGACGTAGGCCTCCTCCTGCTCGCGGTGGTGGTGACCCATTTGCGACAGATAGCCGGGCGCGTAGTGGAAGTAGCTGACGCCGAGCTCTCGCGAGTCGAGATGCTTGCGAGCGAAGCGCGCCTCGACCTCCGGCACACTCGCGCCGGCGACATCGTCGATTTCCTTCAGGTTCTTCATGCTGTAGCTGGACATTCGTCCTCCTTTTCCTGTGGCCGAGTCGATCCGGTGTTCCCGTGGCCGCGACCTGTTGGGCTCACTTGCGCGCCCTGTAGCGCCACTCCCAAGCCTCCTGGTTGCGCTTCGCGTCGAGGGGATTCGCTCCATCAGCGCCGCCGTCCGCGGGCACATCTCCGTGCCGAGCTTCGACTTGAAGCTGTACCCGTACAGAAAGAACGTCTTCCAGCTCTCGTCGTCGGTGATCTCGATCTGGTCCTTGGAGATGTCCTGGAAGCTCGGCAGCGCCTCGCCACCGTCCGCGCCCACAAAGACGTCTCAGACATGCTCTCCAAGCCTCGTGACGGCGACGTCACGCCCCCTCCTCGAAGGCCGGCTCGAGGGTGCCCAAGTCACGGTCGATGGCGATGCGGGGCAGGCGGCTCTCCAGCCAGCTGGGCAAGGCCCACGTGCGTCGCCCGAGGAGTTGCAGCACGGAGGGCAGTAGCAGGCTGCGGACGACAAACGCGTCGAGGAACACGGCACTCGCGAGGCTGAGCCCGAAGAGCTCGAGAACTCGTTCGCCTCCAACGACAAACGAGAGAAAGACGCAGATCATGATCGTGGCAGCAGCGGTAATCACTCGCCCAGTCGACGCGAGGGCGTGGCGGACGGCCTGCTGCGGGTCGCGGCTGCGTGTCCACTCCTCGTGTATGCGTGAGACGAGGAACACCTCGTAGTCCATCGAGAGGCCGAACACGATCGCGAACAGCATCACCGGGATGAACGCCTGGATCGGAGCGCCCTTCACGTTGAAGATGCTGCCGAGCCAGCCCCATTGGAAGATCGCGACGACCACGCCGAGCGAAGCGCCGATCGAGAGGAGGTTCATGACCGCGGCCTGCAGCGGGATGACGAGTGATCTGAAGACGACCAGCAGCAGCAGCGCGGAGAGGAGCACGACCACGCCCACGAACAGCGGCAGCTTGCTGGAGAGAACATGGGTGAAGTCGATCGTGGTGGCATTCCCGCCGCCAACGAGAAGCGTCGTGGCGGTGCTGGCTGCGAGAGGTGGCAGCATGCGCTGGCGCAGCGTGCTCACGAGCTCCGTGGTCGCCAGTGCCTGCGGTGCCGAGCGCGGGTAGACGTTGAACACCGCGGTCAGGCCCCGCGGGCTCACGCGAGCCGCCGATACGGAGGCCACATCGCTGGTCGCGCGCAGCGCGCTCGCGATGCTCGTGAGCACCGCCATGTCGTTCGGGCGGGGCAGGCTCGCAACGACCTGAAGCGGGGCGTTGAAGCCTGGGCCGAAGCCCTTGGCGAGCAGGTCGTAGGCCTGGCGGCTGGTTTGACCGGGGGGGTTGTTGCCCGCGTCACTGTTGCCCAGACGCAGCGCGAGCGCCGGTGAGGAGAGGGTGAGCATGATCGCCAGGCCCGCGATCGCGCCCTCCCACGGGTGACGTTCGATGAAGCCCGACCAACGCACCCAGAAACCAGTCGGCGTGTTTCTCGCTGCGGTCGTCCGCCGGCCCCGCCGTCGCCCGCTGCGGCGTCGCCCGATGCGCTCGCCGAAACGCGCGAGCAACGCCGGCAACACGCTCAGCGCGGCAAGCATCGTCATCAGCACAGCGAGCGCAGAGGCGACCGCTAGGCCGTAGAGGAAGTCAACGCCGAGGGCAAACTGACCCAGCAGCGCGATGATCACGGTGGCGCCGGCGAACAGCACGGTGCGGCCGGCGGTGTCCATCGCGCCGACGATCGCGCCATGCACATCGCCGTCGATGAGGTAGTTCTCGCGAAAGCGGGTGACGATGAACAGCGCGTAGTCGATCCCCACACCGAGGCCGATCATCGCCGCGAGCTGGGTGGCGAAACTGGGCATGCCGATGAGCCTCGAGCCAAGACCGGCCAGGCCGATGCCGGTCCCGAGGCCGAGGAGCGCGGTGATGATCGGCAGTCCCATCGCGATCAGCGAGCCGAAGGTGACGAGCAGCACGACGATGGCCGCGAGCAGACCGATAGCCGTCGCCGCGCCGAGCGACGGCTTCTGCACCTGTTCGATCGCCTGACCACCGAGCGCCACCTGCAGCAGCGGCGAGCCGGCGCTCTTCGCGACCCTGATCACCCGTTCGGTGGCCGATGGCGGAAGCACGTTTGCTCGCTTGTCGAAGGTCACCGTCGCGAACGCGACCTTGCCGTCGGGGGAGATCGCCCGGGCGCCGTTGGCCGTGAAGGGGCTGCTCACGCCGGTGACGTGCGGCAGTCGCGCCACTGCGGCCAGCATCGGCGCGACGCGCGAGCGAACCGCCGCGTCGGTGACGGCCCCGTGACGCGCGGCCAAGACTATCTGGTCGGAATCACCTGCCTGGGCGGGGAACTCACGCTTGAGCAGGTCGGCGGCGCGCTGGGATTCGGTTCCCGGAAGCGAGAAGTTGTTGGCGTACTTGGTGCCCACAACACCGGAGACTCCAAGCGCACCGATCAGCAGCACAAGCCAGCCGATCACAACCGCCCGCCGGTGTCTCGCCGCCCGTTGCGCGACCCGTGCGACGATGCCTAGCTTCTCCTGCGAACGCCCAACGGAGCTCATGGCTAGCGTCCCTTCGCGATATACTCTGGACAGAACAGTTTGCAGTCCAAATACTTTGATGTTGAAAGTAGCATAACGAGCGACCATGCCTTCCACTGCGGCACAGACCGATCGAGGCCCGACGATCGAGGAAGACCTCGACGAGCTCTCCTCGCTGCTCTGGGAGACGTTCCGCGGCCTCAAGCAGTCAAGTCCGCCGCCGCAGGAGCTGCGCGACGCGGCCACGCGCGGATCACTCGGACCGCGTCACATGCCCGCACTGCTCGCGGTCGCGGCGGCGGGACCGCTCAGCGTGAGCGAGCTGGCGCGGCGACTGGGCCTGGGCCTATCGACCACGAGCGCGATCGTTGGCCAGCTGAGCCGGGCGGGCCTGCTCGAGCGTGCCGAGGACGAGGCCGACCGCAGGCGCACCATCGTCCGCCTGCATGACGACTACCGCGACGTCATCGGCAAGTGGGCCGAACAGGCCCTTGCCCCTCTACGGGCCACCCTCGAGCGTCTCCCGGCGCGGGCCCGCGCCCAATTCATCGAGGGCTGGCGCATCCTCCACGAGGAAGCCACCCGCACGGCACCCGCCGACGACGACGAGTGCAGCGCATAGGCCAGGAGCTGAACGGCGCGCCCGACGGATCGGCGATCGCTCGACACCGAGCCCATGACCAAGACTGCTACCCAGGCGATCGAAGCTCACGGCATACGCAAGGCGTTCGGCGAGACGCAGGCACTCGCCGGGGTCGACCTCACCGCGGAGACCGGACGGGTGCTCGCGCTGCTGGGGCCAAACGGCGCGGGCAAGACGACGCTCGTGCGGATCCTGACCACGCTCCTGGCGGCCGACACAGGCTCGGCGCGGGTAGCGGGGTTCGACGTCCAACACGATGCCGTCTCGGTGCGCTCGATGATCGGCATGTCGGGCCAGTTCGCGGCGATCGACGACCTGCTCACCGGCCGGGAGAACCTGGAGATGGTGGGCCAGCTGTACCAGCTCAGTCGCGGCGAGGCACGCCGCCGCGCCACCCAGACGCTTGAGCAGTTCAGGCTCGCCGACGCCGGCGACCGGCTGGCGAAGACCTACTCGGGCGGGATGCGTCGGCGGCTGGATCTGGCGGCGAGCCTGATCGCACGCCCGCCAGTGTTGATACTCGACGAGCCGACGACCGGGCTCGATCCGCGCACGCGGATCGATGTGTGGGAGCTGATCGAGGGGCTGGTCGCCGACGGAACGACGGTGCTGTTGACGACGCAGTACCTCGACGAGGCCGACCGCCTCGCAGACCGGATCATCGTGATCGACCGCGGGCAGGTGGTCGCCGAGGGAACCGCCGATCAGCTGAAGCGAGAGCTCGGCGGCGACGTCGTCGAACTGCACGTCGCCCGATCCCAGGACTTCGACCGGGCCGTCGCCGCCGTCGCCGCGCTCGGAGATGGCGGGTCGGTGCTCGATCGCGAGCGCCAGCGCGTGACGCTGCCCGCGGGGGAAGGTCCGGCAACGCTCCGAGCGGCCCTCGACCGGCTCGGCGACGCCGGAGTGGCGCTCGAGGACATCGGCATCCGCCGGCCATCGCTCGACGACGTCTTCCTGTCGCTCACCGACCACTCCCCAAGCAGCCAAACCGCCAACGCCACACCACGCGATCACGCCCCGCCGGTGCCGTCAGCCGCCTCCCAGGACCGCGAGCGCGAGCAACGCCCGGCGCCGAGCAAGCCAATGCACGCACCCGCGCCTGCCCCGCGGTTCGCGGCGCTGCGCGACACCGCCGCGGTGACCAGGCGCAACCTCAAACGGATCACGCGAACCCCGCGGCTGCTCGCGGTCTCCTCGATCCAGCCGGTGATGTTCGTGCTGCTCTTCCGCTACGTCTTTGGAGGAGCGATCCACACGCCCGGCGGCAGCTACATCGACTACCTCGTGCCCGCCATCCTGCTGCAGGCGACGCTGTTCGGAGCGACGACGGCCGTCGCAATGTCCACGGACCTCGCCGGCGGCATGATCGACCGCTTCCGCTCGCTGCCGATGGCTCGCTCGGCGGTGCTCGCCGGCCGCGCGCTCGCCGACACGGTGCGTAGCGTGAGCGTCGTCGCGCTCGTCCTGCTCGTGAGCCTGCTCATCGGCTTTCGCTTCCACAACGGCGCCGCAGGCGCCCTCGGCGCACTCGCGCTCGTGCTCGCATTCGGCTTCGCGTTCATCTGGCTCTTCGCACTCGTCGGCATGCTCGTCAAGGACCCCGAGACCGCGCAGCTCGCAGGGTTCCTGCCGATCTTCCCGCTGATCTTCGCCAGCTCTGCGTTCGTCCCGGTCAAGACGATGCCCAGCTGGCTTCAGAGCTTCGCCAACGTGCAGCCCGTAAGCGTCACGATCAACGCCGTCCGCGCGCTGACCGCCGGCGGCAACGTCGGACACTGGCTGTGGCAGTCGCTCGCATGGATCCTCGGCCTGCTCCTGATCATCATCCCGCTCGCCATCCGTCAATACCGCAAAGTCTGACGAGAGGCGACACTTCTCGCCAGGGGATGCACGCTT
>Ga0075520_1000369_pt1 | contig 19148 bp, 19 predicted proteins | sample NGEPerB_FD_75100 | JGI IMG/M metagenome (GOLD analysis project Ga0075520, IMG submission 75100) | Arctic peat soil microbial communities from the Barrow Environmental Observatory site, Barrow, Alaska, USA - NGEE PermafrostAB12-B | ecosystem: Environmental > Terrestrial > Soil > Wetlands > Peat ... | reverse complement strand
TTCTTAATCTTAACAAAATTATATTTTTGAAAGGGTAGATGTGTTACATAACTTTCGAAAAGAATTACATAATTCACACATAGTGAATTTGAAAATATGATTAGCTGAAAGCCAATTTTTTAAAAATGATAAGTTGGATCGGGGTTTGGTGAGTTGAAGATTTTGTCTGATTTATCAAAACGACTCAATATCCTATAACCATTTTCTCTGTGATGCTAATAATCCCAGCAGGAAGCCGATCACTATGCCAATAAAGATCTGTATCCAATTCAAATGAACCGAACCCATCGATCTTCCTCCGTGCATCATTCCGGTCATCCAAGGACCACCACCCAATAAAAGAAAAGCCACAATAATGACTACAACTGCAATCAGATAAAGTGCAGTTCTGTTCGATGGTACAAATCTTTTCGTGCTCATTGGTTCGGATTTTGTCTTAAGTGTTTATGGAGTTTTTTCAATGAATAATACCCCCTACAGGGTAATTATAATGTGGAGCAATTCTTGTAGTGACTTCCCAAGCTTATTGCCCAGCTTTTCTATCATTTCCTTTTCTTTTCCTTCGCGGTAATGCAAATCATGATCATTGATTACCGGATATTTTTGTTTAAGCTTTTCCTTTTTCCCTTTCCAGAATCCTATTACAGTTTTATTCATTTGTACGATTTTAGAATGAGATTTATACTTTATTAGTGCAAAATTACGAACCAGGCTCAAATTATTAGTTACATAATCTTATATTAATATTACATAATTCACACATCTTCAGCCGTTTCTTCTTACGTTTTTGGGATTATAAAGAAGGATAAGGAATATTGAACTATAAAATAATAAAATCGATTCGCCGGTTTAACTTTCTATCTTTCTCCAGAAAATTAGGCGCAACAGGTTTGGATCCTCCAAAGCCGGTAGCAACCAGTCTATTCATATTTATGCCCCTCATTATCAGAAATTTTACCAAATCCTGTGAATGTTTTTCTGACAATAAGAGGTTTGATTTCGCTGATCCGGCTGTATCACCATGTACATCAACTTCAAGTTTCAGTGAGGCATATTTTTTCATTAGCTTAACAATCTGATCAAGCATAACATATGCATTTGAGGTTAATTTTCCGGATGAATCAAAGTAGGAATCAGCGAAAGCTCCGTTTATTCTTATAAGATTATGGAGTTCCTTTTCGGCAGGTTCTTTAAGTACATACATTTTTATTCGGGCCTCTTTAAATCCAAGTGCGAGTATTTCTCTATACGCGGGATATGTTGCCATGAGACTCATCTCCTGATCAATAACATAGCTGTATATGTCATAATCCTGATCATGTTTTTCCCTGATTGTGTATTTCATAGGAACACTTCTGAAAATACTGTTATTTAAACCAATTTTGTTTTTGGATGACATAATTTCAATACTGAATACACCGTCATTACGATATTCGGTTTCAGCAGAGTAATGAGAACCTATTTTTATATTTTCAAAATTCTTTATATCTGGCAATGAATTTTTTTCAGAAGCCTTTTTATCCAGAATTAATGATTTTTCAGCTATGCCATTTACAACCAGTATTTTCTTTGAAATACCGCTTTTATTAATACTGCCATTTGAACCTGATTTCAATGTTAATCCCAGATTAACATTATATTCTCCCTGTTTCAGATATGAATGCCTGACACTTTCACCGGTTGATCTGTTTCCGTCGCCGAAATCCCATGAATAAGTTAAAATTTTAGATCCGGGCAGGTAGGATTTCAGGCCGTCAAATTGTATTGCATCTCCTTTGACTGCAACATTGGAAGAATTAATATATGGTTGTTCAATATCTTTTATATTCAAATTGTATGACAATTTTGAGAAAAAGAGCCTTCCCGTAGATCTCTCAATGATGTCAAGTTTAACATCATAATTTCCCGGGCCCTTAAAACAATGACTGACAACCGCTTTGTCTGACGACGATCCATCCCCAAAGCTCCATTTATACTGAAATTTGCAAGTATCTATAACTATCGATCCATTATCATTAAATTTGAAGCAATACTGGTTTTCTTTCTGGATGCTGCTATAAAATATCTGTGGATAATTTGTCTTAAAATGATAAATTTCAATTGTTTTATTCCTGTTAGTTGAGAAATATCCTTCATTCATTAATGTGTCTGTAATTATTCCGAAATCATCATATTGAGAGTTAATAGGAGGATCAAGCAGGACAGGATTAAGCCATGTTGAGTCGGAAAAATGGGAAAAGTAAATATCCTTCCCTCCAAAGCCGGGACGTCCGTCGGACGAAAAGAAGAGATCTCCGGATGGACTAATAAATGGATATGATTCGTTTCCTGCGGTATTTATAACCGGTCCCAGATTAACCGGTTCGCTCCAATAATCACCCTGCCACTGACAATAATAAAGATCAGAGCCTCCAAAACCACCGGGTTTATCTGAGGCAAAGAATAATCTTTTTCCGTCAGGTGAAAGACACGGTGAAGTAATATTATACATTTCATCATTAAATCTGAATTCTCTTATTTTTGTCCATCGCCCGTTAACAAGGACAGCACTTAAAATGCCCAGCTTATTCCTTTGATTGGAAATATCATTCATTTTATGGTTAAATTCCAGATTCCTGGAATAGTATATAGTATCTCCACTGTTATTAAATGTTACCGGTCCGTCATTAAATTTTGTCGTCAGATCTTTTGAAAATAATCTGGAACTCCCGGGATTTACTTTACCTGTTGTATCGATATAATAAATCTTAAATTGTTTTTTATTTAGTAAGCCTGAATAATTCAGGAACAAATTTGAACTCCTGTTTGTGCAGTAGACAATGCCTTTTTTATAATAAACTGGTGAAAATTCATCATGGTTTTTCGAACTAAAAGGGGACAATCTGATAGAATAGGGCTCTGATTGTCCCATTATTAGCAGATGAAACAAAAAAGTAATCAGAATTCCCGTAAACAGTTTTTTCCCCATTTTGAACGTAATTGTTTAATGCTCTTTAAAAGATCAGTGTAATTACCACCTGAAGGCGCCATTGGCAAAATAATTAAACCACATGCACTGTCAATTATGGGGCTTTAAGGGACTGTGGTAACTTCCATTTTGTTTACATACTAAGTTGGTTCATCAATACTTTTCGCGCCAGGAAAATTCTGCTTTTTACAGTCCCGATATTGAGATTGATTGTATCGGCAATTTCCCTGTACCTGTAACCGGCAACATACATTTTAAATGGTACTCTGAATTTGTCTTTTAACAGTTCAATGTTTTTTGTAATTTCCATAGCGGAATATACTGAATCGGGGTTGTCTGAACCTGAACATTTTGTCTGATTAATGTAAAACGATTCATCAGTTCGGTCGCAATGAGTGTTATGCAGAACATTGTGCCGGTAGTTATTAATAAAGGTGTTTCTCATGATTGTGATAGTCCAGGCTTTCAAATATCCGGTATCTACAAATTTATCCCGGCTCAAGAGCGCTTTCAGATAAGTTTCCTGAACAAGATCTTTCGCATCATCGGTTCCTAATTTAAGGCGATATGCATACTTCATTAAACTTTGTTCCAGATCCAATAACTGGTTGGAGAATTCAATTTCTTTCATGTAAGTAGTATTAATTAGGAATAGAATAAAAAAATTAAGTATTTAATTAAAAGCGCATTTCATCAAAAAATGGCGTTTGTTTTGTTTCAACGCATTTTGCTGCGTACAGATATAGTGCTTCACTCCATGTTTGCCAGTCCTGTCCCATAGGTTTGCCATTTTGTGCTTTTATCCACTCATTAAATCCAAAGCTGATCCCAGGATTATCCGAAATTTTAATAAGGCGGGTAAGTGCCAACAGCTTATCCTGTGCCAGTGAATGCTTTTTTGCAGCTACCAGAGCTGCTACATAGACGCCGCAAATAAATGGCCATATACCTCCATTGTGATATTCTCCCGGATTATTGTAAATATCGTATCTGGGATGCCAGTCAGGATCTTCAGGTTTGATATAAGGAAAAAAGTTAGGTGGAAGATCGACAGCCAGATCACCCTTTTTTTTCATGTTTTCACACTCATCCTCTATCCAGGAGATCATCTCCTCAGATCGTGAGGGAGAGGCGATACCTGAGAGTATAGCGAGACTGTTGCCCAGAAGGTCGAACCGTTCGCTGCTGTGAATTTTATATGACCAGAAAGCATAGTACGGTTTGTGTTTTACGACAAGACCTTCATGAACATGACGATGAATAGTTCCGTCTGTAATTGTAAAGCGGCTCATTTCACTGTGCATTCTGTCGGCTCTTTCATTTTTTCCCAGGAGGCGGAGATAGATATATACAAGGGTATTGACAAATAGTCCATAACCTGTTACCCATATTTCATCTCTCCAATCGCTGGTTGGTTGCTGAGCAACAAGGAATCTGTCTGAAGGACTCTGATACTCCATCCAGATCAGGGCTTTTTCAACCGCATTATTAAGAAAATCCTGTTCTCCGGATAGCTTTCTGAAAATGCCGATACCTAATAAAAATAAAGGAGTTGTATCGCTCGATCCCCTGTCTTCTTTATCGTGCACCAGAGATGGGATATGACCATGTTCAGTCTGGTTTTTTGCCAGAGTTTCCAGAACCTTCCGGATACTTTCAAGAAGCTTTTTATTTTCTGATACTCCAATTCCCAGAATAGAAAACATAAGATCTCTGGTATATGGTTCCGGATATCCCCAGCCTGCTGTCCTGGGAAGACCATGATATGGTCCGTGAGCATTATTAAGCAGCACTTCTATTGCTGCTTTCTTTGCTTCTTCAATCTCCTGCTGCTCTGAGGTATTCATCATTTAATTCCTAATTTGTCATTCATTATCTGTACAAACCGTTTTGCCACTACACGGTAATCAAAATTCTTAACAACTCTTTCTCTGGCTGCTTTACCCATTTTTTCGCGTAGTGCTGCATCAGTCATAAGAAGCATCAGGTATTTTCCGATATCATGTACATCGGCACGATAATCGACAGTCCGTGGTTCTTTGAATATTACTCTGTGTTTTTCTTCAAATCCCGATTCATCTCCAAGAGTTACCTGATCGACAACTATTTTCTGAGCCACATTAGCAAGAAATGCTGTTTCTCCATGTATAAGTGTGTCGAGCATTCCCATTGCCCTGATACCTATTACAGGCTTTTCGCATGCTCCGGCTTCGACCTGGGGCATGCCAAAACCTTCAAGACGTGAAGGGGCAGCATAAATATCGCAGGCGCCTATCAGATAAGGCATGAATTTCCTTGAAATTTTATTGGTTGCATAGATGACACTTTTTTCAATTCCCAGATGTGCAGCCATATCAAGATCAGCTATATTCTGTTTTTCAGTGCGGGGCTGAGGCCATACCTTGCAGACATATTTCCAATCAGGAGCCTTTGTGTCGATTATAGCCAGTGCCTGCATCACCTCCTGGGCGCCTTTTGAAGCTGCATCACCGCCGACAGTCAGGATCATTATCTGATCAGGAGAAATGCCCAGAGATTCACGTACGGCCAAAATCTTGGGGTCGTTTTTGCTATGGGGAATAAAATTATCGGTGTTGCATCCGACTGGTAAAACTTCGATCTTATCACCATTTATGCCATCGCGAACGTACATCTCCTTTACCCAATTCGAAGTTACCAGGATAAGCGGAAGAGCATTCAAAACCTCCTGGTAGTTTGCAATATACCCATCCGCTACAAGCCAGGGTACCGGTTGAACTCCATATCGCTGAGGGTGCAGTACCAGTTGAGGTGTATGCCCCCAGTAACCGCCACCGACAACCACATCTGGTTCAAACCACCGATAGTACCATTCCTTCTCCTGTGCCGACTCGAAATGTACTGCCTGTGCATCAACGCCCATTCCAAGGAGTCCTTTATACAGGAGATCTCCCTGTGTCGCCAGACCTCCCGGTGAAGGCGGATAATCATATAATAACAAAACTTTCATAGCCGAATAATTTTTAAATTTTCAAATTGGCTTATTTTCATTTTGTTTAAGCCATTTTTTAGCAACAGCCGGATCATGAAATTGCCAGAATGATTCTGCCAAAGGTGTTGTTTGTGCCTCAAAACTGTTTTTTTCAAATCCGTACGTTTCGGTAACCATACTATATTTACGATGCCATATCCGTTTCGTCAGTGTCCGGCATATATCGGCATTTTCATCAGCTTTAGGATAGTGTTTTTTGTTATCGTCGGAGTAGGCAAATGTCCACAATTCCTTTGTCGAAATTTTACCGGCATTCCATAGTTTAATAACAGCTTTGCCTGTTTCCTCATGCCTGATGTGTCTGGTGTATTCCCCGTTTGGATTATGAGAAATTGTAAGGTCGAAAGATCCGGCAGGTAATAATTTCAGGATAGTTTGTTCAACCTCATTTCGTTCAAGGGGTTTTTGTTCAGGGCCATCATCGAGGTCTCCCATGATACCTTCAGCTTTAAAAATTCTTAATGCATTAAAAAACCTTGCAGCCCGTTCCTCATCGCTTCCCCTGCACAGACAGACAATAAAACATTTCCAGGCCGGATGGCTGAGTATTGTTCCCCCCGCCCATAATGTTTCATCATCGGGGTGGGCAACAATTACAGCTACAGTCTTTTGGGATGTTATGGTCATTTCACAAAAATGAATTAATTAATATCCTGCTGTTAGTTTTTTGAATGAACAGATTAGGAAAATTCTAAAATTGATGTCAGAAATATGACTGAAGTAAAGTGATGTGCTTTTTTCATTGTGCCGGAATAGGTTAATAATTATTAAACAAAGATCAGCCACATGAAAAAGAAAATTGTTACACAACTTTAATATTATTTTGCATTATTCACGCATTTTCAACTCTCTCTATTTTGAGTTTTTAAGTTCATTCAGAAGTTCTTTTAAATCAACGGTGGCGTATGTAGATGCAAAATCTGACATTGCATAGGGAACGATAAGATTCCCGTTGTGAATAATAGAACCACAGGAGTAAACTACGTTTGGCACATAGCCTTCTCTTTCTTCACTATTTGCAACTAAAAAAGGTGTCTTCAGTCTGCCGATTTCATTTTCAGGATTATTCAGTTCATATAATGAAGCTCCCAAAACATATTCCCTCATCGGCCCAACTCCATGAGTTATGACAAGCCATCCTTCGTCCGTTTCAACAGGTGAGCCGCAATTGCCTACTTGTACCAGTTCCCAGAAATACTTAGGTTTTTGAATTAGTTTGGCTTCGCGCCAGATGTTAATATTGTCGGAATAAGCTAAATAATTATTTATACCGTCTGTTCTGCAAAGGATTGCATATTTCCCGTTGACCTTTCTTGGAAACAATGCCATCCCTTTGTTCTGAGCCAGTTCGCCATGAATAGGTAACCCCTTAAAATGATAAAAATCCCTGGTTGACAGTAATTTAGGTAAAATGGACATACCATCATACGCAGTGTATGTAGCATAATAGTTAACTTTCCCGTTTTCCTCAGTGAACTTAACAAACCGAGCATCTTCAATACCGTTTCTTTCAGTATCGGATATAGGGAAGATCACTCTCTCAGAGATTGCCGAATCGAGAGAAAATTCAATTTCATAATGTGACAGAGCCAGCCACACCATCTGATTAATAATTAATTCTTTATTTGGTGTAAGCTGATGTGTTTTTCTTGTTTCTTCAACGGCCCTTTTTAATTCACCGTAGGTAAACTTATCTCCCAGTTTTTCCAAAACAAAGATTGGTGACAGCTTGTTGTCGAAATCGCGCATTTCATCAAGCTTTTTTATAAATGATTTTTTAGTGTAAATATGCCTTTTGATCCGTTCCGCTTCAGCCAGCATTTTACCGACAGGTTCAACAATCATATTATTATTCCTGTCAATTACCGCCGAACGAAAGACAATCGATGAAATATGCCCTTCCCCGGTCGCCCTAAAGCTGATGATCACTCTTTTCTCATCCTTTCCTGTTTCAGACTGATCGGGATCTTCTACTATAGACGGGTTAAAAAAGGCTGATGATTCAATTGAATATTCCATTGTGAAATAGGAACCGATCAGCGCCTTTTGCGAGTGATTAATCTTGGCCGGCTTTATTCCCAATTCACCGAGCAGCCCGGAAAGTTTATTAAAATGTGTTTCGAAAATCAGCGAAATATTTCTATGACGGCGTGAATAATTTCTAAGCACCTGGTTTAACGCAATGAATAGTTCACTATCGGTCATAGCAAGAACAGTGAGAATAATATTTTTGCTTCTTTCATTTGAGAAATTACAGAATCGGGCGATTACCCTGCTAGGGTCAGGGGAAAATCTGGTATCCTTCCTGGTTACTGTAACTTGCATAACTTTGCCTTATTCATTTTATTCAATAACTGCTGCTTTTTTTCATTTTTTTTTCAGAATGGACCTCGATCAGGTCCCTATATCTTCTATCATGCTCATTATACTTTTCAACTGTCAATCGTGCCATAAGGTAACTTATTGAAGATTCAGCTCCCTGGTTCAGGTTCACATGTGTTTCTTCCAATCCATCGTAACATCCACCGGTACATGGGTTATAAATAATCTGATGAAGACGGTTATCTCCTAAAAACCAGTTAAAGGCGGTCTTCATTTTTATCAGGTATTCTTCATCTTCAAATTCATCATAGAATTTGCTTAAAGTCATTATAGTATAGGCGACATCGATAGGTTGTTCGCCAAACCGAGCCGGTTCCTGCCCCTTTTGCAACCAGTTTTTATTTGAAATTACTTCTATGCCATTATCATTAAAGATTTTCCCCAACAGAAATTTAAATGAGGATAATGCGATTTCTTTATAAATAGTTTCTCGTGTCAACTGCCATGCATATAACATTGCCTCGGGCAGGATGCTGTTTGCATAAGTAAGATAACCCTCAAACCATTGCCATTTTTCGGTTGATTCATGTTTGTACATCTGAACCAATCTGTTCGCCAGAGTTTTTACATGATTTAGGTTATCAGGAGAATTTTTGCCCATGTTATAAAAATAGAATCCTTTTATGGCAAAGGCCATTGCCCGAGTGGAATGTATTATTTCTGCATCGGGAATCGCTTTTCGAAAGATTTCAATTGCTTCAGAAGTGATTTTAGCGGGAAGGAACCTCTTCTCAGAGATTAAATAGCCCAGAGCCCAGAGAGCCCTTCCATTTGAATCATCAAGGTTTACAGATTTGTTTTGATCGGTGAACTTGTCTTCAATATCCACATAGTTTAAAAAACGGCCGTCGGGCTGAAGGCAGAGTTTAATAAAAGCAAGATATCTGTTAATGTACCAGATACTCTTATTATCGTGGGTCAGAATATAATGCATACACATAGCAACCAGCGCTCTGGCATTATCATCGAGAGTATAACCGGTACACAAATCAGGCTGATTAATTTTTGAAAACTGAATTATCCCTGTATCGGTCGTCATTTGTTTAATATGGTTCAGATTAATTTCCGGCAGGTTATATTGAATTTTAATCTTATCAGGTGCTAATTTTTCAAATAATTTGGCATGATCAACTGCAGAATTTTCCCATGCACTTGAAACTATTTTCTGCAGGGTATTGGTTCTCATATTCTTTCTCCTTGGCGGATCATTAAGCAACATAAGGACATCATCTGCAAGTTGTTTCGAGTTGTGAAAATCGAAAATAATTCCTGTATCCTCAGTAAGTACCTCTTTAGCATGAGGGATAGGGGTGGAAATGATCGGACAACCGCAGCTCATTGCATAGGCAAAAGTTCCGCTTACCGCCTGATTAGGATCAGCGGTAGTGAAAAGATAAATATCGGTAAGTTGCAGGTATTCAAGCAAATCTTGTAATGGTAAGTAGCTGTTGATAAATTTCACATGTTGAGTTAAATTATTGTTAAGTATTATTGACTCAAGAGTGTTTCTGTATTTTTCTCCCTCCTCTTTTAAAACTTCAGGATGGGTTTTGCCTATTATCAGGAACAATACTTCCGGGTTTCTTTTCACGATAGCAGGTAACGCATTTAAAGTCGTTTCTATGCTTTTTCCCGAGCTCAGAAGTCCAAATGTTGTAAGTATTTTACGTCCCTGGACACCATATTTCTTCTTCAGAACTTCCTTACTTATATGCGGTACCAGGTGTGTCCCATGGGCAATTACTGAAATCTGTCCTTCAGGTAATCCATAATCGTTCATTAATATTTCAGCTGAATTATGTGTCATTACAATGATCGACTCACATCTTGAAGCAATGCTTTTTATATTCGTTTTCAGGAGCTTGTCGGGATTAGGAAGTACAGTATGGAATACTACCACAACCGGTTTTGTCAGCATTAATAAAAACCGGATAAATGCTTCTTCCTGCTTTTTAAAAAAGCCAAATTCATGCTGGATCAACACTATTCCGATTCGGTTGTCTTTGCTTATTTTCAGAGCCAGTTTCCCGTATGAGTCAGCCAAAGATGTCTTAAGCGTATATTTAACATCCCCGGAATATTTGAAATCGATATCTCCCGATTCGAGTGCACATACTTTAATGGATAAAGAATTACTGAATTTATTATTAATGGCTTTGATCAGATCCTGCGAATAGGTTGCTATGCCACATTCCCTTGGCGGATATGATGTAATAAATAGTATTTCGGGCAGGTCGTTTGCTTTGTCTGCAAAAAGTTCTTGTCCGACATGAGGAGGAATAACCGCAGGATATAATGAATTATCAAAGTTAAACAATTGCTCACGATTAACCTCAGCTTCACAGTTTTGCTTTGATAGTATTTTATTTTTCATCTTTATTACTATATATTAACAATTCAGAGACAAGCTCGTCTATATTCAATGAGGCGCAAGCGATTTGGGAATCCGCTGCACCGTAATAAATAAACAGGGTTTTGCCAAAAACAGTTGTTCCCGTTGGGAAGACCACATTATTTACCTCACCTTTTAATTCCCAGTCGTATTGAGGTGAGAAAAGGGCATAAGGTAACCTTGCTATCACCTTCCCGGGGTTGTTGATATCAAGCAAAGCAGCACAGGCAGAATATATGTGATCATTGCCGATATGCTCTACTCCATGGTAGATCAACAGCCAGCCATGTTCTGTTTCAATAGGAGGGCAACCGCCTCCAACATAACTCGACTCATGGGAATAGACCGGGTCGAGTACTATATGATTGTGTAAGCTGAGAAAATAATTATCCCAGTATTCAACAGTAAGATCCTTGAGTTTATTGATATAGGCAATTTGTATACCTGGCCTTATACGGTGAAGAAAAACAAGGTTCCCGTTTATTCTCCTCGGAAAGAAAACCACGTTTTTATCCCATAGCATCATTTTTTTGTCGGGATCTCCCGGCCTGTAATAGAATTTGTGGTTACGGTAATAATTTTCATTTATTTTTCCTGCAGATTCTGCGAGAAATACAAATTCTGCATATGTGATAGGGGGTACTATCATACCGTGTTTTTTGAATTTCTTCAGATCCTTTGAAGTTGCCAATGCTCCCCTCGCATTAGTACCGTCATAACCGGTATAAGTGAGGTAGTACAGCCCGTCAATCTTTACAATACGGGCATCTTCAACACCATGTGATTCATATTCACATTCAGGAACCAGAATAGGTTTATCCCACCTTTCAACCACAGTAAGAGGGCCATCAAGTCTACAATAGCCGATGGTCGAATAATTCCCTTTCTGCACTGCCCTGTAAAAAACATGAACACTGTCACCTTCACGAATAACTGCTGGATTCAACACCCCGTCATTCTCAAATTCGAGTTCGGATTTCTCTAATAATATGCCTATTTTATTTACCTTTACCATGAGGATTATTTTAACTTCATCTATTTTAAACCTTCACCCTGATGTATCTTCCGGGTGTAGTTTTGACTCTTATACCTGTTTCAACTGTTTTGGCTTTATTTTGTTCATTAGTACCAAAAACAGCCTCCTTTATTTCATCAAAGGAAACGGCAATAATGTCAATAAATTCGTTAAATATTTCAGAGAGTGGTTCCATAAAAACATCTGCTTTTTTCAGAAGTTTTTTTTGGGTCTTCCTCACTTTATTTTGTGCAATCATTTATGCTGAATATTTACTACTGACCAAACCGGTCATCATGACTAATAATCTTTTTTCTGATTTCATCCGTACAAAATTATTTTTTAATGGTCGGATGGAACTCGCATGTTGATTTTGTTCATGCAAGTTTCCGATTTTTTAGAAACATGCCCGGTTCATAATAAAATAATTTAGATTGCACGGCTGGTCCACAAAAAATCAAGAAGACAATATTTGAAAAGAGATGATATCTACAAACTGGTAATCAGCTTCCGGATTTCTTCTCGTGATTTTCCCAATTTAATCTGAAGTCTGCCATACAGCTCATCTTTTTTACCTTCGACCATTAATAGATCATTTTCAGTGAGCATTGAAAATTTCTGTTTCAGTTTCCCTTTTATTGTGTTCCAGTCACCACTGAGTTCCGCCGTGTTTTTCATAATAATTTTTATTATTTGAAATTGATTCTCATGTTGCAAAGGTGGTAAACTTAAGATGTGGAAGTGTTACAGAACTTTAGCAAAAAGTTACATTATTCACGCATATAAGTTCAGTGAAAATCAAGGAGCGTACTTGCGATCCGGCAACTATTTTATTAAATTATGGAAAGGGAAAGAGGTACCTAACTAAGGCAATTTTCAGCTAAACCATAAATTTGCATTCGAATGATTATTTAAAACGGGATGACATCCTCTCCATATACCATTCTAATGATTCTTCTAATTTTTGGGTATCTAAAATAGTGGCGATGACCTTCTGTAACCTTAATAAGGCGGTTTCGCTCTTTACAATATAATCAAATGCCTTATGATGTAAGCAGTTTATCGCCACTTCAATATTATCCTGTGCTGATAACATAACTACCGGAATACGAGGATTGATTTCTTTTATTTTATCGAGGGTTTGCATGCCATTCATTGCTTGTTTATCAACCCCGTCAAGATGATAATCCAGAATGATCAGATCTGGCTCGTGTGACAAATTCTCTATACAAATTTCTCCTGTTGCGTAAGTTTCAAGTTTAAAATCGGGATACTGAAGAAACTCAATTTCTATCATTTTTAGATACATTGTATCGTCGTCTACCACGAAAATATTTGCGCTCTGATTGCTATTCATAATTAAGTATTTTTTATCAGGTTAAACTCTTCCTCTAATTCCATACATGCCTGGTTACAAATGCTTTCAAGCTGTGTAACCAGGTTGTGTATTTTATCAATCTGTTGTTGTGTGCCGGCATATTCCTGAACTTTTCTTGCCATGTTTTCGAAATCAGAGCTTATTCCCACAATTGAAAATGAAGGAATTAATTTATGTACTGTTGTTGATAATAAGTTCCAGTCTTTAGTGAATAAACATTGTTTCATAGTTTTTATTAAAGGCGGGGTTTGTTCGAGGTAAAGCGAAATCATCTCTGTCATTAATTCCTGATTGGACTTTGTATGTCGCCTTAAAAAATCCATGTTTGTACATTTAAACTTTACATTTTCATCGTTTTGAATTACAGTATTTTCGTTTAAAAGCATGGTTTTTTTAACAAATCCGACTATTTTACTATACAATAATCTATCGTCAACAGGTTTTGCGATATAATCATTCATGCCTACAGCCTTGCATTTGGCTAAATCAGCTGTTGTTACATCGGCTGTTAAGGCGATGATCGGGACAAGAGAATTCATAGTATGCCGTATATATTCTGTCGTTTCAAACCCATTCATTTCAGGCATCTGAAGATCCATCAGAATAATATCGTAAGATTTAGCTTGAAGCATTTCTATAGCTATTTTCCCATTTGTGGCAATATCGCATTCAAACCCAAAATCATCCAAAAGGGTCCTCATTAATAATTGATTGAGCGCAATATCTTCAACGACCAAAACCTTTAAGTTGGTGATTCCAGGATCCAATTCAACTAATTCAGATACTATCTCGACGTCCGCTTTTGTTTTCTGAAAAGGTAAAATAAAGCTAAAGGTTGATCCAACATCAATTCTACTTTTTACAGAAATGGTTCCATTCTGTGGATCCACCAATTGTTTAACAATAGCAAGGCCTAAACCGGTTCCGCCATAGAGCCTTGCAGTACCGCTGGAAGCCTGCTGAAAGTTTTCGAAAATCTTATCCATTTTATCTTTTGCTATTCCTATTCCTGTATCTGAAATGGAAAACTGGATTGTCACTTTTTCATCATCTTGACTCACCAGTTTAACAGTTACTGAAATCTTCCCTTTTGATGTAAATTTGACTGCATTACTGACAAGATTTAAAATGATCTGGTGCAATCGTACCGGATCTCCAAGCAAAACCTCAGGAATCCTGTCATCATATTCTTTGATCAGAGTTAAGTTCTTCTCCTGAATTTTTGTCTCAAACAAATGAAGCATAGCTGCTATAGATAGCGACATTTTGAAAGGTATTTGTTCAAAAGTCATTTTGCCTGCATCTACTTTTGCCAGGTCGAGTATATCGTTAATGAGCACGATTAAAGCATCGCCACTCATTTTTATGGATGTCAGATATTCTTTTTGTTTTACAGATAACTCTGTTTTCAACAATACCTTTGTAAATCCTATAATTGCATTCATAGGAGTGCGGATTTCGTGGCTCATATTTGACAAAAACTGTTGTTTTGCCTTCACTGAATTTTCCGCAACCCGGGTTGCATTTTCGGCTTTAATTTTTGCCTCCTCTGCTAATTGGGTTGCCAGCTCGGCAAATACAATTGCTTCTGTCAATTCCGTTGCAATCCTTTTTTGGTCGGTAATATCTCTGGCCACTACAACTACACCAAGAACCTTTCCTTTATCATCCTTATAAACCGATCCATTGAATAACACATCGGTAAGCTTACCATCCTTATGACGAACTGTAAGGGGATAATCTACAACCGAGCCATTTGCAAAAACTTCCTGATAAACCTCCCGGGCTTTTTGAGGATTAGTGAAATAACCAAAGAAGTCGGTACCTGTCAATTTTTCACGGGTTATCCCGGTAATATTCACAGTTGCATGATTCATGTCAGTTATTTTACCTTCGGGGCTTATAGTAATTAACGGGTCAAGACTAGCTTCAATAAGGCTAAGAGAATATTGGGAAGCCAGTTTTAATGAATAGCTGAATTTTTCAAGTTCTTTATTTGCAATCTCCCGTCTTTCTTTTTCTTCATTTTGAAATATAAGTTCCTTGGCAGCAATTATTAACTCAGCTGCCCGTTTTTCTTTTTCTTCGTTCTGATAAACAAGTTCTTTGTCGGCAATTTTTAACTCTGCAGCCCGTTTTTCTTTTTCTTCGTTCTGATAAACAAGTTCTTTGTCGGCAATTTTTAACTCTGCAGCCCTTTTCTCTTTTTCTTCGTTTTGAAATATGAGTTCTTTGTCTGCTATGACTAACTCTGCTGCACGTTTTCCTTTTTCTTCGTTTTGAAAAACAAGCTCTTTGTTAGCAAGTATCAACTCTGCTGCCCGCTTTTCCTTTTCTTTGTTTTGAAATATAAGTTCTTTGTTTGCAAGTATTAATTCTGCTGCTCTTTTTTCTTTTTCCTCGTTTTGAAATACGAGTTCTTTATTTGCTATAATTAGCTCTGCTGCTCTTTTTTCTTTTTCCTTGTTTTGAAAAGCAAGTTCCTTATTAGCTATGCTTAACTCAACTGCCCGCTTTTCCTTTTCTTCATTTTGAAAAGCGAGCTCTTTGTTGGCAGCTCTTAATTCTGTTGCCCATTTTTGCTCTGCGATATCCCTTGCCACTACCACAGCTCCAACCACCTTCCCTTTTGAATCTTTATAAACAGATCCATTGAACAAAACATCGGTAAGCCTGCCATTTATATGGCGAAATGTAAGAGGAGAATCGGTAATAAATCCCTTTGCAAATACTTCCTCGTAAACATCAAGCGCTTTCTTTGGTTCTGTGAAATAATCATAGAAGTTCGTGCCAATAAGTTTTTCACGTTCAACACCGGTTATGTTCACCTTTGCCTGATTCACGTCAGTGATGCTACCCTTAGTATTGAAGGCAATTAATGGGTCAAGACTGGCTTCTATTAAACTGCTGGCATATTGGGATTCATGTAAATTTGTTCTTTCCATTGCTGAAAAAATATTTGATAAAGAGCTTCAAACAGTACCCTGCGATAAAAAAAATAGGCATAAACGGCTACTTCACTGTTTGTTACAACAATCCAAAGCCCAGCTAAGTTATTGAGCTGTTTTTATCTGTTTTCTCACATTTTAAAGGAAGAAATTTAGGGGTAAAAGTTGCAAAATTGTTACACAGTTATTTCTGATTGTTACATAATTTACACCTTCCAGGGTGATCAAATTCTTTACCTTTGAGTCAGATGTGTATATGATTTAATATTATGTAGATACTGAGCATTCTTCTTATTAAATTTGAATCAGAACTTCCATCTGCGAATCCGATCATTTGGATTTAATTTTTCTAAAAATCTTCTGGATTTTTAATATGGGGGGCATTGTATCGCCTAATAAAAATCCCCATGGTTTTAAAGGATCAATATGATCGCAAATAAGTTTAATAATAGCGAGTAATGGCATGGAAAGAAACATCCCGGGTACACCCCATAATGCATTTCCGGCAAGGACAATTATTACGGAGAATAATGCATTGATCTTTACTTTTGCTGCAACAATATAGGGAACGATGTAATTATTATCTATCAATTGAATGACATAATAGGCTATCATAATATAGAAGACATACCATGGTGACGGTTTGGTTACCAAGGCAACTATCATAGGCAATGCTACCGCAATGATTCCGCCGATATATGGTATGACATTAAGTACTGCTGCAAGAATTCCCAAAACGAGAGCGTATTCAATACCAAGTATTAAAAGAGCGGCAGTATTCATCACTGCCATCATTCCTGCTTCAATAATCAGTCCCACAAGATAACGTTGAATAACAGTTTTAATCTGGGAAACGATTTCCTTCACATGGGTCTCGTAATTCAATCCTGACAGCCGCCTTACAAACTCCATAAGCAAAGGTTGATAGAACAGTATCATGAAAATATAAAAGGGAATTAGCAGTAATACTACTAATCCATTACCGAGAATAACTATGCTTTGTCCAATTGCAGCAGTGCTAACATTGATTATTTCGCCTTGGGCTTTTGTAATCCAGTCGTGTATTTTCTGAGGATCTTTGTTGAAATAATCAGCAGCGTCTGAAATGTTTTGATTAATAATAGAAGTAAATTTCTCCACAAGTATAGGCCATGATTCTCCTAAACGGCTTGCCTGAGAGATTAATACAGCACCAATCGCAGCAATCACTAAAAAGGTAAGAAACATAGTGATTACAATAGCAAATATCCTGTTAATTTTCAGGCGCACAAAAAAACTTACGACCGGGTGGAGTACTATGGCAAAAATTACTGAGAAAACGAGAGGAATAATAATGCTTTTTGCAATATACATTATTGCGAGTAAAGCAATCAGGCCTACAAGGAAAATGGCCACTTTTGCATAAAATGGCAGTTTTGAATCTTCACCTGGCACGGCTTTCTGAATTCAATTCGTTTTTATGGAAAAAATGATGAAATAAAGCCTGACCGACAGATCTGATTGCGCCGGAATTTTGAGCAACAACATTTGTTATTCCGAACTGAAGGAGAGAACCAATAAGTTTCCTGATCAGATTTCCTGATGTCCCCACAAATATTTTTTTTGAAAGGAATCCGCTTACCAGCCCCATAGCGCCACCTGAAATATTATCTATCATATAGGGAGATGAGGTTATCTCCTTCAGTGTATGTTTCAGGAGGTTCAGTGGTTTTAGACTTTCGTAAGCGACGTAGAGCTGTCCCTTTAAAAGTTGCCCCCTGATTTCCTGCTCAACTTCGAGCAATTGAATTGCATCCTTTAGACCCGCAGAAGAGGTTATATGTTGCATATATTCTTATTTAAGCACACTTTTAATAAAATAATCCGCGACGAGTTTCTTAATCGGGCCATGTAAAAAGAAATGAATAACAATCCCTGCGAGAATATAGAATGCTGCAACTACGAAGAAACCGTAAAAAGTTTTGCCAAGAATATCCCCAAGCCATAATGCGAGCCCCAGGTTTAAAAAAAGCATGAATGATGCAATCAGTACAAAAACAACAGAGTGTGGTACCATAGTAGATACCACATCGGCTGTTTTGTCAATCGTTTTCAGCTTTACAAGTTCGAAGCTTGTTTTCCCGTAATCGGAAGCTTTTTCCAGCAACGATTCAAGCAACTTTGTATTCTCTTCCATTTATCAGATCTTAATATGGTGGTACAACTACCTCAATCAGAAGTTAGCAGAAGGTCTGGCAACGGCATCTGATATTGTTAAAAGGAATACTGTTTCTACCTGGCTTGATAAACGGTAATTAATATTTTCATCAAGTGTCATTAACTGACCTTCATTCAGGGTTACAGTATCCTTTCTTAAATGAAATTTAAGCCGGCCTTCTATTATCTGAAATGTTATTGAATCATTTGACTGAAACGACTCTATTTCTGTTCCTTCATGCATTGCAGTAAGAATAATCTGCTTTTCCGGGCTCTTCAAAAGGATCAGTGCATTTAGCTCCCCGTTTGCCCAGGTATCACTGTGTTTCATGGTAGCAATGAGGGAGGGCAAATCAAAAGCTAACAAAGAACACCCAGATGATTTGTGATTCCTTATATGAGGTTGATTCAACTTTAATGTTTCTAATACCATAGTTTGTTTTTATTAGACTGATAACATTTATCCGGGTATTATTTGTTTCAGCTCATTGCGGTTTTTGCCGCTTTCTTAGCTTCTGAAACTTTCGTTTTGGCTTGTTCAGCAATATCTGAGACCTCTTCCTTTACTTCATCCATTTTGGCTGAAATATTTTCGATAAAGTCATCGAATTTTTCTTTTAAGGAATCGGCATAGTCTTCACCTTTTTTAGTGATCTTTTTCCGTGTATTCAGACCTTTGTCGGGGGCAAATAATATCCCTAACAATGCGCCGGCAGCAACACCGGCTAAAACACCTAATAATACTTTTCCTGCATTCATGATTTTTGTTTTTTATGATGACTTAAACCTTTTTATAGATCAAAGGTCGGTCTCTCGATGCTGATAAGCTTTACACAAT
>Ga0075520_1000368_pt1 | contig 19193 bp, 15 predicted proteins | sample NGEPerB_FD_75100 | JGI IMG/M metagenome (GOLD analysis project Ga0075520, IMG submission 75100) | Arctic peat soil microbial communities from the Barrow Environmental Observatory site, Barrow, Alaska, USA - NGEE PermafrostAB12-B | ecosystem: Environmental > Terrestrial > Soil > Wetlands > Peat ... | reverse complement strand
GTACAAATTATTTATAGAGCAATTATCCAAATTAATATTATCACTTATCGCTACATTCCACAGTATTTCATGCTAAAATCCACTGCGATATCCGAATAATTAAATTTTGTTTCTGAGGCAATTATTCCGGTATAAAAGAATCGTTTCTGAGATGTCTCTTTCAGGGTTTTTATATCTGCTCTGAACCCGTAGTTATAGGCAGCTGCCATTAAGCTTACCTCCTCATTTTTCACCAATCTGGTGGATTGCTGAAGGTTTCGCTTCATTAGCTTTATGAACATGCAAAGATACCTGACCTGACCCTCAGTTGAATTCAGCCTTTTTATTCTTTCTTTTCTTGATGCTACACAACTCGTAGTATCAATTCCTTCTATACAATGTCCCTTCCATCTTATGTATTCCTTTTCAATATCTTCTGCAAACGAGGGTTTCATCTGGAACTGACCGATGGAGAAATCTGCATAATTTTTTCCGTATTGAATGTAAAGACTTTTCAGGGCTGCAGTTTCAATTATATCTCTTATAGAAGAATATCTGATAAGCTCAGGGAATATTATTGCAAGGCCGGTGCAGGGATCAATCCCGTTGCTTTTAAGGGTGTCGGCCATCCATCTGTTCGAAGTAATAAAATCTTCGGCTATCTGATAATGATTCCCAAAAACCTCCTTGTAATTCAGTTGCTGGGAATATCCCCTGATCATGAAAAATAAAGAGATGAATATTGCCATCGCTGCAATTCGATGGAATCGTTTCATTTAAAGCGGCTTTGAATACAATACGATTTCTTTTTCATTTTCAAGACTAACCCATGTTAACAAGATTTTCCCCTCTTTTTCCGATTTCTTTACAAGAAGCGGGAAAGCATAAGATGAGCCATCGCTGAAAGTAATCTTATCATAAGCGATAATGGCATACCGTTTCCCGTCAGGAGAAAGCCATATAGTATTATTGGGGACATACTCACTGCCCAGATTGGCCAGAAGGATCCCGTTTACATATAGCTTATTATCGATGGTCATCATCCAGTTATCTCCAGATGTAACGCAGAATGCAGGGTTATCGGTAAAAAACGCATCCTTGGGATATGGGCCTAGTTTTTTACCGTCGTTGAGGTATATGTATGCTTCAGGAGGGGGTGCATTCTTTTGTTCTTCCTCTATCTTTTTACTTAATTTGAGGATTTCATTAGTTGATAGTTTTGACAAGTCCTGGTTTAATGCGTCCATAGATGGAGTATACTCTTTTATGGATACAATAATAACTTTTTTGCCGGAAGGGCTTACGCTGGTATAGGATGGCATACCTTCGAGTTTGACAAGAGTGCCTGTTTGTGTAAGCAGACTGGGTTTCATGTTCTCCAGGATAATTGCTGCAACCAGTTTGCCATCATCTCCGGTATAAGCGTTTAGTACCATCTGGTATGGTCCATAAGTCTTTTCTCCTGATTTTATTGACATCTTGCCTTCATCATTGCTGGTTACTATTCCTTCCTGATTAGTGGTCCTTTCATTAATATAAATGGAAGAAACCAATATGTCTTTTTCATCCTGTGGTTCCTGTACAATTTTTTTAAAGTCATCAATTGGTCCCCGTTTTTTGCCATTCTCATAAATATAAAATTTCCCTTTATCATCATTAGTAACAAGACTGACAGTGGTGCCTGAAGAAGACAGATATAATTTACATTCAGAATATACTGGTTTTTCACCAGCTGAGATGTTGAACAATTTTGTTTTTACTGCATTTTTTACCTGGGCATTTAATAATACAGCAGACGATATTGCAATAAGGAAGACTAAAATTAAACGATTGTTTTTCATGTGTCAATTATTTTGGTAAAAGAAAATAATACTGGAGATTTTGAGTCAATCCATTTAAAAACAGATAAAACCTTTTTAATCTGATCAATTTCATAGATTTAAAAGTAAACATAATAATTGTATTCCCGCCTTTAGTCAAAAAAACTTGACTTGCTTTTTCTTTTATCATAACTTGCTGGTGCAATTACTGTTTTTACTAACTATTAACCGGCCTATGTCACAGTCATTCATGCTTTAGCATATTGTGCTCATAAGCCTTTAATTCATCTGATCATGAAAACAAAACTCCCGCTTTCCTTGCTTTTGTCTTTTTTCTTTTGTCTTTTGTCTTTTGTCTTCACAAGTGCCTCAGGGATTTAACTACCAGGCTATAGCCCGGGATGGCTTAGGAAATATTCTTGCCAACCTGCCGCTGCCTGTCAAAATCGACATCCAGACCACACTTGCAGGAGGGACTCTGATCTATGAAGAGTCTTTCCCATCAATTACCTCGAACCAGTTTGGTCTTATCTCTCTGGTTGTCGGTACCGGCACCCAGACAGGGGGAAGTGCAGCCTCATTTTCGGCAATAGACTGGAAAGCACAAACGCTTTACCTTAAAACTCAAATTCAATACCCCGGTCCTGACTGGACAACAATGGGAACCAGCCAGATATGGGGAGTACCATATGCCCTGGTGGCAAAGAATGTTGAAAGCCCATTGCCAAAGCTTGGAATAACAGGTACTACCGATGACATGGAAGAAGCATTGTTTGAAGTTAAAAACAAAGCCGGAATGACAGTCTTCGCAGTTTATAATGAAGGGATCAGGGCTTATGTCGGGAACGGCGATGCAAAGGGAGCAAAAGGAGGATTCTCTGTAGGTGGTTATGATGCTACAAAAGGCGCTCCATATGATCTTTTTACATTAAACGCTGACAGTGCGAGGTTCTATATTGACAGCAAGCCAAATCTCAAAGGAAAGAGAGGAGGATTTAGTGTTGGCGGTTATGATATGACAAAAGGAGGACTCGTAGTGCAGGATCTTCTGGATATAAGCAAAGACAGCGTCAGGATTTATGTTGATAGCGATCCTACAACCAAAGGTAAAAAAGGAGGTTTTTCAGTCGGAGGATATGATATGACAAAAGGAGACATACCAACCCAGGATTACATGCATGTAAGTAAAGACAGCGTCAGGGTTTATGTCGACAGCAATCCTGCAACTAAATGAGTAAGGGGAGGGTTGCAGTCGGGGGATATGATTTGACTAAAGGCGGAGTAACTATAAACAAGTTTCTGGCTGTGAACCCTGACAGCACAAGGATCTTTACTACTGATGCCAATAAAGGCTTTGGTGTCGGAAGCCTTTCGACAGGAGTTGCCGAGAGCTATCTTAAGCTTACTCCTGAAAACTATTTTATAGGACACCAGAGCGGTAAAGCAACTACAACCGGAAAATTTAACTCGTTCCTTGGATATCAGACCGGATTATCCAACTCTACAGGTGGGTACAATACTTGGATATCAGGCGGGTTATACCAATAATGCCGACAATAACGTGTTCCTGGGGTACAAGAGCGGGTACCTGAACGCTTCAGGTAAAAGCAATACATTCCTTGGTCACGTGGCCGGATACCTGAATTCAACCGGTGATAATAACGTATTCCTGGGCGACAGTTCAGGATATGGCAATTCAACAGGGACACAGAATATCTTCCTGGGAAATGGAAGCGGGAAGGTGAATAATGGAAATTATAATGCATTTATTGGTTACCAGGCAGGGTTCAAGAACAGTATAGGTGCAAATAATTCCTTTATCGGCTACCAGGCAGGAAGATCAAATGTAGCTGGTAAAAACAATATTTTCATTGGGTATAAATCGGGATACTCAAATATTGGCGATGGTTCAGTATTCACCGGTAACAGCAACGTGTACATAGGTGATCAGGCCGGGTTGAGCAACAAAACCGGCTATAGTAATGTGTATATAGGTCAGCAGGCGGGGATGAGCGCGACAACAAATACTGTAAGTCCCCCCGTATTCAATGTTTATATTGGTTACCAGTCGGGTTACAACGATTATTAGGGTACATACAATACTTTCATCGGTTATCAGGCAGGTTGGACTAACCCTTCAGGAAACTGGAATACATTTATCGGGACACAGTCAGGATACTATAATACCACTGGCAACGCCAATCTCTTTATCGGTTACCAGTGCGGGCTTCATAATACTACCGGGAAATATAATGTTTTTAATGGTTATGGTACAGGTCGGACTAATACGACTGGATATAGAAATACTTATCTTGGTTTCTGGGCCGGCTATACCAATACTACCGGAAATTATAATGTTTGCATAGGTAATAATGCAGGTTATTGGGAAACAGGTTCCCGCAAGTTGTACGTTTCAGTGAACAAGGGGTCAACTCTTGCAGATGGCTTGGACAGCTGCCTTATTTATGGCGAATTCGACAACAAGCTTATCCGCCTGAATAAGATAGTAGGAATAGGACTGACTCCCACTTTAAGCAGCCAGACTCTGGAAGTTGCAGGAGGAGCCAGGTTCACATCGATGGCAGGAACAGGCAACAGGGCTCTATACGTCGATCCAACAGGGATAATCACTTTCAGCGCTTCAGATGCAAGGTTGAAGGATAACATACTTCCCATTGAAAGCGCACTGGAAAAAGTTCTTGGTCTGCAGGGGGTTATGTATTCATGGAAGAACGACCCCCAGCGGCTCCGGTTTGTCGGATTTATTGCCCAGGATGTTGAAAAAGTCATTCCTGAGCTTGTATTTACAGATCCTTCTTCCGGGATGAAAGGCATTAATTATCCCGAAATGACAGCCGTTCTGGCAGGATCTATAAAATCACAGCAAAAAATAATAAACGATCAGCAGGAGAAGATCAATTCTCTGAACCTTGCTAATGAAAATAACACCAGGAGAATTGAACTTCTTGAACAAGCTGTTAAGGACTTACAGGCAGATAAGAACTAATTCCTGAATTGTTAAATAAATAAATTTTAATACAATGGAAACAGAATCTAATTCCTTGAAAACCTGTCACTCATCAGATAAATATATGACCGGGAAGATTGTAATCAAATTTAGCGGTGATTTTAAAATGCCGTATGATGAAAAAACATCAGAGTATCTTGAAAAGAATGAATTCAAGCCATGGATAAGCCTGAAAAAGGAATATCCGGGAATTGAAATACATCCAATATTTACACGGAGTGAACAAGAGAACCTTAAAACCCTGGTAAAAAGGGCTGAGAAACTAAATCCCAGGTACAAAGACCCGGATTTCTTCAGCTATTTTGTAATTGATGTGCCAAAAGATTCTGAACCACAGGCCATTCTTAAGCTCCTGAGGGGCTGGAAGGAACTGAAACATGCGTATATCGAACCTGTTAAAGTCTGTGCTAGCCCATTGAACAATTATGGTACTAATACCAGCGCTTCATCTCAGAATTACCTCGATGCAGCACCTATGGGTATATCATCGAAAACCATATGGAGCCCTACGACAGTATCTGGCAGTGACGGCGCAGGTATTAAATTCGTCGATCTTGAGACGGGATGGAACCTTAACCATGAAGACCTTGTAGCCCATGCCATTTCACTTGTAGGAATCAGCACCAATTTAACCCCGATCAATATACCTCATGGAACTTCAGTCCTTGGAATTGTTTGTGCCAGCGATAATGATAAATCGTGTATCGGAGTTGCTCCAAATCCTGCTTCAGTGAAAGTTATTTCACCTACAGATACATCTCTTGCTGGTGCGATAGGTACAGCTGCTTCTGACCTTGGATATGGAGATGTATTGTTAATAGCGCAGCAAACTCTTGACAACCACACCTGTACTAATTTTTATCTACCTGTAGAGATAACTCCTTTAGTAAGGGCTGCCATACAAACAGCAACATCTGGAGGCGTTATTGTGATCGAACCCGGAGGTGATGGTGACTTAGGTTCTTCTGCAATCAATTTTGATACTTATCAGAATGCGGATTTAGATCTGATTCTTAATCCGACTGATCCGTCATACGTTGATTCCGGAGCAATAATAGTTACCGCTTCGAAATCTGTAGTAAGTGCTTTGGTGCCCGGAACACATGAGAAGGCTGCCTGGGCACCCTTCGGAGCCAAGGTCGATTGCTATGCATGGGGTGAAAATATTACTACACTAAGTACTGATGTGTTAGGAGCAGACAATACTGCAATTACTGGCGGATTTGGTTTTTCTTCAGGCGCAGCAGCAATCATTGCCGGTGCTGTATTAAGTATTCAGGGAATGGTAAAAGCAAGGACAAATTGTAAAATTGGTCCATCTGCAATGAGATCCCTTCTTCGCAACAGTGCCTATGGTACCAATCTGCATAAAATAGTAGATTCCACCCTGCTGAATATTTTTATGCCGGACCTCTCTGCAATAAACACTGGATATATAGCTTCACTGGAGGTCTTCAGAGTTGATATGACTGAATCAGATCCGTCACCATCAGGAACAGCAACAGGTTCAGCGACTGCCACACCTCATTATGGTATAGCTCCATACACATATTTGTGGAATGATCCATTAGCTCAGACAGGACCGACAGCAACAGCCCTTTTGGCAGGGACTTATACAGTTACTGTAACAGATAAGCACGGTTGTATTATTAAGGGAACAATAGCAGTAGGTGGCATTAGTGCAACTGTTGCAAAAACAGATGTTACATGCAATGGAGCATCAAACGGAACAATAACAATAACTGTAACGTCAGGAGGCACTTCTCCTTTCTCTTATTCAATCGATGGTGGTTTAAACTGGACCACCATTCCAGCCGCAACAGAAACATTTAGCGGGCGGGGCCCGGCGTCGTATACGGTGAAAGTCAAGGATTCATCAGGATTAACAAACCCTCTGGGAACAGTGACAATTACTGAACCTGCAGTTTTAAGTGCAACCGTTACCTCATTGAATTCAACTGCCGCTGGTGTGCATAATGGCGAGATTCACATAACCGCGCCGGCAGGAGGATCGGGTTCTTACGTTTATGCCATTTATACAGGCGGACCATGGCAAACATCCGGTGATTTTATTAATCTCGGACCCGGAACTTTTAATGTTCAGATTGGAGATGCAGTCAATCCCGGTTGCATATTAGTTCTTAACGGAGCTCTTTTAATAACTGAACCACCTTCGGTAATTACAGTCACACCTACGGTGACGGATGTCATCAAGTTCGGGGATCACACAGGTAAAATTATGCTGACAGCTTCGGGAGGTACTCCGCCATACTTGTATGATTGGGGCTCCGGAGCGACCACGGCTTCCACTAAATCAAATTTGGCTGCCGGCCCATATACAGTGACTGTGACCGATTCGGCATCAAATAGCGTGGTAATTAATGTTACTGTAAAACATATTTATGTCGAGATTGCGAGAAAGGCACATCACGGCATACTTATCAGGTTGCTGAAATTAACAGGCTGGTCATTTCCCGGATACAGAACTTATAAGATCATGTGGAAGGGTTATTCCCCTCATCCCATTATTATTCAACCCAGTGTCGATGTACATTGTAGTCATATAACTGCAGGACCTATATCGAGTGAGACAGTGGGTTCTTTTACCTGGAGCTACCGGATGCTTAAAGTTCCTCTATCAGATGAAGGAGATATTCTTGTCTTGCCATCGGTTTCTGGATTTCCATTCCTGCCGCATACTATTATAGTCCCGGTTAAATTAATTTATCTCAGGCAAACTCATATCCCAATATTCAGACCTAACCAGATACTTGTTGCAGAATTTAAAATGATAATTTCAAATAACAACGTAGATTATTCATTATAGAGGGCAGACTGTCGTCATGTCTTGCTCTCTTCGTTCGCTGTCCAAAAATCTTTTGACGGAGAGAAGCGACAGACAGCGAAGCGTCAGGACTCAAAGACAGAGCCAGGCGTAAGCGTGGCGATGGACATTTATTTATTTATCACTCCCGACCCGATAACTTCGTCGCCGTCGTACCACGCTGCAAACTGCCCGGGAGCGATGCCTCTCTGTAATTTATTGAAAATTATGTATATACCCTCTTTTTCCCTATAAAGCCTTGCTTTTTGAAGAGGCTGACGATACCTGATCCTTACCATATATTCACGGCTTTCGCCTTCTGCCATCTCCAGATCGGTCCTGATCCAGTGTATCTCGTCATTCCGTACCATCAATCCTTTCCTGTAAAGTCCAGGATGTGACTGTCCTTCGCCGACATATAGGATATTCTTTTCAACATCAATGGCAATAACAAAGAGAGGTTTTTCGTAACCTCCTACATTTATTCCTTTCCTCTGACCGATTGTAAAAAAGTGAGCTCCGTTGTGTGTCCCGATAATCTTTCCTTGTGAAGGATCGTAAACGACCGGAGCAGCCAATTCAGAAAGTAATTCATCCGACATATTCTTTTCAGATAAAACCCCTTCAACTCCTTCAACAATCTCAACAATATCTCCTTTTTTAGCTTCCAGCTTCTGCTGCAGGAAAGTGGGCAGATGAACTTTTCCGACAAAGCATATTCCCTGTGAATCTTTACGTGTTGCAGTGGGTAGTTCGAGTCTCTCTGCAATTTTGCGGACTTCCGGCTTGGTCATCTCGCCGATAGGGAAAAGAGAACTTGCAAGCTGCTCCTGGCTCAATTGGCAGAGGAAATAACTTTGGTCCTTATTATCATCTTTTCCTGCCAGCAACCTGTAAATAAGTGTACTATTTACACTTATTATTTCTTTTCTGCAATAGTGTCCCGTTGCAACAAAATCACCTCCCAGCTTTCTTGCCTCTTTAGCAAAAGAATCGAATTTTATCTCTCTGTTGCAGAGTACATCGGGATTCGGCGTCCGTCCTTTTTCATACTCGGAAAACATATAGTCGATTACTCTTTTCCTGTATGGTTCGCTGAGGTCGACAAAATGAAACGGGATGTTCAATTTCTTTGCCACCATCTCTGCAAACATGAGATCATCTTCCCAGTGGCAATCGCTCTGGAGAAGTCCGGTCGTATCGTGCCAGTTCCTCATAAACAGAGCTTCGACATCATAGCCCTGTTCCCTGAGAACCCATGCTGCAACACTGGAGTCGACACCGCCTGACAGACCGATAATAACTTTCTTTTTCACTGGCGCAAAGATAGTAAAAATCGGTACCTTTAGCCCATGGAGCATGGCACACTCACCATATACAGCGCATCGGCAGGATCGGGCAAGACTTTCAAGCTGGCAGGAATTTACCTGGCGCACCTTTTCAGATCAAAATATAATTACAGGAAGATACTTGCTGTGACTTTTACAAATAAGGCCACTGCCGAGATGAAGAGCCGGATTCTCGATCAGCTTAACAGTATTGCTTCCGGAGGCAAGTCAGATTATCTTCCCGGATTGCTTAAGGAGACCGGTAAGAGCGAGGATACGCTGAGAAAAGAAGCGAAAGAGATACTGTCTGCAATCCTTCACGATTATTCGCGCTTCTCTGTTTGCACTATCGACGCTTTTTTCCAGAAGGTGATACGATCCTTTGCCAGGGAGACTGGACTTCATTCCGGGTATAATGTTGAACTGGACCATACTCAGATACTCTCTTCGGCTGTCGATGAAATGATTGCTTCCTCCGCTGACGACCCTGAGCTTGAAGAATGGCTGAACACCTATGTATTGGCAAATCTTGACGAGGAAAAGAGTTGGAATCTGAAAGGTGCGATTCTGAAGCTATCAGAGGAGCTTTTCAAGGAAAAATTCAGAATTCTTTCCGCTGATGAGATATCACACCTGGGCGATAAGGAATATCTTCTCGGATATATCGGTAAGCTGAAATCAGTAAGACATACTTATGAGACAGATCTGACCGGACTTGGAAAGGAGGCTCTGAAGCTATTCGTCGATTTCGGGCTGAGCGATGACATGTTCTATTATAAAAGCAGCGGAATTCCGGGCTTCATCAGAAACCTTGCCCGGGGTAAAGCGATTGATCCCAATAGTTACGTGAGCAAGGTTGAAAGCGATCCGCCAAAATGGTCATCAGGGAAAATGAGCCCCCAGCTTCAGAGTGCACTGGACGGTGGCTTTGAAAAAACTATAAGAAGCATCCTTGGATATATTAATACAAACAGGACCAAATATAAGAGCTCAGTTACCATTCTTTCAAATATCTATGCCCTCGGGATCCTTTCAGACGTTCTTCGTAAGGTGCATGATGTTGCAACATCCGAAAACAGCTTCCTGATATCTGATGCCGGGGAACTCCTGAGCCTCATAACAAAGGGCGACCAGGCACCATTCATCTACGAGAAGATCGGCAACAGGTTTGAGAATTTCATGATAGATGAATTCCAGGATACCTCCATTCTCCAGTGGAACAATTTCTACCCGCTGATCCTTAATAGCATGGGAGAGGGAAATGATAACCTGGTTGTAGGCGATGTCAAACAGTCGATTTACCGTTTCAGGAACAGCGACTGGCATATTCTGGGAGAGATGAAGGAAGAGCTTGTTGACAATAAAAGATTCCTTAGCGAGCCCCTTTCAAGGAACTGGAGAAGCCGTTCAGATATTATAAGGTTTAATAATTCCCTCTTCACCGTGATACCTCAGATTATTGATCGTACATACTCTGAAAGCCCCGGTGCCATTAAATTCAGCAAACTTTATTCCGAAGCTGTTCAGGACGGTCCTGCAGAAGAACCCGGAGGCTATGTAAGGCTCGAATTTGTTGATGATGAAAAGAATATCGAAGCAATGTCATCAGCTGACAGTTTATCAGAAGTTCCGAAAAAATGGAAAGATATAGTGCTTGACAGGATACCCGGAATAATTGAATCTCTACAGGATAAGGGATATAGCGCTTCTGATATCGGGATACTTGTGAGAACGGCAAGGGAGGGTGCGTCAGTTCTTGAAAAGATGATAGAATATGGGAGCAAAGCATCGGGCAACTATAACTATAATATAGTATCAAATGATTCTTTAACACTTTCGAATTCACATGCCATTACCTTTATTATTGCTGTTCTGAAAGTGCTCGATGACCCTGATGATATGATCAGCAGGGCTGAAATGGCAAGGTTTTACCATCTTGCCAAAGGCGACATTGACTCAGAATCAATTCCTCTCTTTCGTGACATGCTGACAGGTGGTTCTGAAACAGGCCTGCCGGAAGGGTTTGAAATGTTTCTTGAGAAAGCCGGGAAGATGCCTCTGTTTGAGGCAACGGAAAATATAATTTCATTTTTCGGAATTGGCAGATACTCATGGAACGTCTCGTACTTTAACACTTTCCAGGATCTGGTACTGAATTTCGCAGGCAGCAAAAGCAACGATTTCAGCTCGTTCCTCGAATGGTGGGATGTCTCCGGCAATAAGAAGTCTGTTGTCCTTCCTGCCAACCAGGATGCCGCAAGGGTTTTTACGATACATAAATCGAAGGGACTTGAATTCCCTGTGGTCATTGCACCATTCCTTTCGTGGCATACTGACCACGAACCTACAAAGCAGCCTATTATCTGGGTTAAGCCTGATTCAGAACCATTTAACGAACTTGGTATTGTTCCGCTGCGGTACAGCGATAAACTCAATGATACCGTTTTTGCTAAGGATTACATGGAAGAAAACTATTCGGCCTGCCTGGACAATGTTAATCTGCTTTATGTTGCAATGACAAGAGCTATTGATGCACTTTACGGGTTTGTTCCGAACAAGCCAGGCACTTACAATGGTATCGCAAAGCTCATAAAAGAGGCAGTGGCTACCGACCAGAATCCAGCAGGTGAAAAGGGATTAGCGCTTTCAGGAAGGTACGACGCCGACAAAAAAGTATTTGAACTTGGCTCGATCCCGGAAAAGGCAGGCAGGAAAGAAAGAAAAGGTGATTTCGTTTCAACTGAATATATCGTTTGCCAAAGGCCGGGTTCGCTGAGGCTTAAGCTTCATGGCGAAAATTATTTTTCTTCAGGAAGCGAGGAAGTGAGGCAGAAGATAAACTATGGGAAGCTGATGCATGAGGTATTTGAAAAGATTGACAGCATAAATGATGTTACAACGGGTGTTCAGAACCTTGTAATGGAGGGGAAGATAACTGATGCGGATTCACAGGATATAATCGGGAAAATGAATTCACTGCTGTCAGCATCACCCGTGTCGGATTGGTTCAGGCCCGGAATAAAAGTCATGAAGGAGGCAGAAATTCTAATGCCGTCCAGTAAGACGCGCAGACCTGACAGGATAATACTGGTTGACGGGAAGGCTGTCATAATTGATTTTAAATTCGGTGAGGAAAAGGAACATTATTTCAGACAGGTAGAGGAGTATCGCGATCTTATGCTCGAAATGGGATATAAGGCTATTGATGCCTTTATCTGGTATGTTGAAAAGAATAAAATAGTTAAAGTCTGATGGAACCTGTAAGGATCAGTAAAACTGTTTTTCCATGGGGGAATGAACGTCGGTTCAATTCCTATTCCAATTATTTCAGGCAATTGTACGGGAGCAGGATACAGAAGCTTTCGATCGATGCTGGTTTTACCTGTCCCAACCGCGATGGGGAAAAAGGAACCGGAGGGTGCACGTATTGTAACAATGATGCATTTAATCCATCATATTGTGAGCCAGAGAAGTCTGTAACACAGCAGATTGAAGAGGGGATAAGCTTTCATAAGATAAGATATCGCAGGTCCGATAAATATCTTGCCTATTTCCAGGCATATTCAAATACTTATGCTCCGCTTGAAACCCTGAAGAAGCTATACAAAGAGGCGCTCTCATATCGCGGCGTAATCGGATTGGTAATCGGTACCCGACCCGACTGCATTGACGATGAGAAGCTTCAATATTTCAAGGTACTATCAGGCCAAAGCTATCTTGCATTGGAATATGGCATTGAATCATGCTACAATAAAACACTTGAGAGGATCAACAGGGGACATACATTTGAGGATGCTGAAAGAACAGTCAGGGAAACTGTTGCACTGGGGATCAACACTGGTGCTCACTTCATACTTGGGCTTCCAGGTGAATCGAGGGAGGAGATGCTCGCTGAAGCGGGTATTATATCACGTCTTCCGCTGTCCACCGTAAAATTTCATCAGCTTCAGATAATCACTGGAACGATGATGGAAAGGGAGTACCGTGAGAAACCTGAAGACTTTCAGCTTTTTACTTGGGATGAGTATCTCGGTTTCTTCATTGAATTTCTTGAACGACTAAACCCTTCGATAGTTGTCGAACGTTTTACAGGCGAAGCGCCGCCACGATTCCTCGCCGGACCTGGCTGGGGAAAGAAAAGAACAGATCAGATTGTGAATCTTATAGAGAAGCGCATGGAAGAGCTTGACACCTGGCAGGGCAGACTTTATAATCCATAATATGGAATACTTTCTCGAACGCATAGCAAAATCACTTTATTCTGAATTTGGAGATCAGACATCAGAGCAATGCATAGTTTTTCCAAACAGGAGAGCAGGTCTCTTCTTCATGAAATACCTTGCCGCAGAGCTTGAAAAACCTATATGGTCGCCTTCAGTTATTACTATCAACGATCTTTTCCGGACATTTTCAAAGCTGCGGCCTGCTGAGAATGAGATACTTCTTTTTGAACTCTACAGGATTTACCGGTCATTGAGGAAGAATGCCGAAAGCTTCGATGAATTCTATTACTGGGGCGATATGCTCCTGAATGATTTTGACGATATTGACAAATACCTCGCAGATCCCTCAAAGCTATTTACGAATGTAAGCGATCTGAAGAAAATAGATCAGCAGTTCGGAGGACTGACTGATGAACAAACGGAGATTATAAAGCGGTTCTGGACCAATTTTAATCCCGGCAGGATGACTGATGAGAAGACAAAATTCATCGGTATTTGGTCTATACTTAATGAGCTATATTGCGGGTTCAGGAAAAATCTGCTTGATAAGAACATCGCCTATGAGGGAATGATCTTCAGGGATGTAATTGAAAATCTGGCCTGGCATAATACTTCAGATCATAAGTGGAAAATGTTTCATTTTGTAGGGTTTAATGCTCTCAATGAATGTGAAAAGTCATTGATGAAAGGGCTGAAGGAGGAGGGGAGAGCGCGATTTTACTGGGATTATGACAATTCTTATTTGAAAGCCGAACAGCTTAATTCTGCAGGTTATTTTTTAAGGGATAATATTGCTGTTTTAGGAAACAACATGCCTGGTGACTGGGCTTATGATACCTTCCTTTCGCAGGAACCGGGCAGGGCACAGCGCAATATAATTGAAACATCGTCGGATGTTGCTCAGATAAAGCTTATCCCGGAGCTGATCAGAAAAATTCCGGGTCTTTCACCGGAAAATGCACATGAGACTGCAGTGGTGCTTGCTGATGAGAATCTCCTGATGCCTGTTCTCTCAAGCCTTCCCCCGGAAATTCCTGAGGTCAATATAACAATGGGGTACCCGCTCCGGCAGACAAACATATATTCACTGGTCAAACAACTTCTTGAATTGCAGAGGAATTCAAGAAAGAGCGATGATGTAACGCTGTTCTGGCATGCCGATGTTCTCAGGATAATGAAGAACAGCCTTATTGGAGGAATGCCGGATAAATATGCCCGGGAAATTGTTCAGGAAATTAATGATAAGAACCTGTTGATGGTTCCGGGAGATTTTTTTGCCGGCAAAGGTATAGCTGAAAAGATTTTCAGGAAGCTTACAACACCTCTGTTGCTGTCAGATTATATCCGGGAGATATTAACACTGATAGCTGCCGGTGATTCACTCTCAGGCAGTGATAGTTCTGCAGGTATCCTTCCGGTGAATTTAAGGAATGAATTCATCTACAGGGTTATACTGGCTCTAAACAGGATCGATAATGTTCTTAAAAGTCCGGACATCAGCTTTACTGCCGAAACATGGGGAAGAGTGCTGGACAGGCTTTTAAGGATGCAGTCAGTTCCGTTTTCAGGAGAACCACTTTCCGGGATACAGGTAATGGGTATACTTGAGACCCGCGCGCTCGATTTTAAAAACCTGATTATTGTGTCGGTAAACGAAGGGTTGCTTCCATCGGTAACAGCTTCATCATCATTTATACCCTTCAGCCTTCGGGAAGCTTTCGGGCTGCCGTCAGTCAACCACCAGGAATCGATTTATGCATATCATTTCTACAGGTTGCTTTACAGGGCAGAAAATGTCACCTTCATCTATAACTCAAATAGCGAAGGTTTGAGGAGCGGGGAAATAAGCAGGTTCCTTCAGCAGATGAAGTACGATCCTGCACTAAATCCGGAGTTGAAGAATTTAAGCTTTGAAATCAGCAATCCTGCTGCAATCGGAACAGTTATTGAAAGAACAGCAGAGCATAACAGAAGGCTTCTTGCAAGGTTTTCAGCTGTAAATGAAAAGAGCAGACTCGCTCCGTCGGCAATAAATACATGGCTGAATTGCCGGATGAGATTTTATTACAGATACGTTAATGATCTGAAGGAGCCTGATAAGATATCAGGAGAGATTGACCCTGCAATGCTCGGCACTATTTTGCATGAGGTTATGAAGGAGCTTTATTCAGGCTATATGGAGAAAGTGATTGACAAGGCTAAACTTGATTCAATTTCAAAAGACAAGGCCGGACTTTCACAGCTGATTACAAAAGCGATCAACACGCAATTTAACAGGAAGAACGAATCGGTTGTAGCAGTAAATGAGCTAATAGTCAGGAATGTACTTCTTAAATTTATTTCAAGGATTCTGGATCTCGATATGAAAGCAGCTCCTTTCAGGATAGTTGCTCTCGAAAAGCCTGTCAGGTTCAGAATGTCAGTTAATACCGGAGGAATAATGTCTGAAATCCAGACAGGCGGGGTCATAGACAGGGTGGACATAAAGGATGGCGTAACCAGGATAGTGGATTATAAGACCGGCAATGTCGCTGATTCTATAAAAGATATCAGCGAACTTTTCAGGGAAGACAGGGTAAAGGATTCGGATGGATGGCTTCAAACCCTTTTGTACTGTGAAGGGTACCTCAGCAATGAGCCAGGAGCTAAGGTGAGACCTTCAATTTATAAGATAAAAAACCTTTCAGGTGAGCAGGTGAACGACAAGCTGATTATTAAAACAGCCGGGAAAGACGGCAGCTTGGTTGATGATTATGCAACGGTAAGACAGGAATTTATGCAGGGGCTTCAGTCAGAGGCTGAAATAATTCTCGGAAGCAATGAACCCTTCATTATGACGAATGATATATGGGGCAAATGCTCATATTGTCCATACCGGGTTTTATGCAAGAGGTAGAATCAGGATTCGGCAGATCGTTTTTTTTATTAATTTGGTAACAATTTTTAATATTTCCGCAAAATGACATCAGGGTATATCAGTTACCGTGTTGAAATTAAAAACGTCAAATTTGTCGCTGATGACGGAAGAACATGCCCGCGCACTGCCATCGTCACCTTTTTTGATATATCGGGAAAAGAGATCAACTCGGAATTATTCGGTGCTGTTGAACTGAATTCCGTTTACGATATGATCAAAGAGGGCAAGGTAATAAACCTTGATAATTATTATGTCTTGGAGTTCTCGATGGCGGAATACAGAAGGCATAATAATATTGAAAAAAAAGAACTTGTTCCGATTGCCGGTATTTCAGCCAGGAATGCGTTTTTTGAAGCAAAGGTATGTAACGATTTTTCTTACATTTCTTTCGCTGACGGAGATGTAAATTTCGACGGATCGCATTTTGCAAACGGGAAAGTAATATTCTCCGGTTCGGTATTTGGGAAAGGCAATGTGATATTCTCCAATACTTTTTTCAGGGATGGCAACCTTGAATTTAACGGCACTTCTTATGGTGAAGGCGACTTTATGTTTAAAAATGCAGTGGTAATGAATGGTATCAAGGACTTCCAGGATATCCAGTTCGGGAACGGTGAGGTCAGTTTTGCCAATACAGAGTTTAACCATGGCGAGCTTCTGTTCATCAATACCAGGTTTAACAGCGGCAAGTTCAATTTCAAGGTTACCAGGATTCTGGGCGGCAAGGTCGATTTCCATTATTCAGTTTTTGGTGATTGCGAAATAATGTTTGAAAGGACTGAATTCGGGAATAGCAGGGTCGATTTCAGAACTGTCGATTTCGGATCAGGAAGGATAAATTTCAACAGGTCGGTTTTTGGGAACGGGGAAGTGAATTTTGAAGGAGCATCCTGTAAGGCTGGCAAGATCCAATTCAAGAAGGCAGAAATGGGGTCAGGCATCAAGAACTTCAACCTCATGGAGATGGAGGATACCGAGATAAGCTTTGAAAGAACCGAATTCGGCAACGGAGATGTTACTTTTTATGAATCAAAATTCCAGACGATTTCCCTGAAATCATGCCATCTAAACCATTATATCGACCTCAGGCTTGCAAAAACGCTGCTCCTTGATATAACCGATACAATAGTTCGTGATATAGTCGACCTTGAGCCATACGATTTCCCCGTCGACATTAAAGTCATTGATATGTCAGGAATGAGACTGGTGGGGAAGCTCTATATCGACTGGAACCAGAATAAATGCAAGGAGGTTATAGAAGCGCAGGAGTTAACTACTTTAAGACAGAAGGCTGATCAGTTCAGGATACTTAAAGTGAATTTCAACAATACAGGGAAATATGATGATGAGGATGCAGCATATGTGATGTTCAAACGCTATGAATCTGAATCGGTGCTTACAGAGAATAAGGAAAAGGGCGGAATAGCCAAATTTGCAAGCTATTTACCATATTGGTTCAAGTGGCTCGTTTTTGACAAGATTGGTCTTTATGCGACCGCACCGGGTCGGGTGCTTTTAAGTGTCGTTATATTCTGGATCATCTTTGGAACACTCTATTTTGTTCTTGACCTTACCGGAATAGGCCATACAATGTCATCTGTTGATAACCCTGACCACCTCACTGCCCTTCTTCAGTCATTTTATCATAGTGCAGTAACATTTTTCACAATAGGTTACGGCGATGTATACCCAGTGGGAGCAAGTAGAATATTATCAGGACTGGAAGGATTCATGGGAGTATTCATGATGTCGTACTTCACAGTAGCTTTTGTACGCAAAGTGCTCAGGTAAGAGCTAATTTTCGATTTCGCGCTGGAGAGCTGCCATTTTAATAGCAGCCACAGCAGCTTCAACACCTTTGTTACCGTGCTTGCCGCCAGCCCTCTCAAGGGCCTGCTGATGGTCTTCGGTTGTCAGAACCCCGAAAATGAACGGTAAATTGTAATCGAGGTTCAGCTGGGTAATACCCTGCGTAACGCTCTGGCAGATATAAGTAAAATGCGGCGTTTCACCCCTGATAACACAACCCAGGCATATAACTCCGTCAAGATCGTCATACTCGGCAAGGAACTGCGCACCAAGAGTAAGCTCAAAGCTTCCCGGTACGTGCTTTACAACAATATCTTTTCCGGAGACTCCGTGTTTTTTAAGGGTTTTTTCAGCGCCTTTCAGAAGGGAGGATGTAATATCGTTATTCCAGTCGGAGATAACGATTCCAAACCTCATTTTATGGGCATCAGGGACTAACTCAGGGTTATAGGCAGATAAGTTTCTGGTAGCCATTCTACTTCATGAGAAGCTTCACTCTTGCGATGTATTTATCGATTTGAGTACCCTCAGTGCTTTCAGGGTATTCATTCTGAATCCTTTCATACATTTTAAGAGCATCAGCATACTTGTTTGTGAGTTCATATATCTCGCCTGCCTTCATCAGAAAGATGGGAGAGTCGAACGAGTTGGTGCCATAGTCAGCTGCCTCAATATATTTTGCAACGCCTTTCTGAAGATCACCAAGCTCAACGTAAGCATCACCTGTTGCTCCAATTGAAAGCGCACCGATAACTTTATCCTTCTTTGAATACTTAGAAAGGAAATCTATAGCATCCTGAAACTGACCAAGATGCAGATAGCAGATGCCTGCACTGTAGAGTGCCAGGTTACCTGTAGCTGTAAACTTGTAATCTTTTGCGATATCGAGAAATCCCAGATAGCTTCCGTCACCATTCAAAGCAAGCTTCAAAGAGTCTGATTCAAGATATTTCTGAGCCTGGTACATCTCGGCCTGAGCCTCGTCATTTCTCTTGTTCAGGTATATTTTTGCAAGCCAGAATAATCCCACAATAACTAAGATGCCTGCCAGCACATAAATAAGCGATCTGTAATTCTGTTCCAGGAACTGCTCTGTTTTTGAAAGAGTCTCCTCAACGTTCTTTAAGCTTTTTGGATTGCTTTCCGTAAAATTCTTTGCCATAATCTTAACTTCAATTTTTACCACCGCAAAAGTAATTTTTTTCGGGTTATTATAAAATTATTAATCAAAAAAAGGGCATTAAAGATCTGCGATTGGATAAAAT
>Ga0075520_1000366_pt1 | contig 19209 bp, 17 predicted proteins | sample NGEPerB_FD_75100 | JGI IMG/M metagenome (GOLD analysis project Ga0075520, IMG submission 75100) | Arctic peat soil microbial communities from the Barrow Environmental Observatory site, Barrow, Alaska, USA - NGEE PermafrostAB12-B | ecosystem: Environmental > Terrestrial > Soil > Wetlands > Peat ... | reverse complement strand
TGGGGGCGTTGGTCAGCTTGATGACGGCCAGGTCGGTGGAGGGGTCGGTGCCGACGACGGTCGCGTCGTAGGTCCGTTTGTCGGCCAGGGTCACCGACAGCTTGGAGCCGGCGCCGGCGCCGGTGACGACGTGGTTGTTGGTCAGGATGTGGCCGGCGGTGTCGAAGATGACTCCCGAGCCCTGGCCGCTGGCCTGGCTGCTGGTTACCGAGATCGCGACCACGCTGGGGGAGACCGCACCGGCGGTGACCGCCCAGTTCGGCGCCAGCGCGTTGGCCTGCAGCACCGGGGACGTGGAGGTCGTCGCGCTGGCCGAGGTCTGGGCGGTGGGGGACTGGGCCAGGGTGCTGCGGGTCAGCCCGTAGGTGCCGGCGCTGGCCAGGACCGCGGCGACCAGGGCGATGGCGCTGGCGCCGGCCAGCCGGCGGCCCGCACCCGAGCGGGCAGGCTTTGCGCCCGGCTGGGCGTACGCGGAAGGGCCCTGCTGGCCCGGAGCCGGTGCGAACACCGGTGAATACGGCGGGGACTGCGGCTGCGCCTGGGTCTGGGCCTGCTCATACCACAGCGGCGCAGTGTGCACCGACCCATCCTCGGGCGGCGGTGATGGCCACGGTGATGACGCCGGAGGCTGCTGCTGGGCGTCTACCGGTGGTGTGGCCTCACGTCCCATGTCCTCAGGTGTCGCGCCCTCAGGGGGTAGGGGCGCAGGGGTCGTGCCCTCAGGTGGCAGTGATGACTGCGGCGGAGGCTGCTGTGTCATGGGAATCTCCTTGGTCGATATGTTCTAGTCAATCCCACGAACGTCAAACAACGCTGGGCTCTGGCTGTGAGTTTGCTGTGGGTAGATCCACCACGAAGGTGGCTCCACCTCCTGGGGTGGTTGCCACCCCGACCTGCCCATGATGCGCGCTCACAATGGCCGCCACGATGGCCAGGCCCAGGCCGTTCCCACCGCCGTGGCCCCGGACTCGGGAGGCGTCTGCGCGGTAGAACCGCTCGAAGACCTTGCGTGCCTTGACCGGGTCGACGCCGTCGCCGTGGTCGCGCACCTCGAGCCTGGCGCGACCGGGAGCCCCGCTGCCCACGGCGATTTCGATGCCGGTGCCTTCAGGAGTGTGATTTACGGCGTTGCCCACGAGATTGGTGACGACCTGGCGCAGCTTGGCCTCGTCACCCTCGATGGTGGTTGGCTCGAGGTCGCCAGAGAGGCCGATCAGCCGCACATGACGGGTCGGGTCGAGGGCGCGGGCGTCCTGGACGGCGTCGGCGGCCAGCACTGTCAGGTCGACCGGTCCTCGTTCCAGAGGTCGCTGCCGGTCCAGCCGGGTCAGGATCAGCAGGTCGTTGACCAGCCCTCCCATCCGGATGGACTCATCCTCGATCCGCCGCATCGTGGTCGTCACCTCCTCGGGCTCGGTGACCGCCCCCTGTCGGTACAGCTCGGCGTACCCTCTGACCGCGGCCAGGGGAGTGCGCAGCTCATGGGAGGCGTCGGCCACGAACTGGCTCATCCGTTCCTCGGATGCCTGTCGGACGGCAAAGGACTGCTCGATCTGGGCCAGCATCGCGTTCAACGAGCGGGACAGGCTGGCGACCTCGTCCTGGGCTGCGGGCTCGGGGATCCGGCGGGTCAGGTCGCCCGCAGCGATCACCGCCGCTGTGTCCTCGATCTGGGTGAGGGGCCGGAATGCGCGGCGCACCCCGTACCACCCCAGGAGGGCACACAGGGCGATCACCACGAGGTCGATCAGGATGGCGAAACTCAACATTCGCGCGATGGTGGTGTCGATTCCCCGTAACGGCACCGCCACCGCCCATGTTGCCGATCCGTCGTTGACCGCTCCCGCGAGCACACGCCAGCGCACGTCGCCATTGAGCGAGTTGACGGTGAACAGCGTGCCGTTGATCAGGCGAGGGTCGGTCAGGGTCAGGTTCGGGATGTTGGGTATGACATGGTCCCCGGTGGGCAGCGAGAGAAACCGCGGGGGGTTGGTGACACTTGGATCAGTGGGGATGTACTTGACTGCGTAGTTGGTGGGAAGGTTCTCATCGGGCGCGCTGAACCCCCTCACGAACCGCGACGCGGTGGGGATGGCGGCCGCCACCAGGTCACGGTCGGTGTTGTCCATCAGCTGTCGGCGCATCAGGGCGCTGATGGCGAAGCTGGTAAGCGTCAGGGCGACCAGGAGAAGCGATACCAGCAGCGCGACGAGTCGAACCCGCAGGGGCAGGACCTCGAGCGGGCGCCGCGCTCGTGCAATCAACGACGTGAGCTGAGGTCTCCCTCTGGAGGCATCTGTCATGTTCGGGCTGCTCAGGTCGACTCTGGGGGCAGACGCAGCACATAACCCACGCCGCGTCTGGTCTGGATAAGCGCAGGTTCTTCCACGTCGATCTTGCGCCGCAGGTAGGAGATGTAGGACTCGACGATGCCGGACTGGCCGCGGAAGTCGTAGTCCCAGACGTGGTCGAGAATCTGGGCCTTGGACAGCACCCGGTTGGGGTTGAGCATGAGGTAGCGCAGCAGCTTGAACTCTGTGGGGGACACCTCGATGACCCGTTTATTGCGTCGGACCTCGTGGGAGTCCTCATCGAGCTCGAGGTCGTGGAAGCGCAGGATGGCGTCGTCTTCCTCGACCCCGCCCCGGGTCCGTCGCAGCACCGCGCGGATTCGGGCCACGACCTCCTCGAGGCTGAACGGCTTGGTGACGTAGTCGTCCCCGCCGACGGTCAGCCCCTGGATCTTGTCTTCCAGGGAGTCGCGTGCCGTGACGAACACGATCGGCAGAACCCTTCCGGCTGCGCGCAGCTTGCGGGTGACCGTGAAACCGTCCATGTCGGGCAACATCACATCCAGGACAACCAGGTCAGGGTCGTGTTCGGCCGCTTGTTTGAGAGCAGTCGCGCCATCGGCGGCGATATGCACCTCGAATCCGGCAAAGCGTAAGGAGGTCGCCAGCAGTTCGCGGATGTTGGGCTCGTCCTCGACGACGAGGAGCCGGGCCTCAGGGGTGCCAGTGGTCACGGACTTAATTCTGTACGCCGTCTCTGGGAGTTTCCTGTTAATCCGCCGCATGTTCTCCAGCGGGTTAGTTCCTCAGATCGGGCTCGGGCGGTGTCAGCACGTCGTCGGCGTCGATGATCCGGTAGGAGTAACCCTGCTCCGCAAGGAAACGTTGGCGATGAGCGGCGAAGTCGGCGTCTACGGTGTCGCGCGAGACAACGCTGTAGAAGTGTGCCGTACGCCCGTCGCCCTTGGGCCGAAGGACTCGTCCCAGCCGCTGAGCCTCTTCCTGTCGAGAACCAAAGGTTCCTGACACCTGGATGGCGATGCTGGCCTCGGGCAGGTCGATCGAGAAGTTAGCGACCTTGCTGACCACCAACAGCGCCACCTCGCCCGTGCGGAACTGCTGGAAGAGCTTCTGGCGTTCGACGACCGTGGTCTGGCCGGTGATCAGGTCTGCGTTCAGCAGTGCCGCCAGCCGGTCGAGCTGGTCGAGGTACTGGCCGATCACCAGAGTGGGCTCGCCTGCGTACTTCTCCACGAGCGCCTCGACGATCCCGTCCTTGGAGGTGCTCGTGGAGGCCATGCGGTACCGGTCTTCAGACTCGGCCATCGCGTAGGTCATCCGCTCGGCGTCCGGCAGGGTGATCCGCACCTCGACGCAGTCTGCGGGCGCGATATAGCCCTGGGCCTCGATGTCCTTCCACGGGGCGTCGAATCGCTTGGGGCCGATCAGGGAGAACACGTCGGCCTCACGCCCGTCCTCGCGGACCAGCGTGGCGGTCAGACCCAGCCTGCGGCGGGCCTGCAGATCGGCTGTCATCCGGAAGATCGGCGCCGGCAGAAGGTGGACCTCGTCGTAGATGATGAGTCCCCAGTCGCGGGCATCGAGCAGGCTGAGGTGCGTGTAGACACCTTTGCGTTTGGTTGTCAGCACCTGGTAGGTGGCGATTGTGACCGGCCGGATCTCTTTGCGGGAACCGGAGTACTCGCCGACCTCGTCCTCGGTCAGGCTGGTTCGTCTGAGCAGCTCGTCGCGCCACTGACGGGCCGAGACCGTGTTGGTGACCAGGATCAGGGTGGTCGCGCCGGCCTGGGCCATGGCGGCAACACCTACCAGGGTCTTGCCCGCGCCGCAGGGCAGCACGACGACCCCTGAGCCCCCGTGCCAGAAGCCATCGACCGCCTGCTGCTGGTAGGGACGAAGCGCCCAGTCGTTCTGCAGCAGTGAGATGGGATGTGCTTCCCCGTTGACGTAGCCGGCCAGGTCCTCGGCCGGCCAGCCGATCTTGAGCAGCTGCTGCTTGAGCTGGCCGCGTTCGGATGGGTGCACCAAGACGCTGAAGTCGTCCAGGCGTTCTCCCAGGAGGGGCTGGATCCTCTTGTGCCGCAACACCTCTTCCAGCACCGGGCGATCGGTGCTGTGCAGGACGAGATGGTCGCCGTCCTTAGCCAGGGTCAGCCGGCCGTATCGGTCCATGGTGTCGGCGACGTCCAGCAGCAGAGAGTGCGGCACCGCATAACGGCTGTAGGTGATGAGAGTGTTGATCACCTGCTCGGCGTCGTGGCCGGCAGCCCTGGCGTTCCACAAGCCGAGCGGAGTTAGCCGATAGGTGTGCACGTGCTCCGGGGCACGTTCCAGTTCCGCAAAGGGTGCGATGGCGCGCCGCGCTGCCTCAGCGTCAGGGTGGTCCACCTCAAGCAGCAGTGTCTTGTCGCTCTGAACGATCAGGGGTCCGTCAACCATGGTGTGTCCATCAACGCGATCGCGCATGGGTGTGTTCCCGGCCCGCGGCTGATGTCGCTGCTCAGTTGCCGAACATGTGGGTGGTTGAGTTGTCCGAGGAGGTGGCGCCCAGGATGATGATCCCGACCAGGACCAAGATTGCCACCGCCCAGACGGACGCAAAGACGATCCAGCCGATCCTGGTCAACCTACGCGAGCCCCACTGGTCTGATGTGTTCTTGGTCAGGGCGACGATGCCCAGGATCAGGGAGGCGACGGCCAAGATGTTGCAGAAGATCAGACTGACCCCTGAAAGAACGGTCAGGACGATGGCCGAGGTGTTCGCCTCGGTGTGCTGGCCGCTCGCATACGGCTGGCCGTAGGTCGGGACCTGGCCCGGCTGTGCCTGGCCATACGGCTGGCCATACGGCGCAGGCGGCGGCTGCTGGGCGTAGGACGCAGGCGGTGGTCCCTGGGCGTAAGGGTTGTTCAGCGGTGGGCCGGCCGGCGGAGTTGCCGCAGGATGGGCTGAAGGCAGGTCGGCGTGCGGATCGGCCGCGCCGGGAGGAGTCGGCGCAGGTGCGATGGGAGCGGTGGGTTCAGCCCAGATCGGTGCCGTCGGGTCGCCGAAGGTGGAGTCAGGGCTCTGGTCGTCCTGCACCTCGTCCTGGTCCCTTTCGGGGTCAGGACCGGGATGCTGTTTGCCGTCGTTGGTCGGCTCGCTCATGTGCGCTCTCTCTTGCCGGTCGTTCTTCCCGCGATGAACTGTCCACGACAAGGTATCAACTGGCGGTCGCCGCGGTTGGTTGCCGCTGGTGGGGTCGTGGTCCTTGCTGACACGATGGGTACCCACACCGGGAGGTACCAATGCGACGACCGCAGCGTGAAACCCTTACTGACGTGCCCGGACGGGTCACGATCTACGAGGTCGGACCTCGCGACGGGCTGCAGAACGAGAAGACACTGGTGCCCGTGGAGGTCAAGGCCGAGTTCATCCGGCGCCTGGTGGCTGCAGGGCTCGACATGGTCGAGACAACATCCTTTGTGCCGCCACAGTGGGTCCCCCAGCTGGCCGACTCGGCGGCACTGCTCGGTCTTCTCGGTGAGGTGGGCCGTGGCCGTAACCGGCCCGTCCTGGTGCCGAACGAACAAGGTCTGGATGCCGCGCTGGCACAGGGAGCTCAGGCCATCGCCGTCTTCGGCAGCGCGACCGAGACGTTCGCTCGAAAGAACCTCAACCGCGGGCTCGCGGAGTCGATTGCCATGTTTGCTCCTGTTGTGCAGCGAGCCCGAAAAGAAGGGTTGTGGGTCCGCGCCTACGTGTCGATGTGCTTTGGCGACCCGTGGGAGGTGGATGTCCCCATTGGCCAGGTGGTGGACGTCGCATCCCGGATGATGGACCTGGGCTGTGACCAGCTCAGTCTGGGCGACACGATCGGCACCGGCACGACGGGACATGTCCACCGACTGCTGGACGCGCTGGACGCCAAAGGGATCGGTGTCGAGGTGATCGGGGTGCACTTCCACGACACCTATGGTCAGGCGTTGGCCAACACCATGGCTGCCCTTGCTCACGGGGTGAGGGTGGTCGACGCCTCCGCTGGTGGCCTGGGCGGCTGCCCCTACGCCATGAGCGCGACTGGCAACTTGGCAACCGAGGACCTCGTCTGGGCGCTGGACGGCCTGGGGATCGAGACTGGGGTCGACCTCGAGGCGCTGGTGGCGACCAGTGTATGGATGGCGGGACAGCTGGGCCGGCCGTCGCCATCGCGGGTGGTCAAGGCGCTGAGCGGTGCGGTGGGCGCTGGTGACGATGCCTGAGTCGGTCCCGCCAGATTCGACCCCGCCAGATGACATCTCCCCCCGGGGGCTGAAGGGATGGCTGTCGCGGCGGGCAGAGGCGATGCTGAGCAAGCCTCGCCGGGCTCTGCCCAAACTCACCGAGCCGGGCGAGTATCAGGTCGTCCTTCAGCTGGTGGGAGCCCGCCCGGTCACCGTCATCACCGTCATCACTGAGGCCACAGGGCTCGACTTCATGTCCGCCAGCCAGCTCGCCCAGGAGGCGCCGTCGGTGGTGGTGGCGGGGATCAGCGAGGCCAGTGCTGAGCTCGTGGTCGAGCGACTGGGTAAGGCTGGCGCGCAAGCCGTTGCTGGCGAGCAGTACCGGCCGGAGTGAGGCTGAGCACTCAGCTGACGGCGGCGCCGGTGATCCGGTGGATCGAGAAGGTGTGCTCGACATTGGACCCTTCGACCGAGCCGTAGGCGCGCCCACCCTCGATCCGCTTGGGATAGAAGAGTATTCGCTTTGTTCGGCCGTCTGCGTCGGCATAACCGATCCATACCCCGAGGCTGTCGGCCGAGGCCTCACGAAGGAGGGCCAGTGCGACGGCCGGCTCGGTGGACGGCAGCCGTGGTCCAGGCTGTGACTGCGCACGCTCGCGTTCGTATTCTGCGGACTCCTCACCTGCACGTAGGGCGGAGATGAGGCTCTCTGTCAGCTCGTCATCAACCACTGAGGTGATGGTCGGTGCAGCCGGCGAGCGTCGTGCGGGAGTGCGGTGCTGTGCGACGCGAGGGATCTGGACCCCGCCCTCGGTCGTCTCGGCGACTGGCGCGAAACCGTTCTCACGCAGCATCTCCAGGACAACCAGCGTGTGTGCCTGAGAGACGACCACCGTCGGGGCAACCCGTCGCAGCTGCAGTGCGGCCAGCCCGCGATCGGCCAGCATGGTGTCCAGCACCGTGGTGTCGTCGCTGCGGACATACGCCGAGACCGTACCCACTCGCGTCTGCCCATGGCGCCGGGCTATGTCGCCGACGAGGTACTCCAGTGGCTGGGGAACCGGCGTGCGGCTTGCGTCCTGCAACGCGCTCAGGACCTGGGCGGATGACCATCCGGCGTCAAGGCTGCGGCGAACGCTCTGGGGGGAGAACCGGTAGACCGTCGCCCCACCTCGTGACTCGACATCGGCGACCAGTCGCATGAACTGAGCGAGGCTGCCTTCGAGCCGGCCGGGGGCGACCGCCGTCAGATCAGCCTGCAGCAGGACGTGCTCGACTGGTGAGGGCAGGTGCGTATCGATCGCCTCCTCGGCGGCAGATGGGTCCGCCCGAGCCTGGAAGAGAAGACGCCCGGCGGTGCTGAGCGCCCCGCGCCCGGTGATCCCCAGCCACTCTGCCTCCGCCAGCACTGCAGCCGTGACGGCTTCGATGATCTCCGCCCGGCGCATCGGCCTGCGCCAGCGGAGGCGGGCTGCCAGGCTCTTCAGATCCGGGGCCTGCCCTTCGGGCAGCGCAGCAAGCTCGGTCAGTACGTCCCCACGGAGCTGACGCACCGGTGGATAGACGACCTCCCCGCTCAGGGCGTTGACTGGGCTCCCCCCTCCCGCAGGGACCGTGCCGACCAGGTGCGGCGCCCGACCCGAGGACAGCCAGTCTTGGCCCAGCCGGACCCAGCGGTGGGCCGACGGCTTCTGCTGCCAGTCGTCATAACTTGGGGTCGGCGCCCACACCGGCTCCAGGGACCCGTCGTCGGCCAGCAGACCCGCTGCGTAGGCAGTTTCGACCACGAATGCGGCATGTGCTGAGTCAATATCCAAGACTGAGGCGAGGCGCTTGAAGTCGCGCACCGACAGGCCTCCGGCGCGAAGGACACGAGGCGGTCGAGGGCCCCAGTCCGCCGCAAGCTCGTCCACGAGGCCCAAGAGCTCGGAGGCTTGACCACCCGCGGCATCATCCACCGAGGACTGCTCGTGATGGGTGACCGTCAGCTTTGGCGCGCTCAGCTCGGTGTGACGGTGCAGCCTGGTGCCGCGCAGTCTCAGGGCGACCTCGCGGGGCAAGGCGACATGGTCGGCCGATAACGCGCTGAGCAGCTGATGGGACAACAGCCAGCTGCCTGCGGCGGCCATCGGACCACCGGGAGACAGTGTCCCGACCGGTGGTCCCCAGGTGAGCATGTCCAGGATGTTCCGGGCGCCTGCCGGAGCCGAGGTGATGACCTCGTCCAGCGCTTCGGGCGAGCCGCACCATAGCGGGGTGGAGCCGGGTAGCTCGGAGATCGCCGGCCCGAGGCCGGCAGGGTGGGGTCCGAGGACCTCGGAGACCGCCCGGACCACGTGCTGCCCGTCGCCGCTGCGCCACAGCAGGGCGCGATCCCACAGCTCGCGGACGAACCCGTCCAGCGGACGCGCCGAGGTGCCGAGCAGCTTCGCGGTCATCGCCAGATCGACGGGATCTCCGCTGACCACCAGCGCCTCCAGGACCTGCAGATGTCCACGGTCAAGCCCGTCCAGGGCCCGCTGAACACTGGCGCGTGTGCTTGCGCGAGCTGCCAGGGAGGTCAGGTCGCTGGGGGCCGGGCGCGCGAGGTCGGGACGGCGTCGAACCAGTGTGCGCAGCTGCTCATCACTGCGACCCCGCACGTCGTCGGCGAGGCTCCTGACGGCGGTGGCTGTTCGGGACGAAGAGGTAGACACAGGTCATACGGTAGTTGGCCTGCACACCCTTGCTGCAGGTCGGCTCATCGGGTGCCAAGATAGCGACACTTACCTCACCCCCGCGGAGGAACGATGCAGGCTCAAAAGCTCTTGTCATATGGCTCTGGTATCTCGCAGACTCCCCTGCTGGGCGACACGATCGGGGACAACCTGACGCGCACCGCGATGAGGGTGCCCGACGCGGAGGCCTTGGTGGACGTGCCCAGCGGTCGCCGCTGGACGTACGCCGGGCTCGAGGCTGATGTCACCGCGCTGGCTCTGGGCCTGCTGGCCAGGGGCATCGCGGCCGGTGACCGGATAGGTATCTGGGCGCCGAACGTCCCTGAGTGGACGTTGCTGCAGTACGCGACGGCCAAGGTCGGAGCGCTGCTGGTCAACGTCAACCCGGCCTATCGCAGCCACGAGCTTGCCTATGTCCTGGAACAGTCGGGCATGCGCATGCTCGTCAGCGCTGTGGCGCACAAGACGTCGGACTACCGGGCCATGGTCGACGAGGTCCGACCCCAGTGTCACGACCTGAGCGACGTTGTCTATGTCGGCGAGTCAAGCTGGGACGAGCTGGTCGCGGCGGGTTCGGCCGCCTCGACCGATGAGCTGGCAGCCCGGATGGCGACGCTGAGCCCTGACGACGCGATCAACATCCAGTACACCTCGGGGACGACCGGCTTCCCCAAGGGAGCAACGCTGAGCCATCACAACATCCTCAACAACGGCTTCTTTGTCGGCGAGCTCGTCGGCTACACCGAGCGTGACCGGATCGCTCTGCCGGTGCCGTTCTACCACTGCTTCGGCATGGTAATGGGTTCGCTCGCCGCGGTCTCCCACGGGGCATGTGCCGTGATCCCGTCTCCATCCTTCGACCCCGCCGCGACCCTGCTGGCCGTCCAGCAGGAACGTTGCACGAGTCTGTACGGCGTTCCCACGATGTTCATCGCCGAGCTGGGGCTGTCCGGCTTCGCCTCCTATGACCTGACCAGTCTCAGGACCGGGATCATGGCGGGCTCGCCCTGTCCGGTGGAGGTGATGAAGCGCGTGGTCGACGAGATGCACATGTCCGAGGTTGCCATCTCCTATGGGATGACCGAGACCTCGCCGGTCTCGACGATGACCCGCATGGATGACGACCTCGCGCGTCGGACTGGGACCGTTGGACGAGCCATGCCCCATCTTGAGGTCAAGGTTGTCGACCCCGTCACGGGCCGCACCGTCGCCCGGGGCGAGCCGGGGGAGCTGTGCACCCGGGGCTACAGCGTGATGCTCGGTTACTGGCAACAGCCGGACAAGACTGCCGAGGCCATCGACGCCGCTCGGTGGATGCACACCGGCGATCTGGCAACGATGGACGACGACGGCTATCTGTCGATCGTCGGCCGGATCAAGGACATGGTGATCCGCGGGGGTGAGAACGTCTATCCGCGTGAGATCGAGGAGTTCCTCTACACCCACCCCGACATCGCCGATGTTCAGGTGATCGGCGTTCCCGACCCCAAGTACGGCGAGGAGCTCATGGCCTGGATCGTGATGCGACCAGGCGCAGAGCCGCTGACCGCCCAGGGGGTTCGCGCGTTCTGCGACGGTCGGCTCGCGCACTACAAGGTGCCCCGCTACGTCCACGTCGTCGACGGGTTCCCGATGACGGTCACTGGCAAGATCCGCAAGATGGAGATGCGCGCAGACGCGCTGGAGATCCTCGGCCTCGCAGACAAACTTCATAGGTAACTCTCAGGGGTTCTTCTCACATCTCACGGGCTTCTGAGGGATCCTGAGGGATGTGAGAAAGGAACGTTATGACAGATCAGCCCCCCGAGCAGCCGCCCGCGCAGCCTGAACCCGCGCGGTCGCAGCAGCCGGCTCCAGGCAGCCCGGCGACGCAGTCGATGCCTGTTGGCGCACAGCCGTCACCGGCCACCCCGGGTCCTGTTCCACAGACCAACGTGTGGCACCAGGTGACCTCGACCCACGGCGGGCGTTGGGCCATTGGCATCGCCGCGGTCGTCCTGGTCGCCCTGATGTTCCTCAGCGTCGGCGTGGCCGGCTTCCTCGTGCTGCGTAACCACGACCGTTTCGCCGTGATGGGGCAGCGACTGGGTGGTTACTCCCGCAGCCAGCCTGGCTGGGGTCCCGGCGCTATCAACGGTTATCCCCAGAACCCGGGTATGCCGGGTGTGCCAGGGATGCGCGGTCGCCTGGGCGGGCTCGGAGGCCTGGCCGGCGGGACAGCTCTGCATGGCAATGTGACCGCGACAGTCAACGGCGTGACCCAGCCCCTGGTATTCCAGCGTGGCCAGGTCAGCGCAGTCAGTGCCACCTCGATCACGCTCAAGAGCTCGGACGGCTTCGTGGGCACCTATGGGCGCACCAGCGCGACCCGCTCGGGGTCGGCGGCCCCCGCCACCGGTGGGCAGGCTTTCGTCCTGGCTCGCGCCTCCGACAAGGTGGCCATCGTCATCAGGGCGATGTAGCCCCGACACGGGTGGTGTTTCAAGCAGCCAGGCGCAGAGGTCGTAGTGTCCTTGCGTGAGCGTTCTTCCCAGCGGCCAGCAGTGGACCATCCGCCATGGTGACCACGAAGTGGTCGTAGTGGAGGTGGGCGGCGGCCTACGCTCCTACGCCTTTGGCGGCTGCGACGTGTTGGCCGGGTACTCCCAGGACGTACGCTGCCCGGCCGGGCGAGGTCAGCTGCTGACGCCGTGGCCCAACCGGATACGCGACGGTCGCTACACCTTCTCTGGCCAGAGCCACCAACTCGCACTCACCGAGCCGGAGCGCGGCAATGCGATCCATGGGCTGGTGCGATGGGCGACCTGGTCCGTCCAGGAGCACACGCAGGACACCGTCACACTCGCCTACGGGTTGCGTCCACAGCAGGGCTGGCAGTGGAGCCTGGACCTGTCAGTCACCTACGCCCTGACCGCGACAGGCCTGATCGTGACTCCCCGCGCGCTCAACGTCGGGACCGACGCCGCACCGTTCGGCTTCGGTGCACATCCCTATCTCAGCGTTGGTGAGGACCGCGTTGACGAGGTGGAGATCACCATACCGGCGGCTGCGTTTCTCGAGGTGGATGAACGACTTCTGCCGCGGGAGCTGGCTGCAGTCGAAGGCACCGATCAGGACTTTCGCGTGCCCCGAGTGCTGGGCCCCCAGCGGCTGGACACGGCATTCGCCAACCTTGTCGCCGGCCCCGATGGTTGCTGGCGGGTTAACCTCGCCCACCCGCGCACCGGCCGTGTGGTCACCCTCTGGGCCGACGCCACGGCATACCAGTGGTTGCAGGTCTTCACCGGCGACTCGCTACCGCTGTCGTCCCGACGCCTCAGCGGCATCGCCGTGGAACCGATGACCTGCCCACCGAACGCCTTCAACTCCGGCGATGACCTGCTCGTCCTCGAGCCGGCCCAGGAGTTCGCGGCCCCCTGGGGGATCACGCCCGGCTGAGCTCGGCCGGTCCAGGGGCCAGGCCGTTGGCCCGGTCGGGAATCCGGTGCTCCACCGCCAGCGCGATGACAGCCATCACCGCGCAGCCCAGAATCAGCAGGGCAATGAAACTCCAGGTTGAAGCGGGCACCGAGCATCACCCCGGCCGCGATCGGCCCGGTGACAGCTGCCAGCTGGAAGGCGCCACCCATGACTGCGTTGTAGCGCCCGCGCAGATGATCTGGAGACAGGTCGTTGGTGATCGCCGGGATGGTCGGCTGGAGCAACGTCTCGCCCAACGCAAAGACGGCGCTGCCGCCGATGATCAGGGTGGTTGCCGCCGCGCTGGCCGGAAACAGACCGGAAAGGCCTGTCATCAGCCAGGACAACGACCACAGCACCGACAGGACGAGGATCACCCTGGTTCGGCGACGGCCTTCGATGCGCTGCAGAACCAGCAGCTGAAGAAGGACGATGGTCGCCGTGTTGGCTGCGAAGGCATAGGCGATGGTCCGGGTCGATACCTGCCCGACCAGACGGGCATACGCGGTAAAGCCGGCCTCTGACTGGGCATAACCCACGAACCCGGACACGAACGTCAGCGCGATGACGGGAAGCATCGCCTTGTCACCAAGGATGTCCAGGTATGACGTTGCGCTCGGCGGGCCGTCGGCCTCACGATGGGGGCGCTCGACCTTGCCGCTGACGTGCCGAAGGGGTCCGAGGAGCACCGCAAGGGGTGCAAGGAAGCTGAGCGCGTTGCCGAGATAGATCGCGACGAAGGTGGCCGGGCGGTGGACGTTGACGATGGACCCCGCCAGCAGACCCCCGTGGCTATGCCCAGGTTGACCAACGTGAAGTTGATCCCGAAGTACCGCTGCCGGATGCCCGACGGCACCACCGCGCCGATCATGGCATTGAGCCCAGGCCAGAAGACACCACCGGCGGCGCCCAGCAGGCTGAGGGCCAACGTGGCCATCAGCGGGGTAAGGGAGAACGCGAGCAGGACGTTGCCTAACATCTGGGCGGTGATGCCGGCGAGGATGATCGCTCGGGTGCCGAGTCGGTCGATGAGGGCTCCGGCAGGCCCCACGACGGCCATCCCGACGATGGCAGGTACCGCCAGCAGGCTGCCGGCGGTCTCGATCGTGAAGCCGCGAACTTCGTGCAGGTAGATAAATCCGAACGGCAGGACCAGCCCGGTGCCCAGAGTCTCGACGGCGACAGTGGACAGCAGGAGCTTGCCATCGCGTGGCAGGTCGTTCCAGAAGGACGCCAGGGAGGGGCGATCACGCTCGGGGGAGGTCACTGGTAGGAGTATGGCCAGGGACGCAGGTAATCCTTCAACCGGGGCGGGGTCCGTTTGGGCCGGCCAACCAGGTGCCGGACCGAACTCCTAGGTTGATAACCGTTAGCCTTGGGTTCAGCGCAACGTGCGCCATCGCGCCGTACCCTGATGTGGGGCGGGCGGCCGAGACATGAGCAAGAGGTGGGCTGTGCCTACAGGCAAGGTCAAGTGGTACGACGCCGAGAAGGGCTTCGGCTTTCTTAGTGATGACGAGGGCGCTGACGTCTTCCTGCACGCGGACGCGCTGCCCGAGGGCGTCGCGACGCTCAAGGGCGGCACACGGGTGGAGTTCGGCGTCGTTCAGGGCAGGCGCGGCGCGCAGGCACTGTCGGTGCGTGTCCTGGACCCGATGCCCTCGATGTCAGCATCGGTGGCAGCCAAGAACAGAACTTCGCCGGAGGACCTGACCGTCATCGTGGAGGATGTCATCAAACTGCTTGACAGCGTCTCCACCACGCTGCACCGCGGCAGGTACCCAGACAAGGCCACCGCCGGCAAGGTCGCCAAGGTGTTGCGTGGGATCGCCGGACAGCTCGAGACGGGCGCCTGAGGGGTGGCCATCAAGACTGACACGATCCTGTTCGCCGCGTCCGAACAGGCTCGTGAGGCAGCCCAGGAGGTCGCGGAACCCGGCACCGTGGGCGAGCACCTGGGCGCTGTGATGGACGACGAACGGGTGGCGACCCATTACTTCGCGTGTACAGCCGTTGCGTACCCGGGATGGCGTTGGGCGATCACCATCGCACGGGTGCCACGCAGCAAGAAGGCCACGATCTGCGAGACCAACCTGGTGCCCGGGCAGGGCGCGCTGCTTTCGCCCGAGTGGCTGCCGTATGACCAACGCCTGGCTCCGGGTGATATCGGGGCAGGAGACGTTCTGCCCTATATCGAGGAAGACCAGCGTCTTGAGCTGAGCCTGGAAGCCACCGGCGATGAGGACATTGACGAGGCGGCTCAGTGGGAGCTTGGCCTCGGCCGCAAGCGTGTCCTGTCGGCAGAAGGCCGCGAGGAAGCAGCCGAACGGTGGTATCGCGGGGACGCGGGCCCCAAGTCGCCAGTGGCCGAAAAGGCGCCTGCGCCCTGCTCCTCGTGCGGCTTCTTCCTGCCGATGGCGGGTGCCCTTCGCTCTTTTTTTGGCGTCTGCGCCAACGCCTGGTCACCTTCCGACGGTCACGTCGTGAGCCTTGACCATGGCTGTGGCGCGCACAGCGAGGTCGATCTCATCCGCGAGGACCCCAAGCCCGCCGAGGAGCCGGTGCTCGACGAGTTCGCCTTCGATGTTGTCTGAGCGCCTCTGACCGCAGTCGCCTAACGCTGGGTGGGGCCGTCCGGCGACCGCGGGGATCGTGCAGAAAGATTCGCACCAGCTGCGTTGCCGCGACCGCGACGGACATATACCAGGGCGAGTCCGCCCCCCACAATGCCCGCAACACAGGTCCACGGCCACCAGGACCGGTCGCCCTGATGAAGGTCAGGCACCAGCAGAGCGACCACGAGGGCAACGCTCCACAGCGACATCCCGATCTCGAGGATTCGAGCGGTGTCGCTGGCGAGGGGCTGGGGGTCTTCGGGGCTCACAGAGCCAAGCCTATGTGTCCCCTGCAGGTGGCGTCCTCAGGACGCTCTACGCTGGGCGCCATGCCCGCCACTCTCGTCCCCAGGAAGACCAGGACCGTCGTTGCCCACGGCGCACTTGACTCGTTCTTCAAGATCACCGAACGAGGCTCGAGCGTTTCCAGGGAGGTCCGAGGCGGTTTTGCCACGTTCTTCACGATGGCGTACATCGTGGTGCTCAACCCCTTGATCATCGGCACCCAGGCCGACTCGACCGGCAGGTTCCTGGGTGGAGGGGGCCACCCCAACCTGGCGATGGTCGCGGCCGCCACGGCCCTGGTGGCCGGCGTGATGACCCTGTTGATGGGCGTCGTGGCGAACTTTCCGCTCGCGCTCGCCACGGGACTGGGCCTGAACGCGTTCGTGACCTTCGGCATTGCCAAGCTGCCGGGGATGACCTGGCCGGATGCCATGGGGCTGGTCGTCCTTGAGGGCCTGATCATCACAGTCCTGGTGCTGACCGGTTTCCGCAAGGCTGTTTTCCATGCCATTCCGTCAGCGTTGAAGACGGCTATCAGCGTCGGTATCGGCCTGTTCATCACGATCATCGGCCTGGTCGACTCTGGTATCGTCCGCCGCCCGGCCGTCGGTCCGGTGCCCGTCGAGCTCGGCGTTGGCGGCTTTCTCGCAGGCTGGCCCACGCTGGTCTTCGTGGTCGGTCTGCTTTCGATCATCGTGATGCTGGTCAAGAAGGTGAGGGGCGCGATCCTCATCGGCATCGTCGGCAGCACTGTGGTGGCCATCGTGCTGGAGGCTCTGGTCGGCATCGGCGGCCAGCTCGATGGCAAGGGCAAGCTCGTCAACCCCACCGGCTGGGGACTGAACGTCCCGAAGATCCCCGCCACGCTCGTAGATATCCCTGACTTCGGCCTGCTGGGCCAGTTCTCTCTGCTTGGCTCTTTCGCCAAGATCGGTGCCGTGTCAGTGATCCTGCTCGTCTTCACCCTGTTGCTTGCCGATTTCTTCGACACGATGGGAACGATGGTCGCCATCGGGTCCGAGGCCGGCCTGCTCGACAAGGAAGGCAACCCGGTCAACGCCCAGAAGATCCTCATCGTCGACTCGCTGGCTGCCGCCGCCGGTGGCGCGGGCAGCGTCAGCAGCGCCACCGCATACATCGAGTCGGCCGCTGGGGTTGGTGAGGGGGCACGCACGGGCCTGGCGTCGGTTGTGACCGGTCTGCTGTTCCTACTGGCGACATTCCTGTCGCCTTTGGTCTCGGTGGTCCCTTACGAGGCGGCGACCCCGGCGCTGGTCGTGGTCGGGTTCCTGATGATGCAGCAGGTCAGGGGCATCGAGTGGGATGACCTCGAGATCGCAATTCCGGCATTCCTGACGATCGTCCTGATGCCATTCACCTACTCGATCACGGCTGGCATCGGTGCGGGCTTCGTCGTATTCGTCCTGCTCAAGGTCGTGCTCGGCAAGGCATCAGCGGTTCACCCGTTGATGTGGGCCATCTCGGCCATGTTCGTTCTGTACTTCGCCATCGACCCGATCAAGAGCCTCCTCGGCGTTCACTGACGCTGACGTGTGGAGGCCGTTTCGACGAGCCGTCTGCTCCCGGAATAGTTAGCATGGGTAATGAGTTAGGCTAAGTAGGTCGGAAGGAACCCATGCCACTAAGAACCAGAGCAGCAGCCACAACAGCCACAACAGGTCGCATCACCCAGGGCGCGCATCATCCGTCGCTCGCGCACCTTGCAAATGATCTCCGCCTGGCGTGTATGCGAATCAGTCGGCGAGTGCGCTTTGAGAGCACCCAGCTCGTCGCGCCCCACCAGTTGAGCGTCATGGCGAGGCTGGAGAAGAACCCGCTGACTCCTCGTGAGCTTGCCGCGATCGAGTGCGTCAGCCCACCCAGCATGACCCGCACGGTCGCGGCGTTGGTCGAACGCGAGCTTGTCGCCCGCCAGGACGACCCGCTGGACGGCCGCCAGGTCTTCCTGTCCCTGACACCGCTCGGGCTCTCGACCCTGAGGGAGACTCGTCGTAAGCGCGATGCCTGGATGGCGACCAGGCTCAAGGGGATCAGCGCAGACGAGCGCGAGGTCCTGATCCGGGCCAGCGTGATTCTCACCCGGCTGGCTAGCGAATGAGCCCCACGTTCGCCTCCTTGAAGATCTACAACTACCGCATCTTCGCCGCCGGCGCACTCATCTCCAACACCGGGACCTGGATGGGCCGGGTCGCGCAGGACTGGTTGGTGCTGACCCAGCTGACCCCGCACTCATCGGTGGCGCTCGGGATCGTGACGGGCCTGCAGTTCGCCCCACTGGCGATCTTGGCCCCGGTCGCAGGAATGATCACGGACCGCTTCCCCAAGAGGCGCATCCTGTTCGTCACTCAGAGTGCGATGGCCCTGACGTCGCTGCTCACCGGGGTTCTGGTAGTGACCGGTGCAGTTCAGCTTTGGCAGATCTTCCTGCTGGCCGTCATCCAGGGCGTGGCTTCGGCGATGGACAACCCAGCCCGCCAGACCTTCGTCTCGGAGATGGTGCCGCACGAGTCGCTCAGCAATGCCGTGGGTCTGAACAGTGCGTCTTTTAACGGGGGACGTCTCATCGGGCCGGGGGTCGCGGGTCTGGTCATTGCCGCGGTCGGCACCGGTCCGGCCTTCTTCCTCAACACGCTCAGCTTCGTTGCGGTGCTGTTCGCGTTGGCCAGGATGCGGCCGGGCGAGCTGAACATCACGCCACGTCACCGTGGGAAGGGACAGATTCGCGAAGGCCTTCGCTATGTCCGGGGTCGTCCTGACATCATCCTGATCATGGCGCTGGTGTTCGTTCTGGGCACCTTCGGGATGAACTTCCAGATGACCACCGCTCTCATGGCGACCGTCGTGTTCCATAGGGGTGCTGGTGGGTATGGGCTGCTGGGCTCCATCATGGCCATTGGGTCCCTTTCGGGGGCCCTGGCCTCGGCTCGGCGTCCGAACCCTCGCCTGCGCATTCTCCTGATGGCCTACGCCGCGTTCGCCGTGGCTGGAGCGGCACTTGCCCTGGCGCCCTCGTACACCTGGTTTGCGGTCTTGCTCGTCCCGGTAGGCCTCTCGGCGATGACGGTTATGACCACGGCGAACTCCATGGTTCAGCTCAGCGTCGCCCCCGCGATGCGCGGCCGGGTCATGGCGTTATACATGGCCGTATTCATGGGTGGCACCCCACTTGGCTCACCGATGATCGGCTGGATCGGCTCCGCGTGGGGGCCTCGGTGGACCATCATGGTGGGCAGTCTGGCGACCGGGCTGGCTGTGCTTGGTGCCATGCTGTATCTCATGCGCAGCCAGGACGTGCATGTCAGGTATCACCGCCGGCCGTGGCCCCGGTTCACGCTCATCCGCGGTGAGCTCAGCGAGCCCGTGCCGCAGGTGGCCAACTGATGACACCCAGATTTCGCCGTGCGGTCGTCCTTGTCGCCTTGACCGTGATGCTGCTGGCGGTGGCGGCAGGACAGCTGGTGCATTTTTGAGTGTGGCCCAGGTCTCAGCCTGTGGAGGTCGGGGTCGCGCACGGGGTTGACGGTGGCGTGGTGGGCAGGCAGAGCGCAGGTGCGCAGGGTTGCGTGGGGGTCGGCGAAGCACTGCTGGTCAGCGTGGGGG
>Ga0075520_1000365_pt1 | contig 19247 bp, 18 predicted proteins | sample NGEPerB_FD_75100 | JGI IMG/M metagenome (GOLD analysis project Ga0075520, IMG submission 75100) | Arctic peat soil microbial communities from the Barrow Environmental Observatory site, Barrow, Alaska, USA - NGEE PermafrostAB12-B | ecosystem: Environmental > Terrestrial > Soil > Wetlands > Peat ... | reverse complement strand
CTGCGTGGTCGCGTATGCCTGCGGCGAGGAGCGCGGGTAGACGCTGAGGGTGGCCACGTTGCCCCTCGGGTTGAGCCTCGTCGGGGCGACCGCGGCGACCCCGGGCGTGCCGGCCACGGCCGCATGGAGCCGTTCGACGGCGATCTTCTCCGTATTCGAGGGCTCCAGCAACAGGACGCCGTTTTCGGCGGCTTCGCGCTTTGGCTGGGGCACCTTCGCCACCACCAGCAGCGGTCCGTTGAAGCCTTCCCCGAATCCCTGCGCGAGCAGCTCGTAGGCGCGGTGGGTGGTCTGGCCGGCGGGGTCGTTGGCGGCGTCGCTGGAGCCGAGCCGCAGCGCCGTGGCGGGTGCGGCGATCAGCAGCATCACGAGCACCGAGACCAGGGCGATGCTGTGCGGGCGGCGCTGCACAAAGCCGCTCCAGCGCAGCCATCCCGCGCTCGCTGCGGCCGTGGGGGAGTCCGCGATCGGCGCCGCGGTGCGGGCGGCGGCCCGCTCGCGCGCGCGAGCGCGCGCACGCCGTCCTCCGGCGGCCACTTTGGCACCGGCGATCGTGAGCAGCGCCGGCAGCAGCGTGAGCGAGGCGAGCATCACCAGCAGCACGCCGATCGATGCCGAGATGGCCACGCCGTAAAGGAAGCTGACGCCCAGCAGCATCATGCCGAGCAGCGCGATCACGACGGTGCAGCCCGCGAACAGCACCGCCCGTCCCGCGGTGTCGATTGCCTGCACGACCGACTCGCGCGCGTTCTCAAACGTCGGTCCGGGTGTCGCGTAGGCCTCGCGGAATCGCGTGAGGATGAACAGCGCGTAGTCGATCCCCACGCCCAGGCCGATCATCGCGGCGAGCTCGGAGGAGAAGTTGGGCGTCTCCACCACGTGCGTGAACAGCGCGATCGCGCCAAGGCCCGTGCCGAGACCGAACAGCGCCGTGACGATCGGCAGTCCCATCGCGATCAGCGAGCCGAACGTCAGCAGCAGGACCACGATCGCCGCCATCAGGCCGACCGCCGTGGAGATCCCGAAGCCGACCTGCTCGGTGGTCTCGATCGCCTGTCCGCCGAGATCCACCTGCAGACCCGGGCGCCCGGCCGCGCGGGCGACGCGAACGACGCGTTCGGGGGCGCTCTTGGGCAGGAGGTTGGCTTTTTCGTTGAACACCACCGTCGCGAACGCGATCTTCCCGTTGGCGGATATCGACCGGCCAGCGGCGGGCCCGGAGTAGGGGCTGATCACCCCCGCCACGTGAGGCAGGCGCGCGACTTCGGCGAACATCGCGCTCATCCGCGCCCGCACCGCGGGGTCCCGGACGTTCCCGGAGCCGACCTTGAAGGCGATCGTGTCGCGGTCGCCGGCCTGGGCCGGGAAGCTGCGCTGGAGCAGGTCCGCGGCGCGCTGCGCGCCGGAGTTGGGCAGCGTGAAGTTGTTGGAGTAGCTCGTGCCGGCCGACTGCGCGAAGGCGTTCACGGCGAGCAGCAGCACGACCCATCCGAGCAGGACGTACTTGCGGTGGGTGGTCGACCAACGGGCGAGACTGAGCATGGCTTGCTCCTGGGAGGTCGGTGGGCGGGAGGCGACCCGGGGGCGTTCGGGTAAGAGTAGTACGCGTCGCCCGCGAGCTCCCCGGCCTGCCCGCCGGGCGCCCTGGCCGGCGCGGACGCCAGCGCGTCAGTTGACGCTGGGGTCCGTCGGCATGCGCGCGAGGAGCGCGTAGCTGCCGCCCATGCGCGTGAGGACGCCGCTCCACAGCGCCTGCGGCAACTCCGTGAACACATCCTCGGGCAGCGCCGTGTCGAGGATCCAGTCACCCTCCTCGATCTCGGCCTCCAGTTGGCCCTCAGCCCAGCCGGCGAACCCGGCGAAGACCCGGACGCGCGCGGTCGCCGCGGGCAGCTCCTCGATGTCGGCGTCCGGCGCGGGGAAGCCGATGCTCCCGAGCACGAGCAGGCCCGCGGGAGACGGGTCGAGGAACTCGGCCAGCAACACGACCGAGCTCGGCTGGACCGGGCCGCCGATGTAGACCGACTCCTCGAGATCGACCACTCGAAGCCCGGGGATCGCCTCGCCCACGGTCACGGTCGAGGGACGGTTGAGCGCGAGCCCCATCGCACCGTCCTCGCTGTGAGCGCCGATCAACACCACGGTGCGCGCGAAGTTGGGGTCGCGGAGGGCCGGCGAGGCGACCAGCAGCTGACCGGTGAGCGATTCCTCCATGATGCTCTGAGGCTAGCGCCCGCCTGGCTATACTCTCCGCCGGGCATCGCCGTGGACGACCAAGAACTCCAAGACCGGATCGCCGCGTTCCCGAGCTGGCACTACCGGTTCGAATTCCCGGGCGGAGTGAGCACGCCGGTCTCCCACGACGCCCAGGCCAAGCGCCACGAGCAGCGGCGACGTTACTTCTTCGACGCTCTGCTGCAGGTGACGGGCGGCTCGCTCGAGGGTCATCGCGTGCTCGACCTCGGCTGCAACGCCGGCCTGTGGTCGCTGCACTCGGTCGAGGCGGGGGCGGACTTCGTGTTGGGAATCGACGCCCGCCAGACCTACATCGACCAGGCCGAGCTGGTGTTCGAGGCCAAGGGCATCGATCCGGCTCGTTACCGCTTCGAACAGGGCAACATCTTCTCCCACGCGTTTCACGAGAGCTTCGACGTCGTGCTGTGCCTGGGGATCATGGACGTCACCTCCAAGCCGGTCGAGCTGTTCGAGCTGATGGGCGCTGTCGGCGCCGAGATCCTCGTCATCGACACGAACGTCTCCCGCGCCGCGTCTAGCTTCTTCGAGATCTCGAGCGTCAACGATCCTCGCAACGTCGTCGATCACGAGCTGACCCTGGTTCCCACCACCGAGGCGGTGATCGAGCTCGCCGACCAGTTCGGATTCCAGGCGGTGCCGCTGGCTCAGAACATGACCGACTACGCCGGCATGGACGACTACCGCCACCAGCGGCGGATGGCGTTCATCTGCGCCAAGACGGCGTCGCTGTCCGCGCTCCCACGCGCGAGCGTCCCGCGTCACGCGGTGCCCTGGTGGCTCGGCGCGATCAACCCGATGCGCAGACTGCAGCGACTCCGCGGCTGAAGCCGATCGGCCGCTACCGGGCCGAGAAGATCTCGATCGAGCCCGTGAGCTGGTGGTCGTTGGCGTTGCCCTCGGGCTCCACCACGTGCCCGTCGACCACGATCGGGCTGTTCCAGTGCCCCGATGCGCCCGCCAGCCTGGCGATCGGCTGCGCGGAGGCGGGCCGGTAGACGTAGATGCCCCCGCCGGAGGGGTCATAGACGTAGAGCAGGCCGCCGGCCATCACGGGGCTGGTGCCGGGGGTGCCGTTCTCCCACGCCTGGTACAGCCGTCCGGCGCGCAGCACGTAGGCGGCCGTGCCGTTTTCGTCGGCCACGAACACCGTGGTGCTCCCGCGCGCCGAGGTGCCCGACGGCGCCCACACGGCCGGCGCGCTGAACAGCTCCCCGCCGCCCGGTATCGACAGCCGCTGAAGCTCGCCGTCGAGCGGGCGAATCCGCGCGCCGGAGGGGGGATGGCCGTCCAGGCGCGAGAGCGCCAGCACGCGCATGATCCCGTCCTTGCCCGCCACAACCACGCGGTCGCCGCCCAGCAGCGCGGGCGCGCTCGAACCGAGGTCGCCGTCGCTGCTGTTGAGCTGCGCCTGGTTGCTCGGCGTGAATGACTGGCGCAGGCCGAGATCCGGCAGCGTGAGCTCGAGCACGCTGTCGCCGAAGCTCGTGGTGCCGTTCCACGGCCCGTTGCCCGTGTCGATCAGGATCCGCTTGCCGCCCGGCTCCACCACCGGCCCGCCGCGCGAGAGGATCGCCGAGTCGCTCGCCGAGCAGGTGCTCGGGACGAGCAGCTCGCGGCGGTTGGCGCAGAGTGTGTTGAACACTCGCCGCAGGCGCCCGCTGGAGCGCGAGATCGCAGCCACGTGCCCCTGGTAGGGCGGGGCGTCGCCGTAGTAGCCGCCGGTGGCGACCAACAGGTCCCCACCGGCGATGTTGAGCGCGGCCGCGAGCTTCTCGTGGGTGGCGTCGCGCGTGACGCTCACCGGCCAGCTCCCCCGGCGGTCCTCGCTGCCGTCGGCGAGCGAGAGCTTGTGGATCAGCCCGTCGGGCGAGGCCGCGTAGACGAACAGGCGGTCCGGGTCGGCGACGGGGCTGGCGGTGGTGATCTGCGCGCTCCCCGCCCAGCGGCCGATGCCGGGCGGCGTGAACGTCCACAGGATCCTGCCGCCGTTCGCGTCGATGGCGACGGTCCTGCCATACGTGGTGGTGGCCACGATCAGGTTGTGCGTGGCGCCCGCAACGGGCACGCCGTGCAGGTAGATGGGCGAGGAGTCAACGGTCCCGGGGGTGGCCACCGTGCGGCGATGCAGGTGCGCGACGTTCGCGGCGGTGATGCCTGTGGAGCGGGCGCTCACGTCGCTGCGCTGCGGATCGAGCCCGAACTCCGGCCAGTCCAGCAGCCGGAGAGAGGACGCGGCCGCCGCCGGGATCGCCGTCGCGTCGGCCGTCGGCGTGGAGACATCCGCCGGTGCGTCGCTGCCGCAGGCGGCCATCAGCGCGCAGGCCGCCGCGGTCAGGCCCAGACAGGTGAGGCGGCGGGGGCGCATCCGGTGTTTCTAGCGTATTCCCGCCACGCGGCCGCCGGCGCTGGCGCCGGCCCGGCGTTATGCTTCTGCCCGGGGTTCCGCATCGCGGGCCCGCTGACACGAGCAGGAGCGTGAGCGAGATGTCGAAGACCCCGCACGTGGGCGAGCAGGCCCCGGACTTCGAGCTCCCTGGCACCGAGGGCCCGTTCCGGCTCTCCGACCATCGCGGCGAGCGCGTGGTGCTCCTCTTCTACCCCGGCGACAACACGCCGGTGTGCACCAAACAGTTCTGCTCATACCGTGACCGCGCCCAGGACTTCGCGGCGCTGAACGCGACCGTGGTGGGCATCTCCGCTCAGGATCTCGACTCCCACGCGGCGTTCTCGGCCAAGCACTCGCTCAACGTCCCGTTGCTCGCGGACGTGGACAAGCAGGTGGCCCGCTCCTACGACGCGTTCTCGCCGCACCTAGGGGTCAAGCGCGCGGTGATCGTGATCGACGAGCAGGGTGTGGTGCGTCACCGTCACGACCACCTGCTGGGGCTCGACTACCAGTCGGTGGACGAGCTCAAGGGCGTCCTCGACGCCCTGCCCGTGGCCGCCGCTCAGTGACCGCCCGCGCCGAGCGCGGCGGCGGCCTCGTCCCCGTCGGAGGGCCGCTCGGTGCCGGCACGCGCCGCATACAGCTCGGCCAGCTCCAGCTGTAGGCTGCGCGGCTCCTCGCCCGGTCCCGGCGAGCGCCGCTGCCAGGCGCCCCCGCTGTCCAGGTCCCACGAGCTCTGGTTGTCGGCGAAGGCGCGCTCCAGCGTGTCCAGCACCTCCCCGCGCAGCTCCTCCGACTCGATCGGCACTGCGAGCTCGACGCGGTGGTCGAGGTTGCGCGGCATCAGGTCCGCGGAGGCGATGTAGACGGTGTGCTCGCCGCCGCGTTGAAAGGCATACACGCGCGAGTGCTCCAGCAGGCGCCCGACGATCGAGACGACCCGGATGTTCTCCGAGAGGCCGGGCACCCCGGGGCGCAGGCAGCAGATGCCGCGGACGTTCAGGTCCACCCGCACCCCCGCCCGCGAGGCCGCGTACAGGGCACGTATGCAGCGGCCGTCCACGAGCGAGTTCATCTTCATGGCGATCCGCGCCGGCGAGCCCTCGGAGTGCGCCTCGACCGTCCGCTCGATCTGCTTGATGATGCCGTCGCGCAGTTGGTTGGGAGCCATCAGCACTTTGCGGTAGTGAAGCGGGCGTCCGTACCCGGTCAGGTAGTTGAACATGTCGGCCACGTCCGCGCCGATCTGCTCGTCGGTTGTGAACAGCCCGAAGTCGGTGTAGAGCCGAGCGGTGGCCGAGTGGTAGTTGCCGGTCCCGATGTGCACGTAGTTGCGCACGCCGTCCCCCTCGCGACGCACCACCAGCACGCACTTGGCGTGGGTCTTCAGCGCCGGTTGGCCGTAGACGACGTGCACGCCCGCCTCCTCCAGCGCCTTGGCCCAGTGGATGTTCATGCGCTCGTCGAAGCGCGCCTGCAGCTCCACCAGCGCCACCGCCTGCTTGCCGCGCTCGGTGGCGTCGATCAGCGCGGGCACCAGCGGCGAGTCGTCGCTGGTGCGGTAGACCGTCTGCTTGATCGCCAGCACGTTCGGGTCGGCCACCGCCTGCTCGACGAAGCGCTCGACGGAGGTGGAGAAGGAGACGTATGGGTGGTGGACCAGCAGGTCGCCTTCGCGCATCGCCCCCAGGACGTCCGGGCGCTCGCCCTCGTGGCGCAGCAGCCGCGGGTGGGTGATCCCGACGAGTGTCTCTTCGCGCAGCTCCGCGTGGCCGGGCAGCTTGACGATCTGCCACAGCGCGCCCATGTCGAGCAGGCCGTCCACCGGATAGACCTCGTCGTCCTCGACGCCCAGCAGCCCCGCCAGCGCCTCGCGCAGCTTCTCCGAGCAGTCGGCGCCGACCTCCACGCGCACGACCTCGCCGAAGCGGCGGCGGCGCAGCTCGTCCTCGACCGCCTGGAGCAGGTCGGCGGCGTCGTCGGAGACCTCCAGGTCCGCGTCCCGCGTGACCCGGAAGACGTCGTAGTCGGCGATCTCCATCCCCGGGAACAGGGCGTCGAGGTGGTGGGCGATGACATCCTCCAGCGGCACCAGCAGCGCCGGCTCGGGCGCGGGCTGGCGCAGCGTGACGAAGCGCGGCAGGATCTCCGTGGGGACCTTCACCCGCGCGAAGACCGTCTGGTCGGTGATCGGGTCGCGCACCAGCACGGCGAGGCTGATGGAGACGTTCGATATGTAGGGAAAGGGGCGTCCGGGGGCGACCGCCAGCGGGGTCAGCGCGGGGAAGATCGCCTTCTGGAAGTGCCGGGCCAGCTCCGCCCGGCGGTCTTCGTCGAGGTCCTGCACGCCCACCACGCGGATGTCGTGGCCGGCGAGCGCCGGGCGCAGCCGCGCTTCGAAGCAGTCGGTCAGCCGCCGGCTCTGCTCCAGCACGCGCTCGCGGATCAGCGCGATCGTCTCAGACGGTATGCGCCCGTCCTGGCTGGGCTTCTCCACACCGGCGTCGATCTGGTCGCGCAGGCCGGCCACCCTGACCATGTAGTACTCGTCCAGGTTGGTGGTGTAGATGGCGCAGAACTTGACCCGCTCCAGCAGCGGCGTGCGCTCGTCCTCGGCCAGCTGCAGCACGCGGTCGTTGAAGTCCAGCCAGGAGAGCTCGCGGTTGAGGTAGAGCGAGGGATCCTCGCCCGCGTCCGCCGTCGCCCCGCCGTGGGGCCGCTCGTGTCCCTCCTGTTCGCGCTCGCTGTCCATGGGGTCCCAAGCTACACCCTGAGCCTCGATTCCTGAACGGCTCGCCGCGGTCGGGGGATTGTGCACGCTAGGCTGGGGGTCGATCGGGATGGCTCGTCAGCTCTGGCTACTTCGTCACGCAGAGGCAGAGCGGCTGGGAGCCGGCGCGCATGGCGCCGGCCAGGACTCCGAGCGCAGGCTGACCGAGCATGGACAGCTGCAGGCGCGCGCCGCGGGCATCGCTCTGGCGCGGCTGGGGGCGGACTTCGAGGCGGTGCTGTTCAGCCCCAAGGCGCGGGCGCGCGAAACCGCGCAGCTGGCCGCCGAGGGCTGGACGGCGCAGCAGCGCGGGCGACTCGCCATGCACGCTCCGCTGGCGGGGGGCTTCGACGGGGCGCAGGCGCTCGAGGCGATGGCCGGCGTGGGCGCCGACGGCCGTCTGCTGCTCGTCGGGCACGAGCCCGACCTCTCGCGCGTCGTCGGCGAGCTGACCGGGGGACGGGCGGACGTCAAGAAGGGCGGCCTTGCGGTGCTTCGCCTAGAGGCGGTGGGCGCTGAGCTGCTCGTCCTCATGCGGTCCCGCGAGCTCGCCCTGATCGCCGAGATGACCGTCCGGGGCGTGTGATCCCCACTCGGCGGGGAGCGATGAGGGCACGTCGTCGGGATCGACGACCTCGAGCGATTCGGCCGCGAAACGGTAGCCGATGCCGAAGTGGGTGTGGATGTAGCGCCACCCGGGCGAGGTCTTCTCGAGCTTCTGGCGGAGCTTGCGCACGAACACGTCAACCGAGCGGTCGCCGCGCACCATCGTGTAGCCCCACAGTCGCGAGTAGATCTCCTCGCGCTCGAGCACACGGCCCTCGGCGTAGGCGAGCAGCTCGATCAGCTCGAACTCACGCCGGGTGAGGTCGATGCTCTGGCCGTCCACGTATGCCTGGAAGCGGTCGGGACGGATCTCCACCTCGCCGGCGTTGACCGCCTTGGTCTCCGTCCTGCTGGTGCTGCGCCGGCGGCGGCGCACGACGCTCTGCACGCGGGCGATGACTTCCTCGGGGTGGCAGGGCTTGGTGATCCAGTCATCGGCCCCGAGCCGCAGCCCGCGGACGCGCTGGGCGACCGTGGAGGGACCCGTGCAGACGACGATCCCGAGCTCCGGCAGCGCCTCGCAGAGTCGCTCCAGCCACCCCCACGCCTGCGGGCCGAGGACGGCCAGGTCCACGACCAGCGCGCTCAGGCGCATCGACACGACGGCGTCCGGCGGAACGGGGCTGGCGAGCACGCGATGCTCCCAGCCGAGACGGTCCAGGCGCTTTGTGAGCACCTGGATGAAGCCGCTGTCGCGGTCGAGGACGGCGATTCGCAGAGAGGCTGGGGATGGGGCCGAGCTGTCGGAGGACGTTGCGGAGCCCTCCGGAGCTTCGGCGCGCACGTTTGCCGTCATCGCGGCGCAGTGTAAGCGATTCGCTGGTCGTCTGAGGGCACTGCGGGCCAACGTCACAGGATGTTCACAGGAGGCTCGCTATTTGCGGGCGCACCGGCGAGCCTGCTCGAGCTGCGCCTGCGCACGACACGGCCGGCGTATCAGCATGGCTATGGGGCCGGGTTGCCCGGAGCAGCGTCCCAGGGGGCGCCCGGGGGCCGCGAGGAGTCCGAGAACTCCCGGAACAGGCCGGTGACGACGAACGCCACCTGCTCGCCGATGTCGACGGCGTTGTCGCCGACGCGCTCCAGCGCCCGGGCCACGAGGGTCATGTGCATCGCCCACTCGCGCGTATCCGGATCGTCCCCGATTTCGATCGCCAGGCGGAAGATCTCACGATTGAGGCGGTTGATTTCGCGGTCCTGGCGCACGAGGTCCTCGGCCAGGCCGATGTCGCGTCCTGCGAAGGCGGCCTTGCTCTGGACCACCTCCGAGCGCGCGAACGCCCCCATCTTGGCGAGCGCTTCGAGCATCTCGCCGTGGACGGGCGGCTCATGGCCGGACAGGGGGATCATCTTGGCGATGTTCACGCACTGATCGCCCATGCGCTCGATGTGCTTGATCATGTGCAGCAGGGCCGCGACCAGGCGCAGGTCGCCAGCGACCGGCGCCTGCAGCGCCAGCAGCGAGAGGATTCCCTGGTGGACCTCCAGGTAGCGTCCGTCGACGCGGTCGTCGTCCGCGATCACCATCTGCGCCAGCTCGACGTCCTGGTGGTGCAGCGCCTCCAGCACCCGGTCGAGCTGCTCGACGATCAGGTCGAGGCCCCCGAGGGCGTCGCCCTCCAGCTCGCGCAGCTGGGCCTGGAAGTGGGCGCGCCCAAGGTGGACGTCGTCGCCGGCGCTCGCGCTTGGGTGTGCCGAGGCGGGCTCGGGCGGGCGCGCGGGCCCGCTGTCGCTGCTAGCCGAACTTTCCGGTGACATAGTCCTCGGTTCGCGGGTCGCTGGGGTTGGTGAAGATCTCCTGCGTCGGGCCGACCTCGACGAGCTCGCCGCTGAGCATGAACGCTGTGCGATCGGCGACGCGCGCGGCCTGCTGCATGTTGTGTGTGACGATCACGATCGTCACACGCTTCTTCAGCTCATCGATCAGCTCCTCGATCCTGAGCGTCGCGATCGGGTCGAGCGCCGAGCAGGGCTCGTCCATCAGGATCACCTCGGGTTCCACGGCCAGCGAGCGTGCGATGCACAGCCGCTGCTGCTGTCCGCCTGAGAGCCCGGCCCCCGGCTCGCCGAGCCGGTCGGCGACCTCGTCCCATAGGCCCGCCCAGCGCAGCGCCGCCTCGACCTTCGACTGCATGTCGCGCCTGCCGTGAGCGCTGCGGGCGCTCGAGCTGAGACGCAGGCCGGCTGCCACGTTGTCGAACACCGACATCGTCGGAAACGGGTTCGGCTTCTGGAAGACCATCCCGATCGCGCGGCGCACCGCGACGACGTCCACCGAGGGGTCGTACACGTCGAGCTCGTCCAGCATCACCCTGCCCTCCGCGTGCGCGCCGGGGATCTCCTCGTGCATGCGATTGACGCATCGCACCAGCGTCGACTTGCCGCAGCCCGACGGGCCGATGATCGCGGTGACCTCGTTGGCGCGGAAATCGAGGTCGATGCCCTTGACCTGTTCGGCCTCACCGTAGAAGGCGCGGAGCTTCTCCAGCGTGACGCTCAGCCCCCGCTTGGCGTCCACCGTGGCGGTGCTCGCGCCCGCGGCGTCGCCGTCCCTCGCCGAAGCGCTCGCGGGGGCGGGCGCCCGCGGCGCGATCCGCTCTCGGCCGCTCTTGGCTCGGCTCTCGGGGTCCATGTCAGCTACCTGGGCGGGGGTTCCGTCCGATGTCATGCAAGGCGACTCCTTCGCGAGACGAGGCGGGCGATGAGGTTGAGCAGCAGGATCATGATGACGAGGGTCAGCGCGGCGCCCCACGCACGGTCTACCACGGCCGTGGTCGGCGACGTGACATCTTTGTAGATTTGCACGGGCAGCGAGTTCATGAACTGTCCCAGGTTGAGGTTGGTCTTCTGTGTTGCGGCGGCCGTGAACAGCAGCGGCGCCGTCTCACCGGCCGCCCGGGCGATCGCCAGCAGCACCCCGGTCACCATGCCCGGCAGTGCGGTCGGCATGACGATGCTGAAGATCACGCGCCAGCGCGGCGCGCCGAGCGCCAGCGCCGACTCGCGCAGGGCGTCCGGGATCAGCAGCAGGATCACCTCGGCCGAGCGGATCACGACCGGGAGCATCAGGAGCGCCAGCGCGAGCGAGCCCTTGTAGCCCGCGTAGGAGCTGCCCGTGCCGACGACGAGGACGATGTAGATGAACAGCCCGAAGACGATCGAGGGCACGCCGGTGAGCACGTCGACGAAGAAGCGCACCAGGTTGGCGAACCAGCTGTCGCGGCCGTACTCGACGAGCCACACGGCCGTGCCGATGCCGATCGGGATGGCGATCGCCGAGGCCAGCGCGACCATCTCGACCGTGCCGAGGATCGCGCTCTTGATCCCGCCGATGCTCGAGGCCTTGAAGAAGGTGTTGCCGGTCGGATCGGTGCTGAAGAAGCTCGGGCTCCAGGAGCCGAGGCCCTTGCGCAGGAGGTAGAAGACGAGCAGCGCGAGCGGGATCAGGGCGATCACCGTGCCGGCCAGGATCGTCCCGCGCGCGATCCTGTCCTTGCGCCGGCGCGCGGGGCTGACGGCGAAGCGCGCGAACTGCCCGCTCGCTGGGCTCTGCGCGCTCACGCGCCCGCCACCGCCCCCGCGATCGGCTGCGATCCCGCGGCGGCCGCCGGGGTCGTCCTGCCCGCCCGCGAGGCTCTGCTCACGAGCACGCGCGCGACGGCGTTGACGAGCAGCGTCAGCACGAACAGCAGCAGCCCGGCGGCGAACAGCGCCGAGCGGTGCAGTCCCTGTGCCTCGCCGAACTCGTTGGCGATCACGGCCGCGAGGCTGTAGCCCTGCCCGAACAGGTGGCTGCCGAGCTGCGGGGCGTTGCCGATCACGATCGTCACGGCGATCGTCTCGCCGATCGCCCGGCCGAGGCCAAGCATCGCTCCGCCGACGATCCCGGCGCGGCAGTAGGGGATCACGGCCGTGCGGATCATCTCCCAGCGGGTCGCCCCCAGCGCGAGCGCCGCCTCCTTGTGATCGGCGGGCACCGTCGCCATGACCTCGCGGCTGATCGCGCTGACGATCGGCAGGATCATGATCGCCAGGATCAACCCGGCGATGAAGTAGTTGGGGATCGTCACGGTGCCGCCGCCGATGAACGGGATGAACGAGAGGCGATCGGCCACCCATTGCTCGGCTCCCTGGAGCTTGGGTGCGAGGAAGAAGATGCCCCACAGGCCGTAGACGACCGACGGCACGGCGGCCAGCAGCTCGACCAGGACCGTGAGCGCGGCGCGCAGCCGCAGTGGACACAGCTCGTTGGCGTAGATCGCCGTGGCGACGGCCACCGGCACGCCGATCAGCAGCGCCAGCGCCGAGGTGATCAGCGTTCCGAGGACGAGCGGCAGCGCGCCGAACCTTTCGCCGCTGACGTTCCAGTCCTTGTCGAAGGTGAAGCCGAACACCCCCGCCCTGGCGAGTGCCGGGCGGGACTCTCCGACGAGGCGCACGAAGAAGTAGACGATCAGCGCGAGGATCAGCGCGGCGAGTGCGGTCAGCCCGTACTTCAGCGCCCGGTCGGGCAGACGCGCAAGCGGTGACCGCTCAAGGATCGAGCGGTCACCGCTTGGCATGGCTGCCGTGTCCATGGCCCCTTGTCTATCCGATCAGAGGCCGGCTTGCCGTGCTCAGCCGCCGATTGGCGAGCCGTTGCACTGAAGGCCGGCCGCAGCCGCCTTGGACTTCGCCAGGATCGACGCCGGCAGGCCGGCGTAATCGGCCTGCGAGAGGATCGTCTGTCCTTCGTTCAGCCCGTAGACGATGAACTTGACTACGCCCTTCGCGGCTGCTTCGCCGCCCGGCGTCCCGGCCTTGCAGAGGTCCTTGTTGACGATGATGAACGTCTGCGAGGTGATCGGGTAGCTGGCCGCTCCAGCAGGGTTGCTGATCTTGATTCCCAGGCTCGCCGGCACCTTCACGCCCTGCGCCGCCGCCGTGGCGGAGGCGAGGCTCGGGGCCACGAACTGCCCCGCCTTGTTCTTCACCGAGGCGTAGGTGAATTTGTGCTGCAGCGCATAGGCCTGCTCGACGTAGCCGACGGCTCCAGCGGTCTGCTGTACGGCGCCCGCCACGCCGGCGTTGCCCTTCGCGCCGGTTCCGGTCGGCCACTGCACGTCCTTGCCTTCGCCGACCTTGCTCTTGAATTCCGGGTCGACCGAGGCCAGGAAGCCCGTGAAGCCCGAGGTCGTGCCCGAGGAGTCCGAGCGATGGATGACCGTGATCGCGGTGCTCGGCAGCGAGACGCCGGGGTTGAGCGCCTTGATCTCGGTGTCGTTCCACGTCTTGACCTTGCCCAGGTAGATGTCGGCGATCGTCTTGGCGTCCAGCTTCAGGCCAGTCTGCACGCCCGGGAGGTTGTAGGAGACGGTGATCGCGCCCAGGAACATGGGGATCTCCACCGCCGGGCTGCCGTTCTTGGCGATCGCTTCTTCGTCTGCGGGCTTCAGCGGCGGATCGCTCGCGCCGAAGTCCACGGTCTTGGTCTCCAGCGAGGTGATGCCCGCGCCTGAGCCGACCGCCTGGTAGTTCACCGTCAGGCCAGACTGCGACGAGGCCCACTGTTCGTACACGGGGGCCGCGAACGTCGAGCCGGCTCCTGAGATTGTCCCGGAGGCGGCGCTTGAGGACGTCGTGCTGGCGGAGCTGGCGGGGCTGCTGGACGAACTGGAGCTGCTGCCGCACGCGGCTAGTCCGAGCGCGAGCACTGCGACGCCCGCAAGCGCGCCAATCTTGTTCTTGATCACTGCGTCTCCTCTGGCTGGATTATCTCTTGAGCACGAACCGGGCACGCATCTCTGCGCCGGACCGGCGTGCCGGGGGACAGTCTGCTCAACCGCCGGTGGCCTCCATGTGAACATTTCGTGAAGGTTGGGGCTGAAAGCGGTAGCCGAAGCCGGGGTGGGTGTGGATGAAACGGCGATCCGGCAGCGCGACCTCGAGCTTGCCCCGCAGCTTGCTCACGTAGACGTCCACCGAGCGGTCGCCCGCGCGCAGCTCGCCCCCCCACACCGTCCGGTAGAGATCCTCGCGCGTGATGATCGCGCCCAGGCGCCGGGCCATCGCGGCGAGCAGTTCGAACTCGCGCACCGACAGCGTCAGCGCACGGCCGGTGGCCAGCACCAGGCCCTCCTCCAGCCTGATCTCCAGCTCGCCGGCATAGAGGGTGTCAGCGGGAACGTCCGCGCTCTCCGGAAGGGCGGCCACGGCGCGGAGCGTCGCAGCTCGCGTGGGTCAAGGGCGTTGCAATCTCGTGATCTAGACGTGAAGAAAGCGTGAAGGTCCCGAGCGCGGGCGGCGCGGCGCGGCGCGGCGCGGGGCAATATCCTCGCTGGATGAGCTTCCTGCGGCGCGGCATGGACGGCACCCTGATGGGCCTGGTCGAGGAGGCCGGACGCAACGTCCAGCGGTGCGGGCTGCTGCTGCGCGATCTGCTGATCGACTATCCCGAGCACGCCACGCTCGCACAGGATCTGAAGGTATGCGAGCAGGAAGGCGACCGCATCACCCACGACATCATCCACCGGCTGGCCGGTCGCGGGCGCGTGCGGGCTCCGTTCGACGCGAGCGACGGCTACGCCCTGGCGACCGCGCTGGACGACATCGTGGACCACTCCGAGCACGCTGCCGCGCAGCTCGGCCTCTACGGTGTTGAGGCGCCGATGGAGCAGGCCGTCGAGTTCGCCGAGGTGCTGGTGGGCGCGGGCGAGCAGATCGCGCAGGCGCTGCGCTGCCTGCGCACGGGCACCGAGCTGGCTCCCCATCTGGTGGAGATACACCGCCTCGAGAACGAGGGCGACCGCCTGCAGCGCGACGGTGTGGCCTCGCTGTTCGCGGGGGGCATAGACCCGATGGTGGTGATTCGCTGGAAGGACATCTTCGAGTCCCTGGAGGCGTCGGTGGACGCCTGCGAGACGGTGGCCCACGTGGTCGAGGGCATCACGCTGAAGCAGCGCCGACGCCGCCGCTGAGCCCCCCGGGTGCCTCAGCCCAACCTCGTCGGCGGGGCGCTGAGCTGCAGCTGGGCTCCGTGCGGGTCGCCCACGAAGAAGATCTGGAAGGGCATCGAGGAGCTCGCCGCCAGTTCCGGGAGCACAGCCCGTCCCGCTGCGACGATCCTGCCCGCGCGGCGCGCTACGGCTAAGATCACCAAGCTGTCTTGGGGGACCCGTGAGCGGTTGCTGACGATCCCCGAGGCCCCCACTCCGTTCGACGGGTCTTCGATCAGATGGACACCGCCGATCACGATCAGTGGCACCGACCCCGTCGCGGCCGGGGCTTCGCCCACGCGCGCGCTCGCCGCGACCGGCTCGCCGCTTGCCGGCACCTGGTCGTCGACCCAGCTGAGCTCGCCGTGAGCCGCCAGCGACGGGACCGACACGAGCGCCGTCTCCAGGCCGGCGGCGTTGTTCTGGTAGAGCGTCTTGCCGTGCCCGTCGCTCACCGCTATCGCGAGCGGTACGGCCCGCAGCGTGTGGGAGGAGGTGTTGCGCAGCGTCACCACGGCGGCAGCCCCTTCCGATCCGCGCACGACAGTCGCGGCGAGCACCCTCACCTCCCTGCTCTCGCGCGCGATCGAAAGCCCGCTCGCCACCGCGCGGCTTGCGTGCCGCGCCGCTTCCCGTTCCAGCTTCGCGCTCCTTTCCGCCGTCGTCTCGCAGCCTGTGAGCGCCAGCGCCACGAGGACGAGCGCCGTGCGCGTCAACCGAACGCCCCGCTGATGTAGTCGCGCGTGCGCTGTCTGGCCGGCCGCTCGAACACCTGCGCGCTCGGCCCGTACTCCACCAGCTCGCCGAGGTGCATGAACGCGACGTTGTCGGCCACACGGAAGGCCTGCTGGAGGTTGTGCGTCACGATCACGATCGCCACGCTCTCGCGCAGGCCCACGATCAGCTCCTCGATCGTGGCCGTCGAGATCGGGTCCAGCGCCGAGCAGGGCTCGTCGAGCAGCAGCACCTCCGGCCCGGCGGCCAGCGCCCGCGCGATACACAGCCGCTGCTGCTGGCCGCCCGACAGCCTCAATGCCGAGCGGTCGAGGTCCTCCGCCACCTCCTCATACAGGCCGGCCCTGCGCAGCGCATCCTCGACCGCACGGGCGAGCTCGGGGGTGCGCCGGCGCCGGCGCCCTCCGCGCGCGATGTGCTGCTCGGCCAGCGCGTAGGCGACGTTGTCGAAGATGCTCATGGGGAACGGGTTCGGCTGCTGAAAGACCATCGATACGCGCCGGCGCAGGTCGTTGACCTCCAGCTCGTGGATGTCGCGGCCGTCGATCGTGATCGCGCCGCTGCGCGCGGCGCCTGTGGTGATCTCGGTGAGGCGGTTCAGCGAGCGCAGCAGCGTCGTCTTGCCCGAGCCCGATGCTCCGATCAGCGCCAGCACCTCGCCTTGGCGGACCGGCAGGGAGACGTCGCGCACCACCCAGTTGGCGCCGTAGGCGAGCGACACCGAGTCGATCCGCATCCGCTCGAGCACGCGCGCGGACGCCGGCCGGGAGCGATGCGCGCGCAACGAGGCGCCGCCCGGCCCGCGCGGGGCGCCGTTGCTCGCGGGCGCGGCTGCGGGTGCTGCCACGTTCGGCTCGCGGTCGAGCGCGATGCGCCGGATCGGGGGTGGCATCAGCGGGTCCATGTCACCTTCCTAGCGGCCAGAGCCGCAGCGCTCTGAGCGCGCGCCCGCGCTCGCCCGCCGGGCGCTCTCCGTTGCTCAGGCGGGTCACGAGCGCATTGAGCGCAAGGACGATCATCAGCAGCACGAACGCCGCGGCGTAGGCCTTCTCGTGCGCGTTGCCCTCGCCCGCCGGGGAGTTGTTGTAGACGTAGCTGGTGAGCGTCGAGCCCGTGCCCCGCAGAGCCCCCAGCAGGGGCGTGTGACCGACGGGTTCGTTCTTCAGGGTCGCGCCCAGGAGGATCGTCACGATCGCGGTGTCGCCGATGATCCGACCCATCCCGAGCACGACGCCGCTGGCGATGCTCGGGCGTATCGCCGGGAGCAGCACGCTGCGGATCGTCGTGACGCGCGTCTTGCCCAGCGCGTAGGAGGCCTCCCGCAGGCGGTCGGGGACCTGGGCGAGCGCCTCGTGGGTGGCGCCGACGATCAGGGGCAGGGCCAGCAGCGACATGACGATCCCGGCGTTGAAGAACGACTCCCCGAGCGACCCCTGGGCGGCCCCCTGCGAGAGAAACGCGAGAAACCCCTGCGAGAAGACGAGCAGGCCGAAGATCGCGAGCACGATGCTCGGCACGCCGGCGAGCATCTCCACGGCGGACTCCACGGAGCGCGCGAGCCACGCCGGTCGCCGGTACTCCGACAGCCACGCGGCGAGCGCCACGCCCATCGGCGCCGCGATCGCCGTGCCGATGGCTGTGACGACCAGCGTCCCGACGATCGGGTCGCGGAATCCGCCGCTCTGGCTCTGATGCAGCGATGGCGCGGGGGATTCCACGAACAGGCTCGGGCGCAGGTAGGCGATTCCCTTGACGAGCATGAACAGCACGATCGCCAGGGCGATCACACACAGCCCGATCCCGGTCGCCCAGCACAGCCAGTAGCAGACCCGATCGACCAGTGGCCAGGACGACGTCCGCTCACGTGGCGGGTGGGCCACCGTGCGAGCGTCTGGCGCGGGCGCGGGCGCGGGCGCTGGCGCGGGCGTGAGCGCGGCGCTCGCCATCAGGCGCGGATCCCGTAGCGCTTCAGCGGCTGCTTGACGGCCCATCCGGCGAGTGAGAGCATCGTCGCCGAGACGAGCAGCACGGCGCCCATCGCGTAGATCGTGTGGGCGACTGGCCCGATCGTCAGGCCCTCCGATTCCTGGAAGATGGTCGCCGCCAGGGGCCGCACGGGCTCGAACAGGAACGTGAGCCCGTCGAGCGGGTTGGCCGCGAAGCCGCGCCCGCCGGAGACCATCGCCAGCATCACCGCCTCTCCGAGCGCGCGGGCCGTCGCGAGCACGGTCGCCGCTGCGATCGCCGGCCAGGCAGTGCGCAGCGAGATCCGCCAGATCGTGCGCCAGCGGTTGACCCCCAGCGCGGCCGAGCCCTCACGCCAGGCACCGGGGACGGCGGTCAGCGCGCTCGCGCTGATCGCCACCATGATCGGCAGGATCATGACGGTGAGGATCAGCGTGGCCGTCGCCAGATTGGCGCCGTTGAGCTGGACAACGTAGATGACCGACTGCTTGCGGGCGTTGCTGATCAGGTGCTGGTTGATCCACGGGGCGAGCGCCAGGATCCCGATCAGCCCGTATATCACCGACGGCACCGCCGCCAGCAGCCTGATGACCGGGTCGAGGACGCGCCGCACCGGCGCGGGCGCGAACTCGGTCAGGAAGACCGCCGCCAGCGTCGAGATCACGAGCCCGAGCAGCACGGCCAGCAGCGTTGTCAGCAGGGTGCCCCAGACCAGCGGCCAGGCGCGAAAGTACAGCAGGCCGTGGCCCCCCACCGGCGTGCCTTCCCGCATCAAGCGCAGCTGGGTGTCGACGTCGCCGCCCGATCCGAACCAGCTCAGCCCGTTGTAGGAGAAGGACGGCCATGCCTTGATCAGCACGGTGACCGCCATCAGCGCGATCAGCACGAGGACCGTCACGGCGAGCGCGCCGAGCGTACGCTCGGCGCGCTGGTCGCTCCGGGCGCCCGTCCGAGCGCCAGGCTGCTGTTGGGCGCCCCCGAACACGCTCCTAGTGAATCGCGATCCAGCTGGAGTTGACGATCGAGCGGACCTTCGCGTTGCCAGGCTTGGTCACCCAGGCGAGGAACTTGGCGGCTTCGCCCTTGGGGACGCCCTTGGTGACCATCCAGAAGTTACGCACGCCGCCGTACTGCCCGGACTTGGCGTTGCGCAGCGTGCAGGGGATGCCCTGGTAGCCGACCGCGTTGACGCTCGCGGTGTAGGCGAAGGACACGAAGCCGATCGCCTGCTTGTCGCTCGAGACGGCGTTCTGCTCCAGGCCGTTGGAGGTCTCGGCCGTCGCGCTCGGGGAGATCTTCAACGTTTCGCCGAGGAAGATGTGCTGGAAGGCATCCTGGGTTCCGGATGCGCCGTCGCGGTCGAACAGGTCGATCGGACCGCTGACTCTCGCTCCGGGCACCTGGCTCCAATCGCGGATGCGGCCGGTGAAGATCGCTTCCACGTTTTCCTGGGAGAGGTTGGAGATCGGGTTCTGGGGGTTGGTCACCACGCACACGCCGTCGCGGGCGATCTTGGTGAACACGAGCCCTTTCGGATCGACGCCCCGGATGGGGT
>Ga0075520_1000364_pt1 | contig 19267 bp, 13 predicted proteins | sample NGEPerB_FD_75100 | JGI IMG/M metagenome (GOLD analysis project Ga0075520, IMG submission 75100) | Arctic peat soil microbial communities from the Barrow Environmental Observatory site, Barrow, Alaska, USA - NGEE PermafrostAB12-B | ecosystem: Environmental > Terrestrial > Soil > Wetlands > Peat ... | reverse complement strand
TGCCGCCCTCAAAGAGGTCCGTGACGCCGAAGACCGCGACCACGGAGAGAGGGCACTCGATCAGTTCGTCAAGGACTACGAGGCCAAGTGGCCGAAGGCCACCGAGAAGGTCACCAAGGACCGGGAGGAGCTGGTGGCGTTCTACGCCTTCCCAGCTGACCATGTCCGCGAACTGGGTGACGTCGGGGCGGTTGCCGGCATAGGCATGGGAGACGAGTGGCACCCCGAAGTCAGTGGACACCACCAGACCGAGGCCCATCAGGCGAAGGTCGGTTCGTTTCTGCTTGGCGTGGCCCCGCTGGGCGATCGGGGCCCGGTCGTTCCCGGAGTCGATGTAGGTGGCGAAGTTGGTCATGTCGAGCACGAGTCCCGAGCAATCGAGGCCGAAGGACCGGACCATGCGGGCAACGATGCGACGCTCGATCTCGACCAGCTGCTCGTCAGAGACAACATCCATGGCGTCCCAGAACCTCCGATGGTCGAGAGCGGAAACAGCGAGCTTGCACATCCGGTCTCCGGCCGTCGTCGACCACCAGTCCGCAAAGGCCAGTTTCGAGCACGGAGCGGCCACCCGGTTGGCGATTGCCAGAGCGAAGTACATTCCCACCGATGCAGACGCGTCCGAGCGCCGTTCCCCAACGACGTCATCGACGTCATCGACGATCCCTCCCACGCCGAGACGCTCCAGCATTCCCCACACCGCAGCCAGGTCCCCGAACTTCCGGTGGGTAACCGCATCAGGCAGCCTGGTGGCACCGGACATAGCCGCCTCGATGTCCGCCGCTTTGCCCAGGTAGACCTGGGACACCACCTTCGGTTTGCCCCCCACCCGGGCCACCTCGCGCAGGTAGTAGTAGGTGTGTCCGCCGACGGTCTTGCCAGTGATGGAAGCCATGTATTAGCCCATACACCCGATCGGGTGTCCATCGCGAGTCATCGACCTCTACATTCGCGCTGGTCAGCGCGACGTTTCGAAGAAATCCACCACAGCCTCGAAAACACCCCTCAATGGGCTATCCAGGAAGGTCCCGCTAGGGGCAGGGGCGAACGTAGGGTTTCCCCTTAGCCCACTACCGGAGAGAGTGCCCAGGTTGCGATGTCTGATCCGTAGAGGTGTCCACCCCCTCGTCGTGGCCGATGTCCACCATCCGCAAGCAGCTTCTCCACCAGCGTGATTACACGTTCAACGTCGTCGACATTCTCGTCATAGATATGGTCGACAAGGTCCTTGTCCGTGAACATATCCAAAGTCACGGTCCCATTGGGCAAGGTGAAGGCAAGGCTCCACCGCTCTCCATGGCGGTCCAAAACCGCCCTGCTTGCCCCGGGGTGTTGCCCTAGCTCAATCACGACCGCCGCCTTCCCGCCGCACACCTGACGGCCAGCCGAAGAGTAGCCAGGCCGATTGAACTGCGCTCAACTCGCCGAGCCCCTCGGCGTGCCGGCCGCATGACCACAGCCGCATCCGCTTGCGCCCGACCATGCCCCGCCCGACCCATCGCACGGGCTCGGGGCAATCCGTGGGGTGTCGACCCGGTAGCCGGGGCCTCGGCTCACCATGCGCCAGCAAACCCCCGGTTCAGCTCGGACCGCGTTGGCGTAGCGGTCGGCGTGGTCTATGCGGCCAGGGTAGAGCGGCAATGCGACGGGGGAGTGCCGACCGCCGAACTTGTCCGCATTTGTCCGCACGAGGTCAATATCCAGCAAGAAACCGCAGGTGACCACACTCAGTCTGCTCGCCGTGTTCTCACTGGTCGAGCCCCATAGTCGCAGGTCACGAAGGGTGGGCTGCCTACTTCATCTCCACCTGGTCGAGGTAGTCGTCGCTCCAGTGGGTGAAGACCTCGTCGGGGAGCTTGAGGCAGTGGGTCGGCTGGAGGGCGTCGACGAAGGCGCGGTCGTGGCTGACCACGACGATGGTGCCGGGCCACCGGCTGAGCATGGTGCCGACCGCCTCGATGGAGGACGGGTCCAGGTTGTTGGTGGGCTCGTCGAGGAGCAGCACGTTGGCCCGTCCTGCGGCCAGCATGGCCAGCCCCAGCTTGGCCCGCTCACCCCCTGACAGGGTCTTGGGCATCTGGTGGGCCGCCTTGCCGGCGATGCCGAACGAGCCGAGCAGGGCCCGGCGCTCGGTCTCCTGGACCAGGATGGTGTCGTCGATGTTCTCGAGGACGCTGACGTCGAGGTCGACCTGCTCGTGCTCCTGGGCGAAGTAGCCGAGGGTGACGTTGACCCCCAGGGTGACCTCGCCGCCGGTGGGCTGCTGCACACCGGCAAGGCAGCGCAACAGGCTCGACTTGCCGGCTCCGTTGCGCCCGATGATCACCACTCGGTCCCCGCGCCGGCAGTGGAAGTTCACCTTGTCGAGCACGGTGGCCGTCCCGTAGCTGACCTTGAGGTCGGTGGCCCGCAGGGGAACCTCGGCCGAGCGTTGCGGCGTGGGCAGCTTGAAGGAGCTCTTCTTCTCGCGCTTGTGGACCTCGGTCTTGGCCGACTCGAGGCGCTCCACCCGCTTGTCGATCGACTTGGCGACGCGGGCGCGCCGGTTGGTGCTGCCCCGCATCGAGTCGGCCAGGGTGGACAGCCGGTTGATCTCCCTGCCCTCGAGGAGTGCCGCCCGCTCCCGCTGGCTCTGGTCGGCCTCGAGTTGCACCATGTACGACGAGTAGGTCCCCTTGAACTCGTGGAGGCGCCCGTCGGAGAGGTGGAGCACCTTGTTGATCGACCGGTCGAGCAGCTTCAGGTCGTGGGACACCACCAGGATGGCCCCGGGAAAGCTCTCGAGCTCCTCCATCAGCCACCGTTTGGCCGGGAGGTCCAGGTGATTGGTGGGCTCGTCGAGGATCATCGTGTCGGGCCCCTGGAACAGGATGCGGATCAGGTCGACCCGGCGGCGCTGACCACCCGAGAGGCTCTCGATGTCCTCGAGCAGGAGCTCTTGGCGCAGCCCGAGTCCGTCGGCCAGTCGGGCCATGGTCGACTCGGCCTCGTAGCCGCCGTTCTCCCGGAACTGCTCTTCGAGATCGGAGAAGAGCTCGATGTTCTCGGTGCTGGGGTCCTTGGACATCTGGGTCCGGGCCTTTTCGAGTGCGTCGTCGAGGACGTCGAGGCCCCGGCCGGACAGGACGTGGGAGAAGCCGTTGGGCTCGAGGCCCAGGCCGTGCGGCTCGGGAACCTGGGGCAGGTACCCGTAGGTGCCGCGGATGCGGGCATTGCCGGTGGACCGGACGTTGCGGCCCGGCTCGTCGATGACCACCGAGATGAACGTCGACTTCCCGGTGCCGTTGCGACCGACCAGGCCGACCTTCTCGCCTGCGCCCACCACGAACGAGGCGTCACGGAGCAGGGTGCGGTCACCGATTTCGATGGTGAGGGAGGAGCCGACGATCATGAGGGGGTGCGGTGACCTCGCCACGACCGGAGCCATCCTCCGGTCCGACGCCGGGGGAGCCCGACGCGATCAACCGGGTCCAGTCTCCCACACCGCCGCGCCGGTTCGTGCTCAGCGCCGGTCGTGGTGGCGGTGGCGCCGGGCCATCCGGCGGGCACGCACCACCCGGTGGCGCACCATGACACGGAATGCGAGCTGATGGATGGGCCACAGGAGCCACCAGTAAGCCATGCCCACCAGCCCCCTCGTCCGGAGGGCGCCGACCTGCTCGATGCGGGCCGGGTAGGTGGTCGACACCCGGAAGCCGAGCCAGGCCTCGCCGCAGAACCAGGTGCGGCAACTGAGCACCAGGGTCTCGGGCTCCCGGAGCTCGACCGTCCACCAGTCGACCTGCGCGCCCGTCTCGACCGTGGCCGGCCGGCCGAGCCGGAGGTCCTCGCCGAACAGGTGGCCGAGGGAGATCCGCATCCGCCAGGCGTAGGGGAGCCCGTACCACGACAGCCGGCCGCCGCAGTCGTCCAGGTCGAGCTCCACACCCTCGACCACCCCGTTCCCGCGCACGCTCGCGGCGTGGACACTCGCTGCCGCCCGGTCGGTGTAGACGCCGTCCTCCAGGCCGTGATGCCGTTGGAACAGGGTTTCCGAGATGCGATGGGCCTGCTCTGCGAGGGCGGCGTCGATGGCTGCCTCCACCGTGAGCGGCCGAATGGTGAAGGCGTCGTCGGTGCGGGCGCCGGTGCGGACGGTGACCTCGTGGGCCAGGCTCTCGATGAGCGCGTGGCTCACCGTGCTGTCGACCGGGGTGACCAGGTCGACCCAGTGGGCGGACAGGGACGGGGACAGGACGGGCACCTTGATGATGAAGCGGGGCCGCAGGCCGCGCACCCGGGCGTAGGTGTCCATCATCTCCCGGTAGGTGGTGACGTCGGGGCACCCGATCTCGTAGATCCCGGCCCCGACATCGGCGGCTTCGGCCAGGTACGCCATCAGGTCGCGTGCGGCGATCGGCTGCACCTTGGTGTTGACCCATCTCGGGCAGACCATCATCGGGAGCCGCTCGGTCAGGTACCGCACCATCTCGAACGAGATGCTCCCCGCCCCGAGGACCACCGCGGCGCGGAGCTCGACCACCGGCACCCCGGTGGAGCCGAGCAGCTCGCCGACCTCCTGCCGGCTGGCCAGGTGGGTCGACAGGGTGCCGTGCCCGAGGCCCCCGAGATAGACGATCTGGCGGACCCCGCCGGCCGCCGCAGCCCGGGCGAACGACCGGGCCAGGGCCCGGTCGCGCTCCTCGAACCCCTTACCGCCGGCCATGGCGTGGACCAGGTAGTAGGCGACATCGCACCCGGACAAGGCCTCGGTGAGGTCGTCGGTGTCGCCGACATCGACGACGCGGATGTCGACATGGGCCCGTGCCTCGACGGAGGCCGGATCGCGGACCAGGGCGTCGACCGCGTACCCGCGCCCGACCAGCTCGGGGATGAGCGAGCGCCCCACGAACCCGTTGGCCCCGGTGACGGCGGCCCGGCGACGCGGTGGCCCGGGGTGCAGGGGCCGGTTGCCGTCCTCCTCCGCGCTCATCCCCCCGATACCAGGACGTCGCCACCGGAGGGCGGGGTGGGGTCGTCGACGCTGTCGAGCCAGCCCGACGGCAGGTGCACCGGCCTCGGGCCGTTGGTGTGGCCCCGGGTCATGCGCGCCGCCTCGGCGGGGAACGGGAGTCCCGGATCGAGTCGGTCGAGCAGGCCGAGCACCTCGACGAGGGAGTCGGCCTGGGCCAGCGACCGGCGGATCGCCGAGCCCACCGGAAAGCCGGTCAGGTACCACCCGGTGTGCTTGCGGTACTGGCGGACTCCGAGGTCCTCGCCGAAGGCGTCGCACAGGAGCTCGACGTGGGCGCGCATCATCCCCACGATCTCGCCGAGGGACGGCGGGGCCTGGATCGGCCGCCCGGCGAAGGCGTCGGCCAGGTCGCGGAAGAGCCACGGCCGTCCCAGGCAGCCCCGGCCCACCACCACACCGTCGCATCCGGTGGCCTCCACCATGGACAGGGCGTCGGCGGCCTCCCAGAGGTCGCCGTTGCCGAGCACCGGCACCGAGGTGACCACCGACCTGAGCTCGGCGATGGCCCGCCAGTCGGCCCGGCCGGAGTAGAGCTGCTCGGCGGTGCGGGCGTGGAGAGTGACGGCGGCGACGCCCTCGCCCTCGGCGATCCGGCCTGCGTCGAGGAAGGTGACATGGTCGCGGTCGACCCCCGTGCGGAGCTTGACGGTGACCGGCACCGAGTCCGCGGTTCCCACGGCGGCCCCGACGATGGCTCGGAACAACCGTCGATGGACGGGGAGGGCGGCTCCGCCGCCCTGGCGGGTCACCTTGGCCGCCGGGCATCCGAAGTTGAGGTCGATGTGGTCGACGCCGATCTCGTCGACCAGTCGGCGCACGGCGTCGCCCACCACCCGGGGATCGACCCCGTAGAGCTGCACGCTGCGCACCGGCTCGTCGTCGCCGAAGGAGGCCATGCCCAGCGTCTTGGCGTTGCCCTCGACCAGGGCCCGCGCCGTCACCATCTCACTGACGTAGAGGCCGGCGCCGTAGGTCTGGCACAGCCGGCGGAAGGCGATGTTGGTCACCCCGGCCATGGGGGCAAGCACAACCGGGGGGTCGACAGCGAGGGCACCGAGTTTGAGGGCGGGGAGTGCGCTGTTCATGGCAGCCGCCGGGCCCACAGGTCGGTGATGGGGATGCCCAGCCGGCCGAGGAGGAGCCGCAACGCAGGCAGCGACAGGCCGATCACGTTGCCCGGGTCCCCGTCCACCCCCTCGATGAACGGTGCCGACCGGCCGTCGAGGGTAAATGCGCCGGCCACGGCCATGGCCTCACCGGTGGCCAGGTAGGCATCGAGCTCGGCGTCCGTGGTGGTGGCGAACCGGACGGTCGTGCCCACCGCCTCGGCGACCTGGCGCCCGGTCGGCTCGTCGATGATGCAGTGCCCGGTGTACAGCGTCCCCGACCGGCCCCGCATCGAGCGCAGCCACTTCCTTGCCTGGTGCTCCGACGCCGGCTTGCCGTGCGGGCTCCCGTCGAACTCGAGCATCGAGTCGCACCCGACCACGATGGCGTCGCCGGACGGATCCGCCACCGCCCGGGCCTTGCGCTCGGCCAGCAGTGTCACCGAGGTCACCGTGTCGGGGGCCGGGATGTCGTCCTCGTCCACCCCGCTGACCACGACCTCGGGGTCGAAACCGCCATCACGGAGCAGCCGGAGCCGCGCCGGGGAGCCCGAGGCGAGGACGAGGGTGCGTGCGGGCATGCCCCAGAGCGTAGGGGTTGGGCCCGCCGGCGGTGCCGCTCGCCCTGGAGGCAGGCGGCCGTTGCGTGTGGTCCGCCGGTGGTTGCGCGATCCTTGTCCCATGACCGATGCAGGCATCACCCTGGCCCCGACCCAGGTCGACCCCGAGCTCGACGGCGACCACGAGCGCATGTCCCATATCGTGCTCGAGGGGTTCAAGCCGGAGAAGGGAGACTTCATCTCGGCGGGGCCGTCGGTGGTGGAGGGCATGGTCAACGGAACGGCGGTCAAGGCACTGTGCGGGAAGATCTGGGTGCCCGGTCGCAATCCCAAGCGGTACCCCCTGTGCCCGACGTGCAAGGAGATCGCCGAGTCCCGGGGCTGGAAGGTGCCTGCCGGGTAGGGTGGGTGCGGAAGCGCTGGTCAGGGCAGCTCGCCCACGCCCTTCCACACCAGGTAGGCGGCGAAGACCACCTCGACGGCGATGCCGATGATGCGTGCGTGCCCTGCGACGAAGGTGTGGGCGGCGTTCAACGGGGGGTCGGCCCTGTCGCCGAGGACGGTGACCAGGCCCACCGGGACGAGCACCGGCAGAAGGGTGACCACGAAGAGCACTGCGAAGACGACGGTGCGGTCGAGCGTCCCCACCGTCGACCGTGTGATCTCGTGCAGGGCGGCGAGGAACAGCACCAGGGTGGAGAAGTTGACCGCCATGCCCACGGCACCGACGCCGAGGAACCAGAAGGTGGGAGCGTTGTCCAGGCGCCCGGCCGTCCGCTCCTCGTGCTCCTCGCCGGAGGTGGGGTGGTGGTGCAACGAGCGAAGGGCGAGGACGGCCAGCAGCCCGGCGGCGACGAAGGCGATAATCGCGCCGCGCAGGGAGTGGTGGCCGTGGTCGGCCTGGTGCAGGTCGTCCAGGACGGTGAACCCGAGCAGGGAGAAGGCGGCGAGGACCAACGCCGATCCCGCGGTCAGCGCCCATCCGCGAGCCAGCCGCTTGGTCGGTCCGGAGAGCACCAGCAGCTGCAGGGCCAACAAGGTGGGGCTGATGGCCGCCCCGAGGGCCAGGGGGAGCACGGATGCCGTCAATGCTGCCATGGGGGCAACGTAGCCGGGGTGGGTCGGACCGAGGCCGACTGCCGCAATCACCGGCACCCGGCCGGGCCGGGGGCGTGCCGGCGGTGCGGGGGTGTCAGGGAGCTGGGAGTTCCCCATGGTCTCGGCACCTGGCCCGGTAGCCGCCGGGGCTCACCGCCACCGTGAGCCGCCGTCCGCAAGAGGGGCAGAAGCGCGGGGGGTCGAGCGTGCGGCCGCACCCCGGGCAGGAGGCCGTGGGGGACCCGCACCCGGTGCAGAAGCGATGGGTGCCCGGGGCACTGCCGGCCAGAGGCTCGGCGGGGCGTTCGGCCGCGGGCATGGTCGGGCGGTCAGAGGACGCCGGTCAGGGCACCGACCGGCATGCGCAGGTCGGAGAGCATCTGGAGGTCCTCCTCGGCGGAGCGTCCCAGGGTGGTGAGGTAGTTCCCCACGATGAGGGCGTTGATGCCCGCGGTCATGCCCATGGACTGCAGCTCGCGGAGGGTGACCTCCCGCCCTCCGGCGTAGCGGAGGATCACGCCGGGGAGCCCCAGGCGGAACAGGGCGATCCACCGGATGGCCTCCCAGGCGGCCACCGGTTGGGCCTCACCGAGCGGAGTGCCCGGGCGGGGGTTGAGGAAGTTGAGCGGCACCTCGGTGGGGTCGAGCTCCCGGAGTTGGCCCAACAGCTCGATCCGCTGCTCGTCGGTCTCGCCCATGCCGATGAGGGCGCCGCAGCAGAGCTCCATACCGTGGGCGCGGACCAGTCGGCAGGTGTCCTCCCGCTCCTCCCAGGTGTGGGTGGTGACCACATTGGGGAAGAACGACCGGGAGGTCTCGAGGTTGTGGTTGTAGCGGTGGACGCCCCCCTCGGCGAAGCGCCGGGCCTGCTCGTCGGTCAACAGGCCCGCGCTGACCGCCACGTTGAGCCCGGTCCGCTCGTGGATCATCGGGACCAGTTCGAGGATGCGGTTCATCGTGCGCTCGTCCGGGCCCCGCACGGCCAGCACGATGCAGAACTCCGAGGCGCCGGCCGCCCTGGTCTCGGCCGCCGCCGCCAGCACCTCGTCGGCGTCGAGGAAGGGCGTGGCCTTGACCGGGGTGTCGAACCGGGACGACTGCGAGCAGAAGTGGCAGTCCTCGGGGCACCCCCCGGTCTTGGCCGACAGGATGCCCTCGACCTCCACCTCGGGACCGCACCAGGCGAGCCGGACCTGGTGGGCCAGGGCCGCCAGCGAGGTGACCCACCGGTCGGGCAGCTCGGCCAGGGCGGTGAGTTCCGCGGTGGTGAGCAGGCGCCGCTCGTCGAGCAGGGCCGTCTCGGCTGTGTCCAGCCGGGCCCGGGCCGCCTGCGAGTCGATCTCCGGGCGTTCGGGTTCCGACCGTCGGCGGCCCCGGTTGGGCGCGGACACGGTGACGGTGGTACGGATGGGGGTGGCAGCAGTGTCGCTGGGCATCCCGTTACGGTAGTGGCCCGGCGCGACCGACCGAAACGGACGACAGGGGATCCATCGTGGCATGGGACTTTTCTACGGAGCCGGAGTTCGAGGAGCAGCTGGTGTGGATGCGCCAATTCGTGCGTGAGGAGATCTTCCCGCTCGAGACGCTGTCCTTGAGCCACGACACGATGGTGGAGGCGGTCAAGCCCCTCCAGGAGCAGGTGAAGGCGCAGGGTCTATGGGCCTCGCACCTGCCCCCCGAGCTCGGCGGCGGGGGCTTCGGCCAGCTGCGACTGGGCCTCATGCACGAAATCCTGGGCCAGACCCCCTATGGCCCCTGGGTCTTCGGCAACAATGCGCCCGACTCGGGCAATGCCGAGCTCCTGGCCATCGGCATCGAGAACTCGGGCCGGGAGGAGCAGCGTGAGCGGTGGCTGCAGCCCCTCTTGGAGGGGCGGATGCGCAGCGGGTTCTCCATGACCGAGCCAGGGGCGGGGGCCGACCCCACCATGATCACCACCCGGGCGGTCCGCGACGGGGACGAATGGATCATCGACGGGCACAAGTGGTTCACCACCAACGGCTCGGTGGCCGACTTCCTCATCGTGATGGCGGTGACCAATCCGGACGTCCACCCCTATTCGGGGTGCTCGATGATCGTCGTGCCTGTCGACACACCGGGCGTCGACATCGTCCGCGACGTGGCCACCATGGAGGATCCCGAGGAGCACTTCGGCCGGTTCGGTGGGCACGCCGAGATCGTCTACCGCGAGGTGCGGGTCCCCTACGACAACCTGGTCGGCAACGAGGGCGAGGGCTTCCTCCTGGCCCAACAGCGGTTGGGCCCCGGTCGGATCCACCACTGCATGCGGTGGCTGGGCCAGTCGAAGCGGGCGTTCGACATGCTGTGCGAGCGGGCGGTGTCCCGGACCACCCACAACTCGCTGCTGGCCGAGAAGCAGACCATCCAGAACTGGGTGGCCGACTCCCTGGCCGAGATGACCGCCGCCCGGCTGATGACGCTGTACGCGGCGTGGAAGATGGACAACGAAGGCGCGGCTGCGGCCCGGGTCGAGATCGCCATGATCAAGTACTACGGGGCGGGCGTCCTCTACAACGTGATCGACCGCGCCATCCAGGTGCACGGGGCGCTCGGCTTCTCGACCGACCTCCCCTTGGAGTCGATGTACCGGGCGGCCCGTGCCGCCCGCATCTACGACGGCCCCGACGAGGTCCACAAGGTGACCGTGGCCCGCAAGACCCTGAAGGGCTACACGGCGGTCGACGTGCCCACCGAGCACGTCCCTACCCGACGGGCCGATGCCAGGGAGCGCTTCGCCCACCTGCTCGACCTGGAGACCGCCGACCGCTGACCGCTGATCGCTCATCGGTCCGGAGGGACTAGGCCGGGGTACCGGTGGACACGTCGGAAGGATCCGGCGGGTCCCCGAACACCGGTGGCCGCTTCTCCTGCAGGGCCGCCACGCCCTCCCGGTAGTCGGGGCCGGCCATCATCAGGTCGAGCAGCTCCTCGGCGGCTCGGACCGATGCGGCTGCGCTCAGGTGGAAGGCCTCGTAGATCTGGCGCTTGGAGGCGGCCAGCGAGGCGGGGGAGACCGACGTGGCCAGCATCCGGGCATAGGTGGCGACGTGGGGGAGCAGCTCGCCAGGGGGCACGACGTCGGTGACCAGCCCGAGGGAGTGGGCCTCCTCGGCAGTAAACGTACGGCTCGACAGGATGAGGTCCATGGCCCTGGGGAGCCCGATCAGCTTGGGAAGCAGCCAGGCCAGGCCGAAGGCGCAGGGGAGCCCGAGCCTGCCGTGGGCGGTGGTGAACCTGGCCCCGGTGGCGGCGAACCGGAGGTCGCAGTAGCACGAGAGGGCGAACCCGATGCCGGCCACCGGGCCGTTGACGGCGGCGAGGATCGGCTTGGGGATCCCGAAGTGGTAGGCCAGCTCGGCGTCGAACTCGGGGCGCACGCCGTAGCCCGGCGTGGCCAGGTCCGACGGTGCCCCGGCGTCGTAGGAGCCCCGGTCGGCGTGTTTGGCAAGGTCCTCGGACTCGGCGCCGGCACAGAACCCCCGACCGGCACCGGTCACCACGATGACCCGTACCACGGGGTCGGCCGACGCCCGCTCGAGGAGCTGGCGGTACTCGGTGTTCATCTGCGCTGTCCAGGCGTTGAGGCGCTCCGGGCGGTGCAGGGTGATGGTCGCCACCCGGTCGGCAACGTCGTACCGGGTCACCTCGAGGTCGGGCACGGTCACGCGCTGTCTCCCCTTACCTGCTCGATCGACGTGCGGCCCGGCGTCCCGGACCCGGCCGCCGTCGCCGACCGGGTCCGGGACGCCCGAGCCCCGGCTCAGTAGCGGTACGTGTCGGGCTTGTAGGGGCCGTCGACGGACACGCCGATGTACTCGGCCTGCTCCCTGGTGAGGGTGGTCAGCCGCACACCGAGCGCATCGAGGTGCAGCCGGGCCACCTTCTCGTCGAGGCGCTTGGGCAGCACGTACACCTTGTTCTCGTAGACATCCGCATTGTTGAACAGCTCCATCTGGGCCATGGTCTGGTTGGTGAAGGAGTTGGACATCACGAAGCTCGGGTGCCCGGTGGCATTGCCGAGGTTGAGGAGGCGGCCCTCGGAGAGGACGATGACCGCGTGACCATCGGGGAAGACCCACTTGTCGACCTGGGGCTTGATGTTGACCCGCTCGATGCCGTCGAGTGCCATCAACCCGGCCATGTCGATCTCGTTGTCGAAGTGCCCGATGTTGCCCACGATGGCCTGGTGCTTCATCTGCTTCATGTGATCGGCGGTGATCACGTCCTTGTTGCCGGTGGTCGTCACGAAGATGTCGGCGGTGCCCACCACGTCCTCGAGGGTGGCCACCTGGTAGCCCTCCATGGCGGCCTGCAGGGCGCAGATCGGGTCGATCTCGGTGACCACGACCCGAGCGCCCTGGCCGCGCAGAGAATCCGCGCACCCCTTGCCCACGTCGCCGAACCCGCACACCACGGCGACCTTGCCGCCCATGAGGACGTCGGTGGCCCGGTTGATCCCGTCGATCAGCGAGTGACGGCATCCGTACTTGTTGTCGAACTTGGACTTGGTCACCGCATCGTTGACATTGATGGCGGGGAAGAGCAGCTCGCCGCTTTGCTCCATCTCGTTCAGGCGGTGCACGCCGGTGGTGGTCTCCTCGGAGACCCCCTTGATCCCGTTGGAGATGGTGGTCCACCGGGCGGGGTCCTCGGCGATGCTGCGGGTGAGGAGGGCCAGGACCACGCCGTACTCCTCGGAGTCCGCAGTGGACGGGTCGGGGACCACGCCGGCCTTCTCGAACTCGACGCCCTTGTGCACGAGCAGGGTGGCGTCACCACCGTCGTCGAGGATCATGGTCAGCCCCCCGTTCGGCCACAGCATGGCCTGCTCGGTGCACCACCAGTACTCCTCGAGGGACTCACCCTTCCAGGCGAAGACCGGAACCCCTTGCGGGGAGTCGACGGTCCCCGTGGGGCCGACCGCGACCGCGGCGGCGGCATGGTCCTGGGTCGAGAAGATGTTGCAGCTGGCCCAGCGCACCTCGGCCCCGAGGGCGGTGAGGGTCTCGATGAGCACCGCGGTCTGGATGGTCATGTGCAGCGACCCGGTGATGCGTGCGCCCCGGAGGGGCTGCTCGGCAGCGTGCTCGGCCCGCATGGCCATCAGGCCGGGCATCTCGTGCTCGGCCAGCACGATCTCCTTGCGGCCGTACTCGGCCAGCGTGATGTCGGCGATCTTGAAGTCGGGTCGGCGCTGATCGCTGGTCATGGTGGCTCCTTCGCTGTGGCCGGCCACGGGAGGGTGCCGGAGTTACGTGGGCACGACGCTATGCGCTGCCGTGCGGGTGGCCATCGGCCGGGGCCCACCAACGCTGGAGGGCACAGGACCAATGAACGCGACCGGGCAATACTAGTCGACGAGCCGGGGTTGTCCGGTCTGGCGCACTCGGCCCCGGATGCGCCACCATCGGTGTGGTGTCCCCGGGCGCCGGGCCCCGGCACACGAGGCGCCGGCCGACTCGGGCACCGGCAGTTACGGAAACGGAGCGTGGGAGATCAACCGACCTGACGGGTACAAGCTTCGACCGGGATCCTTCGAGTGGTGGTTCACCAACCGGTCCACCGATCGCATCACCATCGCGCAGATGCCCAACGTCCCCCTGGTCGTCTTCGGGGTGGCGCTCGTCGCCTCCTGGGTGCTCCACAGCCACACCCAGGTCGGCCGCATCCTGGGCGACGTGGCCACCGGGGCCCTCGTCGTTTGGGCCCTCGACGAGCTGATCCGGGGGGTCAACCCCTGGCGCCGGGTGCTCGGAGGCGTGGTGCTGGGCGGCACGGCGGTGTCCCTCCTCCACCGGTAGCCGGCTCATCCACCACCCCGCACATCGTCCGGAGCGCGGCGGGTCCGTCCTGTTACGATCCCTCCGTCGTGCCCGCCGGGGCCTCACCCGGCGTCGGGATAGGCACGTGGGGGAAGGGGAGGCACAATGACCGACAGTCGCAGAGGCTGGACGTCCGGACGGATCTCAAGGATTGGGAGCGACACGGGCCGGGACCCGGGCAGGGGGCGACGGACGGCGGTCCTGCTCGGCGCCTGCGTGATGGGGGCCGGGTTGCTGTCCGCCTGTAGCTCGTCGTCCACCTCGTCGACCACTACGGGCACCAGCGGGAGCGTTCTCCTGGTGGGGACGTTCAACGGGCATGCCGGCAAGTACCAGACGATCCAGGCCGCGGTCGACGCGGCCAAGCCGGGAGACTGGGTCCTGGTCGCACCCGGTGACTACCACGAGACTGCGGACGCGTCGGGCACCGGGCTCGACCCCACCCAGGGCTACGCCGGTGGGGTGATCATCACGACGCCCGGTATCCATCTGCGGGGCATGAACCGTGCGACCGTGATCGTGGACGGCACCAAGGCCGGCGCCCCGGGTAGTTGCAGCTCGGATCCGAGCCAGCAGACCTTCGGCCCCACCGACTCCGGCGGCAAGACGGTCGGGCGCAACGGGATCGTGGTGTGGAAGGCCAACAACGTCAGCGTCGACAACCTCACGGCCTGCAACTTCCTCGGCGGGAGTGGTGACTCCGGCAACGAGATCTGGTGGAACGGCGGAGCCGACAGCGCCAAGATCGGCCTGCACGGATACGAGGGGAGCTACCTGACGGCCACCTCCACCTACTACGGCAACGAGACCACAGCGGCCCAGTACGGCATCTTCTCTTCGGACTCCGCCGGCCCGGCCACCTGGAACCAGACCTACGCCAGCAACTTCAACGACTCGGGGATGTACGTGGGGGCCTGCCAACAGGTGTGCGGCATCACCATCAACCATGCGTGGTTGGAGTACAGCGCCCTCGGCTACTCGGGGACCAACTCGGGGGGCGCCATCGTCATCGAGAACTCCCAGTTCGACAACAACAAGGACGGGTTGGACACCAATACCCAGATCAACGGGGACCCGCCGGCGCCTCAGAACGGCGCCTGCCCGGACAACGGCGTCAGCCCGATCACCCACACCCACTCGTGCTGGGTGTTCATGCACAACAACTCCCACGACAACAACAATCCCAACGTGCCCCAGGCCGGGACCGCCAGCCAGGGGCCCACCGGGACGGGGATGACCCTGTCGGGCGGCCGCAACGACACGGTGATGGACAACACGTTCGCCAACAACAGCGCGTGGGGCTTCCTGATGATCCCCTACCCGGACTCGAGCACCCCGGAGTACAACCAGTCGTGCTCGGGCACCGGGGGCGTCGAATCGGGCGCCTTCGGCTGTGTCTACGACCCGATGAACGATGCGCTGCTCCACAACACCTTCAGCCACAACGGCTCGTTCGGGAATCCCAGCAACGGCGACTACGGGCAGATCACCCTCAACGGTGGCCAGCCCCAGAACTGCTACGTGGCCAACACCGCACCCAATGGCAGCACTCCGGCGAACCTCGAACAGACCCAGTCCACGTGCGGACCCCTCACCGCGGCGGGCAACACCGGCGGCCCGCTGCTGAACCAGGTGCTGTGTGACACCGGCAACGGCACCTGCCCGGCGGGCTCGACCTATCCCCAGGTCACCAAGGTGGTCATGCACCCGCTGCCGGGTGGCGTGCCGACCATGCCCGACCCGTGCACCGGAGTGCCGGACAGCGCCTGGTGCTCGGGGGGCAAGCCGGTCTGACCGGTCTGCGGCCGGGGGCGCCGCCTGGGTCGGGCTACTCGACCAAGGGGGGCAGTCGGCGTCGCTCGGTGACCGGCCTCACGGCGCCGGCACCGATACCGACAGGGGGAGGTCCGAGGACGACTCGCCGACCGACACGGTGTAGGAGCCCGGGACGATGGACCAGGCTCCGGTCTGGTAGGTCTGGAAGGCGGTCCCCGGTACGGTGAGTGTGACCGCGCTGGTCTGGCCGGCGCCCAGCGTGACCGGGGAGAAGGCCGCCAGCTGGGCCGGCGGCTCGCCGGCGGACGCCGGGAAGGAGAGATAGGCCTGCGGCACGTCGGTGCCGACCCTCGTCCCGGAGTTGGTCACCTCGACGGTCACCGAGTAGCCCTGGCCGGACCGGACGACGGACAGCGGGCCGAGGGTGAACCGGGTGTAGGAGAGCCCGTAGCCGAACGGGAACAGGGGCTGGATGCCATTGGCGTGGTCGTAGCGGTAGCCGACCTGCAGGCCTTCGGAGTAGACGGCGGTGAGGTTGACCCCAGGCCACTGTGACAGCGAATTGGTGGCGGCCTGCGCGTCGGAGCCGGGGAAGGTGACCGGTAGGCGCCCGGAGGGGTCGACGTCCCCGTAGAGCAGCGCGGCGATGGCCGTGCCGTCCTGCTCCCCCGGGTACCACCCCTCGATGACCCCGGCGACGCTCCCGAGCCAGGGCATGAGCACCGGTCCACCGGTGTGGAGCACGACGACCGTCCGGGGGTTGGCCGCCGCCACCGCGGCGATCAGGGCGCTCTCGTCGCCGGGCAGGGACAAGGATGGCCGGTCGAAGGCCTCGGAGTTGAAGTCCCCGGCGAAGACCACCGCCACCTGCGCCCTGGCCGCGGCGGCAACGGCAGCGGCGATCCGGTCGCTGACGTACTGCCATCCGAGGGTGAGGGCGCTCCGGACGTCCAAGGTCTCACCCGAGGGCGTCCGCGAGTCGAACGGCTCCCAGTTCAGCTGCACCCGGTACGGGTGGCCGCCCACGAGTTGGACGGTCTGGGACCACCTCCCCCTGGCGTGGCTGAGGGTGTCGGAGACGGCGGGCACCCCGTCGAGGGTGAGGCTGGCCCCGCCCGATCCCTGGAGGGAGAGGGTGTAGAGCCCGGTCCGTGGCGGGGTGAGCGTCCCGGACCAGTTGGCAGCGACGTCCGTCCAGCCGGCCGGCAGCACGACATGGGCGCGGGTGGGGGACAGCGATGCGCCCGCCGCCGAACTCCTGGCGGGGGAGAGGAAGTTGTGGGCCTGGCCCACGCGAGCCGAGGGCTTGGAGGTGGGCAGGAGAGTGTTGACCGACGGGTGGGGGCTGAGGGACAGGTCGACCGTGGGCTGGACGGCCTGTACCGACCGGGGCCCCGTGTCGGGATCGGTCTGGGTGAGGGTCAGCGTGAGCCCGTGGCCGACCCCGGAGGTCGGCATCAGGGCGTCGGTGGGGATCGGCGGCAGGGGAGCGGTGGTGCTCCCGCCGTCGGAGTAGGTCACCGTCGTCGAGCGACCCGCTCGCCTGCGGAGGGCCGCCAGTGGATCCGAGACGAACGGTGCCGTCACCTGCGCACTGCCGTACCCGGTCGTCACCGGCGCGGTGCGCGCGTCGGCGCCGATCACGGCCACGGATCGGACCTTGGCGGCATCGAGCGGAAGCACCGAAGGCGTGTTCTTCAGGAGCACCGCCGAGCGTTCGGCGGCATGGAGGGCGAAGGCGGCATGGGCGGCCGAGTCGACCGGGGTCCCGGGGGAGCCGGCCGGGTCCCGGCCCACCATGTCGTAGGCGAACATCTGGGACAGGATCCGGGTCACGGCGCTGTCGACGGCGGCGACGGGTAGCCGGCCCTCCCGCACCAGTCTGTCGAGCGTCCGCGCACTGGCCGGCTTGATCAGATCGGTACCCGCGGTGATGGCGGCCACGGGATCGCGGCCCGCCCCCAGGTCGGAGCGCACGAAGCCGGTGAACCCCCACTGGGCGAGGAGGCTCGTCAGCCGGGCGTCCTGGCACTGGAAGGTGCCGTCCAGCTGCGGGTAGGCGCACATGGCCGATGCAACGTGGGCCTGGCCGACGGCGGCCTTGAACGGGGGGAGATAGATCTCGTTGAGGGCCCGGTCGGACACCACGTCGTTCAACTCCCCGCGGTCGGTCTCCTGCGAGTAGACGGCGACGTGCTTGGCCTGGGCCATGACGCCCTGGGACTGGATGCCCTTGATGTCGGCGACACCCATCACGGAGACCAGCAGCGGGTCCTCCCCGTAGCCTTCGTATGCCCGTCCGCTCTCGGGGACCCGCAGGACGTTGAGGGTGGGCCCCTGGACCACATCGATGCCCTGCCCGTGGGTCTCGGCGCCCTGGACCTCGCCATACTGGCGGGCGATCGACGGGTCGAAGGTGGCGGCGATGCCCAGCGGTGCCGGCAGCTGGGTGACGTCGGTGGCGCCGAAGGCCAGGCCTTGGGGGCCGTCCTGCAAGGTGAGCGACGGGATGCACAGCCGGGGGACCCCCTTGTCGGCGTTCTCGTACGGGCCCACACGGACGAGCACGATCTCTCCCAGCTTGTCTGCGAGGGTCATTCGACCGACCACCAGCCGGGCCAACGCGGTCGGCGCCTCATGTCGTTGGACGACGGCCAGGAGCCAGGGGCACTGGGAGATGTCGGTGTTGAGGGTGACGGCCCGGGAGGGGGTGGCACGGGTCCCGTTGGGCTGGGTGCCTCCGGTCACGTCGGAGAGGGCCTCGGGCACCGGGCTGGTGGCGACCAGTGCCACGATCACAGCCAGGGCCAACATCGCCCATGCCCATAGGAAAACTCTGGATCGGGGCCAGCTCGGCCGCTGACGTTGGGAGGGCTGAGAGGTGTTCGCTGGTCGGTCCACAGGCTCAGCGCGACAACCTAGCGATCGGAAGCGCCGCTGATCGGTCGGCCGCCGGATCCGGCGGTAACGGCTGCCGATCCGGCGGCCGATCCGGCGGCCGCCCCTCCTGCCTGGCCCCGGCCTAGTGCGCAGAAGTTGACCAAAATGGTCATATTTGAAAAGATCGACAGCACTGAGTCACATCTTCGAGGGCGATCGCCGCCACGGACTCGGTTGAAGGAGGCCAAGGCCATGCCCGAATGGGGCTTCGAAACCCGACAGATCCACGCTGGAGCGCAACCGGACCCGACCACCGGGGCAAGGGCGGTTCCGATCTACCAGACCACCAGCTACACCTTCCGGGACACGGCCCACGCCGCTGCGCTCTTCGGGCTCGAGGAACTGGGCAACATCTACACCCGGATCATGAATCCCACCCAGGCGGTCTTCGAGGAGCGGATCGCGGCCCTCGAGGGCGGCGTGGCGGCCCTGGCCGTGGCCAGTGGCCAGGCTGCCGAGACGGTTGCCCTCCTCAACCTGGCGGAGAACGGCGGGCACGTGGTGTCGTCGGCGTCGCTGTACGGGGGCACCTACAACCTGTTCCACTACACCCTTCCCAAGCTCGGCGTGGAGGTCACGTTCGTCGAGAACCCGGACGACCTCGACGCGTGGGAGGCTGCCGTCCGACCCAACACCAAGGCGTTCTACGCGGAGACGCTCGGCAATCCGAAGGGCGACGTCCTCGACTTCGAAGGGGTCTCGGCCATCGCCCACGGCCATGGCGTCCCGCTGGTGGTGGACAACACGCTGGCCTCCCCGTACCTGGCCCAGCCGCTACGCCACGGTGCTGACATCATCGTCCACTCGGCGACCAAGTTCATCGGCGGGCACGGCACCTCCATCGGTGGTGTGATCGTCGACGGCGGCGTGTTCGACTACGAGGGGAGCGGGCGGTTCCCCGGGTTCACCGAGCCCGACCCGAGCTACCAC
>Ga0075520_1000363_pt1 | contig 19280 bp, 15 predicted proteins | sample NGEPerB_FD_75100 | JGI IMG/M metagenome (GOLD analysis project Ga0075520, IMG submission 75100) | Arctic peat soil microbial communities from the Barrow Environmental Observatory site, Barrow, Alaska, USA - NGEE PermafrostAB12-B | ecosystem: Environmental > Terrestrial > Soil > Wetlands > Peat ... | reverse complement strand
TGGTTGGGCTGGCGAGTGGACTTTTGCCGCGCTGGTTCGCGCGCCGCGCCCTGGCGAAAGAAACGCAGGAGTTGGCGGTGAACTGGGTGTCGGTTGTGTCCGCGGCGCCCGGCGGGAGCGACCTGGGTGTTCCGCTGCCGGCGGAAGTGCAGGCGTTTGTCGAAGCGCCGATTTATGCGCGGGCGAACGGCTATTTGAAACGCTGGCTGGTGGACATCGGCGAGCACGTCAAGGCGGGCCAATTGCTGGCGGAAATTGACACGCCGGAATTGAACCAGCAACTCGAACAGGCGCGGGCGGAGGTGGCGCAAAACAAAGCCGCCTTGGACCTGGCCAGGATCACGGCGGCGCGCTGGGCCGATCTGCTGAAAACCGCAAGCGTCAGCGAGCAGGAAACAGCCGAAAAACAATCGGACCTGGAATTGAAAAAGGCGAATTACGACGGCGCGCTGGCCAACTTGCACCGGCTCGAAGAGTTGAAAGTGTTCGCCAGCGTCACCGCCCCATTCGACGGAACCATCACCGCCCGCCAGACCGATGTCGGCCAGCTCATTGCGGCCGGCAGCGGCCACGAGCTTTTCCGGCTGGCCCAGTTGAATGCGTTGCGGGTCTACGTCCGCGTCCCCCAGGCGATGTCGCGCGCGATCCAGCCCGGCCAGAAAGCCGAACTGCTCCTGGACTCGAATCCCGGCGGCAAAATTGAGGCTAAAGTCGTCCGAACCGCGGGGGCGATGGAGCCCGGCTCGCGCACGTTGCTGATCGAGTTGGAAGTGGATAATGCGCGCGGGGAAATTCTCGCCGGCAGTTATGCCCAAGTCCGGTTTATCAATCCGGTCGGTGCTTCCGCGCTGACGCTGCCCGCCAGCACGCTGCTGTTCCGCGCCGAAGGCATTTATGTTGGCGTGGTCGATGCCCAAAACCAGGTGGAGTTGCGAAGGGTGAGACTCGGTCGCGATTTCGGCCAGACCCTTGAAATTCTTGGCGGGATCGATGTGCATGATCGCGTGATCGTCAATCCGCCGGATTCGCTGGCGAATGGGCTGCCGGTGCGAATCGCGGAACCGGTGAAGAGCGTCGCAGCCAAATGAGGACGGCCATTCTGATATCCGCAGCGGCAATCGCAGCCATCGCCGGCTGTTCTGTCGGGCCGGATTATCACCGGCCCGCAGCGGTGAATTCGCAGCCCCTTCCAGCCGCTTTTACCGGCGCCGGGCCTGCAACGAATGTCCCGGAGTGGAAATTGGCGCAGCCTTCCGCGCATCTGTCGCGTGGCGCCTGGTGGAACATATTTGGCCGGGCCGAACTCGATCGGCTCGAGCAAATGGCGGCGACAAACAACCAGGACCTGGCCGCGGCGGCGGCGCAATTGGAGCAGGCCCGCGCGCTGGTCAGGGTTGCTCGGGCAGATTTTTTCCCGCAGCTTTCAGCCCAGCCGTCGGTGACGCGGCAGCGCACCAGCGTCAACGCCCCGCAAAACGGTTCGCCCGCCGGCGCCCCTTACACGTTCAGCACCCTCCTGGCGCCGCTGGACTTGACCTGGGAACTCGATTTGTGGGGCCGCGTCCGCAGGGAAACCGAAGGCGCCCGGGCGCGATTCGCCGCCGTTGCGGACGATCTCGAATCCGCCAGGCTTTTGCTCCAGGCCGAGGTTGCCGGCGATTATTTCTTGCTGCGCGCGCTCGAATCGGAACGCTCCCTGGTGGCTGACACGATTCAGACGTATCGGCGTTCCCTTGAGCTGACGCAAAATCGGCGCAAGGGGGGGATCGTATCTGACCTGGACACGTCGCAGGCGGAGACGCAGTTGCGGGTTGCGGAGGCGGAATTGCCGGCGCTGGATTTGCAGCGGGACAATTTATTGCACGCGCTGGCGACGCTGTGCGGCCAGCCCGCCACGGGTTTTGAACTGCGGCCTGAACCTGCCGCATCGCCGGAGATTCCGGCGCTGCCGGTGAGTTTGCCGAGCGAATTATTGGAGCGCCGGCCGGATATCGCATCCGCCGAGCGGCGAGTCAAGGCCGCCAATTCCGATATTGGCGTCGCGACGAGCGCATTTTATCCGCGGATTTTTTTAAATGGCGCCGCGGGTTATCAATCCATCAGCGCGAGTTCGCTCTTCGATTGGCCGAGCAGGGTGTGGGCGCTCGGGCCTTCGATTGACTTGCCGATCTTCACCGGCGGACGCAACCGGGCGCAACTGGCGTCCGCGCGAGCGGCGTATGAGGGCACGGTGGCAAATTACCGGCAGACGGTGCTGACTGCGTTTGAGGAAGTGGAGAACCAGATCTCGGCGCAGCGGCTGCTGGCGGAACAGTTCGGCGCCCAAAGCGCGGCCGTCGCCGCCGCGCAACACACGCTTGCGATCTCCAACAACCGTTACCAGGCCGGGCTCGTCACTTACCTTGAAGTCGCCACGGCCCAAACCATCTCCCTCTCGAACGAACGCGCGCTTGTCCAATTGACGGGTCAACGACTCGTGGCCGAGGTGGCGATGATCAAGGCCCTGGGCGGCGGGTGGGATGAAGGTGTGAGGTGAAAAGTGAGAGGCGGGGGTGGGCCGGTGAATCGGCCAAACGATTATTACTCCGTTTGCGAGAGTCTCCGTGTCCATGGCGGACGCACGGTCCAGCGCCAGCTTCTGCATCTGGGTGAACTCAACACCAAACAGCATGATGCCTGGCAGCACACGCTCGACGTGCTCCACGGAGACGGCTCGCGCCATCAACACCGCCTTTTCACGGATCGCGAGGGGGCCGTCTGATCTGCCGTTACCACTCCTTCACCCGTGCGAAAGTCGGGCTAACAACCAGATCGTGAGACTGAGAACAGTCGTCTCGACTGCGGAATATGAGTTTGACGAGTGCTGCGAGTTGTTCCGCGGTAAATTCTCCGTGCCGGCCGGGCGTTGCGGCAAGCTCCCTCAAAAAAGTCGAAGAGTTCATCCGCATCAGCCGCCTTCGGAATCAAGCACAAGGCGCGTGGCGAGGGGGGAATCCCCAATTGAGGGTGTGCCGTAGCAGATTCAATCTGCATTATGAAACACAACAGAGTTTCCCCAGCCAACAACCCAAACCAGTCAGATGCATCGCAGTCGGCCAGAGGCGAGAAAGCAAGTCAAAGCAAAACAGATTTTGTCCCCTCACCGGATGCCGTGGCGAGAAAAGATTACTTCGTTTATGTGAACGAAGGTTCGCTCGTCGGACACGATGTGCAGCATTGGCTGGCAGCGGAAGCTGAATTGATCGCGGAACGCAAGCTCACCCGCGCTCATGGATTTCATAACCAGACATAAAATCAATTTTAAAGCGGCCGATTATTACAGAATTAATTTATGAAACCATCCATAGCTACCCTCTCGGAAAAACCCTCAATGTATGAGACCGAAAACGACATTTCTCCCGAACGCCGCTCAGAACTGAACATACTGATGAACCAGCGACTGGCCTCTGCCGTGGATTTGCAGATGCAAATGAAACAGGCGCATTGGAACGTGAAAGGCCCGAACTTCATCGGCCTGCACGAATTGTTCGACAAGGTGGACGAGGCCGTAGAGTCCTACGTGGACATGATTGCCGAACGCATTGTGCAACTGGGTGGTATCGCCGAGGGAACTGTGCGTATTTCTGCGGCGCGCTCGCGACTGGCCGAGTATCCGCTACAGATCGCGGACGGCATGGCCCATGTGGAGGCAGTTGCACGCGCGCTGTCCACCTTTGGCGAGGAAGCCCGCACGACGATCAATGAAGCGGACGAACTGGACGATGCTGGTACAGCGGATTTGTTCACTGAAATCTCGCGCGGGATGGATAAGTGGCTGTGGTTTGTCGAAGCTCATTCCCAGGCAACGAAACAAAAACCATGAAAAAAAAGCCCATCACCACATTTGCGGCAATTGTGCAAACACCGGTTTTCCCGAAAACGCTGCATCAATTCAGGCCAGTTCTCAAGGTGGCCGTGAGCGCCAAGCCGCCCACGCGGGATAACACTTTCTCCAAATCCCGCGATGTGCGTGAGGATCGCGGGACGCGGGAAATGAAAACATCGCACAACGATCAGACCTTTCACGCGCGGTAGTTTATATCGCCGAAGCGGAGATTGAGCAAAGTTTCCAAGCTGTCAGAACTGCGATGAAGAAAATCTCGTTTCCACTCCCAGAAGTCTATCGGTTGCTCGAATCCGGCCCGGTTGTGTTGGTCACAACCGCTCGCGCTGGACGGGCAAACATCATGCCGATGTCGTGGCATCTGATGATGGAGTTCGAGCCACCGCTCGTGGGCTGTGTGATCAGCGACCGGAACTACTCGTTCGAGTCTTTGAAGACAACCAAGGAATGCGTGCTTAACATTCCGACGGTGGAATTGGCGAAAACGGTGGTAGGTTGCGGGAACACTTCAGGCCGACGCACTGACAAGTTCAAGACCTTTGGACTCACCCAAGTAGCCGCAACGCGTGTTAAAGCTCCGCTCATCGCCGAGTGCTATGCGAGTTTGGAATGCAAGGTCCGGGATGGAAAACTGGTCGCCAAATACAACTTCTTCATTCTGGAAGTGATTCAAGCGTGGATTGACCCGGCGCGGAATCATCCGCGAACGATTCATCACCAAGGCGAAGGCGAGTTCATGGTCGCAGGCCGCATACTGCATCTGCCTTCCAAGATAACTTCTCTCGCCCGGAATAAAATATCCGCCCGCCGGTCGGCTTCCTCATGAGCAACATTGTTGTCGAAATTAAAACCCCGCCCCTTCGCTTCGGAATCGTTTCGACGGTGGCTGCCACGCTTTTCTTCACCATATGCTCTCGCTTGTATCCCCGGCTGGCAATCTAAAATGGAAACTGCAACCTCAACGCATGTTTCCGCAAGCCCCCCGAAACTCATCGGCATAGCCGCCGACCACGGAGGCTTCGAGCTATTGGGCTTGCTCTATTACGAACCGAAGACGGATCTGGAAGGGGTTGACACACTGCAGTCTTGATTGGTGCCGATGGAGGGGGTCGAACCCACACACTCTTACGAGTACCAGATTTTGAGTCTAGCGCGTCTGCCAATTCCGCCACATCGGCTGCCGAGGCCGGGAATATAAATCCCATATCCGCGAAGTAAACTATTTTCCAGGAATGGGCAGGTTGCGAAACTCATCCGCGCACAACTGAATGCACGGAGCGAATGCTAATAAATGGTTCGGTGCGGTGTGTACCATGCAGGCGGTGGGGGTTTCGATGCGAGTGCGGGGAATTCTTTTTGACCGCGGATTACGCTGATCACGCGGATGCGGAGGATTCCGATCGAGCATTCTATCCGCGTCATCCGCGAAATCCGCGGTTAAGATCAGTTCCGTACTGCATTAGCGGTTGTAAATGTCCATCAAGGTCTTCTCATTTCTCCATGCTTTCCTCCAGACGTTGTTGCAGGGCGGGCCTGACTCTGCCATTCTGCAAGTCGGAATCGTTGAGTTGCACGTCGGAGTCGGTCTTCCATCGCCGTGATTCAACGGTTGAATTGCAGCCCGATTTTTTATGAGCCTACCTTCCAATCGCCTTTCACCTACCGGTTTTTATCTTCGAAATCAGCGCGTTCCTGCCTTCATCGCGGCCATCCTGGGACTCGGACTTTGGACCGGTTGGGCCATAAAAGCTGACGCCCAGTCCTTCGGCAACGTCGCCATGGGCGGCGGCGGTTACCTATCGGGAATTATCGCTTGTCCAAGCCAGCAGAATCTCTTTTATGCCAAAACGGACGTGGGCGGCGCGTACCGCTGGGATCAGCCGACCCAGTCGTGGATTCCACTGTTGGACTGGAACTCTCAGTCTCAGACCAGTTATCAAGGAGTGGAGAGCCTGGCGGTGGATCCCTCATCACCGAACAAATTGTATATCCTCGCGGGCACTTCGTATTGGAACTCAGGCATCACCGCCATCCTGTGCTCAACCAATTACGGAGCGAGTTTCACCGTTGTTGATGTGACTTCGAAATTCAAGGCGAACGGGAACGGTTCAGACCGCAACAAAGGGGAGGGCCTGGCAGTGGACCCCAACCTCGGCAGCATTCTTTTCTGCGGCACCCGCGCCAATGGGCTGTTCAAGAGCACGGATTCCGGGGCGACGTGGAATGCGGTGACCAGCCTCAACGTGGGAAGTGCGAATATCAGCTTTGTGGCATTCGACCCCGCCTCAACCAACCAGGGCAATGCCACGCCGCGCATCATCGTCGGCGTGTTTACCACGGGAAACAATTTATTCCAGAGCGATAATGGCGGCAGCACCTGGACTGCGTTAACCACCAGCCCCACGGCTTCACTGCCGGAACGTTGCGCCCTGGCCAGCGACAGGAATCTCTACATCACCTATGGGAACGGCGCGAACGGGGCCATCATGAAATACAACCTGACCAACGCAGCCTGGGCCAACGTTACGCCCACCGGCATGACTTTCAGTGCCCCGACGTACTGCGGCATCAGCGTCTCCGCAATGGATCCCAAAAAGCTCGTGGCCGCCACCTACTCCTCCTGGCTGTGGCAGCCGAATGGGTCCTATGGTGACCGAATTCTCGTCAGTACCAACTCCGGTGCGACCTGGAATGACCTGATCGCCAACAGCAAATTCACCATGAACCCCAATGGTTTTCCGTATATCTCCAGCGCTGCAATCCATTGGGCCGGCACCATTGAAATGGACCCCTTCGATCCCAACCGCGTGTTCGTCGGCTCGGGCAACGGCCTTTTCTGCACCACGAATCTCAACTCCGGCCTCACGCTTTCAACCTGGAAGTTCATGGTGAAAGGGCTGGAGGAAACCGTGCCCCTCGATTTCTGCAGCGTGCCCGGCGGACCGCTCCTCACCTCGGTGGGGGACCAGGGCGGTTTTGTCCATACCAACATCATGGTTTCACCTCCGGGAAACATGAGCCAGTCCAGCGGATTTGCCTATGCCGCGAAAACCAATTTCATTGCCCGCATCGTGAATGCAGGCCAAGTCTACTATTCCAAACAAGCGCCGTGGACGTGGACCATGATGCCTTCGACGCCGGACTCCATGACCAGCGGCAAGATAGCTGTCTCCGCGGATGGCAACACCGTGGTATGGAAATCGACCGTCGGCAGCACTAACAAATGCTATGTTACGACCAACCTGGGAACCCTGTGGACCCTGAGCAGCGGCCTGACATTCTCCTGCAACCCTGTGGGCGATCCGGTGAACCCGTTGAAATTCTACGCCTACAATCCCACCGATGGATATATGTATGTCAGCACGGATGGCGGTCTGAATTTCACCCGGTCGGGTTCAGTCGGGACCGGAGGCTCGGCCACGTTCCGCGCCGTTCCTGGATTCGAAGGCCATACCTGGGTCGCGCGGGGTTCGAGCGGGTTGAGATACTCCACCAATTCGGGCGCCACGTTCTACACCGGAAACGTCAATACCTGCGACGCCATCGCCATTGGCAAAACCATCCCCGGCGCCGGTTACCCGACCCTGTTCATCTGGGGGAAACCGGCCAGCGCCAGCGTGGCGGGTATGTACCGCTCCACCGACCAGGGCGGCACCTGGGTGCGGGTGAACGACGACGCCCACCAATACGGCGGCCGTGGCAACGCGGGGCTGATCGAAGGCGACAAGAATGTCCATGGGCGGGTCTACATGAGCAGCGCCGGTCGTGGCGTGATTTACATGGATTCCACCGTGCCCGTAACCGGAGTGACCCTCTCCCCGGCAAGCCTCTCCACTTTCGTCACCGACACGCAGCAACTGATCGCCTCCGTGTCGCCGGTCAATGCCACTTATCCTGCCGTGACCTGGGCCTCCAGCAACGCCGCCATCGCCACCGTCAGCGCTTCCGGATTGGTAACCGCCAACGCCTTCGGGACCACCACGATCACCGCCACCACACTCGACGGCGGCTTTGTCGGCTCAGCGACCTTCAGCGTGACCAACTTGCTGACTTCACCTCCACTGACCTTGTCGCAGAACAGCGGTGGCGCCCAGTTCGTCTTGTCCTGGCCGGCTGATCATCGCGGCTGGCTGCTGCAAGTGCAGACCAATTCCTTGATCACCGGACTTGGCACCAACTGGGTCACCATGCCCGGCTCGGATTCGCTCACCACCTTGACGAACGCGATCGACCCAGCCAACGAAGCCGTGTTTTACCGCCTGATCTGTCCGCAGTAGCACGCATTCCTAAACTTTACTTTTGAGTTTTTGGCAACGATTGGCTTATTGACAATCGTGGAGTGATTTTGTTTTCTAATACTGTGAAGGCGTACACAATCCCCAAAGAACTTAATTACCTTGCATGGGTTTTTTCTGTATTCGGATTGGCTTTGTTCTGCAATGAGAGTCCAGCACAACCTTCTTACACGGTGGTGGACATAGGGAATTTAGGCGGCCCTAATGTGCCCGGCTTGCCTGGCAACGCCACGGCGATTAACAATCTTGGGCAAGTGGCGGGTTATTCCTGGACGACGGCTGGCACTTTACATGGCTTTGTCTACAGCGCTGGAAGGATGACTGATTTGGGCACTCTCGGGGGCATGAATAGCGAGGCCGACGGGATCAACGATTCCGGCCAAGTTGTTGGATATGCCCTTACTGGCGGTTCTGGTCAGGCCGCTCATGCTTTTCTGTACACGGCCGGCAGGATGACCGATCTCGGCACATTCGGTGGATCAGGTAGCTATGGTTTGAGCATCAACAGCGCGGGCCAAGTGGTGGGGCACGCGTCCCTCGGCGATAGCATGCAATCCGACCATGCCTTTCTTTATACTGCGGGAGCAATGACAGATCTCGGCACACTGGGAGGCATATTCAGCGCCGCGCGTGGAATTAATGACAGTGGGCAGATTGTAGGATACTCGGGACTCACCTCCGTGGGTGATGTCATGCACGCATTCCTATATAGCGCTGGAACAATGAGGGACCTTGGAACTCTCGGGGGACCAAGCAGCTTTGCATGGGCTATCAACAAAAGGGGACAGATCGTCGGCAGTTCAGATACCAGCGTTGGATCGACGGAAGCTTTTTTATTTGAGGATGGGATTATGACCGGATTAGGGACTCTAGGCGGGAGTGTCAGTTCCGCTACGGGGATCAATGATGACGGACAGGTGGTAGGCTGGTCTTACATTGGTGGAAATCAGCAACATGCTTTTCTGTATGGTGGAAGCGCGATGTACGACTTAAACGATTTGATTAGCGGGCCCGGCATTGGGACTAGTCTTGTGAGCGCAAACGCGATCAACGATTCAGGACAAATAGCTGCAGTCGGAGCAAACTATCATTTGTATTTATTGACCATAGTGCCCGAGCCTTCACCTGAAAGCGTGACCATAATGGGAGCGATACTGATGTGCTCGAGCATTAACAAATGCCGCAGGTTGAAAAAAAGCGCAGAATAGCTGCGCAGTTGCCAAGTCTTTCGGCGCACGATCCGATTTTCTTCTATTGGGCGATGTATTTTGACTTCTTCGCAGGAGGACAGGAACTACAATAACCGGATGTCGAGTGAAGATTATTTTCCCGCAGAAGTCGACGTGATGGCGTGTTGTCCAAACCGAAAGCTAAAAGCAGCCCTCACCCTGGCCCACTCCCGGACCCTCACCCGCCCTCTGGGCACCCTCTCCCGTCCGACGGGAGAGGGAACAGCGGCGCACTATTGGGATTGAATAACGCCATGGTTTGCAACCAACGCGTCAATCCATTCCCCCTCTCCCATCGGATGGGAGAGGGCCGGGGTGAGGGTTTTCTGCGCTCGCTTTCGCATGACTGAGTCCAAATCAACAAGCGAATCAGTGAGTGAACCATCCCGGGGCGCCGTCTCGCCGTCTGCCCCCCGCGCCACATTGCTGGGGTTGGCATGGCCGATCTTTATCGAGCAGGGCCTGCGCGTTCTGATCGGCACCGTCGACATCCTGATGGTTAGCCATATCGGCGACGATGCCGTCGCCGGCCTGAGTGTTGCGAACCAGATCGTGATGCTCTTCGTCATTTCCTTCGCGTTCATCGGCATCGGCAGCAGCGTGGTCATCACACATCATCTGGGCGCCCACGATCGAAAAGGAGCCGACCGGATCTCGGCGGCGGCGATTGCGACGAACTTCTGGATCGGTCTCGCCGTGAGCGTGCTGGTTACGCTGTTCTCGACGCCGATGCTGCGCTTGATGCAGGTCCCGGCCGGCCCGATTGTCTATGCCAAACCCTTCCTGGCACTGATGGGCGGGACCTTGTTTGTTGAATCCATGAATGTGTCGATCGCCGCCACGTTGCGCGCGCACACCCACACCCGCGACGCGATGCTGGTTGCCCTCGGTCAGAACGTTCTCAATGTCATTGGCAACTGCCTGCTGCTGTTTGGGCTTTTGGGATTTCCAAAGCTCGGGGTTGTCGGGGTGGCGATCTCCAGCGTGTTCAGCCGCGTGGTGTCCAATGTCGCTTTATGGATTATTCTGGCGCGGCGGACTCATTTGAAGCTGGGCTGGCGGGATTTCTTTTCGATCAGCGGCGAAAAATTGCGGCGCGTTTTGCATATCGGCCTGCCGGCAGCCGGGGAAAATATCAGCTATTGGGTCGCCTTCATGGTGATCACAACGTTCATCGCCCATATGGGCGCAACGTCGCTGGCGACTCAAACCTACACGATGAACATCAATCGATGGGTAATTCTCATCAACGTGTCCATCGGCCTCGGAACAGAAATTCTGATCGGCCATTTAATTGGCGCCGGCAACTTCGAGGCCGCTTATCGTGAATTGCTGCGCAGCTTGCGAATCGCCTTTTGCTGCGCGATCGGGGGAATGGCCGTGCTCGGTCTGGCGGCCCCCTGGCTGCTCGGCGCGTTTACCAGCACTCCTGTCATCATTCTCTCCGGGACAGTGCTGATCCGCATGGGAATGCTTCTCGAACCCGGACGCGTGTTCAATGTCGTGGTCATCAGCGCCCTGCGGGCAACCGGCGACGCGCGCTTCCCGGTCATCGTCGGACTGATTTGCATGTGGGGTTTGTGGGTGCCGCTCGCGTGGTTCCTTGGGATCAAACTCGGCCTGGGCCTGGTCGGAATTTGGATTTCGATGATCTGCGACGAGTGGACGCGGGGCATGATCATGTATCATCGCTGGTCCACGCGGAAATGGCTCCCTGCAGCGGAACGGAGCCGCGCCGGAGCCAGGCAAACCGCTCTTGCGGAAGCCCAAAGCGCCGCGCCGCAGGAAGGCTGAATCAATTTTAACCACGGATTCACACGGATGAACACGGATAAGGTAGGGCTGCGCTGCGCGCAGCCAGACCTGCAGCGCAGCCGAAGGAGGCGGACATCGTGTTCAATGTCCCCGGCGCGTTCAGCGGCCCGAACAAATGCCATCCCTCGTGTGCATCGCGCCTTAGGTTGCGCCGCTGCTCCGCGGCCCTGAGAGCGCAGCAGCGCCGTTCCTATCACAAGCCTCTTTTCCGTCTCTATCCGTGTCCATCCGTGTCCATCCGTGGTTAAACCTTTTGGTTTTTGGATCCTCCGGCGTTTTCGCGATTTACTTTCAGCGTGGGTCCATGTGGAATAAACTCATGAATTCGCTGCATCTGTTGCGCCGCCTTTCCACCCTGTGCCTTTTCTTAGCCTGCCTCGCCCCTGGCACGTTCGCCGGTCCGGTGATTCCCCTGAATGGATCCTGGCAGTTTCGGATCGACCCTTCCGATCAGGGCACGAATGCCGGGTGGTTCCGTGAGATGCCCGCGGATACCGAGACCGTTAGCGTGCCCCATACATGGAACATCGGCGAGCACCACGATTATGAAGGAAATGCCTGGTACTTCCGCCAGTTCGACGTGGATGCAGACTCCGTGGGCAAACGTGCCGAACTCAATTTCGGAGCCACGTTCTACAAGTCGCGCATCTGGCTCAACGGCGTCGAGGTCGGCTCCCACGAAGGAGGCCACACGGCTTATGTCATCGATATCACAAAACATCTTCAGCGGCGGAATTTCCTGGCCGTGCAATTGAATAACGAGCCGGGCTTCGCGACCATCCCGGGCCTGGCCATGCGACTGAGCTGGGGCAATGACACGGACCTGATCTGGTATGATTGGTGGCATTACGGTGGCATCGTGCGCGACGCCTGGATTGAGTTTCGCGGGCCGGCATTGATTCGCCGCCAGCAAATCCGCAGCAGTGCCGGCACCAATGAGGCCCGGGTGGAGACTCGGGTGTTTCTGGAAAATCATGGGCAAAAGCCGGTTCGCGCAACATTGATGTTGCGCGCGTTCGCGCCGACCGGCGGCAAGCCCGTGGCGACAGCCGAGCAAACCATTCAGCTTTCCCCCGGCGGACAGGACATCCCCGTGAACCTGCGCCTGCCTTCACCTCAGCTCTGGCACTTTGACCATCCGCGGCTGTATCGAATGGAAGCCGAGCTTGTGGACGACGGGGGCGGTGTTCTCGATTCGCGCAGCGATTCTTTCGGGGTGCGGACAATTGAGATTCGCGACCGCCACCTGTTTGTGAATGGCGAGCGAGTCCGATTGAGCGGGGTGTCGCGGCACGAGGATTCACCGTGGGAAGGGCTGGCTGAGACGCGCGGCACGATCCGCGCCGATTACGATGATTTGAAAAATTTGCAAACCACGCTAAGCCGTCCGGTGCACTATCCCCAACCTCCGGAAGTTTTGGATTATTGCGATCGCAACGGCATTCTCTTGATACCCGAAATCCCGCTGTGGCAGTTCAGTGAGAAACAATTGAGCGATCCGCGGGTCCTGGCGCTCGCCAAACAGATGATGCGCGAAATGATTGAGCAGGCTTACAATCATCCCTGCATCATGGCCTGGAGCATGTGCAACGAGGGTGCCACGCATCTGCCCGGCGGCGTCGCCTACTTTAAAACCATGCGCGACTTCGTCAAATCCATCGACCCCGACCGGTTCGTGAGCTATGCCGACGATACCATTGCGAGAACGGACCAGGTCATTGAGGCCGCGCAGGCGGCCGATTTCATCATGTTGAACCAGTATTACGGAAACTGGCATGGGCCCGCGCATCTGCTCGAAAGTGCGCTGGAAAATGCCGGAAAACGTTATCCAGACAAAATGTTCATTGTCTCCGAGTTCGGCTTCCTGGGACTGTTCGGTCCGGACCCCGCGACGTCGGATCGCCTTCGCGTCGAGACGATGCGGGATCAAATGTCAACTTTTGCGAAATTCGATTGGATTGCAGGCGCCATTTTCTGGTGTTACCAGGATTTCCCATCTCATCGAAATGTTTGGCCCGGACAAATGGAAGGCATCATGGACATGGGCGTCGTGGATGAAAATCGCCAGCGCCGGCCTTCGTATGATTTCTGGAAGGAGTTGAATTGTCCCGTGCGCGTCCACCTGATCTGGAACTGTTCTACAAGTTATCCGTATCCGCCGATGGGCTTCGACGCGGGGATTTCGCGCCGCGACATTTCCGAATTGCCTTCTCATTCCATAGGCGGTTATCGCGTCACTTGGGAAGCCCACAATCATTTCGGCGACGTGCTGGGAAAGGGAGAGGAGATGGTCAATGATCCTGCCAGCGCGCAAATTCGCGGGAAGTGGGATTGGAAGAACGCCCGGTCGATTGAGTTGACGCTGAGGGTGTATCGCCCGACAGGCTTTGTGGTTTATGAAAAACAGATGTCGTGGCGTAATCCGATTGGGGGCGGGCAAGCGGTTAAGGACATGAAAGTACGCAGCCAGGTGCCAAAACCCTAAGTCTTTAACCACGGATGGACACGGATGGGGGCAAATTTAAGCCAGGGCGCACTGCATGCGGCCAGGCTGAACATCCAACAATCCAACATCCAACCCCCAAGTAAGAATAATTTCGCACGCCAATCCTCTGTAGCAGTCGACGTGAGGAGACTCATTCTTTTTCAGGATCTAATCAGAGCCTCCTTCTACCTTCACAAAGCTCCGACGCGACAAACACGTCGGCTGCTACCACCAAGTCTAGCCGCACGCAGCTCGTCCCCCGCCGATGTCTTTCCCCATCCGTGTCCATCCGTGGTTAAAGATTCTTTGGTCACCTACAGCGCGCCCAGGTTCTTGCCGCCGCCAATTTCAGGCACAGTTTCTCCCTTTCCAACCGCAGGTGAACCGTTTTGAAGTCGAAAATCCCCGTGTGCCGGGTCCACAAACATGGGGTTGCCATCGAAATCGGATTTTCCGGCATACGGATAAGTGCGATTGAACACTCCACCGCCTTCATCAATCGGTTCCCCGCTATCGAGCCAATTGTTCTCGATCACCACATCCTTGCCCTTCAGCAGGGTTTGTGCTTCGGCAGGCGGCGCAAACGTGGCGATGGCAAACGCGTAATTCTGACTGCAGATATTGTTGAAAATGCGGACGTGCGAAATGTTGGCGGAGCGCACATCAATTCCACCGGTCGATCCGGCCCAGTGCTTCTTCGTCCCATTGCCGTAGATCGTATTGTTGTAGATGGCAATATTGCGCCTGAGCCCGTTGGTTCCCCACACTCCAAAGAGAATTCCCGATGCCCGGTTCTTGAAAAGGATGTTGTGATGAAAGCGCACGTTGTTCATTTCCGCGCCTGTGCCTTCCACCGAAATGCCCGCTCCCCACTCGCAACGGGTCACTGTGTTCGAATCAAACTCCACGTCTTCAAGCAAGCCAAACCAGGCATCGGCATACAATCCTTGCCGGGGCATGTCGTGCACAAAATTGTGGTGCACGCGCCCATGGGCGCTGACTTCCTTGCAATCGATCCCTTCTTTCAAGCAATGATGAACCTCGTTGGAGGCCACGTCGAAATATTGCGCGCCGGCCAGTGAGATCGCTTCGTGCGGGGCCTCGTGCTCCAGCCTTTGCCGTGGCGTGCGCAAGTCCTGATCGTTTGCGCCGGTCACTTCACACCGCAGAACATTGACCTGCTCGGCATACCAGATCCCAATGCCGGAATTGTAGGACTTGTCCGAGCGACAGCCGATGAGCTCGATATGGCGGGTTTGCGGACCGCGCACCATGAATCCGAGGTTATGAGAGTTGATCACCCCGAGATCTTTGACTCTCACATACTGAACTCCTTTTAGATTAAAAGTTCCCAAATCGGAAAACTGGGGATTTTCATCGGTGAGTTGACCGCCGTCGATCTGCACGTTTTCCTGTTCATAAGCCTGGACGGTCAGCCAGTGCTCGGGGATTCCCGAATGAGCGACCTGGATTTCCCGCTTTAGCGGGTAACGCCCGCCGCGGATGATAACGGCATCGCCGGCCTGGGCCCGGTCCAGGGCAACCTGGATCGAGTCCAGTGGATCTTGAACGGTGCCCGCAGCCGTGGCTTTGCCCTGTAGAGAGACATAGAACTCCCGACCCGAACTGCCTGAGGCGGCGAGCAATGCAAGGCAAACAAGGCCAGTCGAAAAGTGGATTTTCTTCATAGGTGCAATCCGAATTTCTGCGCTGATGTTGAAGCAAAAATGAATCGGGGCAACCACGGATTCACATTGGGTTGGTGGGGGCCTGCTTGAAGGTAGCAGCCGACGTGCTTGTCGCGCCGGAGCTTTGCGAAGGCAGAAGGAGGCTCTAACCAAAAACCCAAACAATGCACTTCCACCCTCGCACTTCCATCATGCGCTTTTGGCGGCATCCAGAAATGCTTTTAGTTTCCGGTGGTCCTTCTTGCCAGGGGCGGATTCCACCCCGCTGGAGACATCGACGGCGTAAGGCCGAACTTTCCTGATCGCCTCCCCGACATTTTCGGGCGTCAGACCGCCCGCCAAAAAAATGGGCCGGCCGAACTGGTTTGCGCGGATGGCCAGATCCCAGTTGAAAGCTTCTCCGGTTCCGCCGGGCCGGGCTGGAGACCACGCGTCCAGCAGCCAGGCATCGGTCTTGTAGGACGGGATTTCATCGAGAAATCCAGCGTCTCGAATCCGAAAGGCCTTAATGCTCATGACGCCGAATTGAAGACAATAATCGGGAGATTCGTGGCCATGAAACTGAAGCAGGTTCAACCCGCACGCGTTCACCGCGCGTTCCACGAAGTTCTCTTTTGCGTCAACGAACACGCCCGCCTTGACGACGAACGGCGGCAGGGCGCGGATAATCCCGGCGGCGACATCGAGGGCGACGCAGCGCGGGCTCTTTGGACAAAACACAAAGCCCAGAACATCGGCCCCGCTTTTGACAGCGGCGTTCGCGTCGGTGGCGTTGGTGATGCCGCAAATCTTGACTTTGACGCTCATGACAGCGCGTAGAGTATCCCATGGCCGCAGCAGAATCTCAAACGTGTACCGAGTCGAGCAGGTCCGTGGTTGAAAAAGCAGCGCGGGCCTGTCACTCAAAATCCGGTGAAAGGCCGACAATAAAGGTAGAGTCGCCGTCTCATCGAATGGCATTGCCCATGCGGCATTAACGGCTCTCGAAACGTGAAAAAACGCATTCTCTTTGTGGGCCGTGAGCAGCCGCTTTGGGCAGAGTTTCACGAGCACGCTGCCGATCCGGACAGCAACTGGACCGTTTCTTTCGCAGGCAATGGCAAGGAGGCTCTCGATGTCATGGATCGACTAAGCATTGATGCGGCTGTTGTGGACGTGGAGTTGTCAGGGATGACAGGTGTGGATTTATTGGACCAGGTGATGCGGCGCCAGCCCAAGGCCATTCGCATGGTCGTCTCGGATGTCGCCGATGCGCAAAGCACGGTAAAATGCATCGGGCGCGCGCATCATCATTTGTTCAAACCCTGCGAAGCCGCCACCGTCATCAACGCGCTCAACGATGCGATGAGGCTGGAAGCCTCGCTGCCGAGCGATACGGTGCGCAGCTTGATCGCACAAATGCGGTGGGTGCCAAGTCCACCCTCGATTTACTCGAAGATACTTTCCGAGATGCGATCGTCCGATGTGTCGGTGGATGTCATTGGGTCGCTGATCGGGCAGGATCCGGCTTTGACAGCAAAGGTGCTGCAGATTGCAAACTCGGCCGTTTTCGGTTTGCACTTGCAGGTGACGGCGCCGACAGAAGCGGTCGGCTATATTGGTCTTCAAACCGCGCGAGCGTTGGTTCTCCTGGCGCACACATTTTCCTCCTTTGACCAGTTGCTTGGAGTTGGATTTTCGGCGGAAACTTTGTGGCAGCACTCGCTGATCACCGGCCACTTTGCCCGAAACATCGTGGAGCAGCAAAAGGCCGGCGCTGAAATGGCCGAACAATCCTTTGCTGCGGGCTTGCTGCATGACATCGGCAAGCTGCTGTTCGCCGCCAACCTGCCGGGACCCTTCAGCCAGGCCCTGGCCGTTGCCCGCGCGCAAAACCTCAGTCTGTGGGAGGCCGAAAATGCCGTGTTCGGAGCGACGCATGCCGAAGTCGGCGGTTGCGTCCTGGCCATCTGGGGTTTGCCAATGCCTGTCGTCGAGGCCGTAACCCTGCATCACTGTCCCTCCAAGTGCCTGTCCGAGGAATTCGGGCTGGTCACTGCCGTCCACGTCGCCAATGCATTCGAGCATAATCCGTCGGCCCCCGAGTCGGAGTTCTGTCCGAAAGAGCTCGACGCTGATTACATTCACAAACTGGGATTGGATCAGCGCATTGCGGAGTGGCGGAGCCAGTGCTTCGAGGCGCGAGGAGCGACGGATCTTCACAGTTAGTGCCGGCGACCGCCGCAGCTCGCTTCGCTAAAACTCCCGCACAGGGACAAAGCTTCAATCTTTGGGATTGATTTATTGTTGTTCCCCTCGCAACTGGAAGTTGGCTACGGCCATTTCTTCACAGGCGATTACGTGAGGCAATCGCTCTTCGCCGTCGGCTCGCGCGATGCCGACTACCTTTACGTGCAGGCAGGAGTTCAACAGAGTTAAAGCGCAAAAGCTCAAAAGCTAAAGCCCCCTCACACATCGAAAACCGAAACCGAAGTAGGGAAAATCCGGGAAGGTGAATTGGCGATCGGCGCAACGTGTGAGGTCGGCGCCTGAGTACCAAAGACCGCCGCGCAAAACACGGACAAAGCCGGATTCCGGTCCGTGCGGATCACCACCTCCTGCATACGGCTTCACATACCAATCCCAGCACCACTCGAGCACATTCCCAGCCATGTCGTAAAGTCCATAACCGTTCGCCGCAAAATAGCCCACCGGGCTGGTATAGGGAGTCACCCCGTTCGTAAAAGCAGCGTTGAAGCCGTTCGGCCCCAAATCGTAGCTAAGGACGTTAGTGCCCTTATAATTGGCCTGGCTTTCAGAAATCATGTTGCCCCACGGAAACCGTTGCGCATTCAAACCACCCCGGGCCGCCTTTTCCCACTCTGCTTCGGTCGGCAACCGATATCCCGCATCCCAATTGACGTTCGTGCTTGAAAGGTCGTCATCCCCTGAGCGATACACCACCGTCTGCGCCGCGTCCGTGTAGTAGGCCGGCGTGAGAGACTCCATCTCGGACCGCGCGTTGCACCACTTCGCGCTGTCATACCAGTCGATGAGCTGCACCGGATGATTCGCCGCCTTGCCGGAACCTGGGTAGTCAAAGCTGTAGCCGTGATTGGTGGCCCAATTATATACCGACTGCCATTGACTATAGCTCACCAGGTTTACGTCCATGTAAAATCCCGCCACCGTCACGTTGGTGGAGACGGCATCGCTCTCGCCATCCAGATTGTCCCCCATCGCGGACACTCCCGCCGGAATGAGCGTCATGCCCGCGGGCGGGTTGAGATCAATGAGCCGGTTCGTGTTGACGCTGTTGGTCGTGGGAAGCTGGACATAATCCACCCAACTATTTCCGCCGAGCAGGGATGAGACGGTCTGGACGGTATAGATCGCGCCCGGCTGCGCATTGCTCCAAACCATTGTGCCACCTGGTCGGAACGCAGTAATGGTTGTCAGCGCTGGGCCGGAAATTCGGAAGAATCGCGTCCCCTGGGCGGCGGCGGCGATATTGATGCACCAGGTCAGCAGCAGCAGGGAGGTGAGGATGTTGATGAGATGTCTCTTGGGGTTTTGACTGGCGACAAGGATTTTCAGGGCACGCGCGTTCATAATACCGTTTTCTTTCATGGGATTCCGGCTCGCCGAAGATCATTGCGATTCGGATTCGCGCTCGCCCGGAAGCCTTGGCAGGAGCACCACAATGGAGAGTAAAACTGCCGGATGCACCATTCCAGTGTCGAATGATTATGTCAAGAGGAAGTTAATAATCCCGGCGCCGATGGGTGTGATTAAAAGCGGGTGAGGAGTGAAGGCACTCGCTCTTAGAGGAGCGCGGCTGTGTTTGGAGGAGCGCAGCGACGAGAAACCAGCCGCAGCAGGCTCGATCCACGCAGTGCGCTCAGG
>Ga0075520_1000362_pt1 | contig 19299 bp, 17 predicted proteins | sample NGEPerB_FD_75100 | JGI IMG/M metagenome (GOLD analysis project Ga0075520, IMG submission 75100) | Arctic peat soil microbial communities from the Barrow Environmental Observatory site, Barrow, Alaska, USA - NGEE PermafrostAB12-B | ecosystem: Environmental > Terrestrial > Soil > Wetlands > Peat ... | reverse complement strand
TCCCCTTCCGGACGCGGCTGCACGGCGCCGCCGCGCGGCGGACGCGGCCGCGGCGCGCGTCCGAACTCCATCGCCCTACGCCTTGCCCAGGGCGCGCGCCATCGTGATCCCGATCTCCGCGGGGGTCGCGGCCACCCGGATCCCGGCCGCCTCCAGCGCCTCGATCTTCTCCTTGGCGGTGCCTTTACCGCCGGAGATGATCGCTCCGGCATGGCCCATCCGCCGCCCCGGCGGAGCCGTTTGCCCGGCGATGAACGCCACCACCGGCTTGGTCATGTGGGCCTTCACGTATTCGGCGGCCTCTTCCTCGGCGCTGCCGCCGATCTCGCCGATCATCACCACGGACTCGGTCTGGGGGTCGGCGTTGAACGCCTCGAGCACGTCCACGAAGCTCGTGCCCGGCACCGGGTCGCCGCCGATCCCGACGCAGGTGGACTGCCCCATCCCCAGCTTGGTGAGCTGGTCCACCGCCTCGTACGTCAGCGTTCCGGAGCGCGACACGACGCCGACGTGTCCCTCCCTGTGGATGTGGGCCGGCATGATCCCCAGCTTCGCCTTGCCCGGGGAGATGATCCCGGGGCAGTTCGGCCCGATGAGCCGGGCGCCGGAGCCCGCGAGTCTCTGGCTGACCACCACCTCGTCGCGCGCCGGGATCCCCTCGGTGATGCACACGATCAGCTCGATGCCGGCGTCGGCTGCCTCGAGGATGGCGTCGGCCGCCCCCAGCGGTGGCACGAAGATCAGCGACGCGGTGCAGCCGGTCGCCGCCTTCGCGTCGGCCACGGTGTTGAACACGGGCACGCCGTCCACCGCGGTGCCGGCCTTGCCCGGAGTCACGCCGGCGACGATCTTCGTACCGTACTCGCGGCACTTCGCCGCGTGGAACTGCCCTTCCTTGCCGGTGAGCCCCTGAACCACAACGCGCGTGTTCGCATCCAGCCAGATCGCCATGGGGCCCCCTTTACCTTGCCGCCGCGACGACCTTCGCCGCCGCATCCGCCATCCCGTCGGCCGGCTGCAGTGCCAGGCCCGACTCTCCCAGGATGCGCTTGCCCTCGTCGACGTTGGTGCCTTCCAGCCGGACGACGATCGGGACCTTCACGTCGAGATTCCGGGCCGCCGCCACCACGCCCGCCGCGATCATGTCGCAGCGGACGATGCCGCCGAAGATGTTGATCAGGACCGCCTTCACTTCCGGATCGGAGAGCAGGATGCGGAAGGCGTTCTCCACCCGCTCCTGGCTCGCGCCGCCGCCGACGTCGAGGAAGTTGGCCGGTGCGCCCCCGGCGTGCTTGATGATGTCCATCGTCGCCATCGCGAGGCCGGCGCCGTTGACCATGCAGGCGATCGTGCCGTCGAGCTTGATGTAGTTGAGGTCGTACTTGGACGCCTCGACCTCGAGCGGGTCCTCCTCGCCGAGGTCGCGCATCGCGCCGAGGTCCGGGTGGCGGGCAATGGCGTTGTCGTCGAAGTTCATCTTGGCGTCGAGCGCGAGCACGTCGCCGTCGGTCGTGATCAGCAGCGGGTTGATCTCCGCCAGCGTCGCGTCGCTCTCGTTGTAGGCGCGGGCCAGCGCGGTCACGAGCTTGACAAACTTCTTGAGGGTGTCGCCCGAGAGCTCGAGCGCGAAGCCGAGCTTGCGCGCCTGAAACGGCTGCAGCCCCGCGCAGGGGTCGAAGTGCTGCTTGAGGATCGCCTCGGGGTGCTCGGCCGCGACCTCCTCGATCTCCATCCCGCCGAACTTCGACGCCATCAGCACCGGCAGCTCGGCGGAGCGGTCGAGGACGATGCCGAGGTAAAGCTCGCGGGCGATCCCGAGCGCTTCCTCCACGAGCACCTTGTGGACGATCCTGCCCTCCGGACCGGTCTGCTTGGAGACCAGCTTCATGCCGAGGATCTGACCGGCGACCCTCACCGCCTCGTCGGCGCCGTTCGCCAGCTTGACGCCGCCCGCCTTGCCGCGGCCGCCGGCGTGCACCTGCGCCTTGACGACGACCTTTCCGCCCAGATCGGCCGCGACCGCTCCGGCCTCGGCCGGGGTGACGGCGACCCTCCCGCGCGGGACGCGGACACCGAAGCGGGAAAGAATCTCTTTCGCCTGGTACTCGTGGACCTTCATCCGTCCCTCCCGGACACAATCAGCCGACGCATTGTGCACACCCCGGCGGCCGCGTGCAAGCCGAAGCGTGGCGCCCCAGGCGCCGGGACGGCGCCTCACCCCTCGCCGCCACCCCGCTCTGCGGCGGCCGCGCGCAGCTCGTCGTCGGTGAGGGTCCGATCGGCGGCCTTGGCCGCGGCCAGGACGCGGGCGACCGTCGTATCGTCCCCGCGCAGGCCGTTCCGCGCCAGCCACGAGCGCACGTTCGCCGCGCCCGACATCGGCCCGACCTCGATCTCCTGCGCGCGCCCGAGCCAGGCGGCCGGCACGGCGGAGTAGACCAGGTCCGCCAGCTCGTCGCCGCCGGCGCGGGACGCCTTGACGACGGCCGACGCGTGTACGCCGGTCGAGGTCCGGAAGGCGTCGCGTCCCACCACCGGCGTCCCTGGCGGGATCGCCACCCCAACCATGACGGAGGCGTGTGCGGCGTACGCCATGAGGCCGAAGAGCTCCGGCCGCCCCCATCCGAGCAACCGTACGTTGACCAGGAGCTGCTCCATCGCCGGGTTGCCGGCCCGCTCGCCGACCCCGAGCGCCGTCGCGTGCAGGCGGCTCGCGCCGCCCCACGCCGCCGCCAGCGCGCTCGCCACCGCGAGCCCACGGTCGTCGTGACCGTGCCAGTCGAGGCCCACCGCGGCGGCGCCCATCTCGTCCAGCGTCCGCCGCGCGAACGCGGCCAGGCGGAACGCCCCGAGCGGCGTCGCCTGCCCGACGGTGTCCGCCAGGCAGATCCGGCCCGCCCCGGCGCCGACCGCGGCGCTCATCATGCTCCGGAGGGCATCAGGGCGCGAGCGCGTTGCGTCCTCCGCGACGAAGGTCACGGGCGCGCCGCCGCGAACGGCGAACCCGACCCAGCGCTCGACGCGCCCGGCCACCTCGGCGAGCGTCCAGCCCTCGACGAGGCAACGCACCGGCGACGACGGCAGGAACAGCGCGACCTCCACCGGCGCCCCGAGCCTCTGGCCGATGTCGAGGACCGGCCGGATGTCCCGTTCGGTGGCCCTTGCCGCGCAGTTCGGGGCGATCGGCAACCGGCGCTCGAAGATCGCCCGGCACAGCGCTTCCGCGTCGGCCGCAGCGCCGGAGCCGGCCCCCGGCATCCCCACGTCGGCCGACGCAATCCCAACGGCCGCGGCCAGCTCGAGAAAGCGGATGCGCTCGTCCAGGCGGGGGTGGCGCGCCGACGGGCTCTGGAGACCGTCGCGCAGCGTCTCGTCGTCGAACCCGACCGACGCCGGCGGCGGGGGCGCAGCCTCGCCGCCGTCCCAGTCGAACGTCAGCCCGCCGGGGTCGCTCGTCATGGCGCGGTCATCATCGCGCGCCTCGCGCCCGCGTCAAGCCGCCACCGTCAGCGTCCCGTGAAGCGCGGCGGACGCTTCTCGAGGAACGCCGCCGTCCCCTCGCGCATGTCCTCGCTCGCGGCGCACAGGCCGAAGAGCGCCGCCTCCACCTCCTGACCGCTCGCCAGCGGGAGGTCGAGGCCGATTCTGACCGCCTCCAGGCAGCGCGCGGCGGCGAACGGCGACACGGCCCCTGTTTCCTCGGCAAGCCGCTGCGCCGCGGACTTGAGATCGCCCGGCTCGACGACCCGGTTGACGAGCCCCCAGGCAAGCGCGGTCGTCGCATCGACGGTGCCGCCGGTGAGCAGCAGCTCGAGCGCCCGCCCCCGTCCCACCAGGCGAGCGAGCCGCTGCGTGCCGCCGTAGCCCGGGATCAGGCCGAGCTTGCCCTCCGGCTGGCCGAAGCGGACCGTGGTCGAGGCGACCCGCATGTGGCAGGCAAGCGCCAGCTCGCACCCGCCCCCAAGGGCGAAGCCGTTCACGGCGGCGAGGACCGGCTTGGGCAGCGCCGCGACCGTCTCGAACACCGCCTGGCCCGCCCGCGCCATCGCCTGCGCATCCGCGGGAGAGAGACCGACGAACTCGGCGATGTCCGCCCCGGCAACAAACGCCTTCTCGCCGGCGCCCGTGATCACCACCGCGCGCACTGCGGAATCGGCGCCCGCGGCGGCGACGGCGTCGCCCAGTTCCGCCACCAGCGCGCGGTTGAGCGCGTTGAGCTTCGCCGGGCGGTTGATCGTGATCCATCGCACCGCGTTCTCGTCGCCAACCAGCACGTTCTCGTACGCCATCGTCGCCTCCACTGACCCGCCGCAAAGCCTACCACCCACCACCCCAACCTTCGAACGCCGCGCCCTTATAATTGGAGCGTGAAACCAACCACACCGCTTCTCGTGGCTGCCTTCCTCGCGGCAGGTTGCGCCACGACCACGACGAGGGTCAGCTACATGTTCATGAAGCCCGAGGCGTGGAGGGAGGAGTTGAGCCGCCGCGGCGTCGACGTGCGTAGTGTCCCCGACCCTCTCCTTGTCGGCGACGGGATACGGCAGGTTGCGGCCAGGCTCGCCGGGGTCGGGACCCCGCCGGAACGGCTCCAACGCCTGCAGCACGAGCTGTTCGACGAGACCGCGTTTCCGTTCCGGTACAACGGCCGCGAGACGTACACCGCGATGGAGGCGTTCCAGCGCCGGGAGGGCAACTGTCTCTCCTTCACCAACCTCTTCGTGGCGATGGGCCGCTCGCTCGGGTTTCAGGTCACGACCGCCCTGGTCCGGCGCGCGCAGGCGACCGAGAAGGAAGGCGACCTGATCATCGTCAACGACCATGTGGTGGCGGCGCTGGCGTACGGGCCGAGCTGGTTCTACTTCGACTTCGACCGCCGCCCGCACGAGCGGCCGATGGCCGTGCAACCCCTCGACGACCTCTGGATCACCGCCCTTTACCTCAACAACCGCGGCGCGGACGAACTGCGGGCGGCCCATCCCGACATCGCTCTCCGGTATTTCGACTGGGCCACGAAACTCGCACCGACGTTCGCCCCGGCGTGGGGCAACGTCGGCGTCGCGCGGCGGCGGACCGGCGACATCAACGGCGCCTTCGCCGCCTACAGCCACGCGCTCACGATCTCACCGGAAGACCCGACGATCCTCGGCAACCTCGCCTCCCTGTACCGGGCGACCGGCCACGAGCACGAGGCGGAGCTGGCCTTGAAGGCGATCAATGTCGCGAACGCCACGCCGCACACGCTGATCGTGCGCGGGGACCTGGAGCTCGCCCAAGGCCATGTGCGCGAGGCGTTCAGGCTGTACAAGCGCGCGCGCGCGCTCGCCCCCCGCCTGGCCGACCCCTGGGTGGCCCTCGCCCGGGCCGAGCTTGCCCGTTCCCGCCAAGAACGGGCGAAGGCCGACGTCGAGAGTGCGCTCCGCCTCGAGCCGGATGACCCCGGCGCGCGCGCCCTGCTGCGCGAGATCTCCGGGACGGCCGCCGTCCCGCCCCCGCGCTGAGCCCACTGCTTTGCCTCTCGGGCTAAGCAAGAGGCCTCCACGCAGTGGTAAGCTTTAGCGGCCTCGCCCCCCCCGAGCCAGGAGGAGGCCGAGCCCCATGTGAGGTGGTCACGATGAGCCGTCGCAAACGCCAGGTGCAGGCGCCTGTCAGCACCCCCAAGTCCCTTTTCCGCCGGGTCGAGCGCACGCTCGACGCGATCGAGCACGCCGGTGACATCCTCGGCACCATCCGCAACGTCACCAGCTACATGACCGTTAACTTTCGCGACGACCTGGGGATCCTCGGCGGCCGCATCTACCGCCTCGACGGCAACGAGTACGAGCTCGTCCAGGTGTTCGGCACCGCCGACCCGGGCGCGCTCGCGACCCGCGTACCCCGCGAGTACGCCGCGATCGAGGCGGTGCTCGACTCGGGGTTGGTGGTGATGGCGCGGAACGCGCCCGAACTCGACCCCTCGCTCGAAGCCCACCTCGGCACCAGGGAGCGCTTCGCGGCGATCGCCGTGGCGGACGGGGACTTCCTGATCTCCTTCGACGTCGACCCCGGGCGCGGGTCCACCGAGGACCTCCAGTCATCGCTCAACATCGTGCGCCTCGCCGTGAACCAGAAGCTGCGCCAGGAGCGGTTCGAGTCGATCCTGCAGGATGCGCGCCTGATTCAAGGCTCGATCCTCCCGAAGCGCACGCCGCGGTACGGGGACTTCGACATTGCCGGCGACTCGCGGCCCGCCGAGGTCGTCGGCGGCGACTTCTTCGACTACATCCCGATCACGCCCGAGAACTTCGACCTCGTGATCGCCGACGCCTCCGGCCACGGGCTGCCGGCCGCCCTGCAGGTCCGCGACGTCTATATGGGGCTGCGCATGGGGCTGACCAGGGACTTCAAGCTCGCACGCACCGTGGAGCGCCTCAACGCCATCATCAACCGTTCCAAACTGGCCTCCAAGTTCGTCTCGATGTTCCTGGCGGAACTGGAGATCACCGGCAACCTCATATACGTCAACGCCGGCCACGTGCTGCCGTTCATCCTGCACGAGGGTGGGGAAATCGAGTACCTGCGCGAGGGTGGGATGGTGCTCGGCCCCTCCCCGAACGCCACCTACCTGCGCGGCTTCGCTCAGCTGCGGCCCGGCGACATCCTGGTGCTCTACACCGACGGGATCACCGAGTGCCACCACCACCGGAGCGACGAGGAGTTCGGCCTCGCTCGCCTCCAGCGGCTCGTGGCCCGCCACGCGGGCCGGCCGGCGAGCGAGATCGTGCAGACGGTCTTCCAGGCCATGAGCCGGTACGCCGCCACCGCGACCCCGGAAGACGACCAGACCCTGGTGGTGGTCAAGCGCTCAGCGGGCGGCGACGGCACGACCTGAGCGCCGTCGCAACGAGTCGCGGGTCTGGCGGCGAACCGGCCCGCGGTATACTCCCCGACATGGCCGCGTTCCTCGCACAGGAGTTCTTCGACCTGCAGGGGTTCCAGCACGCCGCGCTGTTCCGGACCGGGCGCCCGGTGTGGGAGGCGATCGGCGAGGCGCTGGACGCGTACCTCGCCGCCTGGGACCGCCGGGAGGCCTCGGCCGAAGTCCCCGCGGGCGTCCACGTCCTCGGCGGGCCGATCTGGATCGCCCAGGGTTGCACGATCGAGCCGGGCGCCGTGTTGCGCGGTCCGCTCATCGTCGGAGAGGAATGCGAGATCCGCACCGGGGCGTACCTGCGAGGGCGCGTCGTGCTCGGAAAGGGCTGCGTCGTCGGCGCCCATACCGAAGTGAAGGGGGCGATCTTCCTCGACGGCGCCCACGCGCCGCACCAGAACTACGTCGGCGACAGCATCCTGGGGGCGGACGTCAACCTCGGGGCGGGCACGATCCTCTCGAACGTGAAGAACGTCGGCGGAGAGGTCACCTTCCCCCACGAGGGCGCGACCATCCGCACGGGCTTGCGCAAGTTCGGCGCCGTCCTCGGCGACCGCTGCCGGACGGGCTGCAACACGGTGCTCAACCCGGGCGTGCTGATGGAACCCGGCTGCGTCACCTACCCCAACGTCAGCCTGCGGTCCGGGCACTACGCCGGCGGCACCCTCGTCAAGCTGCGGCAGACGCAGCAGCAGATCGTCCTCGACCGCATCCTCGCCAAGCAATAGTGGCACGGCTCTTGCTACTTCGTGGGCGGAGGAGCAAAGGGGGTCCGCTATGAGACGCTCGGGTTCGGCAATCACCGCGGTCTTCGCCGGGTTGCTGGTTGCAGCGGTGGCCTGTGCCGGGGACGATGTGACCTCGCTGAGCTACATCTCGTACCTCGAGCGCTACGCCACGCTGCAGCCCGGCCACGGGGGCGAGAGCTTGGACGTGGTCGTCAACATGCCGGTGCTCGCCGGCGACCGCCTCGACAGCTCGCGCGGCGCCCGCGTCGAGGTCCAGCTTGCCGACGGCAGCACCGTCTGGGTCGACGAGTTCTCGACCCTCGATTTCGACGCGATCGCGCTCTCGCGCGACGACTCCTCCTCGAACACCGCGCTCTACCTCGCAGACGGGGCGGCTGCGGTCGAAATCCCCACCACCGCGTCCGGAACCGGGCCGATGCGCTTCGACACGCCCAACGGGACCGTCTACCTCGACCGTCCCGGCCTCTACCGCCTCGAGTTGGACGGCACCCAGATCCGCGTGCAGACCTACAGCGGCATGGCCGAAGTGCCGGAAGGCGTCGGTTCGGCGATGTTGCGGAGCGGAGAGGAAGCCGTTGTCGGGCAACAGGGCGGGATCCAGCAGGCCTCGATATCAGACCAGAGCGATGACTTCTGGAACTGGGTACAGGAGCGGCGCCACGTCCCGACCGGCGCCACCGCGCAGTACGTGGACGCCCGGGACGCGAGCCGCGCCGCCGTGCTCGACGCGTACGGCACTTGGGTGTACGTCCCCACGTTCTCGAGCTGGATGTGGCAGCCGCGCGTCAGCGCCGGCTGGGTCCCCTACTCCGACGGCCGGTGGTACTGGACGCCGGTGGGGTGGTCGTGGATCTCGTACGAACCGTGGGGCTGGTACCCGTCCCACTACGGCTCGTGGTACCTCGACGCCAGCTTCGGCTGGGTGTGGGGTTTTGACTCGGTTTGGGGCCCTTCGTGGGTCGACTGGATCTACACCCCGGGGTACATCGGGTGGTGCCCGCGCGGCTACTACGACTGGTGGTACTACAACAACGACCACGACTTCGGGGGTGGCAGGGGCGGCCATCGGCCCGGGCGCTGGCGCGACGTCAGCTACGACTTCTCCGGCCGGGTCAGGATGGGCCAGATCGACCCCAGGCCGTGGACGTTCGTCCCAACCGGTCAGTTCTCGTCGCGCCACATCGACCGCGTGCGCATCGACCCCAACCACTTCCTGCGCAACGGCGGTGCAAACGTCGAGGGGTACGTCCGCTCCGGCCCGCTGCTGACGGCCACGCCGGGCCGGGAGCTTGGCGACCGCAACATCGAGTCGTTCTTCCGTGCCGGCGCCGGCGTCCGCGACGTGCCCGACCTTTCGTCCGTGCTGCGCCGCGAGCCGCGCACCGGCCTCCGGGCCGCAACCCCGTTGCCGACGATCCGGCCGACGAATACCACGGATATGGCCATCGGCACCCGCGAGTTCGTGACCCGCACCGGAGGCGTCCGTGGCGGGGTCGGGACCGACCGCTGGATCGGGCGCGATACCGCCCGCGGAGGAACGGTCAACCCGACGGGCCGCACGTTCAACCCTGAAGTCGTGCGCGGGCGGACCGGCATCGAGCGCATGAACCCTCCCGTCGTGCGGCGCGAGATCGTGAGGCGCGAGGACGTCACACGCCAGGGTGGGCCGCCGGTGGCAGGCCGGCCTGCGCCGCCAACCTTCGAGAGGTACTCGGCCCCGCGGCCGGTCGAGAGGGTGTCGCCGCCGCCGCCCCGTCCCAGGAACAACTCGGTGGGCTGGGTGACGGAACAGAACACGACGCGGTGGGAGGCCGGCTCCGCCGTCGCGAGCCGGCCGTGGGCGGCCGCCGCCGCGCGCGGCAACCTCGCGGGTGCGCAGGTGACGAGGTCGTACGCGGCGCCCCGCAGCGAGGCTCGCTCGTACGCGGCGCCCCGTTCGTTCGAGCCCCGTGCGTCCGCCCGTCCGTTCGCGGCCGAGCGCGCCGCGGCACCCCAGTTCCACAGCGCCCCGACGCGCGCCGCCGCGCCGCGAGCCGGTGCGGGCCGCCCCCAGCGTTAGGCTGCGCAAGGCGCGCGCGGCTACAATTCCGCCGTGAGAGCCCAGCGGTCGCGCCGTGGTTTCCGCTCCGGCCGTCGCCTTCTGGTGGCGGCGGTTGCACTCTGCGGTTTGCTGGCCGCCGGCTGCAACCGGGCCCCTTCTCTCCAAATGCCGCAGTTGGCAACGGTTGACCGGGACTGGGCGCCGGCGCTTCCGGTCACTCACGAGCCGCTCACGGCCGTGCTTGCCCTTTTCCCCGGCGGGCGGCCGGGGACGGCCTGGAGCGCGGGCGCTAAATGCGCTCTCGACGCCTACCTGGCCGCGCTCGCCGGCGCCGGCCCGCACACCCGCCCCGACCTCTTCCCGTCCGGCGACCATGCCCTGGCGTACCTCGCGGACGCCCACATCGCCTGGATGATCGCCCTCGGCGAGGACCCCGGTACGGCCGGGCTGGACGTGCGCGAGCTGCGCGACGTCAAGGTCCCGCTCGACGGCGGTACGACGACGCTGCGCGGTCTCGAGGCCGAGCTTGCCCGGCGCGCGCCGTACGAGCCGAGGCTGGCGCTCTTCCTGAACCCGGGGTGGCGGGGCGGGCCGCCGCTGCCCGACGGCGCTCTCGACGGCGACGCATTCCGCTGGCAGCTCGCGCGCCAGGCCCAGCGGTGCGGCGACAGCGGCTTCTGGGCGTTCGACCCCGACGCGCGCCGGCTCACGGTCTCCGCGTTCGCAGCCGAGATGTGGGGCCTGCCGGAAACACCCCTGGCCAGGGCGCGCCGGCTCCTCGAACTCGTCCCGCCCCCGGCGGCGATGCGCGACGCCGTGACCGCCGCGTGCGGTGCGTCGCTCGAGCGCTGCACGTTGGCCGTGGCGCCCATCGACTCCGGCCGCATGTTCGCGCCGGCTCTACGGCCACGGTAGCGGCCGCAGGCGCGGGGCCGGCCGCAGGTATACTCCGGCCGTGCCGTTGGACCTCGCCCGCTGGCTCCCCGAGTTCCCCGTCCGCCAGCACTGCCTCTATCTGAACCACGCGGCGGTGGCGCCGCTGCCCCTGCGCGTCGCCGAGGCGATGCGCGCGCGGATCACAGAGCAGGAGACGACCGGCTCGCACCACTGGGAGCGCTGGCACGAGACTGAGCTTTCCGCGCGCGCCCTGGCGGCCCAGCTCGTCGGCTGCCGCGCGGAGGACGTCTCCCTCGTGCGCAGCACCTCGGAGGGCCTCTCCCTGATCGCGCAGGGGCTCCCCTGGAAGAAAGGGGACGCGGTGCTGGTGGGCGAGGAGGAGTTCGCCGCCAACGTCGCCCCCTACCTCGCCCTGCAGCGCCGGGGGGTCGCCGTGCGCCGCTTCCCGACACCCGCGGGCAGGGTCACGCTCGAGACGGTGCTGCCGCTCCTCAAGCCGCCGGTCAAGGTGCTCGCCCTCTCGTGGGTCGCGTTCCACACCGGGTGGGTGGCGCCCGCGGCCGAGCTTGCGAGCGCCGCGCACGAGCGCGGCGTCTTGGTGGTGCTCGACGCGATCCAGGGGCTTGGGGTGCTCCCGGATCATTTCGACGACCTCGGCGTGGATGCGCTTGTCGCCGACGGCCACAAGTGGCTCCTCGGTCCGGAGGGGTTGGGCGTGATGGTCACCCGTCCCGCCCTGCGCGCGGCCCTGACGCCGGTGCTTGCCGGGTGGCTCAACGTTCGCCGGCCGGAACGGCAGCTCTTCCTGCAGGAGCTGGAGTTCCACCAGGACGGCCGGCGGTTCGAGCCGGGCGCGACGCCGACCGTGCTCGTCGCCGGCCTCGCTGCGGCGCTCGACCTGCTCCTCGACGTCGGCCTCGACGAGGTCCACGCCAGGGTCACGAGCCACGCGCGCATGATCACGCAGCTCCTCCTCAAGGCCGGGTGGCGGGTCGGGTCGCCCGGGTCGGCGCATCCGATCGCGGGCATCGTCGCGGCGCGCCACCCGTTCCTGCCGGCGGACGAGATCGCGCGGCGCCTGCGCGAGCGCCAGATCGAGGTGACCGCGCGGCAAGGGTGGGTGCGGTTCTCGCCCCACTTCTACACCACGGCCGGCGAGCTCGACGCGCTCGGGGTGATCCTCGGGAAGCTATAACGAGACGAGGTATACTTTGCCGGTGGCGGAAGAGCACAGCGCCGACGCGCTGATCCTCGGGGGTGGGCCGGCCGGGAGCACAGCGGGAGCGTTGCTTGCCGGCGCCGGGATCGAGACGCTGATCATCGAGGGCGAGCGTTTCCCCCGCTTCCACGTCGGCGAGTCGCTCCTGCCGCACACGCTTCCCCTGCTCGACCGCCTCGGCGTGCACGAAACGGTGCGCACCCTCCCGCACACCCGCCGCAAGGACGGCGCGAGCTTCGTGACCCACGACGGTGGCAAGCATGTGGCGTACTGGTTCGAGAACGGGCTTCCCCCCGCAATCCCGCACGCCTACCAGGTCCGCCGCGACGAGTTCGACCTCGCGCTGCTCGCCAACGCCCGCCGGTGCGGGGCTCGGGTGCTGGAAGGTTGGCGCGCCGCCGCGCCGCGGTGGGACGGCAGGCGCGTCGCGGGGCTGACCGTGCGCGACCCCGAGGGCCGCGAGCAGTTCATCAGATGCCGCGTCTTTATCGACGCCTCCGGCCAGTCCTCGTTCCTGGCCAGCCGCATGGGGTGGCGGTTCCCCTACCCGATGCATCGGAAGGCGGCCGCGGTCTCCCACTTCAAGGGGGTGTGGCTGCCGCCGGGTCGCGAGGCCGGCAACATCACGATCGTCCTCGCGCACAAGGGATGGTTCTGGCTCATCCCGTTCGCCGACGACACCGTCTCGGTGGGCGCGGTCCTCGACGTCGAGCAGTGGCGCGCCCAGGGAACCTCCCCCGCCAGCATGTTCAACGCCGCCGTCGAGGCCACCCCGGAGGCGGCGCGCCGACTCGCCGGCGCCGAGGCCCTGCTCCCTGTCTCGGCGATCCAGAACTTTTCCTACCGCGTGATGCAGGTCGGCGGCGAAGGTTTCTGTCTCGTGGGCGACGCGGCCGGCTTCCTCGATCCGGTCTTCTCGACCGGCGTGTTCCTGGCGACCACGACGGCGGCTTCGGCCGCGCAGGACATCATCGAGGCGCTGGCCCGCCACGGCCGCGTCGAGGCCGCCGACCTCGCGCCCACAACCTCGCTGACCAGGTCGCTGCAGCGCCTCTTCTTCTCGTTCATCCGCGCCTACTACGACCCGCACTTCCTGGCGTTCTTCTTCAACCCCCACGACGCGCTCGACATCCCGGCGGCGATTGTTTCTCTGCTGGCGGCGGACGTGCTCCGCCCCGGGCGCTGGCGGCGGACGTCGAGATACCGCGCGCTCCTCGCCCTGGCGCGGGCGCAACGGTGGGGCGTTCGCCTCGGGCGCCCGATCGTCGAGCCGCTGGCGGCCGGCCCCGCGGGCGGGGCGTGACGGCGGCCGCCCGATGAGCTCCGCGCGTTCCGACGCAGCCGAAACCGCCGGGGGCCGGCCCGACCGCCACCTCCTGCGCTGGCTCCTGACCTGGGCCCGCCCGTACCGCGGCAGAATCGTCTGGGCGATCGCCCTCGTGCTGGCGGGTTCGGCGATGCAGGTCGCGGGACCGTTGATCACCGCCGCGGCGATCGACCTCTACCTCAGGCCGGAGACTGGAGCCAGCTCCCAGAAGGTGCTGCACTTCGTCCAGGCCCTGAACCTGCCGAGCACCGGCGGCCGGGGGCTCGCTTCGCTCGCCGGACTCTTCCTCGTCAGCGTGCTGGGATCGGCCGTCCTGCTGATCCTCCAGGCGCGCACGATGCTGATGACCGGCCAGCTCGTGATGCGGGACCTGCGCGACGCCCTGTTCGCGCACCTCCAGAGATTGGAGGTCGCCTGGTTCAGCCGCACCCCAGCGGGCCGCATCATCACGCGGCTCACCAACGACGTGGAGGCCCTCAACGAACTCTTCACCTCGGGCCTGGTGGACATCCTGGCCGACCTCGCACTGCTCGGCGGGATCGTGGGGATCCTGTTCAGCATGGACTGGCGCCTCGCCCTCGTCGCCTTCGCCGTCCTGCCGTTCATGATCCTGCTCTCCGCCTGGTTCCGCAGCCGCGCGCGCTCGATCTACCGCGAGGTGCGGTCGCGCATCGCGGCGATTAACACGCACCTGCAGGAGCACCTGGCCGGGATGTCGGTGGTCCAGCTCGCCCGCGCCGAGGCAAGGACCTCGGCAACGTTCAGGGAGCTCGACGCGTCCTACCGCGACGTCAACATCCGCGGCGTCTTCTACTACGCCGTGTTCTACCCAATGGTCGAGCTGCTGATCGCGGCCGGGATGGCGATGCTCCTCGTCGCCGGCGGGATCTGGAGCTACAAGGGCACGCTCTCGCTCGGCGTCCTGGTGGCGTTCCTCCAGTACGTACAACGCTTCTTCCGGCCGATCGGAGACCTGGCGGAGAACTACAACGTCCTGCAGGCCTCGTTCGCCGCCGCCGAGCGCCTGCACGCGCTGCTGCAGACCGAGCCGATGCTCCTCCAGCCCGCGGCGCCAATCGCCCCCCCTCCGCGACTGGCAACGCTCGCGCTCGACGGCGTCTGGTTCGCCTACGACGAGGAGCGCTGGGTGCTCAAGGACGTGAGTCTCGCCGCCGCGGCCGGGGAGCGCCTCGCCGTCGTCGGCCACACCGGCGCCGGCAAGAGCACGCTCGTCAACCTGCTGCTGCGTTTCTTCGACGTCCAGCGCGGCGCCGTGCTCGTGGACGGCGCCGACGTCCGCACCTGGGACGTTGCCGAGCTGCGCCGCCGCTTTGCGGTCGTACTCCAGGAAGTCGACTGCTTCGCCGGCAGCGTGCGCGAGAACGTGGCGCTCGGGCGGCACGGGATCGGCGACGCCCGCATCCGGTGGGCGCTCGAACAGGTGGGCGCCGGCGCGCTCCTGGACCGCCTGCCGCAGGGGCTCGACACCACCCTCGGCGAACGCGGCACCGGTCTCTCGATCGGCGAGCGGCAGCTGGTGTCGTTCGCCAGGGCGCTCGTGGGCGACCCCGAGTTCCTCCTCCTCGACGAGGCGACCTCCTCGGTCGACCCGTTGACCGAGGCCGTGATCCAGCACGCCCTCGAGCGCCTGCTGGCCGAGCGCACCTCGCTCATCATCGCTCACCGTCTCGCGACCGTCGTCGGGTGCGACCGCGTGCTGGTGGTGCACGGGGGGAGGCTGGTCGAGCAGGGCCGTCACGAGGACCTGCTCGCACGCGGCGGCCTCTACCGGACGCTGTACGACCTCCAGCTCCTGCGCCCGGCGGAGGAAACCGAGCGCGAAGCCGACCTGCCCTGAGCCTCGCCGCGGTCTTCAGGCCACCGATTGGGTGAGAGCGCTATCCGGCCTGGGGTCCTCGACCGCCATGTCGACCAGCGACGGGTTGGCGATCGGCACGCCGACCGAGTTCCCCCATCCGGTCTCGACCAGGACATCGGGATTCGCATAGCCCGTCATCTCTCACTCCCGGGGGGAACAACCGCCGGCCAGGCACCGGCAACAACCTTGGGCTGCCGTTGCGGGCCGCCCGTCGGCTCGGGGTCCCGGTCTCCCGGGCCGGGACGCGTGCGACTCCTGCTTCTTCCAACGCCGGCCGACGGGGGGCATTCCGGCCCGCTACGCGGAGGGAGCCGCCACCGCGCGACTCTGCTAGATTCGCGGCGGCCGCCCGCTGGACGCGGCCCAGGAGGATCAGGCATGGCCGAAGGAGAGAGCGCGGAGCTGGGTTCGCTGCGGGATGCGATCGCCGATCTCGACCGTTCCCTGCTCGAATTGCTGCGGCGGCGGATGGAGTTGGCCGCCGAGGTCGGCCGGGTCAAGGCGGCGGCCGGGGCGCCGGTGGTGGTGCGCGACGCCGAGGACCGGGTCCTCACCCGCGCGCGCCAACAGGCCGAGGCGTGCGGCGTTTCCGCCGACGTGATGGAGGAGATCTTCCACGCGATCATGCGCGGCTCCGTCGAACGCCAGCACCGGGTCGGCGTCGAGGCCCGCCGGCGGCGAGGCGGCCGCGTCCTCGTGGTCGGCGGCGCGGGCGCGATGGGCGGCTGGCTCTGCCACTTCCTCACCTTGGTCGGCCACACGGTCGAAGCCACCGACCCCGCCTGGAGTTCGATCGGCCGCGCCGAGGGGCGCTACGGCGCCCTCGCGGAGGTGCGAGACCTCGACGCCTACGACTTCGTGGTGCTCGCGGTCCCACTCGCCCGGACCTGGGAGGTCATCGACGAAGTGGCCGCGCGCCGCCCTCGCGGAACGCTGGTCGAGATCGCTTCGATCAAGACCCACCTCGTGCCTGCGCTCGACAGGGCCGGAAGCTGCGGCGTGACGGTCGCCTCCCTCCATCCGATGTTCGGCCCGGGCAAGTCCCCGTACGAGCCGCTCACGTTCGTGCTGGCGTGCCGCGACGACGCAGCCGCCGAGCGGGCCCGCATCGAGGCGCTCCTCGCCCACCCCTACACCCGGTTGGTCGCCATTCCCTTTGCGCACCACGACCGCCTGATGGGGTGGCTGCTCGGCCTTGCGCACCTTTCCGGGATGGTGTTCGGGTCGGCGCTTGCCCGTTCGGGCCTCGACCCGGCCGAGTTGCAAGCCTGCGCCTCGACGACGTTCACGCGGCAGGCCGCCACCGCGCTGTCGGTGCTCGGCGAGGATCCGGCGCTCTACCTCGACATCCAGCGCCTGAACCCGCACCGCGAGGAGGTCTACACCGCCGCCCGCGCGGCGCTCGAGGAGCTTGTCGGGCTGGTTACCGCCGCCGATCTCGAGGGTTTCCGGGGCACGCTCGCCGACGCGCGTCGCGTCCTGGCCGGCGACGCATGAGGCCGCGACACCGCCTCGAGTACGCCGGTCTGGCGGCGCTCGCAGCCGTCCTGCGAGCGCTGCCGCGGGGCGCGGCGCTCGCCACCGGCGCGGCGCTCGGAGAATTCGGCTGGTTGCTGCGGATCCGCCGGGCCGTCGTCGAGGCGAACCTCGCCCAGGCGCTCCCGCTCGCCGCGGCGCGCGAGCGACGCCGGATCGGGGCGCGTGCGGCGCGCAACTTCGGCCGCACCGTCGCGGAGTTCGTGCGCTTTGCGGGCACCGACCGCAGCCGCGTCGGCGAGCTGGTGACGCTGGAGGGCGCGGAGGCGCTGCGCGCCGCGGCGGCCGCGGGCGGCGCGATCGTCGTCACCGCCCACCTCGGCGCCTGGGCGCTCTACGTCACCGCCGTCGCCGCCGCCGGGATCCCCAGCGCCCTCCTCGTCGGCCGCCAGCACAACCCGAAGGTGCAGCGCTTCATCCTCGCCATCCCCGGTCGCGCGGTGCGGTTGGTCGCCAAGAGCAAGGCGGCGCCACGGGAGATCCTGCACTCCCTCAAGGAGGGCCGCGCGGTCGTGATGGTCGCCGACCACCGCGCCGGCCGTGGCGGGATCCTGGCGCCGTTCCTCGGGCGCGTCGGCTCCACCCTGCCGCTCCCCGGCGCGATCGCCGCGCGCCACCGCACGCCGCTGTTCGTGATGGCCGGCCGGCGTACGGACGACGGCCGCCACCGGGTCACGATCACCCCGCTGCCGCTCCCCTCCGCCGCGAGCGAGGACGAGCTGCGCGTGGCCATCGCCACGGCGTGCAACGACGCGCTCGGCCGCGCGATCGCGGCGTGCCCGGAGCAGTACTTCTGGTACCACCGGCGCTGGCTCGGGGCACCCCCGGCAGCGGCCCCGCGCCCGGAGTAATCACCCGGTGGCGAGAGGCTCGCGGCACGCCGGGAGGTCGTGCGCCGGGTCGTTGACGAACGGGCTCACCGGGTATGCGCGCAGCGCCGCGCCGGCGTGCGGGCGCAGCAGCGGCTGCAACGCCTCCGGGTCGCGCACCTCGAGGTCGAGCCAGAGCGCGAACTCGCCGGGGTCGAGGATCACCGGCATCCGGTCGTGGAGCGGCGCCACGACCTCGTTGGCGGCCGTGGTGACGATCGTGCACGACTCGACCGGCCCGTTCCCGTCGCCCGGCCAGCGCTCCCACAGGCCGGCCAGCCCGAACGGCCGGCCGTCCACAAACCCGATGAAGTGCGGCTGCTTGCGCCCGCCCAGGCGCTGCCACTCGTAGAACCCGTCGGCGACGACGAGGCAGCGGCGCGAGCGGAACGCCGTTCGGAACGCCGGCTTGTCGGCGAGGGTCTCGGCGCGGGCGTTGATCATCCGCGCGGCGACCGAACGCTCACCGACCCACGGCGGAAGCAGGCCCCAGTGGAGCGCGACGAGCTCGCGTCCTCCGCCGGTGCTCGTGCGTATCGCGGCCACGTCCTGGGTCGGTGCGATGTTGTAACGGGGGGCGAGGGCCGGCACCGAGGAAAGGTGGAACAGCTCCGCGATCGTTTCGCCCGGGGCCGCCTGCGTGAACCGCCCGCACATATCGGGATCATAGTCCGCGAGGAGCTTGAGTCGAGGGGCGCCGGCTCACTCGGGCTCGTATGAGACGACGAACGGTTTCTCGTGCTTCCTGAAGCTCACGGTCACGACTGCTCTTTGGCCCCTCATGATCACGACGTTCGAGGACAGCTCCAGGCCTTTCCAGACGACGATCCGATGCTCTCCCGCGGGGACGTGTGAGAGGTTCAACATCAGGCCCGTCTTCTCCTTCGTCATCCCGAGGAACCGGATCGTGCAGTATTCAGGAGCCGAGATCACGCGGAGCGATCCTTCGTCCTCGGTGCCGGTCTCCAACTTCCCGGCCTTGAGGTCGCCCCGGACCTTGACCTCGGCGGCCGGTTGGATCTTGACCACGCCGGAGAGGCGTTCGTAGCCCGGTTTGCTGAAGGAGATCAGATGCTCGCCTGCTGCGAGCCCCTCGATCAGCAGGAACGGGATGCTCTTGGCTTCGGTCTTACCGTCGATCTCGACGACGCAGTTCTGAGGGGCCGACGTGACCAGGAGGTTCCCAACGGGCTGCTGGGCCTTTTGGCTGCTGGTTTCCCTATCCTGGCGAACGGGCGGTTCCGGCGAGAACTCCTCCACCCTCACCTCGATCGGGAGCTGCGCAACTTCGACCTGAAAGCTCTGCGGCACGAACCCTTCCTTTTCAACCCGAACGACGTGCGCGCCCTCCGACACGTTCGCCAGGAACAGGCCGTCGTCCTTCGCGCTGGAGGTGCCCACGAACGTGCCATCGAGATAGACTCGCACAGCGGGCCCACACGCCACCTGGATGTCGCCGGCGAACGATATCCCCGGCACGCCCATCACGAGAAGCAGGCAAAGCCAGCGCAGGCATCTCATGTTTCCTCCGGATCGCCTTCAATTAGCCTGGTCGAACCTGCCGGAAATCGTGAAACCGGTCGCGAAAAGCAGGCGCCACACCACCCTCATTATCGAGATCCCGACGGCCAATTCTAGTACCAGTCCACGGGCATCGCGCATCCGCCAACGCGAGGGACGCCAACGCCAGCGGCTAGCGCGAGACACGCGGGCGGATCGGCACCGGCGCGAACGACACCGGGAAGTGTTCCCTCAGGAACGCGAGGATCGCCTCGGCGGTCAGAATCGGTCGCTCCATGCTCGGCGTGTGACCGGCCGACGGGATTTCGACGAGCGTCGCCCTCGGCAAGGCGGCGGCCATCGCCCGCGACG
>Ga0075520_1000361_pt1 | contig 19341 bp, 8 predicted proteins | sample NGEPerB_FD_75100 | JGI IMG/M metagenome (GOLD analysis project Ga0075520, IMG submission 75100) | Arctic peat soil microbial communities from the Barrow Environmental Observatory site, Barrow, Alaska, USA - NGEE PermafrostAB12-B | ecosystem: Environmental > Terrestrial > Soil > Wetlands > Peat ... | reverse complement strand
GTCTTATGGGGTGGGGTTTTGTTCGGCACGTTGAGAGTCGTTTGGAGTAGCGATCATCGTTTGCGCCCTTCCGACCTGCAAGCGCCTCTGATGCTTTGCCTCGTCGCGCTCTGCGGCGGTGGTTTCTCGCAATTGACCACTGTGCTGATGCCGCGCACGCTCGTCAGTACCAACGCAGATTTCATCGTGCAGGGGGCGTTAGCGAACGGCGTCGTTGAAACCGGGCTATCCGCTGCGGTGCGCGTTTTACTCCCCACAATCACTGCGACTATTGTGGTCATCTGGATCGCCCAAGTAGATCAAAGGAACCGGACGAGCCTGGACAGAGTCGATCTGTCGACAATGCTCACGCTAACTGTCATCGCGTCGGCGATTTGTCTCTTTCTTCCTACAACGAGTGCTCCATTTGGACCGACTTCGCTCCTAGATGCGTCGTCACCTTCAGTCTTGGCGGCCGCCACATACCCGGCTCGTATCGGCGCTGTCTCGTTCCCGGTGCTCTGGATCTCGACCATTGCAATTGATTGGCTTTGCAATTCCCCAGAACCCGGCGGGAAACGCTGGTTGCGACGAACTTTCGCGTTTGCGCCACTTATTGCGGTTGGAGTTCTTGCCTACTTTAATGAAACAAAGCCGTTACTTTCAATACCTTTAGCTCTTGGGATAAGTACGCTAGCCCATTTGCGAAAGTTGCGACTTCGGCGCGTGCGAGCAATTGGCCAACTGCCGGCATTGTTAAGTCCGGTGGCCTTTTCCACCTCCGACGTTGCACTAATTTTCGTGTTCTTCATGTCCGGCATGGCGGCCCTCGTATACCAAGTCGTCTTCGCAAAGGGTCTGGCTCTCACCTTTGGCAGTACGTCTCATGCGGCTACAATAGTCCTTTCAACATATATGACCGGGCTGGCCCTAGGCTCATGGATGGGCGGACGCTACGCTGAGCACGCAAAAAGGCCTGTGCTCACGTACGCTAGCGCGGAACTCGGCATTGCGCTGCTCTGTATCTTCGCGCCGCTCACACTCAAGGCGACTCGCGCCGTTTACGTCATGATTGCGTCCGGGACTGACCCCGCCGCGCGATGGCTCGTTGGCTTGCAGCTGGGTCTAGGTGCGTTGGTTCTCATTCCACCTACTTTCTTGATGGGGGTAACGCTACCCCTGCTCACGCGGCACCTCATCTATCGTAGGGAAAGTTTGGGGAAATCCGCGGGCGTACTCTATTCCTCCAACACCCTCGGTGCTGCGGCAGGTGCACTTGGCACGGGTTACATTCTGATGCCTGCCTTGGGCGTCAACTCGTCATTACGCTTTGCGGTTGGACTCAACGTTGTGGTTGCGGGAATCGCACTTTGGCTCGGTAGGCGCGGGATTGTCCCGCCATCCGTCGCGATTGACAAAAGCACGCTGACGGAAGCGGAGCCAATCCTTTCCCCGGAAATTGACCGTGTCAAACAAGCGTTGGGTTTTATAGCGTTAGCTCAGTTGACCGTGGGTGGATTCATCACTTTTGGGCTTGAAACCAGTTTCGTACACCTGCTGGCGACGATTGCTGGTAATAGCACCTACGCGTTCTCGCTCATGCTTTTCGCTTTTCTGATAGGTCTTGGATTTGGCTCGAATGTCACGCGTCGCTGGCTTCGAGCCAATCGCGATTACGCCACCGCCCTGCTACTTTGCCAAGCCTGTTTAGCACTGACGCTTCTATTGGGCGTACCCTACTGGGGCGCTATTCCCAACTATTTTTCGCTTTTTGCCGCCTGGGCTCCGGCAAAATCTTTCGCGGCGCGGGAACTGATCCGCTTTCTTGCGTGTCTGGCGGTTATGTTGCCGCCCGCCTTGTGCATCGGTGCGCAATTTCCAATAGCAATGGAGGTCATCGGGCGCGCTTGGCCTCAGCGTCGTTTGTCGGCGCTGGGCTTCGCTTCGGCGCTCAACACGTCGGGCAATATCTTAGGAGCATTGCTGGTTGGTTTTGTATTTCTGCCGTTTCTGGGTTCCCTGAGCACATTACATTTGCTTACCGTCGCGTGCTTATTGCTCGCGGCCTTGTCGATACCGTATACGGCACTCAAGATGCGGCTCACTGTTGTTGCGCTTATGATCATTGAAGTTGTTCTGTACCTAAAACAGCCGGCGCAGTTCAATTTAGCAGCCCTGGCCTCGGGCGGAAATGTCTACTTTCAATGGCAGAATTACGGACGAGTCATCGACTCGGCCGAAAGTCTCGACGGCGGACTGACGACCGTGGCTATTACCGGAGAAGAACGCCCATGGGCCGTGCTAACCCTATTAACCAACGGGAAGTTTCAGGGCGATGACAGCAAGGGCGGGGAGATGAAGGCCCAATCTTCCTTCGCATTGGCGCCGCTCTTGCACACCCGCGAAAGAGAGCGCGCACTCGTTATCGGATTTGGGACAGGAACCACGACCAAAGTCTTTCACCAGGCCGGCTTTCGGCATATCGACGTTGCAGAGCTCAGTGGCGATATTTTGACTTTAGCTGACCGTCACTTTCGAGCGGTCAACGAGGGCGTGCTTCACCAGGCTGAAGTAAAAGCCCACGTGACAGACGGTCGTAATTTCTTGCTGCTCGAGCAATCAATGTACAACATAGTAAGCATCGAACTTTCGAGCATTTGGTTCTCGGGAGCCGCAAATCTCTACAATCGAGAATTCTACCAACTAGTGCGTGCGAGGCTGGCGCCGGGCGGCGTGTTGCAGCAATGGGTGCAGCTGCATCGTCTTTCCGAAAACGACATTGCAACAATACTTTCCACGCTCGAAGATCAATTTCCACAGGTCTGGCTATACTTTTTGGGAAAACAGGGAATATTAGTTGCTTGCGCTGATAACTGTCAGCCAAGCAAGCAAACCTTGGATGATCTCGATCAAACGTCGGCACTGGCTCCAACGCTGAGCCTTTTCGATGGACACGCGGCCCATGTGCTCAAGGGTCGACTGTTGACGCCACAAACACTGGAAAAACTTGTCCGTGATGCTCGACGACAGACTTCACCAGGGCAGAATATTCGGGTGGCGACTGATGACAACTTGACGCTGGAATATTCGACACCCAAAGGCAACGTACGGAAATACGATGAATCGCTCGATCAGAACCTTCGTTATCTCGAACGTTTCAAGGCCGAGAACATATTGGACGCGACGCACCTATCCCCGGAAGATGTTCCGTATTTATCAGGGCCAATTTGAACGCCCACCCGATGAAGTTGCCTGAGCCGGGTCTCGCTTGTTTGCCAGTTGCCGGTTGCTGGTGAAGCTTTAGTGCACATCGAATTCCACCAACCTGTAACCTATTCGGACCCCGATGCCGGCAACCAAGAACCAGCAACCAGCAGCAAATCCGGGTATTAGTTCGAGGGACTTCAATTGGTAACTTACGGTACCGATTTCATCCGAAACGGAGTGCCACAGCAGACTCGGCCCGCAAGCCTGCGCTCTGCCCCCTCTTGATTTCAGGTTACGGGTATAGCTTTTCACACGAAACGTGAAATTATCGCCTGCCATTCGTAGGCAACGGGTCCGGTAAGCGCTGAAATCTCGGCGAACGATGTTACCCTCGGCGTCAGCATGAATCGGTTGGAACGTATTGCAATTCTCGCTGGTGGTGGGCCAGCGCCAGGTATCAACAGTGTGATTGGCGCTGCGACAATTCGCGCTTGTTTGGCGGGTGTCGAAGTGCTTGGCATCAATGACGGTTTTTACTGGCTCATGCAGGGCGATATTAATCATGCCGTGCCGCTGACGATTAGGAATGTTGCCGCGATTCATTTCCGGGGCGGTGTTTTTATTGGTATATCACGCGCCAACCCAGCACGTGACGATGCGCTAATCGCAACTACACTTGAATCGCTCGAGAGGCTATCCGTTGACGCTGCCATTACGGTCGGAGGCGATGAAACTGCGCTAGCGGCAATGCGCCTAACTGAAGCCGCAAATGGGCGGATGCAATTCGTACACGTACCGAAAACAATCGACAACGATTTGGCGTTACCAGACGGAATTTTTACTTTTGGGTTTCAGTCTGCGCGCCACGTTGGTGTCGGCATTGTAAAGGATCTGCAGGTCGACGCCGCCACAACCTCACGCTGGTACTTCATTATCACCATGGGTCGAAAATCTGGTCATTTGGCGCTGGGGATTGGTAAGGCCGCAGGTGTTACTCTGACCATAATTCCGGAAGAGTTCCGCCATGCAACAGTGCCCCTGCGTACGGTCATTGATTTGCTTATAGGAGCAATTATCAAACGGCGCAGCTATGGGCGGCGGGACGGAGTAGCGATTCTGGCCGAAGGCGTCATGGAACGAATTACCGTTGCCGATCGCGAGCTTTTCTCGGAGACTTCTCTCGATCCGGAGAGCAATCGACGAATCTCAGAAGTTCGATTCGGTGAATTGCTTCGAACAGAAGTTACGCGACGACTCACCGAGCTTGGGATTGATGCTACGATCGTTTCAAAGAACATCGGTTATGAACTGCGTTGCTCGGACCCAATTCCCTTCGATATGGAATACACACGCGATTTGGGATATTGTGCCTCCAAGTATTTGCTTGATGGCGGAACAGATGCAATTATCAATATTCAAAATGGACAATTTCGGCCGATTCCATTCAAGGACATGATTGATCCTGAAACGGGACGGGCTCGATTGCGCACCGTCGATATTGAAACCGAGCACTACAAGATTGCCCGACGATACATGCTTCGATTACGACGAGACGACTTTGAGGATCCGGGCGAAATTGAAAAATTGGCCCGCGTTGCGCACCTAAGCGTTGACGATTTTCGGCGGCAGTTTGAATACCTAGTAGCCGACGAGCCGCCCCCGATTCATTTTGAACGATAGTCAGACATACTTGGAACCACAGTTCGTGACACAGGTAGCCTTCCCTGCGTTGCCACGTGGTCGCGTCCATAGGACTAGAAGCTAATGCCGCTTAGCCCAAGCTCTCGAATCTTTGAGCATAATTCCCTGACTGATTACTGCCCGCTTAATTTTGATTTGTTCAGGTTCGGGTGCCGACATCCCCAAAGCTAGGGTGCAATGTGTAGCTGCCCCACCATGTCATGCTGGGGCAGTAAGTCGGCGCGCAGCCAAATTTGCCTGATTTTCGATCTCGCCCCCTGTCGGTAGCGCAAAAACCTGTCTCCGAGTTCATAGACATCCATCGAACGCTTTTGCTTTTTTAGGAAACAAAAAGTCTGGTAGACTTGTTATTCAAATGGTGTCGTTTCTTTGGTAAATTCGAGCCCGTCTTCCAATGTCCAGAATCAGCGTCCTACTTTAGGGTTCCTCGTTGACTGGTTGGAAGAAGACTACCAGCAGGCAGTCCTGGGCGGAATTGTGGACTCCGCGATTCAGCATGATTGTAATTTGATCTGTTTCGCCGGTGGGGGTTTGAAGTCCCCTAATCGATTTGGTCTTGAACGCAATTTCATCTACGATTTGGCGGGCCCGGACACCGTTGACGCAATCTTGGTGATGGCTGGTACGTTGGCGCATGCCGTTGGAGCTGAGGCGGTCGGCCAGTTCTGCGATCAGTACCGCCCGTTACCCATGTGCAGCATTGCGATTTCTGTGCCCGGCGTGCCAAGCGTCTTGGTGGACAACGCGCACGGTATGCGGGACGCCATAGTGCATTTGATAGTGCACCACGGTTACCGGCGGATTGCGTTTATTCGAGGGCCCCAAACAAATGAAGAGGCAGAACGTCGATTTCGCGTCTATCGCGAAGTTCTTCAAGAGTATTCGATACCTTTCGATAACGCTCTCGTTACGGTCGGCGACTTTCAGCGGTCCTCCGGCGTAGCCGCGGTGCACCAGCTGTTTGAAGAACGCAACGCCCGGTGTGAAGCAATTCTAGCCGCGAGCGACATTATGGCTCTTGGTGCGATGGACGCCCTTGCAGCGCGAGGCGCGCGGGTGCCCGATGATGTTGCGGTCGTTGGTTTCGATGATGTCGTCGAGGCGCGATTTGCTTCACCGCCTCTGACTACCGTGCGTCAACCTTTGTACGAACAGGGTGTACAGGCGACCGAGTCGGCACTGGAGCAATTGCAGGGCGCGTCGGGGCGACAACAAATGACGTTGCACACGGAAATCGTATTGAGACGCTCCTGCGGCTGCTTTTCTCAATCGGCAACGGCGTATCAAGATAGCCTGCTTCCGATGGATCAGGTGAGTCGCTCTAGGGCCATTGATCGAGTGCGCCCTTTGGCACTTAGTGCGATGCAGCACGCATCGCGTGGACTTCGGACGACAGCTCCGGATTGGAATGTAAGGCTGTTCGATGCATTTGTAGAAGATCTCGATAACACGGATTCGTCACGATTTCTGAATATTCTGGAGGATTTGTTGCGCCAGGACACGGCAAAGGGCAGTGACGCCAGCACGTGGCAAGACGTGGTAACTGCGCTCCGGGGTCAATTGCTCCCTTGTTTTCCGGCGAATGACCGTTCGCGGAGTATCGCCGAGAATTTGTGGCAGCAATCGCGGCTCTTAGTTACGAGCGTCGTTGAGCGCGTTCAGGTTCGGCACAGGCTTGAGGCCGAACAATGGGTGCGCGTTCTCAGTGAAACGAATGAAGCTGTTATCACGACCTTCGACATATCGGCATTGACGAGCTCAGTTGCAGAACAATTGCCGCGATTGGGCATACAAAGTTGCTACTTGGCTCTATTTGAGGATCCGCCAGTGGGAAGGCATGCTCGGCTCATTATGGCGCACGATTCGCAACGCCAATTGCCAGAGAACCTCGTAGGTAGCGTTTTCGAGTCAAGGCACTTAGTTCCAAATCAGTTATTACCGGCGGGGCGACGTACTTCGTATATCGTGGAGCCGCTGTTCTTCAAGCAACAGAGGCTGGGTTATGCGCTGTTCGAAATGGGGCCACGGCAGGGAATAATCTACGAAGCATTGCGCGATCAAATTAGCGCGGCCTTAAAGGGTGCCATGCTTGTGCAAGAGGTTGTCGAAAAGAATAGGGAAAGAGAACTACTCTTGAATGCTCTCGGCAAACGCGCGGCCGAGCTCGAGCAGGCTTACGAGGCGCTTAAGGAGAACCAGCAAAAACTTCTTGCATCGGAAAAAACAGCGAGCATAGGTCGCCTGACCGCGAGCATTGCCCATGAGATGAACTCACCCGTCGCGGCGGTTCGGGCTGCGCTTCTTGAGCTTGATAGGTTGGTAACGGAATACAATGAGTCGGTGACGGATCCGGAAGTCACAACCGCGGATCATCGGGAAATTGTTACTGAAATGCAGAAAGCATTGCGCCTCGCATCGGGTGCGGCGGAGCGTGCGGCCGATTTTGTCAGAAGTATCAAGAATCAAACCCGGGATATTGGGCACAAGGAGCGAATTCATTTCGACGCTGTGTCAAATGTGAGAGACGCACTCTTGCTCCTGGGACATTCTCTTAGGAAAGCCAACTGCGTTATTCAAGTAGAGGCCAGTGCCGATTCGATTGATTTAGTCGGCCCGCCGGGTCGGCTCGGCCAAGTGGTAACTAACTTGGTAACTAATGCAATTGACGCCATGACTCCCGCCGGCGGTGGAACCATCAATTTGAGTCTTGCGGCGAGCGAAAGCGATGTCATTCTCCAGGTAAGCGATCGAGGTCACGGTGTGCCAGACGAGATTCGCTCTCGCATATGGGAACCGCTTTTTACGACAAAGCCCTTTGGTCATGGCACCGGGCTCGGCCTTACCATTGTCCGTGATATTGTAACCGGCGATTTTGGGGGCAGCGTTGACTTTGAGTCACGTCTCGATGGCGGCGTGACGTTCACCGTCGTATTTCCCGCGGCGGCAGCGGGTGAGGTGACATGACTCGACGCAAACCGGAATCGCATCGGTCAGGGACGAAGGTACTGCTCGTTGATGACGATGAGCACTATCTGGCCTCGACGCAGGCTCTTTTGACTTCGGAGGGCTACCGTGTCTCCACGGCTCGTGGTGGCCTTGAGGCCTTGCGAGTACTTTCGACCACATCAATCGACGTGGCTCTGGTGGATTATTCAATGCCAAACATCTCGGGCGCCGATTTGATTGCCGAGATTCGGAATCGCGACAGCGATATTCGAATTGTGCTGCAAACCGGGAGCACCGATGATCAGCCTGAACGCGACATACTAAGACGTTTGGACGTACACGGTTTGGCAGAAAAGAGTGACGGCCCAGAGAGGCTTCTCTTGTGGACCGAAGTTGCGGCCAAGTCAGCACTCGCGGCACGGCGAATACGTCAGGATGCTTCCGGAATGAAGATGGTGATTGAAGCGGCAGCCTGCTTTCACCGCATGCAGCCTATTTCGGAATTGGGCAATATCATCTTGAGTAAGGTATGCGATTGTGCTGGCGCCGCCCGCGGTGTGCTGGTCCTTTACGCAGATGTAGTGGGCGCTGGAGATGATGACTTGGACGCCAACAGTGGCCGGGTCGGCATACCTGTGGCAACCAAAGACTGGTCGAAGGGCGGAAATTTCTGGCTAGACTGTTCGTCACCTGAAGACCGAATTCTTGCCCAGGAGGGAGTTAATTCGAGAAAACCACAGGTCAACGGCACGGATGCTGTCTTGCCCTTGGCAGTACGCGAAACTTGTCTGGGATTTCTGTATCTGTCCGATGTTTCGACGCAGCAAGTTGACGCGGCATGGTTCGAGTTGCTTTCGTATCAGGCTAGTGTCGCGATACAAAACGCGCTCTTTTACGAGATGGCCGCATTCGACTCACTAAGCGGAGTCCATGCGCGCCGGTTTTTCGAGAACTGGGCCCGACGAGAATTGCGTGCCAGTTTACGCAACGGGACCCCTTGTGGTCTACTTTACGCGGATCTGGATGGGCTCAAACAACTCAATGACTCGGCCGGCCATTTGCGAGGAGACCAGGCGATTCGATCTGTTGGCAGAGTTCTGAGTACCGCGGTCCGGGAGCATGACATCGTTGGCAGGCTGGGTGGTGATGAGTTCGCCATGTTATTGCCGGCCACTACAAATGAGGGCGCCAGGCGTGTTGCTGAGCGAATTCTGGAATTGTTAGCCGAAGAGCGGATTGAGATTCCGGAGGGTGAGATTCGGTTGTCCGCAAGTATCGGCATTGCGATCCTAGACGTTAGAGGACCTTGCGCGCCGGACGTGGCCCGCAATTTGATGCCGACGTTCTATGAAGATTTGTTGGCTCGTCTAATGATTCGTGCGGATGAGGCCTTGTATCAGGCAAAGTCAGGGGGAAGGGGGGGGCTTTGTGTTGGCGCGGCAGTAGAAGTGCCGGCGGCCGCATCGGAACACCCCCGTAGTTTATCGAATGATGAAACTGGCTAGGCCCATGTCAAATGTCCGCACTGACCACACCCGGATTTCTTCAAGTTGGCATCGTGTCCTCTTGGGTGGAACGACTTTGAGTGGCTTGCTTCCCTGGGGGCTCTAAATAATGGCTAGAAAACACAGGGCGATCGAAGCATCAGGATACACCATTGCCCTGGTTGACGACGATTCGGACTATTTGGAAGCGACCCGCCTTTTGTTGGAGTCCGAAGGGCACATCGTGTTTACGGCGGTAGACGGGGATGACGCACTCACGCTTTTACGTCAAAAGCCAGTCGACTTGCTATTGCTCGACTACTTCATGCCCAAAATGACCGGCGAACAGGTTGTCGAACAGCTACGGACATTCGATACGGGCACTCAGGTCATTTTGCAGACCGGCTACGCGAATGAACGACCGCCCCGCGAAATGTTACGAAGGCTGGATATCCAGGGATATTACGACAAAAGCGAGGGGCCGGATCGATTGTTACTTTGGACCGACGCCGGGCTAAAAGCCGCAGATGCAATTGGTCGCCTGGCGCGCAGTCGAAAGGGTCTCAAAGACATACTTGAAGTGGCTCCAACGCTTCATCGAATACAGCCACTGGCTGATCTGTACGAGGATGTTGTCGAGCACATTGCGCGTTTAATTAATGCTAGGCGGGCTGTGCTCGCGGTGTTTAGAGACATCTTAGCGCCCGACCGCCGCATGGCTGTTGGCGAAAAGTTGGTGGGTACGCTGGACGGTGATTCGCTATTGATGGTGAGCTATTCGACCAAGTCATCCGAGGTCTCAACTTCTAAGACTGCTGCATTGGACGCTGCGATCAGTGAAGAACTGATATTGGCGCTGAAGACCGGCCAAACTATTCGTCGCGAGCAAGAAACGGTCGTGCCGCTATGTGTAGGAGATGTGGTTCTTGGTGGGCTCTGGCTGGAGCACCCGCCTCTGCGCGAGGAGACCCAGGAACTACTCCAGCTATTTGCAAATCAGGCTACAGTCGCCATTCAAAACATGTTGCTTTACGAGATGGCGGCCCTTGATCCGCTGACTGGTGTTCATGCGCGACGTTTTTTCGAGAGTTGGATGAGACGCGAGGTAAGAACGGCATTTCGCTCGCAGCATCCGGTGGCATTGCTGCTTTTGGACATGGATGGTCTGAAGACAATCAATGATACAGCTGGACACTGGGCAGGTGATCAAGCGTTAGCCGCAGTAGGAAAAGTGCTTCGCCAGGCCACGCGGGAAAACGACATTGTGGGGCGTTTTGGCGGAGACGAATTCGCCGTAGTATTTCCTCAGACTGACGCAGACGGGGCTCGCCGGGTGGCCGATCGCTTGCTCGCAATGCTACGTGAGACGAACGTGCGCGGGCCTAAGGGTGACATTGGTCTGAGCGCTAGCCTGGGGTTGGCCACGCTTCCAAGTTATCACCTTCCTGCGGTAGGTTTCGAACGGCCCATTCCCGTGGAGTACTTTCAGGGCATGGCTGAGGCGCTTTTGCAAAGCGCGGACGAGGCCCTTTATGTCGCAAAAAGCTCGGGTAAGAGCCAATTATGCACAGCCGAAGCCATTAACTGGCGAGCCCTTGGAATTCCGGATCCCTAACCCGGCTGAATCAGAACCAAACACGCGGTCAGCGGTCAGCATTCAGCCGGTGACTCTAACAAGCACTTGCGCGTAGCATCGCATAACATCGCACTCGTCCTGTGAGTGCGAATGAGGCAATCATGCAACAAGCCAAGATTCTGGTTACATTGGGGCCGAGCAGTTCCGAAGCGGTCCAACTACAGCGCCTAATTTCGGCGGGTGCCACTGCGATGCGACTCAATTTCTCCCACGGCACGCAGCAGGAACACCTAGCGCGCGTCGAGGCCGTTAGGCAAGTATCCCAGCAGTTAGGACAAGAGGTGGCTATTCTAGGTGATCTTTGCGGCCCGAAGCTGCGAGTAGGGTGTTTTGGTAACCAATCCGTAACGTTGAAATCCGGTTCTACTTTTGTGCTTACAACTGAGAATATTATAGGTGATGACACTCAGGTCACCGTATCCTACCCACTTGACGAAGATCTCTCCGTTGGCGACTCACTGCTCTTGGATGACGGCCTTCTGAGTATGGTTGTTGTAGATATTGCCCCCAAAAGGCTCGTCTGTCGTGTGACGACCGGAGGAGTACTTTCCGATCACAAGGGAGTGAACGTCCCAAATGTACAACTACGCACTTCTGCAATTACACCGAAGGATGAGCAGGACATTCTATTTGGTCGACAAATTGGTGTGGACTGGTTCGCCCTGTCGTTTGTTCGAGATGCCGACGACGTATTTCGCTGCAAGACATTGGCCGGTGATATTCCAGTCATTGCTAAACTAGAAAAGCCGGAAGCCGTCGAACATCTCGCAGCAATTATTGCCGCGGCAGACGGTGTTATGGTTGCCCGCGGTGACTTGGGTGTTGAAGTTGGACAGGAGCGCGTGCCGGTGATTCAAAAGCGCGCTATTGAGCTCGCAAATCGCGAAGGAAAGCTAGTAATCACGGCCACGCAAATGCTGGATTCCATGATACACAATCCTCGCCCCACGCGTGCAGAAGTCAGCGATGTTGCAAATGCCATATTCGATGGCAGCGACGTCGTGATGCTTTCTGGCGAGACAGCGGTTGGGAAATATCCTATTGAGACAGTAGGCACGATGCGCGCAATTATCGAACAGGTTGAGCAATCCGAGCAGTATTTAAGTCGGGCACTACCGACAGTCTACAAGGCGGCTTGGGAAAGTGACAACGCTACTGCTCGTGCCGCAGCGACATTATCCAGGGACGTGAAACTGGCAGCACTTGTTGTTTTGGCCAATGATGCCCATTGGCTTGACATTATCGCCGACTATCGTCCATTTGCGCCAATAGTCGCCCTAGTGAAAGACATGGGGCTTGCACGCAGGATAGCGCTTCAATGGGGAATTACTGCGCATATCGTCCAATTCCCACAATCGCAACAAGAACTAATCGAGCTTTCCGAGGCGACCGTGCGAAAGTCAATCAGTGTTCAGTCCGGTGCCGATATTGCAATTCTAGCGCCCAGCTTGCCACATCAGCTGGGGCGCACACTCACGTTGTGGAAGCTTTCCTAGTGGCGCGATTCCATCGAACTGATGGGTCCTTCGGACTGGCCGCTTCGCGGCCATCGCGCCCTTAGCCTTATTTTCTTGGGCTTCGCCCAAACCCAAAATTCGCTTCGCGAATTCCTAATACCTCGATTCAGTAGAATCAAGGTATTAGCCCAACTCAACATCCACATCCACTCGCGTGCCTGGTGCCGCCACGGGAACTGCTTGCAGCGGATCCAAGGCGTGTCCATCCGCCATTAGCCGCGCAATTCCGCGCTCGACATGATTAGGGTTAGTGACGCGAATTCGGTAGACTGCGCCTCGGAATTGCCGTGTCATTTGGAAACCGTCCCATGCACAAGGAATTACCGGATCTACACGTAAACCGTCCCAATCGGCACGGATGCCCAAGATGTACTGCGTTGCGGCTACGTAAGACCAAGTGGCAGTTCCGCTGAGCCAAGGCAGGCGCGAGGCGCCAAAGCGGCGGCTGTCCCGGCCATGCGTCGATTGGCAGTGAACGTACGGTTCAATTTGCCTTACTTCCGCGTGTTCGTTGTAGGCAGCGGGCATGTACGCTCGGTAATATTCAAATGCGCGCGTACCGTGGCCCAGCTGTGTTTCCGCCATCACCGCCCAGCCCTGCGGGTGGCAAAATATGCCACCGTTCTCTTTTTGTCCGGCATTGAACAAAACCGCACGCACTTCTGTGCAGGGCGTCTTAAAAAAAGGTGGCGCACACAACATTAGTCCATGTTCTGTTGCTAGCCGCTCTTGAACCGAACCCATTGCCTGATCTGCCTGTGCTGTTGATGCCGCGCCGCTCAGAACTGCCCACGACTGCGCATTCAGGAAAATTGAACCCTCAGGGTCAGTCTTTGTCCCAATAATGCTGCCGTTTTCCCGGAACGCCCGAACGAACCAGGCTCCGTCCCACGTATGTGTTTGAATGGCCTTGTCTAAATCAGTCAATTGTCTTTTAGCCCAGCCCGCCTCAGTGGGTCGCGCTAGGCGCATCGCAATTAATGCGTAAGCATTGAGAGCGTGACGCAATTGGAACGCGACCATGACGCTTTCGCCATGGTAGCCAAGTTTCAGAGTGTCGTTCCAATCAGCAGAAAGTCCACAGGGTAGGCCATGGGCGCCCCGTCGTTCCAAATTGAATTCGAGCGCGCGACGTAGGTGCCCCATCACGGATGCTTCACCTTGGTCGGCGTACGGTAGAACTTTCTCAAGAAACGTGAAGTTGCCGGTTTCTTTGACGTACGCCAGCACCGTGTCAAACAGCCAAAGGCAGTCATCGGAACGATACTCGTCATCTTTCGGTGCTGGCTCGTGTCCCGGCCGATGCGCAAAAGGCTTAACGACGGGCATCGCCCCACCCGTCGATACTTGTCCGGTAATCATCAGCTCGAGACGTTCTCGAGTTTGCTCTGGAATCGCCGCTACTACGCCCAATAGATCTTGCACAGTGTCGCGGTAGCCGAGGCCATCTCGCTCGCCCGAGTAGACAAGACTTGCCGCGCGCGACCAAGCAAAAGTAATAAGGCAATTATACGCATTCCATACGTTGATCATGCTGTCGAATTCAGCATCCGGAGTGCGAACTACTATGGCTCCAATTCGAGAGTGCCAATATTTTCGCACGTCATCTAGGGCTGCAGCAATTTGCTCCATGCTACCCATTTCAGCAATGGCCTGTGGAGCTACCGTTGCGGCGCGACCGACACCCAGCAACACGGCAATGTCGCGGGATTCACCCGGCTGCAGCTCAACAGTGGTCTGCATAACTCCGCAGGGGTTGTCGCCGTGAGCACAACTTCCAGTGCAGGTGCCTTTCTCTACGACGATTGGGTTCGAGTAATCCCGATAAGGGCCAAGAAAGATTTCGCGGTCTGTTTCAAACCCCACGACCGGTGCGCCGACGAGCACTAGGTAACTGTGACGAGACTGATCCCTCAGCTCGAAATCCTCCGGACATTCCGGTAAATTTGCGGATTGCGAGCAGGACAGCACGTTTTTTTCGACTCGAGCATCAATGATATATTGGGAATACTGAAGATTGAACGTATCGTGCCATGTGTGCCATTCACTTGAAAGTTCAACGTATGTGAACACGTCTAACGTGCGCGGGCGATTGCTCCGATTTTCGACACGTAAACGCCACACTTCGTAGTGCTTCCCCAGTGGGACGAAGTAAGTGCTCTCCGTGCGTATTTGCGCGTACTCAGATTCGATTATGGTGTAGCCCGTCCCGTGTCGGCACGTAGATCGAAACGACTCAAGTGGTTTGCCAACAGGTTGCCACGAGCTTGACCAATAATCCGCACTTTCACGGTCGCGCAGGTAAAAGTAGCGTCCCGGCTGATCCATGGGAACAGCGTTGACACGCAATCGGGTAAACCGTCCCTGTGCCGCAGATTTGAAAAAACTATAACCTCCGGCGTTGTTAGTAATAATTGCGCCGTACTCTGTTGAGCCCAGGTAATTGCTCCAAGATCGCGGGGTATCCGGCCGAGTAACTACGTACTCACGGCGCTCGTCGTCAAAGAAACCGAATTGAGTCATGGCGGCGGTCAGACAATACACGAGGGTACCGTTGACTCGATACAGTATCGTTTGAAATCCATTAGTTAGGGCTCGGCTAAAGACCGACCCGTCGGACTGTGGGACAACGGGCCGCCCCATACTAAAGCGAAAAATCGCCATGGGGATCGCAAAAAGTGAGATAGGAAAAAGCGGGACGAAATTGGTTCCGCGTGACTATAAGGAAACGCTATGTGTGGAATCGTTGGGTACGTTGGCTCATCCCAGGTTGCGCCTATTCTACTGGAGGGGCTCCGACGCCTGGAGTACCGCGGTTACGACTCGGCAGGCGTCGCAGTCCACATCGACGGCAAGATTGAGATTGTACGCGCCGCTGGCAAGCTCGACCAATTGGAGCGCGCACTTAATGAAAGGCCACTCAAAGGGACGGTTGGCATCGGACACACTCGATGGGCAACTCACGGTAGGCCAAGCGAGCAAAACGCTCACCCACACCTCGCCGGGGATGTGGCAGTCGTCCACAACGGCATCATTGAAAATCACGTAGAGCTGAAACGGCAACTCAGCAATGCCGGCGTCGTGTTTCATAGCCACACGGACACGGAGATTGTCGCACATCTTGTCAATCGAGCCCACGAACAAGGTGCAAATCTACTTGACGCTGTCCGACAGGCACTGAAGCAAGTTCGCGGCGCCTACGCTCTGGCCATCGTGTCCAGGAAAGAACCCGATAGTATCGTTATAGCAAAACTTGCATCTCCGCTAGTTATCGGTGTGGGTGAGGGCGAGATGCTGTGCGCCAGTGACATTCCGGCGTTGCTGGCTCACACGCGGCGCGTCATTTTCCTGGAAGACGGCGAGTTGGCTCAATTGTCCGCCCATGAGGCTCACATTGAAACTCTCGACGGTACGCCGGTACTGCGCGCCGCCAAGACGATTGATTGGAGCCCAGTTGCGGCGGAAAAGTCCGGTTTCAAACACTTTATGCTCAAAGAAATCTTCGAACAGCCGAGGGCCATCGAAGATACGTTGCGCGGGCGCGTAATGCTGGAGATGGGTGATGTCGTCGATGCGGAACTAGGTCTCGACGGCGACGTCGCCAGGCAAATCGACCGGGTCGTATTTCTCGCTTGCGGCACCAGCTACCACGCTGCCCTATGCGGCCGATATTGGGTCGAGCAACTAGCACGCGTTCCTGCTCATACCGAACTTGCCAGTGAGACCCGCTATCGCGAACCGGTATTTACCTCACGCGATCTGGTCGTTGCCATCAGCCAATCGGGGGAAACCCTTGACACTTGGGCTGCCGTCAAGACTGCCAAGGAACACGGCGCTCGTGTGCTCGCCGTGTGCAACGTGCTCGATAGCGCGATTCCACGCGCCAGTGATGGCGCGTTCTATACCCACGCCGGGCCGGAGATTGGTGTCGCGTCGACCAAGTGCTTCACGGCGCAATTGGCGGCGCTCTTGCTATTTACGATTTGGTTGGGAAGACGCCGCGATACTCTTGATTCACACCGCGCGGCAATGTTACTTCAGTCCCTCGTCGAAATCCCCAATGCCATGCGAATTGCTCTAGAGCGAAAGGACGCCGTTCTTGCGGTGGCGCGACATTGGATGCGTGCGGAGCATATGTTGTTCTTGGGTCGCGGTCTGGGTTTCCCGATTGCCCTTGAAGGTGCCCTCAAGCTCAAGGAAATCTCTTATGCCCATGCGGAAGGTTATGCCGCGGGCGAAATGAAGCACGGCCCGATTGCGTTGATCGACGAGCACATGCCCGTTGTCATCGTCATGCCGCGGGACGCACAATTCGAAAAAACGCTTTCAAACGTTCAGGAAGTCCGCGCCCGCGACGGGCAAGTAATAGCGATTGTCAGCGACGGTGATTTGGAAACCGCATCATTAGCTCAGACAACGCTATCCGTACCGAATGTGGCCGATGCCGTATTGCCCCTGGTAACTATTATTCCTCTGCAGCTTCTCGCCTACTATATTGCCGATCTCAAGGGCACCGACGTCGACCAACCGCGTAATCTGGCAAAGACCGTCACTGTAGAATAGTCAGAAGGCTGACTTTAGCGGTGCGCCTTTCCACGCGCGGAGAACTTCGTCTTTAGATTGAAATTTTTGTTTTTGCGGCACGGAGCCTCGATTTGCTCTCGGTTTGCCAAGCCGCCCCGCCCGGTCCCCGGAAATCTGGCTTGATCTAACAATTGGGCGATGATACCGCTTCCGTCTGAAAGTCGCCGTGTTTGGCGGCTTTGGAAGGGTGGCTGCCATGTCCCGTTTCGCGATGTCCTGGAGTTTCACGCTGGTTACGAGCCTAGCGATTTCATGCTCGTGTGGCTGCTCCTCTGAAAATGGCTCGACTGCTGCGACAGGCGGCAGCGGGAACGGCGCTGGGGGAGCAACTGGTGTTGTGGGTGCAGGTGGCAGCGGCGGAATCATCAACAACACTGGGGGAGCTGGAGGAACCGTGAGTATGGACTATCAACCCGTATCTGCCACGAATCAGGGTAACCTGTACACGCTCCAAATGGGCCCTATCAAAATGGTTATTGACGCCAGCGTGGGCGCCCGAATCACGGAGTTCTCGTACGGCGGCGTAAATGTACTGACGGGGCCGGCAGTGGATACAAATACAGCGGCTCCCGCCCACAATAATTACGGCAGCACTTTCTGGACGAGCCCCCAATCGTATTGGGGCTGGCCGCCCGTTGCCGCAATCGACAGTCAAGCTTACACCGGTAGCGCAAGTTCGGCGTCCAACAGCATTCAGCTTGTCAGTGGCGTCGCCACAATCGCAAATTTCGCGAGTTCACAGATATACGTTACTAAGACATTCGTGGCCGTGCCTGAGAGCGGTGCAATTGACGTAACGTATACAATATCAAACTATTCCGCGAGCGTGAGTGTAACTCTTGCGCCCTGGCAAATCAGTCGCGTTAAGGGCACGGGGGGTATGACATTCTTCGGAAAGGGCAGTGGTTCCGTTATCTATCAATCAGGCTCAGATCCCACATTTCAACTTACAGATCTCGATAGCATTCTTTGGTACAGTTTTGCCACGGTAAATGCTAATTCCAAAGCATTGGCTGATGGTGCGGGTTGGATTGCCCACGCGACTGCCAGCACTAGTACCAGTAGTAGTCTCTTGTACCTCCTTTCATATCCGGATATGCAGCCCAGCGAGGCGGCTCCGGGCGAGGCAGAAGTCGAAGTATTTACCGGTACCAACGGTGATTACGTTGAAATCGAACCGCAAGGATCATTTGCCGCAATCGCTCCCGGCGCAACGCGAAGTTGGACAGTTCGGTGGAAGCTACGTCAGGTGCCCAGCGGGACGTCGGTGTCCGCTGGAAGTGCCGCGCTTGAGGCGTTCACGCTGCTGCAGCGAAATCAGTGAAAGCGGGATGGTCCCTCGCGGCCTTCGGTGCATTTTTGGGATTCGGCGCGGCCATTGTCTACGTCCGTGTGTATCCGTTGGTAACGGCCGGCTCGACATCGCCCCCCGCGCAGCTTACTGAGGACGCACTTCGGGTGGCTAGCTGGGTTGACGCTCGGTTGCTCGCTGCGGCAGCTTCCCACGCCGAACCCGAGGCTGAGCCATCATATAAGTCGGACGCCGCCGTGGAATTACCCGGCCTGCGAGAGCAGCGAGATCACCTGTATCATGTATTGACTTTGCGCCTGAACGTCGATCCCAAGACAATCGACGCTATTGCCAATATCATCGAAGGCTCGCTGTACGCGGGGACGGGAAATCCCCAAGCATCGGTGCATCCGATGTCCACTTCGCAATGCGAAGCGCGCCGGGCTTCCGCGAATTTCCCAAGCGATGATTCAGCGCTCTGCGGAGCGCCGAATATGGTAGCGGCATTTGATACAAAAACCGAAGATGTCGCCCGCACAAAGCTTTGCATTGATCAATACGAATTCCCAAATATTCCCTGTGAGTATCCCTTAGTCTGGGTGCGTTCGAACGAAGCTATGGCGATTTGCCAAGCTCTCGATAAACGACTCTGCGATGCCCACGAGTGGGAAGGGGCCTGCGCCGGCGGCATACTGCCCGTGGATCGCGAATACGACTTCAATTTGTCGCGGGATGAATCCGCACAGCAGCACAACGAGCGACGGGTGCGCTCATGGTTGGGATCAATGGCGCCACTCTTGGATATTTGTGCGACCATGGCCGCCAAGAGCCCCAATTGCTGGGACGTTACTTGGGAACAATGTGGCTCCAACACTTATCCAGCGGGATCTTTCCCAAATTGTGTCAGTCCGTTTGGGGCCTACGACATGCTCGGAAACGTAGCGGAGCACATGAATTTACCTTTGCGATTCGAACAATTAGTCAGCAGGGGTGGGC
>Ga0075520_1000360_pt1 | contig 19380 bp, 15 predicted proteins | sample NGEPerB_FD_75100 | JGI IMG/M metagenome (GOLD analysis project Ga0075520, IMG submission 75100) | Arctic peat soil microbial communities from the Barrow Environmental Observatory site, Barrow, Alaska, USA - NGEE PermafrostAB12-B | ecosystem: Environmental > Terrestrial > Soil > Wetlands > Peat ... | reverse complement strand
TTCAGAATGATATTTGTGGGGATGTCGCCCAGCGTTGGATCGAAAGGATAAATCGTGCTCACCGGGATTTTCGTGGTCGCGGCGGTCATATCAAACGGCAGGTACGAATCGACAAGCTCGGCCATGATTGCGTTGGTGCCCATCGGCAACTGCGCCTCGATTTGCGGAATCATCCGATATTTGAACGCCTCATCCAGCACGGTCCCGTTATTTTGAGGATACTTGTCCACCGCCGACCCGCTGATCGCGCGGACATTTGCCACAACCAGGTTTCTAAAAAAGTTGCTCCTGCTGCTGTCCTCCCACTCAATCTTCGGCCTGTTCAACAAGCCGATAATGTGCATCCCGTTGGTGAGAAGAAATTGCGGGTTGCCCGGTTGGAGCACGCCATTCCGGTACCAGGCTGTCCGGGTAAAGGCATTCACTTCAGGGTACTGGACCGCCGGCCCGGTTCGCGCGACGGTTGGATCAAGCTCGTAGGCTTTATCGGTGTTATTCCAACTGTAATGCCAAACGAAATTGGTGATGGAGATGACATAGTTGGTCAGTTCATTGTCGCCCTGCATGCCATTGCGCATGGCCTCCAACCAGACCGCGGCTTCCTGGTTGATGATGGTTTCTTCGCGATTCCGGCGCTGCACGTTGAGGCCGATGGGCAAAACGCCCAGAATGGAAACGAGCGCAAAGCCGATGATGGCGAGGCAAAGGGCTATCTCCACCATCGTGAACCCGGCAGAGCCCGGTAGGGACGCGCTGCGCGCGTCCGGCTGCGCGCAGCGCAGCCCTACCGAGCCCGGACGCGCGCAGCGCGCCCCTACCGAGCGCGGCTGCGCCCGGCGCAGCCCTGCCGAGTTGAAAAAAGATGGCATCCTCACATGACCTCCTGGTGCTCCAACCGGGCGCGCCCCGTCAGGCGGTCGATGTGGATGAGATTGTAACTATTGGTGCTGTTCCACGGAGGCGATTCACGATTCGTTGTGCCCGTCCGGTCCATCACCGGCCTCCGGTTCTGGTCGTATGCGACAACAACGCTGCCGTGCGCCAGGGGAATATACTCATCGCGATCCAGCAACTGGCCATCGCCGGAGGTCAACTGTCCAAGGTAATTAAAGGCGATGTATGGAAGGGTGGTGTTCGTATTGAAGTATGGCGCCTGGTTGTAAAAGGCATTTTCGGGCACCGGAAAGCTGTTGGTCAGAAAACCACCCACATCGAAAGTCTGGCCCGTGATTCGGTTGCTGATCCTGAAAATGAACGATCCAGGAGGGCTGTCGATGGGCCGATACTGGAATTTCCAGGCGGGAATGAAAGCGCCTTCCGGCAGCTTCTGCCACGATGAGAGGTAGCGCGGAGTGGACCTGCCCGGTTGATCGCCCATGCTGCGCAAGGTCAGGAACGCATACCCACTATATTGCTTCTCCAGCATGTTGGTGATGATCGGCCGTTCCGACGGAGTCAGCCCCGCAACAAAAGCGTCGGCATCGGGTCCCCAGAATCCGGGAGGCACGAAAACCATGTACACCGTCGTGTGTCCGCTGATGGCCAGTTGCCGGGCGTACGCCACCGCGTCCAGCGTCTGCCGGGTTGACGACAATATCACATCGCCTTTGCGGAAGCCCGTGAGCGTGGGCCCGACCATCGCCGCGATAATCGCCATGATCGCAATCACGGCCAGAAGTTCGATGATCGTAAACGCGGCGGCACAATGCCTCGCCGCGCTCGCGCGGATGCTCCGGGTGGCAGCTGGATCTTTAGAGCACATGACCATTTCCCTTCTATCGCCAGCTCAGGACGTTGTCGGCGTTGACCCCGGATTTCACGGCGACCCCATTCCGGACGACATCCTGCGCCGGCAAAGTTGCATCCGCTTTGCCGTCCGGTCCCAATGACCAAACCATCACACCGCCGTTGAATGCGAAATGGTCACCATTGCCCTTCAGGTCTGTCGAGTTGTTCAATCCGACCAGGCCCTCTGCCCCCGATTTCTGCGACACATTCATTGTCCTGTAAAAGGCGTCCCAGCATTTGTCATCATAGTTGAGGTCGATGGAAATAATGTATGGATTGGCCCATGGATCCCGGTAAATGCCGTCGGGCCCCACCCCCGGGCGATTGACCTCGCCAGATTTGGCCGTGAGGAATTTGATCTGCTGGGGGTTCCTGACATGGTCAACATTCGCAGTGGGCGTTCCATTCACGAATGCCGTGAGATCCATCACGATCCCGATGACCTCACTGTTGTTCATGTCGTACCCGACGGATACCGGGTTGGCGATGACCGGTCCTGCATACGGCGGCGGAAGATTTTTTGTCCCGAAGGTGAAGTCCTCAGGTCCGCCGGCAGCCTGCGAAGCGGAGTACATGGTATTGCTCGACACCGGGTAGTGGCTGTAGGTGGTGTAATAGGAATTGATGGCCTGGACGATCTGGGCCATTTCACTTTTGGCTTGGTTAATTCTTGCCTTGTTTCTTCCTGCGGCCAGCGCGGGGAGCAGCAGCCCGGCGAGGATGGCGATGATGCTGATGACGACGAGCAGTTCGATGAGGGTGAACGCCTGGTTGGGGCGGTATGGAGAGCGGGAATTCGGGTTCATAGGAGTTTTATTCATGGCGCAAAGACCACTTCGGGCTGGTCGCTCCAGTTGCTGACGCGGTTTGTCGTGTTGCCGATCACGACATCGACCCACAAATCGTAGCTGTGTGGATTGTGCTGGGGATTGGTCGAGACATAGCGCCATGGGTTGAGACCCGGGTCGAGCGCTATGGGAGGCGCCCCGGAAGTCCGCAGGATTTCAGATTTGTCCGGCGCGTGCCATCCCGCCGAACAGACCAGCACCACATTGAGATTCGTAATGCCCGTGTACATCCGGCCAATCTTGTTTACCTTCAGAGAGGCGATGAAATTTCGCGGCGCTGCCTTGTCATCGGTTTCGCGCCCGGCTCTCGAGGAATTCGCAAACCCGGTGATCTTGGGGTCGCCCGACCCATTGACTCCGAAAAGAAGTTTCATCTGGGGCAGGTCGATGATGGTGCTGCCATCCAAGGTGACGAAGGAGACCGTGGAGCCAGCGGCTCCTGTGTCCGTGTTGGTCGTTCCCGCGAGCTCGAAATAGAGCGGTGTCATAATGGGGTCGGGAGGATTGTCGGGAGGATAATATCCGACATGATTCTTGTATTCCTCGATGGCGGTTTGCACTTCGGCCAGTTCGGCTTTGGCGACGGCGAGGATGCGTTTCTTTTTAACGACGCCGGCCACTGGAAAGATGAGACCGGCGAGGATGCCGATCACCGCGATGACGATGAGCAATTCGACGAGGGTGAAAGCTTTTTGGCGCTGAGGGACCGGTTTCATGATGATCTTTTTATCGTTCGCGCTGTTCCTGTTCCATCCGTTCGCTCAACCATTGTTTAATCATGCTCTGGTAATTCAAATACCGCGATCGGGCCAGGCGTTTGATCCGGGCGAGCATCCGCGGATCGATTCTCAGGCTGATGGTCACCGACTCGGCGCCATCCTGCGCGCCGGCGAGGGCCGCTTCGAGCAACCGCAGATCGGGCTTGTTTTCAGCCCAGAAATCCGCCTCGGCCTCTTCATTGTCGAAGAGCGGGACTTCTTCCCAACTCGATATGGCACGCATGCTCTGAAGGGAACGAGCTTTGTCGCTCCCCATTTTTGCTTTCAACCGCGCTCGCCGGACGGATGCCCTTCAACACTACTGCGACAAGGTCTTGTCCACTTTCCGCTGGTAGAAGACTCTTTCTTCCGGCTGGAAAGGGCGGGCATAGAGGATACGGACCTGTTTGCCATTGGTGCGGTAGACGCTGAAGATGCCGACGCCGCCGGCGGACATGCCCAGGTTAAAGAACCGGTTTTGAGCTGTGAACCTGGGTGAATCGGGCAGGACCCGTAAGGCAAAAGGGTCCTCAAAGGACTCCTCGACTTCCCGAGGGACCAAAGAACTATCAATGCTGGATGGCGCGGTATTCCAATCAAACTCCATAAAGGGCTCAATTTCACATCTCGCGCCGATGCATTGTCCATACAATGTATTTACGCATGGCGGCGAACTTTGTCAAGACCTCTGTGGAAGACTATTTTCTGAGGCGTTATTGGCCCCTCCCGATGTTTCGCCAGTGCTCAGATCGGTTCGAGGCAATATTGCGATCTACTCGTCCTTCCCGCCCTCCGGACCACCGATGGTTTGCATCAAATCGATCAGAGGAAGAAACATGGCGATGACGATACTGCCGACGATCACAGCCAGGCACACGATCATGATTGGCTCCAGCAACGAGGTCATTGCCGCGACGGCGTTGTCGACTTCGTCGTCGTAGTTGTCGGCGATCTTGAGCAGCATTTCCGGCAAGGCGCCGGTTTGTTCACCGACGTCGACCATGCTGACGACCATGGGGGGGAACACGCCGGAGGCTTCGAGCGGGGCTGTAATGGTTTCGCCTTCCTTGACGCTGTCGTGGACGGAGCCGACGGCGTTGCCGACGACGACATTGCCGGAGGTTTCCTTGACGATGGTGAGGGCCTGGAGGATGGGCACGCCGCTGCTGACGAGAGTGCCGAGGGTTCGAGTGAAGCGCGAGATGGAGATCTTGCTGATCACGGGTCCGAGGACGGGCACTTTCAATTTAAATTTGTCAAAGACATGGCGGCCGAACTTTGTGCGTTTGAAAAGGGTGAAGAGAATAAATAAAACGACAATGCCGGCCATCGTGTAAACGAAGTGGTCTTTGATGGTCTGGCTGATGCCCAGCACGATCAGGGTGAACCCGGGCAGCGACTTGCCTTCGCCGAGGGTTCCGAACACTTCCTTGAACTTGGGGATGACGACCGTCATCAGGACCATGATGATTGCGGTGGCGACGACGATGACGGCGACGGGGTAGAACATCGCGGCGACGACTTTGCCTTTGATCTTCTGCGCCTTTTCCATGAACTCGGCCAGGCGTGTGAGCACGACTTCGAGCACGCCGCCCAGTTCTCCGGCTTTGACCATGTTCACATAAAGCCGGTTGAACACCTTGGGATGTTGCGCGAGGGATTCAGAGAACGTGCTGCCACCTTCGATTCCCAGCGCCAGTTCCGCGATAATATGTTTGAGCGTGAGATTTCTCTCCTGTTTTTCGAGCACCCGCAAGCCGCGCAGCAGCGGCAGACCCGCGTCCACCAGGGTGGCCAATTGCCGGGTAAACGCCGTGAGGACTTTTGTTTTTACCCGCCCGCTTAGGCCGGGGATGTTGATGTTGAAACTGAGGCCCTTTTTGACAGACTTCCTGGCGGGCTTGTCTTTTGTCTGCTTTTTTTCGGACTTCTCCCTGACCTTTTCAACCTCGACAATTTTCGTCGGGAACAACCCCATTTCCTTCACGCGGCCGATGGCCTCATTCTGACTCGTTACTTCCAAGGTGCCCTTGGTTTCCTTGCCCCGTGCATCCATCGCCACGTAATTATACTTCGGCATATTGACTTAGCCCCAATGCGGGGTCACGTATACTTCACGACTTCTTCAATAGTTGTATCACCCTCAAAAATGCAGCGCAAGCCGTCTTCGCGCAGCGTCACCATCCCCAGCTCGACTGCCTTTTGCCTCAACACCAGCGTGGGCGCCCGCTCGTTGATCAGCGTCCGAATGGCATCATTGATGACCAGGAGCTCAAAAATTCCTTTGCGGCCCTTGTACCCCGTGTCATTGCAGGCCGAGCAGCCGCGCCCGTAATAAAACACCTTGTCCCCCAGGTCGTGCGGCGACAGGTTCAACAGCGCCAATTGGCTGTCGGTCGGCTCAAAGGGCGTCCGGCAATTCTTGCACGATGTCCGCACCAGCCGCTGCGCCAGCACTCCCATCAGCGTCGATGAAATCAAGAACGGCTCCACCCCCATGTCCACCAGGCGCGTAATGGCCCCGGGCGCATCGTTCGTGTGCAGCGTGCTCATCACCAAATGCCCCGTCAGCGACGCCTGGATGGAAATCTGCGCCGTCTCCAGGTCGCGCATTTCACCGACCATGATGATGTCGGGATCCTGCCGCAGGAACGAACGCAATGCCTTGCTGAAGGTCAACCCCACCGCCTCGCTGATCGCCACCTGCATGATGCCCTCAATGTCGTATTCCACCGGGTCCTCCGCCGTGAGCAGCTTCGAATCCATGGTGTTGACCCGGCGCATGCAGGAATAAAGCGTCGTGGTCTTCCCGCAACCGGTGGGGCCCGTCACGACGAAAATGCCATTGGGCCGCTGGATGACGGTCGTGACATATTCGTACACGTACTTGGGAAGTCCCAGCGATTCGATCTCCAGATTTACCGCCGCGCGGTCCAGCACGCGCAACACCACCGATTCGCCAAATTGCGTCGGAAGAGTCGATACGCGCATATCGATGACTCGGTTGCCCATCGGAAAACTAATGCGTCCGTCCTGTGGAATGCGGCGCTCGGCAATGTTCAGGTTGGCCATGATCTTGATGCGCGAGACCACCGGGATTGCCAGGTGCTTGGGCGGGGGCGACATTTCGTAGAGCGCGCCGTCCACGCGGTAGCGGATGCGAAACTCGTTTTCGAAAGGCTCAAAATGAATGTCGCTTGCCCGGTCCTGCACCGCCTGGTATAAAACCAGGTTCACAAAACGCACGATCGGCGCCGCGTCGGCCAGGTCCGCCATCATCGTGGCATCGTCTGTTGCGGACACCTGCTCGACTTCGCGCGCGATTTCTTCGTCCGACCCGAGTTCCTTGAGGATTGCCGAGACGCTTTCGTTCGTGTCCTCCTGGCCGTAATGTTTGTCGATCAACTGCCCGATCTCGACCGGGTCGGCGATCACAGGCTGGATCTCCTTCTTGACGATGTAACCCAGTTCGTCGATGCGGCCCGGGTTGAGCGGGTCCTCGAAGGCGACCTGGAGGCTCGAGTTGGATTGGCCGACCGGGATGCAGCGGTACATCCGCGCGGTGTTGGCCGGGATGGCTTGGAGCAGCTCCGGCGGAAAATCCCGGTCCTTCAGCGAGATCACCTCCACGCCCATGTAATTGCTGATCGCTTGAAGGATGGCATCCAGGTCCATGATTCCGAAGTCCTGCAGGATCTGCATTGCCTGCGTGCCGCTGCGCTTGTGCTCCGCGGAAACTTCCTCGTACTGCAGATCGTCGATCAGCCCCTGCTCCTTGACCAGCGACAACAGCGGGTTGGAGATCTCTTCCGCCATATTGGCGTTGGGGCTCAAGATTTACCCGCCCCCACCGGTGCGCCATCGGCTCCCACCGCCTGCGCCAGCTCCAACTCCTGGAGCTTGATCTGGATCGTGGTCGAATCCTGCGCCTTGGTGATCACTTCGTCCCGCGAAATCATGCCGGCCAGGTATTTCTCCACCAAAAAACTGTCCAGCGTCACCATCCCGTACTTCGCCCCGGTCTGAATGTCGGACTGGATTCGAAACGATTTATTGTCGCGGATCAGCGCCGCGATGGACGGCGTGTTGATCATGACCTCGAAAACGGCCACCCGGCCGGGTTTGTCCACGCGCGGTATCAGCAACTGCGAAATGACCGCCTGGAGCACCGTCGAAAGCTGGATTCGAATCTGTTCCTGCTGGCTTGTGGGAAATGCGTTGACCACGCGGTCGATGGTTTTGGCCGCCCCGGTCGTGTGCAGCGTGCCGAAGACCAAATGGCCCGTTTCCGCCGCCGTGATCGCCGCGTCCATTGTTTCCAGGTCGCGCATTTCACCGACCATGATGACGTCGGGATCCTGGCGCAGCACGCGGCGCAGCGCCTCCGCAAAATTGGGAACGTCCACGCCAATCTCGCGCTGGGTCACCAGCGACTTCTTGTGCTTGTGATAGTACTCGATCGGGTCCTCGATGGTGACGATGTGTGTTTCGTCGCGCTCTTCATTGATGATGTTGATCATCGACGCGAGCGTGGTGGTTTTGCCCGAACCGGTGGGGCCGGTGACGAGGACCAGGCCGCGGGGTTTGTAGAGCAGTTCCTTGATCGAAGGCGGAATTCCGATCTGCTCCAAGGTCAGCAGCTTGCTGGGAATCTGGCGCAGGACGACGCCGAAATTGCCTTTTTCCTTGAACACGCTGACGCGGAAACGAGCCGCATCTCCAAACGCAAATCCGAAATCGGCGCCGCCGCGCTCGCGCACATGCTGAATGTGATCTTCGGAGGTGATACTGCGCATCAATTCCTCGCTGTCATCGGCGCTCAGGGACGGGCCTTCGACGCGATGCAGAATTCCATGCACCCGGATCGTGGGCGGCGTCCCCACCCGGATATGGAGATCGGACGCCCCTTCCGAGACCACCAACTGCAACAAATCGGACATTGAGTAGGACATGCTAAAATATTTTTCGCTTAACAGTCTAACACCCCGGTCGGCGCCCGGTGAAGCCCTATTTTGCGCGTCGGCACCGCCCGATCGCCGCGCTCCGCGTCAATCCACGTCTCCAACCGTCGCGCGGATCACTTCATCCGCCGTCGTCATCCCGGCCAAAACTTTGCGAACACCGTCCTCGCGCAGGGTCCTCATCCCCATTTCACGCGCCCGCGCCCGCAAAACCGACGAGGAAACTTTTTCGTAAATCAATTTCCGCGCTTCGTCATCGACCACAAAAATCTCAAAAATTCCCATTCGGCCCCGGAAGCCCGTGTTGGTGCAATCCGTACAGCCTTTGCCGCGCAGAAATGTCGCGCTGCCCAGGTTCCCGGCGTCCAGATTCAACGCCCGCAATTCCCCCTCCGTCGGCGTGTGCGGCACCGCGCACTTGCGGCATACCTTCCGCACCAGCCGCTGCGCCATCAGCGACCGCGTCGACGACGCCACCAGGAAGGGCTTCACTCCGATGTCGATCAACCGCGTCACCGCGCTGGGAGCGTCGTTGGTGTGCAGGGTCGAGAAAACCAAATGCCCGGTCAGCGACGCGTTGATCGCAATCGTCGCGGTTTCCAGGTCGCGAATTTCCCCGATCATGATCACGTTGGGCGCCTGGCGCAGAATCGAGCGCAACGCGGCGGAAAATGTCAGACCCACGGTTTCATTGACCTGCACCTGGTTGATCCCCGCCAGCAGGTATTCCACCGGGTCCTCCACCGTGATGATCTTACGGTCGGGGCGATTGATGAAATGCAGGCACGAATAAAGAGTCGTCGTCTTGCCCGAACCGGTGGGGCCCGTCACCAGCAAAATGCCATCGGGCAATCCAATCAGCTTCTCAAACGTCTGCTGGTCGTCCGTGAAGAATCCAAGCTCGGGCAAGCCCAGGCGCAAGCCTTCCTTGTCAAGAATACGCATAACGATGCTCTCCCCATGGCTGGTCGGAAGGCACGACACGCGCAAGTCAATCAGCTTGCCGCCAACCGCCGACTGAATGCGCCCGTCCTGCGGAACCCGGTGTTCAGCAATGGACATGTTGGATTGGATTTTCAGCCGCGTGATGATCGAAGCCTGCAACCGCTTCGGCGGGGGCTTCATCTCGTGCAGCATTCCGTCAATCCGGTACCGCAACCGGAAACTCTTCGAGAGCGGCTCCAGGTGAATATCCGACGCCCGCATCTTGAACGCATCGGCAATGATCTGGTTCACCAGCTTGATCAGCGGCGCATCCGCTTCCACCACCGCCCCGTCGTCCGCCGAGCCCACCGCATCCACGTGTTCCTCGGTCAACTCCTGGATCACGTCCCGAAACCGGCTGTCTTCCACTCCCTTCTTGTCCGCGCCGTAATACTTGTTCAGCCCCGCTTCAATGTCCGCCTCCGACGCAACCCGCAAATCAATGTCCGCCCGCAATAGGTGGCTGAGACTGTCAATCGTGTCCAGGTCCGAAGGATCAGCCAGCGCCACCGTGACATGATTGTCGTTCTTGTAGACCGGCACGACCCGGTACTTCTTGGCGATGTGCCGCGGAATCGTCGCGATCACGTCGTCCTCGATCTGCACCTCGTTCAGGTTCACCACCTCGGCGCCGAAATGCGCGGCCTTGGCCTGGGTCACGTCGGCGGGCCGGATGATCTTGTTGGCCAGCATCAGGTCGACCACACCCATGCCTGAGGTTTGAGCTTCGATGCGGAGAGCGGAAACTTGCTGAGATGTCACGAATCCCAGGTCCACCAGCATGTCGAGAAGGTAATCGTCTTTTTCTGCCACGGCTCGGGTTCTTTTGGTGCACTACACGGTGTTCGTGAATTGGCGAAAATAGAGTACCGGGGAATGCGGCATTGTCAATGGTAAGTCCGACTGCGAACGGTTTTAGGACGCCTGCGCGGCAAGCCCCCATCCTGGCGAGGACTCCGCAGGCTGCCGCCGAACCGGATTCACCCTGCTCATCACCGATTCAGTCCGCGCCTGCACAATATCCCGGCAACGCGCCAGTTCCTGCTCCCGAAGCCGCACATTCTCCCGGACGATCACCTCCAGGTCGTCCACGTCATACAAATATACATTGTTGATCTGCTGCACGTCCGCCGCAATGTCGCGCGGCACGGCAATGTCGATCAAGACCAGCGGACGATTCCGGCGCGCCGGCATGATCGAGGCAATATCCTCCCGGTCCAGGATGGTGTCCGGACAACTGGTCGAACTGACCACGATGTCCGCTTCGACCATCGCGGCCAGGCAATCGTCGAATCGAATCGCGCGCCCGTCAAACTCGCCGGCCAGCGACTGGGCCCGATCGAAGGATCGATTCGACACCAGGACGGAGCGGGCGCCTTTTTTGTGAAAATGCCGGATGCAGGCTTCGCCCATTTTGCCCGCGCCAATGATCATCACTGTCTTCTCGGAAAGTTTCTTGTCGAATATCCTCTCGGCCAGTTCAACAGCAACGCTCCCGACGGAGGTGGCGCCGCGGCCGATGCCGGTGCGGGTGCGAATTTCCTTGGCGGTCTGCAACGCCGTTTGGAACACCCGGTTCAACACGCGCCCGGTCAGGCCTGCTTCCTGCGCGGATTGATAAGCATGTTTGACCTGGCCTGTGATTTCGGTTTCGCCAATCACCATGGAATCCAAACCCCCGGCGACTTCAAACAGGTGCCGGACCGCTTCGGCCCCTTCCTTGATGTACAGGCACGAGGACAGGTCCACGGGTGCGGCGGCCAGGTGATCGAACAGTCGATGAATGTTTCCGTTGACCTGGGCCGCGACGCCGTAGACCTCGACGCGGTTGCAGGTGGATAGCAGGACGATTTCGGAAAGGTTGCCCGCCAGTTTCAATCGGCATCCATAACAGCGCAGGCGGGAGGCGTGAACGGCCAGTTTCTCACGGAACTCGACGGGGGCGGTCTTGTAGCTCAACCCGGCGACGAACACGGTCCTGCCTTCGCCAGTGGAATGGCCGGATTTAGACGAGAGCTCGCCAAGATCGGGTCGGCTTCTGGCATTCACGTGGTCAGTCTAAATTCTCGCCCGGAACCTGCTCCTCCTCCCTTGTTATTTGCTTCCCATTTTTTGTTGGGGGACCGCGAAAGGGATCGAATGGGATACCACGAAACACACGAACTACACGAACTATTCGGAAACATGAACCACGAAATACACGAACCACACGAAATCAAAAACCAGTGTGCCTGGTCTCTTTAATCCAAGAAGTCTTTGGTGATTCCCTAAATCGTATGCTCCCCTGCCGGGGCCCTCTGACCTTCTTACGCGAAGTCTTTCTGCCCCCTTTCGTGTGCTTCGTGTGTTTCGTGGTTGTCTCTCACGATTTGCGCTCGGGCGCTTCCGCATCCGCCGATCGAGGCTGTTCGTGGACGTCCAGCTCCAGCGGGTGTTCCTCTTCCACCCATTCCTCGGTAACTTTTCCATCCCAACAAGCCGGGTTTAGCGGATACACATCGGGATCAAACATCACATGATAGAAATGCCAGACAACAATGGCCAGGCAGGCGAGTATGGCCTCGTAATAATGGATCGTCAGGGCAACATCCACCGCCCAGCGCGGCAGGAACCGGGTCACATCGATCTTGAACCAGATCATCAAGCCCGTGGTCCCCATGATCAGCGTCCCCCAGAGCACGGCCCAATATTCCATTTTTTCGGCATACCCAAAACGGCCCATGCGCGGTTTGACCTTGCTCAGCCCCAGCAGATACCGGCAGGCGTCCCAGGCATCGCACAAATCCTTTTTGACCGGGAACAAGTCCCGCGCCAGCCGCCGGCCGCCGGGTGTGGAAAGGATGTACACCAGGTGGACCATGCCGGTGGCCAGCAGCAACAAGCCCGCAACCCGGTGCGACCAGCGCCGGAAGGGTTCGCTCGAGCCCATGGCCCGCGCCAGCCATGATTCGGGGAATTTCAAGGCAAACCCGGTCAAGGCGAGGACAATGAAGCTGGCGGCGAGGATCGCATGTTGCCAGCGCTGGGAAAGGCTCATCCGCACGACGGTGCGGACGCTCGCGCGATAGCGCGCGGACATTTTTCGAAGAAACAGCAGGAGATTGTGGATGAACATCGCGCCGATGGTGCCGCAGATCAGGACGAGGTATACGTTCCGCACCCACCAGTTGACCCGGTCCCCGATGTTTGGGCCGCTGCGGGCTCCGGCGATGGCGACGTGAATTTTGCCGGAGGCAAACTTCTCGTTTGCGCCGGGGTGGCATTTTCCGCAGGTCTGGACAAGGTGCGAACTGTGGATGGAGGAACCGGGGTCGGAGGACGGCAGGATTTTATGGAAGCCGTGGCAACTGCCGCAATTCGCCGCAAGCGTGGAACCGTATTGCGCGGCAAGTCCGTGATAGCTTTCAAAAAATGTGCTGACCCGGTCCTTGGGCAAGTTGTATTTCGTATTCAAGCGTTCGGACGCGTGGCACTTGCTGCAGACTTCCTGTGAAATTTTCAGCGCCGAGGCGCCTTTCAAGGCCTCAATCTTGTGTTCGAAATGGCAATCGGTGCACATCGGGGCATCCCGTTTTCCGGCCGCCGCGGCCTTGCCATGAACACTGGCTTGAACATCCCGCGCTTCCTCGATGTGGCAGCCGCCACAGGTTTCTGTCTGACGGGAAAAGTGCAGCAGCGACAGCGGCGAGGACGCCGGCAGGACATCGTGCGAATCATGACAATCCTGGCACGTCGCCGAATCTGCCTGGCCCGATTTCACGGCGAGCCCATGCACGCTGGCGCCGTAGCTCTCCGTTTGAACCGCATGGCAGGTCGCACAGTCCACCTTCGCAACCGCCCGGTTGTCGTCGGGATGCTTTGCAGTCACATCCGCATGACAGGACGCGCAGGTGTTCGTTTTGTGAGCCGACGCGGCAAGCCGCGCCTTGTCCACGTACAACGACACGGCTTTTCCAGTGTCATTTGTTTTGGACAAGGTTTTGTCTGAATGGCAGTCCAGGCAATCGCTGTCCAAGAACGCCGGCGCGGCCGAACTTGCCGAAAGCAACCCCAGGAAAACCAGCAGCGTCGCCGCCCCGGAACCCGCCGCCATTCTTCCAATGCGCATAGGACCGGAGAATCGCAATCGGCAAGCCTGTTTGCTTTGCATCGCTTGGCCTTTTTTTCCCCTATTTTGCAATTGAGCTTGCGCGCCCAGCCACAACTGACGGAGAATTTCCAGGCAACCTCCCGATATCGTTATGCGAAATACAATCCTGCAGGTCGCGGCCGTGGTTTTCGGCGCAGCATTCAACTCCATCCCGGCTTCCGCCGCCGATATGCTCGTCCTCTTCGGCACACACCGCTCGGGACCCGGCGTCGGATTTTCAATCTCGCGGTTTGATTCGGAGACGGGGACGCTCACGTCACCGGCGTTTATCCAGCAATCCGACGCGCCGTCTTTTTTCGCGATTCATCCGGACGGCAAGCATTTGTATACCTGCAATTCCGTCGACACTTACGATGGAAAACCCGGGGGCACGCTCAGCGCCTACGCGATCGCTCCCAAAACCGGCAGGCTTGCGCTGCTCAATCGCAAGCCCACCGGCGCCAATCCCTGTCATTTGAGCCTGGATCGATCGGGTCGGTTTGTGCTCGATGCCGATTATAACGGCGCCAGCATTTGCGTGTATGGAATCGAAACCGACGGCAGCCTTGGAAATCGCACCGCGTTCGTGCGTCACACCGGGAAAAGCATCCATCCGGACCGCCAGGCCGGCCCTCACCCGCACTCGATTATTGTCAGCCCGGACAACCATTATGCGCTCGTCACCGACCTCGGAGCGGACAAGGTTTATGTCTACCGGTTCGACGACTCCAAGGGCACGCTGATTCCGAATCAGCCGGATGCCGCGCCGCTCTCGCCGGGATCGGGGCCGCGGCACCTCAAGTTTCACCCCGGCGGAAAATGGGTTTACGTCCTGAACGAATTATCGAACACCGTGGCCGCATTTTCCTGGAATTCCAGGCAAGGGACACTGAAGCAATTTCAGGTTGCCTCGATTCTGCCTGCAGATTTCAAAGGAAGCAGCACCGCCGGCGAAATTCAGGTGCATCCGAATGGAAAGTTTCTGTACGCCTCCAGCCGCGGGCACGACAGCATTGCCATGTTCAAGATCGATGCGCAGACCGGGCAACTCGCGGCGTTGGGACATGTCTCGAGCCAGGGAAAGATGCCGCGGTATTTCGGGTTGGACCCGAGCGGCAACTGGATTCTGCTCTGCAACCACGACTCGGACAACGTGGTGGTCTACCGGGTGGACCAGGAAACGGGGTTGTTGCGATCCACCGGCGAGCCGGTCAAAGTGCCGAATCCTTTCTGCGCGCAATTCCTTCAATGAACCTCTGTCCTTCGGGTCATGCGCTCGCCGCAGCAAACACAAACCTTGGGTTTCACCGGTTCGAAATTCGACGCGAATACGAGACAGCGCAAGGGAAATCTGACTGAAGATATTCACAGCTACGGCGCTCAGTGCGTCAGCCGCGATGCCATGGCATACACAATCAGCACCAGCAAAACCACTCCCAATCCGAAGAAGAAATATCCGAAGGAACGCGCGATGCTCTTCCATCGCTCCCACTCGTCTTTGACCCGGTGCTCATCCAGCCGGCCCTCGGCGACCAGGCGCTGATACCAACGCCGGCGCTCATGCAGCATTTCGCTCTTGGAAATGCGCCCGGAGAAAATCACCGTGTCCATCGGGAATTTTTCTATCCGAAAATGCGTGTTGAAAAAGTGAATGGAAAAGATGAACCCGGCCGCCAGCAGCGCTTCATCCGAATGCACGATCAGGGCAACATTGATCACCCAGCCCGGCAAAACGCGCGTAAAGAATGTCGGGAACCACAGGATCAGCCCCGAGGCGCCGATGATGAGCACGCCCCAGAACACCGCGAAATAATCGAACTTTTCCCAATACGTCCACCGGTCAAACTCGGGTTTGGGTCCCTTGCCGAAAAACCATTTGTTGTGGGCCACGAAATCCTTCCAGTCCTGCCAGGTCGGCATCATGGAATCGGGCCCGAACAACACATGCCACAGGCGTTGGAAGCGGAGTTTGCCTGTTGCCGGATCCCGCAGCGTCCCCCTGCCCTTCCAGGCTTTGCCAATCAACGCCCCCGTGTGCAGCGCAAAATACAGGAACGTCACCAGCGCGCCGAATCGATGCAGCGTCCGCGCCGTCTCCGCTCCGCCAACGATGCTGAAAATCACCCTGGCCCAATGCGTGTAATAGAACTTCAGCGGCATCCCCGTGATCACCAGGAGTAGAAAACTCGTCACCACCAGGAAATGCAGGAAGCGCTCAAAGGGCTCGAACCGGGTGAACCATTCGTCATCCATCTGAATCTTGATTTTGGCTTCGCGGAATTTCCTGGAATCGTGCCAATACAAGTACCCCGCCCGCACCAGCCAGGCCACCGTGTGCAGCCCGAAGAAGGAGAACACACCGACCAATAATCCGGTCATCGCGATAAACACGGCGTGCAGCACCGGGTAATTGACCTTATCCATCGGGTTGGCGTGGGGCTCGAACTCGGTGAACTTCATGGTCGCCCCGGGGTGGCATTTTCGGCAGGTCTCAAGAATGTTCGCCTTGGAGAGGTGCGACGCCGGGTCGGAGGCACGCAGCACGTCGTGATGCCCGTGGCAGTCGTAACACGCCGCCACGTCGGAGGCGACATTCGGCCTGCCCAATGCCATGGCCTTGCCGTGGTAGGTTTCCCGGTAATGCTCGAGCCGGTCCTGGTGACACTTGCCGCAACGCGTGTCGCTGGCCATTTTGAAGTGGCCGTTCTGCGGCGTTTCCACCTGGTGCGCGGTATGGCAATCGGTGCACACCGGCCCGCGCTTGTCCCCTTGAACCAGCAACTGGCCATGCACGCTCCGGTTATAAACTTCCTCAATCCCCACGTGGCACTTCCCGCAAGTCTTCGCCACGTTCGCATGGTTGATCGGCGAATCCCGATCCACATCACGCTTGATCGCGTGCACCCCGTGACAGTCGTTGCACGAAGGAGCCACGATCAATCCCATCTTCAGCAGCGCCCGGCCATGAATGCTGTCAGTGTATTGCGAGGCCACTTCCGGGTACTTCATTTCATATTCGCGCGTCAGGCCGGGATTGCTGTGACAGCGCGCGCAGGTTTGCGGAAGGTTCAGCTTGAAAACCGGCGATTGGGGATCTTTGGCCGGCAAAATGCCATGCGAACCATGGCAGTCCCAGCAATTGGCGGCGCCCGACGCGCCCATCGTGTGGCTCACGCCATGAATGCTCGTGCCATACTCCCGCGCCTCTTTCTCATGGCAACTGCCGCACTGCGGCGGAGGCAGGTTGCTCTCGTGCACCAACTCCTTGATCCCGTCATGGCAATCGACACAGTCCAGCTTTGCATGGACCGACTTCTGAAACGTGTTCGTCGGAAACACCAGCGAAATTGTCTTGCCGGCCTCCTTGCGCGTGGTGCCGGGATCCAGGTGGCAATCGAGGCAATCCGAAGTGGCCAATTTCTCAGCCGCGCCGCCGGACAGCGCGCCCGCAAACAACAAGCACAGAAGCACAGCCACCCACAGGCCGGCAGGGCTGCGCTGCGCGCAGCCGGACGCACACAGTGCGCCCCTACCCTCGGTAGGGATGCGCTGCGCGCAGCCTGCTCCTATAGCCCGCCGGTATGGCACTCGTTGCATGTCAGGTCGTAGTCTCCACCAGGATGTTTGAATTGCTGTCCGACAGGCGATAATTGGAGCAGCTCCGCTCCGCTGCCCTGGGAAAGAATCGTATGACAGGCATTGCAGTCGTTCGCCTTGATCGTCCGCTTCCCATCCTCCGTCGCGTGCTTCCCGTCATGGCAACGGAAACACCCGGGCCAGATCATGTGCCCAATGTTGTCAGGATAGGTGTTCCACGCTGCTTTCATGTCCGGGAAAAAATTGTCCTTGTAAATTTGCTGCACGACCGGAATGGCCTCGCGAATCCGGGGGTCATTCGGATACCGTTGCGCCAGGCCAGTCGCAATCCCTTCCCGCGCCTCGGATTCCGAACCGTAATTGCGCGTCAGCACGAACACCGCGTTGGTCTTGATCCATGGCAGGCCCGAGTCGATGTCATGCAGCGACAGCGCAAGATTGACCGCGCTGTCGGGTGAGGCATAGCGATGCGCCGGGCGGTTGTGGCAGTCCATGCAATCCATTTTGCGAATCTCCAGCCCGCGGACGTCGTTTGTGAATTTGGGCTGGCGGAACACCGTCACGACTCCCTGGGAATCGGTGACGCGCACCCAGGGGATCTTTTGCCGCTCCTTGTCCGCGGCGATATATTCCACTTTGTTTCCGACGGTCATGTGCCAATGAATGCCGCCCACCGGGCCGTGCGTGGGGTCCCCGCCTCCCACTTTCATCAGGAGCCGGATGGTGTAGGGAGAGTTCGTCTGGTCGCTCTGGAAATAGTTGAACGTGCGGTCCAGGTTGCCGACAAATTTTTTGGGCCAGTGGCATTCCTCGCAAGTCTCCTGCGCCGGCCTCAGGTTCTTGATCGGGGTGAGTATCGGGCGCGGATACTTGTTAAAGGCGGTGGCATAGACCTGGTAGGTTCCCGAGAGTTTGGAACGCACGAACCATGTCGCGCCGTGCCCAATGTGGCACTCGGCGCACGCAACCCGCGCATGAGGCCCATGCTGGTAAGTCACCAGCTCCGGCTTCATCACCGTGTGACAGGTCTCCCCGCAGAATTGCGCCGACTCCGTAAAATTATACGTGTGATAGCTGCCTACGGCCGACAAAAACAAAAACACCAGGCTGCCGACAATGAAGGTCCCCATGATCCGCCGGTCGCGCGGTCGCGACAGATCGATCTGCACCGCCGGAATCAGGGCGACATCGCCGCCGCGCTTGCGGCGCTCGCGCCACAGACCCACAACCGTCAGGAGCAATCCAAAACTCAGGAACCCAGGCGCGATGAGGTACGTCAAAATCCCGATGTAGGGATTGGAGGAATGGGAGACGGCATCGAGGACAAACAGCAGGAAAAACGAAAACAAACTGCCGATGATGATGACGAGGCCGGTTAAGCTCAGCCAGTTCCGCAATAGAGACGGGTTGCGACGGGGTGTGTCAGGGGTCGGAGTGTTCATGAGCGTGGACTGAGCCCAACCGCGCTGCGGAACTGGCCGGGTGTTTTCGTCACGCGGGCCTATTTCTTAAAGGAGCGCATATAAGCCACGAGGCCGGTGATGTCCTGATCGGACATTCCCTCAGCCGGTTTCATCAAACTCTTGCCGTCTTTGTCCTTCAGCCCCTCTTTAATGGCTTTGACCGCAGCGTCGTCCTTCAACTCGGCCTGCACTTTGGCGTCCGTGTAATCCTTTGCTCCGAGCTTCTTGCCCATTTTGGTTTCGCCTTTGCCGTCGACTCCGTGGCACTTGGCACAGTCCTGCTCGTAAAGAGCCTTGGCATCGGCCGCGCGCGCCGACCAGGCCGCCATCACCATCACCGCAATGCTCACCGTCAGTACTTTTTTCATAGGTTCACTCGTATTCACAGTTCATCAGCCGGTTCCGGCGCCAACCCGCCGGCCGGATGGCGCCCGTTTTCCACATCGGCATTCATATCGATGACGCCGTTTTTTCACCGTTCGAATCTTGTCAAAGGCTTTGCATTTATTGGCGGCTGAATGGAATTCAATGGGAAGCTCATGCCGCCCACCTGAATGCCCGGGCTCCTGAGTCCGGCCGGATGCTGTGTTTCCGACAGATTGCCGGTATCGAACCCTGGCCGTCGCGGAGCGAATCATACCGATTCACACCCACCTATCTTGTCCGCCAGCCCGCAAAGACATTCATAGTACTCGTCCACGGATAATCCCAACGCCGCGGCGCCGAAGGCTTCGGCGTCGCTCGCCGAGGCAAACGGGCCGTAATTCACAAGGACGAGCTGGTAGAGCACCAGGCAAGGGACCTCGGCGAGCCGGGTCAGGAAAAAGGGATGAATATAGATCGTGAAGCCAT
>Ga0075520_1000359_pt1 | contig 19402 bp, 17 predicted proteins | sample NGEPerB_FD_75100 | JGI IMG/M metagenome (GOLD analysis project Ga0075520, IMG submission 75100) | Arctic peat soil microbial communities from the Barrow Environmental Observatory site, Barrow, Alaska, USA - NGEE PermafrostAB12-B | ecosystem: Environmental > Terrestrial > Soil > Wetlands > Peat ... | reverse complement strand
CTACCACGGCGGTGGTCACCTCCCCGACTTCAACGTGTTCGCGCCGGTCTTCGACGATGACGGTGCCCTGCTGCTCATCCCATCGATCCAGTGCCATCACGGTGACACCGGCGGAGCAATGGCTGGTGGGTACAACGTGTTCGCCAAGGACATCTGGTCCGAGGGCACCCGTTACCCTGCGCTCAAGATCATCGACGGTGGGAAGGAGCGCCGCGACGTCGTTGCCCTCATGCGGGCCAACAACCGGCTGTCCGGCTTCATCGGAGATCTCCGCTCACAGGTCGGGGCGGCACAGCTCGGGGTGGCCCGCCTCCACGAGATCGCCCGCCACCACGGCGCGGACACCGTACGGGCCACGGTCGAATGGTCGATCGACGACTCGCGCCGGAGGCTCCAGCGGGAGATCGAGCGATGGCCGGATGGCGTCTACGAGGCAGACACCTACTTCGACGCGGATCCTGCCGGGAACACCGACATCTTGGTCCACGTCAGCACCGTGAGCGGCGCTCACTTCGTGGTCGACTTCACCGGGTCGGACGACCGCCCTGAGATCCAGGCGTGGTCGACGTTCGGCAACACTCGGGGCAATATCGTGGCCCAACTGGCCAGCATGGTGGACCCGACGATCGCCAAGAACGAGGGGTTCTTCGACTCGATCGAGATCATCGCCCCGCTCGGCTGCTGCGTGAATCCCACGGAAGGCAAACCGGTGTCCAGCAGCACCCACCACCCCGGAGTCGAAGTGAGCGACGCCATCGCCGTGGCGCTGAGTGCCGTCATCCCCGAGAGGTGCAGCCCCCAGACCTACAAGTTCGGTAGCCCGCGCCAGATGTGGGGGGACCTCGACCCTCGGACCGGGAGGTCCTTCTTCGACCACGGGGGCGAGGTCTCTGCCGGGTTGGTGATCGCCGTGAAGGGTGTCGACGGGTCGGGGGCGCTGTCGGCCTCCTCGGGCAATCTCATCAAGGCCACCGCCGAGTTCAACGAGGGCCTATTCCCCCACTTCATCCGCGGCCGGAACCATCGAACGGACTCGGGGGGCCGGGTCAATGGCGCGGTGCCTGCGGCAGCCTGTTCGTCAAGGAGGCCCGCACCCCTACCTATGTGAACCAGCACGTGGTCAACCAGCATCATCTCCACCCCGGCATCGCCGGCGGCCTGAGCGGTGCTCCTGACCGCTGCGTGCTGAAGGGGACGGTCGAGGTGGCGCCCTCGGTTGCCAATCTGCTGCTCGAGACGGGCGAACAACTGGTTTACGAGTTCGGGGGCGGCGGCGGATGGGGGGACCTGCTCGACCGCGATCCACAGGCGGTCCTCGACGACGTCTGGGACGAGTATGTCTCGATCGAAGGCGCGCTTCGCGACTACGGCGTCGTGATCGTCGGCTCCCTGGAGGGCATGACCGTGGACATCGATGCCGCGGCGACGGCAGCAGAGCGCAAGCATCGCCGCGAGCAGTGACGCGCTGCAGCGGAGCCCCTCTCCGGCGCGGAGCCGCTCGGGCCAGTGCTCGGTCTCGGAGCGCGCCCCTTGACCGTCCAGGTGACCTCTCGTTACGATCCGGTTGGCCAGGGGGAACTTCCGGTTGGCCCAGGGGAACATCGCCGGCGGAGCACCCGGGGACCTGTCCGATCGGCCGCCCTCCACCTCGTCCCTCCCATCCTGGACTCAGCAGATCCGCCCCGCACTCGACAGGAGTCGCAGCATGACGACCACCGCGCCGACAGGAACCCAGGTCATTTCCGGCGGTGAATTCCGCATGCTCGTCGACGGCGTGCTGGTCGAAGCAGCCGAGGGTGGCCAGTTCGACAACATCAACCCGGCCACCGAGGAAGTGCTCGGCCAGACCACCGACGCGACGACGGTCGACATGGATCGGGCCATCGCCGCGGCACGACGCGCATTCGACGAGACGGAATGGTCCATCGATCGCGTGCTCCGTCAGCGGTGCCTCCGCCAACTCCACGACGCCATCGTCGCCGAACAGGAGCTCTTCCGGGCCGAGCTCGTCGCCGAGGTGGGTTGTCCGATCGCCGTCACCTACTTCGCCCAACTCGATGCGCCCCTGGCAGAAGGCCTGCTGTGGCCAGCGGAGAACATCGACCACTTCGAGTGGGAGCGTGCTCTCCCGGACAACAGCGCCTTCGGCATCCCGAGCTGGCAGCGGGTCGTCAAGGAACCGGTCGGCGTCGTGGGTGCCATCATCCCCTGGAACTACCCCTTCGAGATCATCCTCGGAAAGCTCGGCCAGGCCCTGGCCACCGGCAACACGATGGTCATCAAGCCTGCACCCGACACCCCGTGGAGTGCCACTCGAATCGGACGATTGATCAGCGAGCACACCGACATCCCCGCCGGTGTCGTCAACATCGTCCCATCGTCGGACCACATGGTCGGCGAGCAACTCGTCGTGGACCCTCGAGTCGACCTGATCTCGTTCACCGGATCCACGGCCACCGGACGGCGCATCATGGCCGCCGGGGCGCCCACCCTGAAGCGTCTGTTTCTCGAACTCGGTGGCAAGTCGGCCGACATCATTCTCGAGGATGGCGATCTCGAAACCAAGATGGCGTTCCTGGGCTTCACCTGCATGCATGCCGGCCAGGGCTGCGCCATGCTGACCCGCTACCTGATCCATCAGGAGCGCTACGACGAGGCTGTCGAGTTGGCCAAGGCGTCCATGGAGAGCGTCGCCTACGGTGACCCGACCGATCCGGCCAACATCCAGGGTCCTCTGATCAGTGCACTCCAGCGCGAGCGGGTCCTGGGCTACATCGACAAGGGCGTCGAAGAGGGCGCTCGCCTCGTGACCGGCGGGGGTCGTCCTGCCCACCTCGAGAAGGGCTACTACGTCGAGCCGACGCTCTTCGCCGATGTCGACAATTCGATGACCATTGCCCGACGGGAGATCTTCGGGCCCGTCGTGGTGATGATCCCGTTTCGCGACGAGAACGACGCCGTGCGGATCGCAAACGACAGTGAGTACGGGCTCTCCGGTGGCGTCACGTCGGCATCCGAGGAGCGCGCCCTCGCAGTGGCCCGCAGAATCCGGGCCGGCACGGTCAGCGTCAATGGTGGGATCTATTACAGCGCCGGCTCTCCCTTCGGCGGATACAAGGCCAGTGGGATCGGACGCCAGAACGGCACCGAGGGCTTCGAGCAGTACCTCGAGACCAAGACCATCGCCGGCAGTCGATGATCGGCTCCGGCACCGTCGACTCCTCGCCTGTGGTCTCGCCGGATCCGGACGGCGCCCCCGGGGCGCAGGCCGAGCACGGTCGGGTCATCGCGGCCGGTGAGCATCTCCTCCAACAGATGTCCTTCCGCGATGTCACCGACACCGACGCGGACCTCGCCATCGAGCTCGACCTCGATGCCCGGGTGAAGAACCCCCGAGGCGGGTTGCAGGGCGGGCTGATGGCCACGTTGGTCGACGTGGCCGCCGGCCGAGCGGTTCTCAACGGGGTCGGGCCCACCGACAGCGTCGCCACCGCCGATCTCACCATCCACTACCTGCGAGGGGTCACCCAGGGCCCTGCACGGGCTGAGGCACACGTCGTTCGCCGGGGGCGCAGCCTGGCCGTGGTGACCGTCGACGTGATCGATGTGGCTACCGGCATGCTGTGTGCCGTCTCCACCCTTACATTCTCCATCGCCCCCGCCAACGGACTCCCCCGGTCATCTCACGAGTGGCGCCCGGCGCCACCGGCCTCCGACCAGCCGGCGTCCCGACCGATCCGTCAGAACACCCACCATGATCGCCGGCACGCCGGCGACGAATACAGCCAGGAGCAGTGATGTCCGAAGAATTCGTGACCTATGAAACCCTCGACGACGGCCGGATCGCAAGGATCATGCTCAACCGGCCTGAGGCCCGCAATGCCCAAAACCGGGGACTCCTGGTCGAGCTCGACGCGGCCTTTCTGCGGGCCGAGGCCGATGATGCCGTCCGGGTCGTGATCCTCGGCGGCATGGGGCCGATGTTCTCGGCTGGGCACGACATGGGCTCGAAGGTCGCCATGGCCGAATGGAGCTCCGACAATCCGCACCCGTCGCGCCTCGTCAACGGCGGTACCCGCAACGGTGCCGAGCAGCGGATGTTGCAGGAATGGCACTACTACTTCGAGAACACCCGCCGGTGGCGGAACCTCCGTAAGATCACCATTGCCCAGGTACACGGCACGGTCTATGCCGCCGGCCTCATGCTCATGTGGGCATGCGACCTCATCGTGGCGGCTGACGACGTCTCCTTCGCCGACGTCGTAGGCACCCGTTTGGGCATGTGCGGAGTCGAGTACTTCGCACACCCCTGGGAGTTCGGCCCTCGCAAGACCAAGGAGCTGATGTTGACCGGTGACTCACTCGACGTGGATGAAGCACACCGTCTCGGCATGGTCTCCAAGGTGTTCCCGGCCGCCGAGCTCGGTGCCCGGACAGTCGCATTCGCCCGTCGCATTGCCGAGCTGCCCACGATGACTGCGCTGCTCATCAAGGAGTCCGTCAACCAGACGGTCGACAACATGGGCTTCTACAACTCGCTCAACGCCTGCTTCACGCTTCATGAGCTGAACCACGCGCACTGGGCCGAGGTCCATGCTGACGGAATGCCCATTGCCACAGTGGAGGACGGGATTCAGGATTGGCGGGCCGCGCCACCGGTTGGGCCTGCGCTCAAGACGGAGGCCTGACCGCGTCCACCCGGGACGATCCCACTGGGGACGTTCAATCCGACGACGGAAGCGCCTTTGCCGTCTTGATGGTCAACTGCTCGCCGTCGAGGCCGAGCGAGCCCTCACCGGCCTTCACGCACAGGATCTCGACGCCGTTGGAATCGTCGGTGTACCGCTTCCCGAGCAGTGTCCCCCCCGAGTGCCCCAGGGACAGGACCGCATCGGGATCGACGGATCGGTCGAGGGGGACGACCGGGACGCCCCCGCAGGTCAGCAGCCCGTCCTGCGCGGCCTTGACCACCACGACCTCGGTCTGGCAGACCTGGCTTCGAAATCGCATCCCTGGCTTCAGTTGCAAGTCGCAACTCCCCCGTCACCGAACAGTCCCGGCTCCGTCGAACGACCGGTGCTCGAGCACAGCGACCGTACCATAGGGGAACAGCCCAGGTGGGGGCCGCGCACGACTGGCGAAGGCGCAATTCCGGACGGCACCGACCCGGCCACCACCCCGGTCATCGACGGTTGAGACAGGCGTCACGTAGTGATAACGTGATTCTCGTTTCGAGAGATGCTCTATGCGGCTCGCACTCGGAACGTCACACTCGGAACAAGGTGGTTTGCGGGGCCCACCGGTCCCTGGCAAGCCCCCGGGGGAAGCAAAGGGGACAGCCTGTGCCATCTCGAACGCTCGACTTTCCGGTCTTCGATGCGGACAACCACATGTACGAGACCCGCGAGGCGCTGACCAAGTTCCTGCCCAAGCAGTATGCGAAGGCGATCGACTACGTCGACGTCCGCGGCCGGACCAAGATCGTGGTCCGGGGGACGATCAGCGACTACATCCCCAACCCCACCTTCGATGTCGTCGCTGCCCCCGGTGCGCAGGAGGAGTACTACCGGCACGGTAATCCCGAGGGGAAGTCCTACCGGGAGATCATCGGTGACCCCATCAAGTGCCACCCCGGCTTCCGGTCCCCGGAACCACGCATCGGGTTGATGGACGAGCTCGGCATCGATCGGGCGCTCATGTTCCCGACCCTGGCCAGCCTCATCGAAGAGCGCATGAAGGACGACCCCGACCTCATCCTCGCCGTGGTTCATGCTCTGAACGAGTGGATGTACGAGACGTGGACGTTCGACTACCAGGATCGGATCTTCGCCACCCCGGTCATCAGCATGGGGATCGTCGACAAGGCCCTTGCCGAGCTCGAATGGGTCCTCGAGCGGGGTGCCCGCTGCGTGCTCATCCGACCGGCACCGGTTCCGGGCCTGCGTGGTACCAGGTCGCCGGGCCTTCCGGAGTTCGATCCCATCTGGTCCCGCATCCAGGATGCGGGGGTCCTGGTGGGGATGCACGCGTCGGACAGCGGCTACAGCGAGATCGCCAACTGGTGGGAGGAGAGCTCGGAATTCCTCCCGTTCCGACCCTCCGCCTTCCGGATGATCTCCCAGGGGAAACGCCCCATCTGCGACACCATGACCGCATTGGTCTGCCACGGTGCATTCACCCGGTTCCCGGACCTCAAGGTCGCCGCAGTCGAGAACGGCGCCAATTGGGTCGGCCATCTGCTCCACGACCTGGGCGATGTCTACGCCAAGATGCCCCAGGAGTTCCCCGAGGATCCAGTGGCCGCGTTTCTCCGCAACGTGTACGTGAACCCGTTCTGGGAGGACGACCTGGGCACACTGGTGGACCTCGTGGGCGCCGATCACGTCCTGTTCGGCAGCGACTACCCCCACCCTGAGGGCCTACGCGATCCCATCGCCTACGTCGATGAGCTGCAGGGGATGCCTGACGAGGTGGTCCGCAAGATCATGGGCGGCAACCTCGCCGGTCTCATGGGGGTCCCCGTCCCCGTCTCCGTCTGACCCCGTCGGCGCGTTGACCGGCCGCGCTGCCCGCAGCACCGGTCGGATCAGGACGACGGCTCCGGCCCGACGATCGACACGAAGCTGACGCACTCCCCCGGCGCACCGCCGAGGTTGTGGGTCAACCCGAGCGTCCGGCCCCGTGCCAACGAGTCGATCTGCCGCTCCGGCGGAGCCTCGCCGCGCAGCTGCAGCCAGCATTCGAACAGCATGCGCAGGCCTGACGCTCCGATCGGGTGTCCGAAGCTCTTGAGTCCTCCGTCAGGATTCACCGGCAGTTCGCCGTTGCGATCGAACGTGCCGGCCAGGACATCCTTCCATCCCAGCCCCCGCTCGGAAAAGCCGAGGTCCTCCATCAGCACCAACTCGGTTGCCGTGAAGCAGTCATGCACCTCAGCCATGGCCAGCGTCGACCTCGGATCGCTGATGCCGGCCTGGCGGTAGGCGTCCTCGGCCGATCTCACCACCTCCGGAAAGGTCGTGTAGTCGTAGTCCGGATCCATCGCTCCACCGCCGGGGCCGGCCACGAAGCTCAGCGCCTTCACGAACAAAGGGTGATCGGTGTAGCGGTACGCGTCCTCGACCCTACAGACGATGGCGGCGGCCGAGCCGTCGCTCACCCCGCTGCAGTCGAACACACCGAGTTGACCGGCGATCAGCGGCGACTTCGTGATCGTCTCGATCGACACCTCTTTCCGGTACTGGGCACGAGGGTTCACCGCGCCGTTGCAGTGGTTCTTCCAAGCGATGCGACTCATCACCTGCTTGAGCTCATCGGGATCGACGCCGTACTTGTGACAGTAGGCCGGTACGAGGAACGAAAAGGCAGCAGGGGACGACAGTGCCGCATCGGTTCCGTCCCCGATCGGCCGGACACCGGTGAGTCCCGAGAAGCCCGAGTCCTTCAACTTCTCGACCCCGATGGCCATGGCCAGGTCGTACGCCCCCGATGCCACCGCATAGCAGGCATTGCGGAATGCCTCCGATCCGGTGGCACAGAAGTTCTCGAGCCTCGATACCGGCTTGTAGTCGATCTTCAACGGCTTGGACAGCGTCACCCCGGAAACCCCGGAAGCCATGGTTCCCAACCAGAACGCATCGATGTCGTCGACGGTGACCCCGGCCGAGGCGATGGTGTCCTTGGTTGCGTCGATCAGCAGGTCGTCCACTCCCTTGTCCCAGCGCTCGCCGAACGGCGTGCATCCCATACCGACGATTGCCACTCTGTCGCGGATCCCGTTGCTGCTCACGACCGATCGCCACCGATGCCCTCGACGGACCCCCCGGTCTCGACCGGCCGGGCCTTCCAGAAGTAGTTGTGCACGCCTTGTGCGGTGTTGAGCCGACGGAACACCATCTGGACCCTCGAGCCCACCCGCATGGTGTCGGGGTCCACATCGGTCATCTCGCAGCGAAATCGGCCACCACCGTCGAAGTCCACCACGGCACCGACCACCGGTGGCGACAGGCTGTACGCCAGCCGATCGACGGTGAACGTCGCAACCCGACCACCGGCGTCGGCCAATCGAACACGCTCCATCTGGTCGATGGCCCGGCACCGGAGGCACACCCGGGCCGGAGGGAGGTGACGGAAGCCGCAGGCGATGCAGTCGCTGGCCTCGAACCCACTCTTCCATGAGGTCGACCGCCACGTCGCCGGTGCCCCAGGTCGCTGGGGATCGGGACGGCGGGGCGGCTCCTGGCGGAGCTCTCCCTTCCAGGTGAGGAACCGGGCGTAGGGGAGATCGTCGCCGCCTCCCGAAGCAAGCTCGGAGATGGTCGGGACGCCGCGCTCCCCTCGTGCAGCGCGGAGCGAAGGAAGCTCCGAGGTGGTCCGGAACAGGAACACGTCCGCTCCGTCGGCCACCACGACCACCGCGATCAGCGCTCCGGGCTCAGCCTGCTCGAGAATGTCCGCCAGCATCAGCCCTGGCTGCGCGGCACCCAGGTTGCCGATGGACGGCGCGTGATCGGCAATCGTGGCCTCGGGTCGGATGCCGAGCCCTGTCCGCGATGCCTGCACCGCCCGCTGGTGCAGTCCGGCGATCACCAGGTGATCCACCTCCGATGCCACAATGCCGGCCCTCTTCAGCGCTTCGGTGCAGGCCGACTCCACCAACGGCACGTATACCTCTTGGCCGAACCGCTCCTCCCACAGCTGGGAGTCATCATCGCCTGGGGTCCGCCAGCGATCGAGGAACTCCGCGGTGGTGGCGGCGTGGGAGAGCAGTTCGGCGGCGACCCTGTCGCCACCAGTGCCGTCTCCGAACACGAATGCCACCGCACCATCGCCACTGTCTCGTTCTTCGGGCCCACCAGCCAGGCCGGTCCGCAGATCGGACACCACTGCCAAGGTCCGCTGCTCACCGGCCATCGCATGAGCCGATCGGAGTGCACCGGCTGCCGAACGGACCGAACCGATGAGGTCGTAGGCGGAGGTCCAGATCGGCAATTCGAGCGCAGCATGGATCGCCGTGGCGTTGGTCTTGTCGAGATACGCGGGCGCCGGTGTGGAGAAGAAGAGGTCCGCCGGGACCGGGCCCCCGAGGTCGGCAAGGGCGCGCCGCGCAGCCTCGACACCCATCGTGGTCGTGTCCTCGTCGTACGAGGCCACCGATCGCGTGCCCCGGCCGGACGGCACACCGAGGCTCGAACCGATGGCGGCTCGCTGCAGTCGCCAATACGGGAGATATGCCCCCCACGAAAGGATCCCTGCACTCACGTTTCCTGTCCTTGTCCCGAAGGCCCCGGGCTGAACGGGGCGTTCTCCTGTGAGAGCCTACTGCTCCGACGTGGTTCCCTCCTCTGGCTCGACCGCCACCAGGAAGCCGCCTTCCGACGTCATCTGGCAACGATCCCCCGGTCGAAGCACCAACGTGGTGAACGGGCTCGTCACCACCGCAGCACCGACGATGACCATTCCGGGACGGATCGACTCGGCGTCGAAGGCCGGCACGTCGAGCTACTCCCCCGCCACCCACATCCTCCGGTGACCGATGGGCGCGGGCTCATCGTCGGATCGATCGAGGGACGATGGCGCCATCTTCTCGACCTCACCGATGGCGGTCAGTCGAAGTCCGCGGAGCACCGGCTCCTGCGCCCGGGCCTCGATGAGACGGGCTTCCTCATTGCGCCGATGGAACTCACCTACGGCAGCCTCGACGTCGGTGGGCGAGTCGACCGGGATGGCGACGTCGAAGGTCTGGCCGGGATAGACCATCAGCAGCGACCACTGGAGGCGCACCTTGTCATCGGGCACACCTGCGACCCGCAACTCATCGGTGGCGACACTGCTGAGCTCATCGGCCATCCGCTCGAGTAGGGAGGGATCGGCCTCTTGCCATGGCACCACATAGCCCCGGGACTCGTCGACCACATGATCGGCAGTGAGCAGCCCGAGCGCCGATAGGCCGGCAGCGCCACGCGGAATGAGGGCGTGTGCCATCCCGAGCGCGGCAGCCTGCGTCGTGGCATGGACCGCACCCATTCCGCCGAACGCAACCAGATCGAGTGACCTCGGATCGGCACCGGCAAGGGACAGGACCCGCCGGACCGCATCCGTCATGTGGGCGTCCACCAGACGCACGGCGGCGACGGCCGTCTCCTCGGCATTCATGCCGAGTGGCCCGCCGAGTTCGGCCAGCGCAGCCCGCGCACCTTCTCGGTCGAGTTCCATGCGGCCGTTGGCGAATCCACCGGGCTCAAGTCGGCCGAGCACGAGGTCGGCGTCGGTGATCGTCGGTTGGGTGCCTCCCCTCTGATAGCAGACCGGCCCCGGTGAGCTCCCCGCCGACTGGGGTCCGACCTGGAGCACCCCGTCGTCGACCCAGATGATCGATCCTCCTCCGGCCCCGACCGACGAGATGTCGACCATGGGTATGCCGATGCAGTACCGGTGCCTCCAGTTCCAATCCATCTTGACTTCGGGACGCCCATTCCGGATCAGGCACAAGTCGTAGCTCGTGCCTCCCATGTCGACACTCACCACGTCACCCAACCCGGTCGATGCGGCCGCGCGCGCTGCCGCATTGACGCCACCGGTCGGACCGGATCCGATGGTCGCCACCGCCCGCTGGGCGGCGGCTGCCGCGGTGGCCACGCCGCCCGCCGATGTGGCCACCAACAGGTCGCTATCGAAGCCGAGCGATGCCAGCCGATCGGAGAGCCTGCCCAGGTAGCGGGCGATCGGCGGTCCGACGTAGGCATTCACCAGGGTCGTCGAGGTCCGCTCGAACTCCGGGGGTTTGGGTAGCACCTGGTGCGACAGCGAGACCATCTCGACATCGGGAAACTCCTCGACGATCAGCTCGCCGGCCCGCAGCTCGTGGGCGGGATTCAGGTAGGAATGCAGAAAGCTGACGGCAATCGACGTGACACCGAAGGCTCGGAGCCGAGCAACGGCCTTGCGCACTGCCTGCTCGTCGAGAGCTGTTTCGACCTCTCCCTCGGCGGTCATCCGCTCCGGGATCTCGAGGCGAACCCGCCTGCGGGCGATCGGGTCGGGCGGGGGGAACGCCGGATCCCAGATCTCCTCCTTGTAGCAACGCCGGAACTCGATCTCATCGCGGAACCCTTCGGTGACCAGCAGCCCGGTCGGCGCTCCAGACATCTGGATCATCGTGTTGTCCCCGGTCGTCGTCCCATGGACGATGGTCCGCGCCTGCGCCATCATCTGCTCCACGGTGAGCCCTTCGGCCACCGCGAGCTGCGCCAGCCCGGCCAGCACCCCGACGCTCTGGTCCTCGGGAGTGGTGGGCGCCTTCTCCAGGAGCACTGACCCGTCGGGCCGAAGGAGCACACAGTCGGTGAACGTCCCACCGACGTCGATTCCGAATCGATAGCTCATCACCCTCCCAACCACAGCGCGCCCCCCGGCATCGCTCAGAAAGGGATCCTACCGGCAACGGTGCCTACCGACAGGGGCCGAAAGAAGCCCACTCTTGATCATGTGACCAGCACGATGCGATCCGGGCCCGCCCCTATACTCGGATAACCGGCACTCCGCACGGCGCCCGTCCCACGAGCTCCGGCGTCCCGCGACCTACGCTAGCTTCGAGGCCCGTTCATGAAAGACGAGAGTTCCGGAACGACCCAATGGCAGGAGCGCACGGTCGAACGTTCGCTGAAGGCGGCCCGGCAACGGGCCATCTCTCGGGGAAGCATGTTCATCGCCGCGGCTGTCGAGCTACTGCGGACCACGGGAAAGCCGGACTTCACCGTGCAGGAAGTCGTCGACCACTCGGGCATGTCCCTTCGGTCCTTTTACCATCACTTCGCCACGAAGGACGACCTGCTTCTGGCCCTGGTGGAGGAGACCGTGCAGCGTCACGTCGGATCGGCCCGGAAGCAGGTCGAGGCCGAATCCGACCCTGTCGTCAAGCTCCGGGTCCTCTTGACCTCCATGTTCGGCAGCGAAGAGACCGACGATCCCGCCTCACGCGGGCTCGTCCTCTTCCAGTGGCACCTGGCCGGCTCGCGCACCGACGAGTTCGCTGCCTCGTTCTCACCCTACGTCGACATCGTCATGGAGATCCTCGAGGCTGGCGCGGCGGCGGGAACCTTCCGCACCGACATCAGCGTGCCCGTGCTGGCAAGCCTCGTCATCCACACACTGGTCTCGATCCTCGACATGCGCGTGCTCGGAGTGAATCTCAACGACGAGGCAGTGACCACCGACGACATGGTGCGCTGGTGCCTGTCCGGCGTGATGGCGGGGACGGTCGAAACGGTCTGACGGGAGGCACTCGGTCAGCCGGCGACCTCGATGACGGTGGCGGATCCCATCCCACCACCGGCGCACATGGATGCCACCCCGATCCCACCGCCCCGGCGCCGGAGCTCGTAGATCAACGTCACCAGCATGCGTGCTCCCGTTGCCGCAATGGGATGCCCGAGGCTGCACCCGCTCCCGCTGACGTTCACGATCTCCTCGTCAAGCCCGAGCATTCGGCAGCTGGCCACGCTGACCGAGGCGAAGGCCTCGTTGATCTCGAACAGGTGCACGTCGCCCACGGAGAGCCCGGCCTTGGCCAGTGCTCTCGGAATCGCCTCGGTGGGCGCAAGCCCGGTCCGCGCCGGCTCGACCCCCACCGACGCCCATGACCGAACGGTCGCCAGCGGCTCGAGTCCCCGTTGCCCGGCCAAGGCACCCGATGCCAGGCAGAGGGCCGCGGCCCCGTCGTTCAAGCCGGCGGCGTTGCCGGCGGTGATCGAGAAACCGGCGATCTCGGAGTGCAGTGGCTTCAGTGACGCCATCTTCTCCGCCGTACTCTCACGCCGGGGATGCTCGTCGCGTTCCCACTGGACGACCTCTCCGTCCTTTCGGGTGATCTTCATCGGAACGATCTCATCGACGAACCGCCCGTCGTCGATGGCTGCGATGGCCCGCTGATGGGACCGTAGCGCCCAAGCGTCCATTGCTTCGCGGCTGACTCCGGCTTCTTCCGCAGTGTTCCATCCGACCGTGATGGACATGTCGGCGCAGGGAGCATCGGGTGTCTCCGGATGGCTCGGGGGGAGCCATCCGTCCAGCCATTCTTCGGTGCCCGGTGTCCGGTAACGGCTCATCGGCGCGGTCGACTGCGAGTTGGTCCCACCGGCGATCACCGAGTCGGCCATTCCGGACAGGATCGCCGACGCAGCCACCTGCACGGCGGCAAGACCCGCCGCGCAATGCCGGTTGACGGCCAGTCCCGGGACATGCCCCAACCCGGCGGTAATGGCGGCATGCCGTGCGATCACGCCACCGCCGTAGAGTCCCTCACCGAGTACGACGTCGTCGACGTCGGTGGGTTCGAGCCCGGAGCGTCGGAGAGAGTCGGCGACGACGACCTCGGCCAGGTCGAATGCCGAGGTCTCGGTCAGGCTGCCGCGGTATGCGGTGCCGATGGCGGTGCGGCAGCCAGAAAGGATCATTGCATCGGTCATGGATGCTCCATTCATCGTGTACGGGGAAGGCCAAGCCCGCGCTGGGCGATCATGTTCCGGTGGATCTCACTGGTGCCCGCATAGATCGTGGTACCAACCGAGTGGCGAAGCATGTACTCGAGGATGCCGTGGGAGGGTGCTGTCGGATCGAAGTAACTGCGCAGGGCATCGGGTCCCACGATCTCCACGATCTCCTGCGCCCGCTTCTTGAGCGCCTCGGAGCTGAACAGCTTCGACATCGGGCCTTCGGCGGTGACGGGGACCCCGGCTTCGGCCATCCAGGCAACCCGCCGCTGCAGCAGGCGGGACACCTCGAGATCGATGGCCATGCGGCCGAGGGTCTCCCGCACCGCTCCGTCATCGAGGCGGGAGGCCCCGTCATCGTCCACTGCCTCGGCGGCCCACGCCTCGGCCTCGACCAGGAGGCGCTCGATGGCAGCGGCAAACCCGGCGGCGTGCTCGGTGGCCAGGGCCACCGTCATCGTCGTCCAACCCTCGTCGACCTCTCCAACGCGCCAAGCGTCCGAGACGCGAACATCGTTGTAGTAGGTGATGTTGGTGCGTTCACCCGAGAGCGTGTACACCGCCTGTACCTCCACCCCTGGCTGGTCCATGGGCACGAGGAACATCGTCAGCCCTTTGTGCTTGGCCACATCCGGGTTGGTGCGGGTCAGCAAGAAGACGTAGTCGCCGATCTGTGCATTGGTGGTGAACATCTTCTGGCCGTTGATCACCCATTCGTCGCCGTCGCGCACCGCCCTCGTGGCTGCAGCGGCGACGTCCGAGCCTGCTTCGGGCTCGCTGTAGCCCAGCACCATCACGATCTCACCGGCGAGGGCCTTCGGGATGATCTCGGACTTCTGGGCCTCGGTACCCGCCAGCCTGATGACCGTGGCCACCATGATGGTGGTGCCGATGCCGTAGGTCGGAGCATCGGCGAACCGCAGCTCCTCGCCGATGACGAGCATCTCGATGGGATCGAGTCCGCGACCCCCGAGCTCGACCGGCCACCCGGGTGCCATCCACCCCCGTTCGACCAGTGCCCGGGTGAACTCCGGATCGTGTGATACCCCGCTTCGGTAGACCTGCTCCTCGAGCTCACGGGTCACCCGCTCTTCGAGGAACGCCCGGACCTCGGCCCGGAGCTCGTCGCTTGCTTCACCGAGACGGAAATCCATCATGGTGCACCTCGCGGCCCGTAACGCCGGTCGGCCACTCGCTGGCATGCCGCCGCCGGGCTCATGACCACATTGGCCCACGCCCGAGCCCGCCTGTAGTAGAGCTGGATGTCGTACTCGAGCATGAAACCGTAGCCACCGTGGAAGTGGAGGGCGGCATCGCTCGCGTCGCGGGCTGTCTCAGCGGCGAACGCGAATGCCATCGCCGCCAGCTCGGCGAATCGATCGGGCTCCTCACTCGCCGCCCAGGCTGCCTCACGCGCCAGCAACTCGGCACCGGCGGCCGACGTCGCGCAGTCGGCAAGACGGTGGCCCACCGCCTGGAACCCTCCGATCTTCTGGCCGAACGCCTCACGGTCCTTGGCATACTCGACGCCGATCTGGACCGATCGACGGGCGATGCCGGCCAGCGCATTGGCGGTGAGCACCAGCCAATCATCAAGTGCGGCGTCGACCGCTGCGGACGCATCCTCACCACGGCTGAGGGTAACGGCTGCAGCCATTGCCGACCCCGACAAGGGAATGTCTGCCAGCGGCATCGAACCGACGTTCTCGGGCACGACCCGGTCATCCCCGACCGGTACCGCCACGAGGTCACGGTCGTGCAGTACGACGAGGTCGGTTGCAATCGCCCCTGCAGGAACCAAACGGGCGACCCCCCCACGAGGTGGGCGGAGTGCCACCGCCACCAGGCGGTCACCGGCGAGGGCGGAGCCCAGCAACTCGCCCGCGGCCACACCGCCGACCCGGGCCAGCAACCGGCACGCGACCAGCATCTCGATGAGCGGTGCGGAGCCGAGCGCCCGCCCATGCTCCTGAGCGACAAGGGCGAGATCGAGCATGGAGGCGCCCCAGCCTCCGTGGACCTCGTCGACGGCCATGCTCACCGTCCCCATCCCGACCAGCTGGGACCACAGGTTCGGATCGAAGCCGAGCGGCTCGGCGGCTCGCACCCGCCCCGATGAAGACTCCTTGGCATACAAGGTTGCATACGCGTCGATCAGCTGCTGCTGCTCTTCGCTCGGACGAAGCTCCATCGGCCGCTACTCGGAGGGCATCAGTTGGGAGAAATCGATCTGGCCGGTCTGCAAGGCGGCGAAGAACCCGCCGTCGGCGTAGAACGACTCACCGACGACATAGCTCGCCCGAGGGCTTCCGACCAGCACCATTGCCCATGCCTGCTCCTCGGGGGTGGAGTACGAACCCACCGGCCCCAGGGCGGCGTCGACGAGTTCCTTTCCGACTGCATCGTGGAAGTACGGCATCATCGCAGTCGTGGTCGGGCCGGGATTGGTGCAGTTCAGACGTATGCGGTGGTCCTTCATCAGCCCGACCGACCGCCATGCCGTCCAGGCATTGATCGCCTGCTTGGAGGCCGCGTAGGCATTACCGCTCCACACCGCGGGGTTGGCCTCGAGCCACTGCTTGCCCGAGGCGAAGTCGTCGGTGGCGAACAGCTCCATGTACGTCCCGAGGTTCTGTTGCCAGCCGATGCCGCCCGCGGATGCGACGTAGACGATCGAGGAGCCAACCGGCATCTTCGGCACCGTCCGTTCGATCAGTGCGCGGCCACCCACGAAGTTGACCAGCATCACGTCGAGGTCGGAGAAAGGTGGACCGGGAAGGCCCGCGCAGTTGAAGAACCCATCGACCTCCCCATCGATCTGGTCGGCGGCGGCACTGATCGACTCGGCATCGAGAAGGTCCACATGGATCCGTTGCTCGACAGGCGCAGCGACAGGCGCTCGATCGAGCCCGATCACCTTGGCGCCGAGCTCGGTGAGCAGTCGGGCGGTGGCGTCACCCATGCCCGAGGCGGCACCCGTGACGACAACCGTCGTTCCGGCATATTGCAGTACGTCATCCACTACGTTCCCTCCCAACTGGATACCCACAGATCCGAACGATGCGGAACGTACGCGTGGGGACGTTGTACCGCGCCTCTCGTCCACGGCCGTCGTCGGGGCCGGGCAACCGGTTGGAACGACCACCGCCGTGGCCGCACGAGGTCACCGGCACCCGATGCACAGCGCCCATTGTTTCCCCTCCAAGGACTCGCTCTCACTCACGCTCGTCGACCTGTGTACCCGTCGCGCCGGAAACAGGGTTGCCACCACGGTAGAGCATCCTTGTCGGTCTGCCAAGCTGCTCGTTCCGCCGGCCCGATCCCATCGGCGGAGCCCTCAATGGGCGGATCGCCGACCGGGCTGTGGTACCTGATCGGGCGTGAAATGACGGATCATGTTCTCTTGCGCGAATGATGCCACCAGCCCGCCGTCCTCCGAGAACACATGGGCCCGACCGTAGCTGCGGCCACGCCCCGCTGCCGGGCTCTCGTGCGAGAGGAGCATCCAGCTGCCGGCGTCCACCGACTCATGAAATACGAGCGTATGGGTGATGACGGTGGTCGAAATCGATACATGGGCCATGGACTGGCCGATCCCGGCATGCGGCCGCATGGCCGTCCCGATCAGGAAGCCGTCAGAGGCGAACGCCAGAAGGGCCTGGTTGATGGTGGCGTCGGCCGGGGCACCGATGAATCGTGTCCAGACATCGAGTTCCGCAGGACCGACGGCCCCTGGGTCGGAAACGTCGACCCCGTCGACCACGCGCACCTCCCAGAACCCGCTCGAGTGCTCGGATCTCGGGGCGTCCATGGGCGGCGTCCCTCCACGCCGGTCCGGCTGGTGGCGGATGAGGTCGGGCTCCGGCTGGTGGAGGAGCACCAGCGACCGCGTGCACAGGCGGCTGCCCTGGCGAGCCGTGACCGATGCACTGGCGAACGAGCGTCCGGTCTGAAGCACATCCACGTCGAACTCGAGGGGTGCATCAGTCGATGCTCCCCGGGCGAACACGGTGTGGATCGACTTCACCTCCTTGGTCGGATCGACCGCCGCACCCGCCACGATCGACTGTGCCAGCAACTGGCCGCCGAAGACGACCGGCGCAGCTCCGAAGACGATGCTCGTTCCGCGGTACGAGCCCCCGCTTGTCGGCTCGAGGGCGAGTGTCGCCAGCAGGGCATCGATCTCCGTCATCGTGGTGGACTCCTCCGGCCGTAGGAACGAATCGGCATGCAGAGCGTACCGGCGGCGTACCGGCTGTGATGGCTCGGCCGGCGTCGAGAAGATGCAGGCGCGAGCAGTGCCAGGGGAAGCTCCCAGCAAGGCGACCTGGCTACGGCTGCGGCCCTCGGGCGCTGTCCGCACCCGGCGGCAGCTCCCAACCGGCCCCCATGCCGGGCAGTGGACGCGCTGTCGAAGCACGGTGCCGATCAGTCGGCGAAGACTACTCTTGCCCGGGTAGAGGCGTACTCTCGCCGGTTCGGTCGGAAGGCCGGACAGCGCCCCGTTCAAGGAGCTCGACCGCCATGCCCGACCAAGCGCCCCGATCGACTCCTGACCCGCACGCTCCTTCCCGTGAGCAATTCGCGTCGGTCGATGAGTTCCGGTCCTCCCTGCGCTCCTGGCTGTCCGCCGAACTGACGCCCGAGTTGTCGGAGTCCGCCCATGGCGCCCCTGACGCGGCGAGCCTCGAACTCCAACGGGAGTGGAACCACCGCCTCGCCGATGCCGGCTGGGCTGCGCCGGCCTGGCCCGTGGAGCACGGTGGCCGCGGCGCTGGCATCGAAGAGCAGCTCGCCTACATGGAGGAGATGAGCGCGGCCTCCGCCCCCGGCCCCCTCAATGTCATCGGGGTGTCCAATATCGCGCCGGCGATCATGGCGTACGGGACCGGTGAACAACAGAGGCGATTCCTGCACCCGATGTTGCGTGGGGACGAGATCTGGTCCCAGGGCATGTCCGAGCCCGACGCCGGATCGGATCTCGCGTCGCTGCGCACCACCGCCGTCGCCGACGGCGACGAGTTCGTCATCAATGGCCAGAAGACCTGGAACAGCCTCGGCCATCTCGCCGATTGGTGCCAGCTCTACGTCCGAACCGACCCCTCCGTCCCCGATCACAAGGGCATCAGCTGCCTGCTCGTCGACCTCCGGACCGCCGGCATCGAGGCCCGTCCGCTACAGACCATCACCGGCGAGCAGTCGTTCAGCGAGCTGTTCTTCACCGATGCCCGCGTGCCCGCTTCGTCATTGCTGGGTCCACTCCACGGTGGCTGGAAGGTGGCGATGACCACATTGAGCTTCGAACGAGCCGGTGTGGCCCGCCTCCACCTCGGTCTGTCCCGAAAGCTCGACCACCTGCTGGCCGAGCCGGCTGCCGCCACTGCGCTCCGCGATACGAAATTCCGCGATCGCGTGTCGGCCGTGTACGCCGACATCGCCTGCATGCGATGGATGGCGAACCGCTCGTTTGCCCGGATGCGCAACAACGAGCCCACCGGGGTGGACGGCAGCCTGGCCAAACTGGCCTGGGGTCGGGCCGAGCAGCGCCTTGCCTCGCTCGCCCTGGATATGCTCGGTGTGGGTGCCTCCGGTCAGTGGGCCTACAACATGGCTGCAGCCTGCCAGACCACAATCGCCGGAGGGACCACCGAGATCAACCTCAACATCGTGGCCGAGTTGGGACTTGGACTCCCCCGGGAACCTCGGATCCGGTAGTCCTCGCCTCTCGGTCGGATCGGCCGAGGTGGGATCACCCGTCCTGAGGTGTGGCACGGAGCTCCACGGCACCCTCGGGGCAGTTGGCAGCGGCCAGCTCGGCCTCGCGCTCCACTGAAGGATCGAGATCCCCCTCGTGGAGGAGATTCCCGAACCCGCTGTCATCGGAGCCGAACACGGAGGGCGCCAAGGTGTAG
>Ga0075520_1000358_pt1 | contig 19451 bp, 12 predicted proteins | sample NGEPerB_FD_75100 | JGI IMG/M metagenome (GOLD analysis project Ga0075520, IMG submission 75100) | Arctic peat soil microbial communities from the Barrow Environmental Observatory site, Barrow, Alaska, USA - NGEE PermafrostAB12-B | ecosystem: Environmental > Terrestrial > Soil > Wetlands > Peat ... | reverse complement strand
GTCAGGCTGAGGGCATCGGTGTCCAGTTGGCGGCTCAGGCTGGTGTAGCGCTTGATGTCCACCATGAGCAGCCAGCACACCGGGTTGGCGCGCACGACGACGGTGGCGGGGGCCTCGATCCAGGCATTCATCGGGCGGGGGCCGATGCAGGAGCATGGCGTGAACCGGGTTGTCAACGTAATGTAAAATAGACCCCCGGCGGCGGGCGTCTTATTCGCGAAGCATTTGCGGCTTGCGCCGGGTTTTGGGGGGGCGACGTTCCGGCTGCCGTTTTCGCGCGATTCGCGATCGGCGCCCCAGCCCCATGGACGACAATTTTCCCACGCAACGTGCCTCGCGGGACGACGGCGACGCCCCGACGGTGCGCACGCCGAAGAAGGAGGTCGTGTTCAGTCGCTACGAACTGCAGAACGAACTGGGCAAGGGCGGCATGGGGGTGGTCTGGCTGGCGCTCGACCGGGAGCTGAATTCCAAGGTCGCCCTTAAATTCCTGCGCGAGGAAATGACGAGTGAGGCTGACGCGCTGAAGGAACTCAAGGGTGAGGTGATCATCAACCGGGATCTCTCTCATCCGAACATCATCAAGACCTTCAGCTTTGAGACCAACGGCCGCACCTCGGCGATTTCGATGGAGTACGTCAACGGCGTCAATCTCCACCGATTGAAAAAGGCCTCGGAGTCGGAGGCGAAGAAGCTCGGCGTCCCGGCCCCGAATCCGGCGGGATTCTTCGAGGTGGAGGACATCAGGCAATGGGTCTGGCAGTTGTGCGACGCCATGGATTACGCGCACCGGCAAAAAGTCGTCCACCGCGATATCAAGCCGGCGAACCTGATGCTCAATGAGCGCGGCGAGCTGAAGGTGGGCGACTTCGGGATCGGACGCACGGTGGCCGACACGGTGAACCGGGTGACCAAGAACGCCGCCGGCACGCCGCCGTACATGAGTCCGCAGCAGACGATGGGCGAAAAGGCCGTGCCGGCGGACGACCTGGACAGCATCGGCGCCACGATTTTTGATCTGCTGACCGGTGATCCACCGTTCTTCCGCGGAGCCATTCGCGATCAGACGCTCATGAAGATGCCGCCGGGCGACGAGACCGTGGCGAAACTGCGGCCCTTGCTCGCCGCCGGGATCATTCGCGAGAAGGAATTCGGCTGGCTGCAGGCGGCGCTCGCCGGCGGCAAGGGCGAGGAGGAAAACGCGCTGGCGCTCAGATTGATGGAGCAGAAGACGCTGACGCCGGAGGAGTGGAGGAAGCAGACGGAACTTTATCCGCGGCCCAAGGATCCGTTTTTGGAAAAGGTGAAGCCGCTGATGGCCGCCGGCGTGGTGGGGCCGGCGGAAGGCAAGTGGCTGCGCGAAGCGCTCGCCGGGGAAAAGGACGCCGGCGAAAAGACCCTGGCCGAGCGCCTGGTTGGCGAGAAAAGCCTCACGCCGGGCCAGTGGCGCGCCCGCACGATGTTCAGTTATGCCCTGCCGGAGGATGCCGTGCCCGACCCGGCGCAGCTCCCGGCGGCGATCGATCTCCCGTTGAGCGGTTCCTTGAGCATGCGGTTGCTGCGGATCGATCCCGGGACGTTCGTGCACGGCGCGCCGCGGGAAGAGCTCGGGCGCCGGACCAACGAACTGCCGCCGGAACGCGTCGCCATCGAGAAACCCTTCTACCTGGCAGTCCAAGGCGGCGAATTGCCGGGTGACCTGGCGGACCCAGATCAGCAGCGACGGTTCGCCGTCCAACCAGGTGGGATTCAGGCTGGTGCTGCGTTTCCGGACCGCCGCCCCGGCCGATTGAGCCGCCCCGGCGGGCGGGGCCGGACCCCAGGGCGTTTAGCCCGAGCCGGACGTCAGACCGGTGGCCGGGTCGGCGACCCCCGCGACACCCGGCCTGGTGGCATGGCCTCTCAGGTCGCCGCCGGCGCGGGCGGAGGGACCGCGTCCAGCTCGTCGGAGTCGATTTCGACGACTCGGGCGATGGAGAGCAGCTTGTCGCCTTCGGCCAGCTCGACGAGCTTGACGCCCCTCGCGCCGCGACCGGTCTCGCGGATTTCGTTGACGCGGGTGCGCACGCTCTGACCTTTCGCGGTGAGGAGCATGACTTCGTCGTTGTCGTGCACGCTCAGCGCACCCGCGACGCTCACCGACCCGTCTTCGGGCAGGTCGATCGCGATGACGCCCGTGCCGCCGCGGCGGATCAGCCGGTAATCCTCGAAGGGGGTGCGTTTGCCGATCCCGTCTTCGCGGGCGATGAGCAGGCGCGCGGCCGGGTCGCAGACCTCGATGGCCTGAAGATAATCGCCGGTCTTCTTGAAGCGCATGCCGGTGACCCCGGCGGCCGCGCGGCCCATCGAGCGCAATCCCTCCCGGCGTTCCCCCGGTTCAGCCTCCGTTTCCGCGGCGGGGGCGTCCGGAGTGTCAGCCGGTTCCGCCGCCGGACCGCCGATCGGCCCTTCGCCGAAACGGACGGCCTGTCCGAGGTGGGAAACGAGGATGATCTCGTCGGTCCCGGTCGTGAGAACGCAGCCGATCAACGCATCGCCTTCATTCAGCCGGATGCCGTGAATGCCACCCTCGCGGGCGGCGCTTTCGTATTCCGAGAGCGGAGTCTTCTTCACGACCCCGAGGCGCGTCGCCATGACGACGTAGCGCGGATCCGTGAATTCTTTCACGCAGATCATGGCGGCAATCTTCTCGCCGTCCGCGAGGCGGAGGAAGCTCGACACGGACTTGCCTTTCGAAGCGCGGGTGCCCTCGGGCACGTCGTAGACTTTCTTCACGTGACACTGCCCGGTCGTGGTCAGGAAGAGGATGAAGTCGTGGGTCGAGGCCGTGAAGAGATCCGCGACGAAGTCCTCCTCGTAGGTTTCCGTGCCGATGACGCCTTTGCCGCCGCGGCGCTGCGAACGGTAGTCGGCGACGGGCGTGCGCTTGATGAAGCCCAGGTGGGAGACGGTCATGACGCAGCCCTCGTTGGGAATCACGTCCTCCATGCGGAATTCGCCCAGGGCGCCGATGATCTCGGTGCGGCGGGGTTGGGAGTACTTTTCCTTCAGGGCCAGCAGTTCCTCCTTGATGACGCCCAGCAGCTTGGCCTCGGACTCGAGGATGCTGCGCAGTTCTTCGATCAACTTGATGAGATCGAGATACTCCGCCTCGATTTTGTCGCGCTCGAGGCCCGTGAGCTGGTACAGACGCAGTTCGAGAATGGCGTTGGCCTGGCGGTCCGAGAGCGGATAACGCGCCATCAACGCGACCTTGGCCTCCTCGCGGTCTTTGGCGGCGCGGATGATGCGGACGAAGTCGTCCAGGTTATCCAGCGCGATCTTGTAACCCTCGAGGATGTGCGCGCGATCCTCGGCCTGCCGGAGGCGGAACTGGGTGCGGCGCGTGATGACCTCCCGGCGGTGCTCGATGTAGCACTCGATGAGCTCCTTGATGTTCATCTGCTTCGGCCGCTTCTTGTCGAGGGCCAGCAGGATGACGCCAAAGGAGGATTCGAGGGCGGTTTTCTGGAAGAGCTGATTGATGACGACCTTGGCCTGCTCGCCGCGCTTCAGCTCGATGACAATGCGGGTGTGCTCGTCGGATTCGTCGCGCAGGTCGCGGATGCCATCGAGCAATTTGTCGGACACCAGATCGGCGATGCGCGTGACGAGGGTGGAGCGGTTGACGTTATAGGGGATCTCGGTGATGACGATCTGCTCGCCGCCGCCCTTGAGCTCTTCGGTGTGGGCCTTCCCGCGCACGCGGACGATGCCCTTGCCGGTCTTGAGATAAGAAATGATGCCTTCGCGGCCGGCGATGACGCCGCCGGTGGGGAAATCGGGCCCCGGGATCAGGTCGATAACCTCGTCGACAGAGATGTGCGGGTGGTCGATGACGGCGCAGATCGCGGTGATCAGTTCGTCAAGGTTGTGGGGCGGGATGTTGGTCGCCATGCCGACCGCGATGCCGGTCGAGCCGTTCATCAAGAGCCCGGGCAGCGCGGCGGGCAGGACGGTTGGCTCGGTCGTCTCTTCGTTGTAGTTCGGGGCGAAATCGACGGTGTCCTCGTCGAGGTCCCGGAGCAGCTCCTCGGCCGCCTCGGCGAGCCGGCACTCGGTGTAACGGTAGGCAGCCGGCGGGTCGCCGTCGACGGACCCGAAATTGCCCTGGGGATTGATGAGCGGGTAGCGGAGGACCCAGGACTGGGCGAGCCGCACCAGTGTATCGTAGACGGAGGCGTCGCCGTGCGGATGGTAATTCCCGAGCACTTCGCCGACGACCTTGGCGCACTTGTTGTAGGGCCGGTTGTGCAGCAGCCCGAGGCGGAGCATCGCATAGAGGATGCGCCGCTGGACCGGCTTGAGGCCATCCCGGGCATCGGGCAGGGCCCGCGAGACGATCACCGACATCGAATAATCGATGTAGGCCGTCTGCATGATGTCGGTGATATTCGCCGTCGAGAGTTTTTCGTTCGCGGTGTACATTGCGGAGAAGTAGCGGGTAGTGGGTAGCGAGGAGCGAGAGGTGAGAAGAACGGGCCCTTATCTCATGCTCACTGCCCGCTACTCACTACTCGCTACTCGAAGTTACACATCCAGGTATTGCACGTTGAGCGCGTTGTCCTCGATGAACTGCCGCCGGGGCGGAACTTCATCGCCCATGAGGAGCGTGAAGAGGTGGTCGGCCTTCGCGGCGTCGTCGATCGAAACCCGGAGGAGCCGGCGTTTCTGCGGGTCCATCGTGGTCTCGAACAACTGTTTGGGGTTCATCTCGCCCAGGCCCTTGTAGCGCTGGATGGAAAGTCCGCGGCGGCCGAGATTGCGGATGTGGTGCAGGATGTCGAACGGCGCGTGCAGCTCGGTCCGCGTCTCGTTCTTCTGGCCGGAATTCTCGGTCAGGCCATAGCGCGGCTCCTCGGCGGGCAAAAAGCGCGAGATATCGAGCCCGCCCGCCGCCATGGAGCGGAGCAGCTTGGTCATCTCGGTCGATTCGAAGATCTCGTGGATCGTGATGCGGCGCGACGGCATCGGGCTGGTGCTGTTGTTCTCGCCGGATTTCGCCGCGCCGGTGCCATCAGGCTGATCGGAGACATCGGCGTCGAGCCCCATGCGCTCGTTGAACTCCGCGCGCGCCTCGTCATTCCGCAGGAATTCGTGCGACTCTTTGTTGCCTTCGCGGATGCGCGCGATGTAGCGCGGCAGTTCGTGCGTCTGCGGCAGGTGCAGGTCAAGATACTCGGCCAGGGAAGCGCCGTACCGGGTGATGCCGGCGCCCAGTTTCTCCAGGGCCGCCAGGGTCTCGACGATCTTGTCGATCTGCGTCGGGGCAAAGTTCGACTGGTCGCGGAGCCGCGTCAGCGTGACGTCCTCGGAACCCAGTTCGAGGAGGATGCGGTTGAGCTGTTCGTCGTTGTCGATGTACTGCTCGCGCTTCTTCCGCTTGATCTTGTAGAGCGGCGGCTGGGCGATGTAGACGTAGCCGCGTTCGAGGAGGCCGCGCATCTGCCGGTACAGGAACGTGAGGAGCAGCGTGCGGATGTGGGAGCCGTCGACGTCGGCGTCGGTCATGATGATGACCTTGTGGTACCGGGCCTTGTCGCCGTCGAAGGCGGACTCATCCTCGCCGGCGCCGATGCCGGTGCCGATCGCGGTGATAAGGGTGCGGATTTCCTCGTTGTTGAGGACCTTGTCGAGCTGGGCCTTCTCGCTGTTGATCAGCTTGCCCCGGAGCGGCAGGATGGCCTGGTAACGACGGTCGCGGCCCTGCTTGGCCGAGCCGCCGGCGGAGTCGCCCTCGACGATGTAGAGCTCGGTGAGGCTGGCGTCGCGCTCGGAGCAATCGGCCAGCTTGCCGGGCAGCCCGCCGCCCGAGAGCGCACCCTTGCGGATCGTCTCGCGCGCCTTCCGCGCCGCTTCGCGGGCGCGCGCGGCGTTGAGGCATTTGTCGATGACGCGCCGGGCGATCGCCGTTTCCTTCTCGAAGAAGAACTTCAGCTTCTCGCCGACAATCTTCTGGACGATGCCGTCAACCTCGGAGTTCGAGAGCTTCGTCTTGGTCTGACCTTCGAAGCGGGGCTCCGACAACTTCACGGAGACCACGGCCACCAGGCCTTCGCGCACATCATCGCCGGTGATCCCGGGATCCTTCTCCTTGATCAGATTGTTGGCCTTGGCGAAGTTGTTGATGACCCGGGTCAGCGCCGTGCGGAAGCCGGACAGGTGCGTGCCGCCCTCCAGATTGAAGATCGAGTTGGCGTAGGCGAAGATCTGGTCGTTGTACGAGTCGTTATACTGGATCGCCACGTCGACCATGGTGCCGGCCTTGGTCGGATCCTCATTCGGCACGGTGTCGGTGAACGTGATGGGTTTGTCGTGGAGGACGATCTTGTTGCGGTTGAGAAACCGGACGAACTCGGTGATGCCGTCCTTGAACAGGAACCGCTCGTTCTTCTGGGCCCGCTCGTCACTCAGGTTGATCGAGACGCCGGGGTTGAGGAAGGCCAGCTCGCGGAGGCGGTTGGCGAGGATCTCGTATTTGAACTCTCGCGTGATGAGAAAGATCTCCGGGTCGGGCTTGAACGTGATCTTCGTACCGGTCTTCTTCGTCTCCCCCAGCACCGTCATCTTCTGCACAGTCTTGCCCTGGGCAAAACGCATGTGGTAGACCTTGCCGTTCCGGCGCACCTCGGCCTCGAACCATTCGGAAACGGCATTGACGCATTTGGCGCCGACACCATGCAGGCCGCCGGATACTTGGTAGGCGCCCTTGCCGAACTTCCCGCCGGCATGAAGATTGGTCAGCACGAGCTCGAGCGCCGGGATCTTGTAGACCGGGTGCAGGTCGACGGGGATGCCGCGCCCGTTGTCCTCGGTCGAGCAGGAGCCGTCGAGGTGAATGGTCACCGTGATCTGCGAGGCGAAGCCGGCCAGCGCCTCGTCGATGGAGTTGTCGACGACCTCGAAGACGCAATGGTGCAGACCCCGCTCCATCGTGTCGCCGATGTACATGTCCGGGCGCTTCCGCACCCCCTCGAGACCCTCGAGCTTCTGGATTTTTGAAGCGTCGTACTCGGCGGCTCCAGCTTGGATTCTACTCAGATTTTCCGGGTCTTCTTGGTCGGGCATGCGGGGGGAATATTGTCGTCTGAAATGACGACAAAATTGTCCTGGAAAACGCGTCTGCCGACAACGTTTTTCTTTCCTCTTTCGGTCTAGACTCTAATTTTGAGTTGCCAGCTAAAGATAATCATGTAAGTAGCTGGCGCCGTGAAACTTTCCGTAAAGGTCGATTACGCCTGCCGGGTGCTTGCGCAACTCGCGCGTCACCACGGCGAAGAACGCCTCGCCCATATCGAAGAACTGGCCGAGATCGAGGCGGTTCCGGCGAATTACCTGGTGCAGATTTTAAGCGAGCTTCGCAACGGCGGACTGATCACGAGCCGGCGGGGAAAGCAGGGCGGATACACCCTGGCCCGGCCTCCGGACAAGATCACCCTCTACGACATCGTGAAGCTGATCGAGGGCGATCACCTGGAACTCAGCCGGAATGCCGACGGCCAGTCCGGAAAACGTGTCCAGCAGGTCTGGCGCGAGGTCCGGGCCGCGCTGGAAGCCAAGTACAAGAGCTACACGCTTGACCTGCTGGTGCCGCGGGGTCCCGGCGAGATGTATTACATTTAGGAGTTGGTCGGGCTGGCGGTTCACCGCCGGCGATCCGGCAGTTTCCAGCGCCCGCGGGGAACCGGGCCGGGCATCTTTCGTTTGACCGGACTCGACGCGACGGCACAGTCAGGCACCGATGCCGACACCCACGATCGAGAAGCTTCTCATTCTGCAGGATCGCGACCAGCAGCGGCTGGCGCTGGAGAGCCAGTTGCGGGCAATCCCGCGCGAGATCGTCGCGGTCGAACAGAAGATCGCCGGAGAACAGACCGCGCTGGAGGCCGCGCGTGGCGAACTGCAGCAGCTGGAGCTGAAAAAAAAGGCGCTGGAGAACGAGATCGGTGTCGCGACCGATCAGATGGGCCGGTACCGGAGCCAGCAGCTCCAGGTGCGGAAAAACGACGAGTATCAGGCGCTGGGCGTTGAGATCGAGCACGCGCAATCCGCCATCGGCGCACTGGAAGAGCAGGAGCTCGAAGTGATGTATGCGATCGACGAGGCCAGGAGGAAGTGCGCCGCCGCCGGGGAAGCGCTGAAGCACAACGTCAGCGGGCACGAAGCGCGCATCCAGAACTTGCGCGAGCGCGAAACCGGGCTGCAATCCGAGCTCCAGACTCTGCAGACCTCGGTCGCCGCCGCGCGGCAGGGACTCGAGGAACCGGCGTTGTACCTCTACGACCGGCTCGCCTCCAAGCCCGGCCTGCCCGTGGTTGTTGCCGTCCGCGAAGCCAAATGCGACGGATGCCACCTGAGGATTTCATTCAACATCGACAGCGAGACGCGCAAGGCCGACAAGCTCGTGACCTGCGACCAATGCGGCCGCATCGTGTACTGGGAGGCGTAGGCGCGTAGGCCGCTCCTGCGGCCTGTGTGATTGAAGATCCAAAATGGAAGGAGCACAGGGCCGGCCCTGTGTTTGGACCCAGGCAATGCGCGGCCCCCGAAAAGGGCAGCTTGCGTCTTTTTTTTTCTTCTTCAATCTCAGCTTCCTGGTCTTGGGGCCAGATCGTCGCTCCGTTCTTTGGAAACATCCCGACGGCGTGGGTAACCCCGCGCCCAGTGCGCCTGGCGTTCCGGGGCAACCCGGGCGATGCAGGCGGTTCGGAGAGGAAAGTCCGGACACCCTCGGGCAGGATTCCCGGCAAGAAACGTTGACGCGCCGGCCCGGTTGGCCGCAAGGCCGCCGGCCGGAGACGCTTCCGCTCAAGCCGGGGCGCGGCGGGTCAAGCCGCCGCGACGGATAGTGCCACAGAAAATATACCGCCCCTTTGCAGTTTCAGGTTTCCGATTTGAAATTGCCGAGGCGGCAAGGGTGAAAAGGTGGGGTAAGAGCCCACCGCGCCGGCAGCAATGCCGGCGGCAAGGAAAACCCAATCCGGTGCAAGACAAAATAGGGGACTGGACGGCCCGTCCTGGAGTCCCGGGTATGTCGCACCTTCCTTCGCTCGTTCTGCGGGCGGTGGAGGGCGGGTCCCGCAAGGGATCCGAGAGAAATGACGGTCAGCCCGGCGCAAGCCGGGCACAGAATCCGGCTTATGGCCCCAAGACCATTGCTTGCCGACCACGGCAGCGGAGGGAATTCGACCTTGACTCGCCTTGGGGCGTCTGAGTCTGTACCCCCTTACCCATTTTCAACTCGTCATGGCCAACACAAAATCCGCCATCAAGAACGCCCGCAAATCCACCAGGCGCATGTTGCGCAACAAGGCGGTGAAGACCCGCCTCAAGACGCTGGCCAGACAACTGAAGGCCGCCACGAAGTCCGCCGATGCGGCGGCCGCCAAGAGCGCCGCCATCGCCTATGTTGCCGCGAGTGACAAAGCCGTGCGCAGCGGCGTCCTTCATGCGAATGCCGCGGCCCGCGTGAAATCGCACACCGCGAAACTCGTATTCGCCAAATAAGGCGAGTGCTCTTGCGTTACCGCCCCCGCCGCCTCCGGGCCGCGGGGGTTTCTGTTTTGGTGCGCGATTAGTCGGATCTATGTAATGAACCTCGCCCTCGCTCGGAGACAAGAACGCCATCAGGTGATCGATGTAGGAGCCTGTTTACAGGCGATTCTCACCACGGAATCGCGAGCAAGCTCGCTCCTACAATTTGCCTAGATACGGCTCAGTCGGATCGAAACCGGGGAACAGGGTGTGCATCCACCGCCCCCGGCGGCGGGCGCCGGCATCCGTCCGCTACCGGTTGTTGCAGGGTTGAAGCCGCGCGGTGAAGGGCCCAGTCTGCCCTGGCGCATGTCTCTCCGCATTCAATTGCTGCCTTGGGATCGGCCGCTGCTGCCGCAGGCCGTGGAGTTTCTGGCGCGGGACTGGCCGGGTGGGGGACCGCTGGATTTGTCGACAACGCTGGTCGTGGTCCCGACGCGCCAGTCGGGTCGGCGACTGCGCGAGGGGCTGGCCAGCTGGGCGGCGGCGCGGGGCCAGGCGGTGTTTTCGCCGCAGGTGGTCCTGCCGGAGAATCTGGTGACCCGGAGCCGACCGGCGGCGGGAGCGGCTTCTCCGCTCGAATCATTGGTCGCGTGGACGAGGGTTCTGCTCGAAGTCGATCTAAGCGAATTCCGGGAGGTCTTCCCGATCGATCCGCCTTCCCGGACGTTTGCCTGGGCGGTGCGATTGGCGGGAAAATTCGCCCGGCTCAAAGCCGCACTTGGCGAGGCCGGACTGCGTCTGGCCGACGTCGGACAGCGTGCCGGCGATAGTTTTGAGGAACCGCTGCGCTGGCAGCAGATCGCCGAACTGGAGCGCAGATATACGGAAAAGCTGGCGGCGTCGGGCCGGACCGACGTCCAGGATCTGGCGTTGGCGTCGGTGGTTGAGCCGCAACTGCCAGCCGGGATTCGCTGCATCGTGATGCTCGCCACGCCGGATCCGCTGCCTTTGGCCGTGAGGGCACTGGCGACGTACGCCCGTGCCGTTCCCGTGGACCTGGTCGCGTATGGTCCGCCCGGCGGTGAGGCCCTGTTCGACGCCTGGGGGTGTCCGCGCACCGAGGCATGGACGACACGCGAATTGGAGCTGGCCGGCTTCGAACAACACGTGCATCTCTGCGCGGATCCGCTGGCGCAGGCCGGCCGGGTGGTCGACTGTGCGCGGCGTTACGGCGCTCCCGAGGGAGTTCTGGCGGTCGGCGTCGCCGACTCCGACGTGCTGCCGTTTTTGGAGAATGGGCTGGCCCGCGCAGGATTTGCGACCTTCGCGCCTGAGGGCCGGCCATTCCGTCAGGAGGCGCTGTTCGCGTTGCTGGAGGCGTTGGCCACCGTGGCGCGCGAGCGCACGTTCGAAGCCGCGGCGTCGCTGGCGCGTTGCCCTGACGTGCTGGCTTTCCTGGCCGCTGAGGTCGGATCCGGACGTTCGGCGGCGCGGCTGCTCGCCGGACTCGATGAACTCCGCTGCCGCCATCTTCCCCCGACGCTCCGCGCGGCCCAGGCTCATCTGTCCGCCCTCGAACCGGAATATCCCGAACTGCCGTCGGCGGTCGGGAAACTGGCCGGGCTCGAGGCGGCGCTCACGCAGGGCTCGTTTCCTGACAATGTGGTGCGGGCGTTGGGTTCGATTTTCGGCCATCGCTGGTTCGACGTCGCGCGGGCGGCGGACGCGCGGCTGGCCGCCATGGCGGAGGCGTGGGGGGACCTGCTGCGCCAGGCGGCCGCCTCCAGGCCCCTGGCCGGCGAGCTGGCGGCAAACGATTGGTGGGAACTGGTGTTGCCGCTGTTTGGCGAGGGGCGCCGCTTCGACGACAAGCCCGCCGGCGCCGTCGAGCTCCAGGGATGGCTGGAGTTGCTCTGGGAGGACGCGCCGCACCTGGTGGTCGCCGGCTTGAACGACGGGCGGGTGCCGGAATCCATCGTCGGTGACCCGTTTCTGCCGGAGTCGCTGCGCGAGAAGCTCGGCCTGAAAACCAACGCCGCCCGGTTCGCCCGCGATGCCTACCTCCTGCAGGCGCTGGCCGCCTGCCGCGCGCGGGGCGGCCGGCTCGACCTGCTTCTCGGCAAGACCTCTGCCGCCGGCGACCCACTGCGCCCTTCGCGCCTGCTCCTGCGCTGTCCCGACGCGGAATTGCCGCAACGGGTGGCGTACCTCTTCCGGCCTGCCGAGGCGACCCGGGCCACCCTGGCCTGGCAGCGGGCCTGGCTGCTGCGACCGCGAGCGAAGGGGGCGCCGCACCAGCTTTCCGTCACGGCCTTCCGCGATTATCTCAGTTGTCCCTTCCGCTTTTATCTGGCGCGCGTGCTGGGCATGAGGGCGGTCGACGCGGCGAAAACCGAGATGGATGCGCTCGATTTCGGCGATGTGTGCCACGGGGCGCTCGAAGCGATGGGCCGCGAGCCGGCGTTGCGCGACTGCACCGAGGCGCGGACGCTGCGCGAATTCCTGCTGACGGAACTCGAACGGATCGTGCGCATCCGTTTTGGAAATCAACTCGCCCTGCCGCTGGTCGTGCAGCTCGAGTCGGCCCGGCAGCGGCTGACCAAGGCCGCCGAAATCCAGGCGTGCGAACGGGCCGAAGGGTGGGTGATCGAGCGGGCCGAGTGGCGGTTCCCGGATGCTCCGGCCCGGACGCTCGGCGGGCTGGTCGTGCGCGGCAAGATCGATCGGATCGACCGCCATGAGGGTTCCGGAGCCTGGCGCGTGCTCGACTACAAGACCTCCGACACGGCGGTGACGCCGCGCGAAGCGCATTGCCGGCGGGCCGGCCGCACGCGGGGTGATGAACGGGCGCCAGACCTGGCGCGTTTCGCAATCGACGGCGCCGAATACCTCTGGATCGATCTGCAGCTCCCGCTTTACCTGTGGGCGCTGGAACAGGAGGACGCCCCCGAGCGGCCGGCGGCCGGGGTGGCCTGCGGTTACTTTCATCTGCCCAAAGCCATCGGCGAAACGGGCGTGACGGTGTGGAGCGACTATTCGGCCGCGTGGCATGCCGCCGCGCTGCGCTGCGCCGGAGCCGTGGCGGAGGCGATCCGGGCGGAACGCTTCTGGCCGCCCGCGGAGCACGTGGACCACGACGAGTTTGCCGCGCTGTTCCACCACGGAACCGCGGAAAGCATCGCGCGGGAGTTTGCCCATCTTGGGGAGGGCCGGCCGTGACACCCATCGGGAACGTGATGATTCTGGCGTCGGCGGGGTCGGGCAAGACCTACGCGCTGACCAACCGGTTCATCCGGCTCCTGGCGCACGGAGTGCCCCCGGAACGCATCGTGGCGCTGACGTTCACCCGCAAAGCCGCCGGCGAATTCTTCGACGAGATCCTCAACAAGCTGGCGTGGGCCGCGCGAGACCCGGAGCGGGCGGCCGGACTGGCCCGCGCAATCGACAGAACCGATCTCGGTTGCGCCGGGTTTCTCGAAATGCTGCGCGCGGTCACCGACACGATGCACCGGCTCAATCTGGGAACCATCGACAGTTTCTTCGCCCGCCTCGTGCGCAATTTTCCCCTGGAGCTCGGCCTGGCCGGCGATTTCGAGATTCTGGACGAGCCCGCCGTCGCCGTCGAACGGGCGCGGGTGATGCGGCGCATCTTTGCCGGCGCGGGAGCCCTGACCGAGGCGCAGCGGGCGTTCATCGAGGCATTCAAGCGGGCGACCTTCGGGGCGGAGGAAAAGCGGCTGGGCCACCATCTCGACCGGTTCCTCGACCAGTACCAGGAGATTCATCTCGCGGCGCCCGATCCGGATTGCTGGGGCAATCCGGGCCGCATCTGGCCTGACGGTTGCGCCTGGCTGGACGCGGCCGCCGGACACGCCGGCGCCGCGCGGTCGCTCCGGGCCGCGCTGGCCGGAGAAACGCTGACCGACGGGCAGCGGCAGCGGTGGGAGGATTTCTTTATGGCGCTCGGTGAGTGGGCCCCCGGCGGGACGCTCCCGGGCCCCGTGGGATACATTCTCCAGAATGCCCTGAAGATATGGGGCGAATTGCAGCGCGGCCCGGCCGAGCTCGTGGTCGAGCGCCGCAAGCAGTTGCTCCGGCCGGACGCCTGCGCAGCTCTGGTGGCGGTGGTGAGCGCGGTGGTGGGCGCCGAGCTCCAGCGCCGCCTGGAGATGACCCGCGGGATTCATGCCGTGCTGGAAGCCCACGGGACGTTCTATCACGAACTCGTGCGGCGAGCGGGCCGGTTGACCTTTGCGGATGTGCAGCGGTTGTTGCTGCCGACCGCCGGCGGGCCGCGGTTTGCCGCCGGCCAGAAGCCGGCCGGCGACGAAACAGTCGACCACCGGTTGCTCATCGATTTCCGGCTCGATGCCTGTTTCGAGCATTGGCTCCTGGACGAATTCCAGGATACGAGCTTCGGCCAGTGGAGCGTGTTGCGGAACTTGATCGATGAGGCGGTGCAGGACCCCACCGGCCGCCGCAGCTTTTTCTACGTCGGTGATGTGAAGCAGGCGATCTTCACGTGGCGCGAAGGCGATCCACGGCTGTTCCGCGAGATCTTTGAGCACTATAATCGCGGCGGATCCGCGGCGATCCAGGAGGAGCGGCTGGACCGTTCATTCCGTTCCGGGCCGGCCATCATTGCGACGGTCAACCGCGTATTCGGCGCGGCCGAAGTGCTGCGCCGGATGTTCCCGGGGGCGGCGGCGGACGCCTGGGCGCGCGAATGGCGCGATCACACCTCGGCCCACCCGGAGCTCGGGGGGCAAACCGCGCTGTTGCACGCCGAGGACGAAGCCGGCCGGTTCGCGCGCACGCTGGACGTGTTGCGCGAAGTGCGGCCGCTCGAGCGCGGGCTGACCTGCGCCGTGCTGGTCCGGACCAACGATGTCGGTGCGCGGCTCGCCGATTACCTCCGGCGCGAAGGCGGATTGGCCGCGCTGGCCGAGGCGGACCTGCATGTGGGCACGGACAATCCACTCGGGGCCGCTCTCCTCGCCCTGTTTGAGGCGGCCGCGCACCCGGGCGACGGGCTGGCGTGGGAGCACCTGCGCATGACGCCGCTGGGGGGCGTGCTCGCGGCGGAGGGTCTGGCGGGACCGGATGAATTGACCCTGCACCTGCTTGGCGGGCTCCATGCGGATGGCTTTGAACGCACCGTGGAGGCTTGGCTGCGGCGCCTGGATTCGCACCTCGCGCCCGGGGATGCGTTTAGCCGTGAGCGCGGGGCGCAGTTTGCGGCGGCGGCCCGGATGTTCGATGCCACTGGCAGCCGGGAGGTCGGCGAATTCATCCGGTTCATGGAAAGCTACACCGAGCGGGAGGCGGAATCGGCGTCGGTCGTGCGGGTGATGACGGTCCACAAAGCCAAAGGCCTCGGTTTCGATCTGGTCATTCTCCCGGATCTGGAGGGGAGCAGACTCGACCAGCGGCGCGACGGATTGGCTGTGCAAAAGGCCGCCGACCGATCCGTGGAATGGGTCCTCGATCTTCCGCCCAAGCAGTTCTATGATGCGGATGAGGTGCTGTCGGCTCACGTGCGGACGGCGGAGGCCGAGGCCTGCTACGAACAGCTTTCGCTGCTTTACGTGGCGATGACGCGTGCCCGGCGCGCAATGTATTTGATCATCAAACCTCCCGGCACCTCCACGTCGAACAACTTTCCCCGGTGGTTGACGGCGACCCTCGGTGAACAGACGGCGACTGTTTCGGTGGGCGGGCTGACCCTGCCCGGTTCGTTTTCGACCGGCGGATCCGGGTGGCATCTCGAAACAGGTTCCGCCCTCCGGCCGCCGCGCGACGGGGACGCGATTGAACCGATCGGGACCGGCGGCCCCGGGCGCAGCGGACGCCGATCAGCGCGGCGGCCATCCGACACGAGAGCAGGCCGGGTTCCGGGCGCCGCGTTGTTCTCGCTCGCGGGCGGACAGGCGGCGGATTTCGGCGCCGCCGTGCACGCGTTATTGGCAGCGGTGGAATGGTGGAGCCCGGGCGACGCCGCGGCGTGGGCAAGTGCGCGGCGTGGGGCGGGCGCGGACGAAGCCGTCTTGTCCGAGGTACTCGGGTGTCTGAATGATCCGGCGCTCGCCCGGGTGTTTGCGCGACCGTCAGGCCTGGCCGAGGTGTGGCGCGAACGGCCGTTCGAAGGCGTACTCGACGGAATGTGGATCACCGGCGTGTTCGATCGCGTCGTGATTGAGCGCAACGCCGCGGGAGGGAATCCGACGCGGGTCATGGTGGTCGATTTCAAGTCTGATCGCGTGGAGGACGGGGGCGAGATACGACTGGCGATGGAGCGCCATGCCGGACAACTCGACCTTTATCGGCGAATTGCTGCCGTGTTGACGGGCGTTGCGCCTTCTCGCATTGACTGTCAGCTCGTGTTTACCGCCTGTCGGCGGGCGGTTGCCGTGCCGCTCACCTAATTTCTGCTTTACAGAGGGAAAGAAGCCCCGCACGGTGCGGTCCGGAATATAACCTAACCCTATGGGCAATCTGAAGAAGAAACGTCGGCTCAAGATGAACAAACACAAGCGCCGAAAGCGCTTGAAGTCACACCGCCATCAGAAGCGTACCTGGCAGAAGTAACCGCCCTGGTCCGCCTTGGTGTTTGACGCCCCTTTGCCCGCCGCCGACTCGCGGCGGGTTTTTATTTTTGCCGCCGCCAAACGTCCCCAGCGCTGCCGGCGCCATCAAGAAAAGGTAAATAGCCCCGGCGGCGGCAGCGGAGCGCGGGTTTGATCTTGTCATAGGAAGGGTTCCTTATAAAAACTACGATGCTTCTGTGATCATGTAGTAAAGGGTTGGCCGGTCGTGGGTTTTGGGCCGGCCGGCCGGTTTTGCCCCAAGAAACAATCAGCCTTTCCGTCGCTCTACCTCGATTCGTACTCCGCATGTTCTCTTTCTCGAAGAAAACGAACGGATTCTTCATCGACATCAATGGAGAGGCGGCGCTGATGGCACGCACCTCGTCGCCCGATGCTCCGATGGTGATCGAAGAAATGCGTGAGGTCTCGGTGGCGGATGAGGCGGCGGTGCAACGGGCGGCGAAGGAGCTGCAAGGCAAGAGGAGCGGCAGCGGCTACATGCATGCGCGGTGCGGAGTCTATCCACCCCACCGTTTGGTGCGAAAGGTGACCCTCGATCTGAAGCGCATCAGAGAGCCGGAATATTTCCGGGAGATCTGCCTGCAGCAATTCCGCCTTGAAGAGGACAAATGCATCATCGCAGTGCTCAATACCGCCGATGGCAGCGACTACGACGCTGGCAAGGTGACGACCCAGAAAGACGTGGTTTTCACCGGTGGCATAAATGACGAATTCCTGGCGGCCCAACAAAGACTGCTGGCGTTGGGCGTGTATCCGGAACGGCTGGAACTCGGCACCCTGGCGGCCGTGGGCGCATTGGTGAGCTATCACGCGTTCGCGCAGTTGAAGTCCCCCACGCTGTTGCTGGAGATGGACACGGAAAGCACCCAGTCGTTCGTGGTCGGCGCGGGCGGTCTCGATGAAAGCCGCTCCATTCCTCACGGTTTGGAGGCGATGATTTCGGTCGTCCAAAAGGAGCTGAACCTGAAGGACGACGAATCGGCGCGGAAGCTCTTTTATTCGAATACCTTCGATTTCACGAACATGGGCGGCGTGCTGACCAGGAAGGTTTTGAAGGAGCTGCAATCTTTGATCGGCTTTTATGAAGTGCAGACGGGCCAATCGATCGGGCAGGTGTTGTGCACGCAAATGCCGCCGAAGCTCGCCTGGCTCGGGGGTTCGATCGCGAAAGAGCTGGGCGTGGAGTCGCTCAAGCTGGATTTCGCGGACTGGCTGAAATTGCATGGCATCAGGTTTGCCAACCCGGCCGAGTTGTCCGGACTGGACGCGCGATGGCTGGCGGTGTTTGGCCTCATGATTTATTACGATGCAGCTCCTGCGGCGAAAAAGTGAACTATCGCAGGCCTGGCTGGTGGCCGCCTGGCACCCGAACTTCCGCGATCGTGATCGGTTGCCGGACACGAAGGTGGTGCGCACATATTTCTTCGTCAATTTCACCGCCATCATGGTGATGCTGTGCTTTGCCTTGTTGTTCTGGTACCAGGAATACCGCATCAGCAACCTGGACCGGCAGGTGGCCGACTGGCGGTCGCAGTTTGCCACGAACCAGAAGGGCGCGGCCGAGGCGGTCGCATTGTCCCGGAAGTTTGCCGCAGAAGAGAAAAAGATCAGCGAACTGGACGCATTTCTTCGCCCGCGCCTGGCACTCTCGCAGTTCTTGCTCCATCTGGGCAGCACGCTGCCCGCCGATCTGGTGATCGATGCCGTCGATATCCGCGAGACCGGTGTCAGCCTTCGCGGCACCGCCGCCGGCTCGCCGGTGGAGGCGTCCGGTCGCACGTCCGCGTACGTCGAGTTGCTGCAGCAGGACGGTTATCTCAGGGACATTTTCGAAACCAAGGATATAAAACAGGATGTGACGCGTGATCAGCCGTCCGGGCGCGTCACCTTTGACCTGTTCATGGGATTCAAGGGGGCGACCAAGAGGTAGCCATGGCGTTAACCTTGAAAAACCTGGGTGAGTTCTTGAAGCGATATCCCATCGGAGTCGTTTGCGGGGCGCTGAGTGCGGGCGCGCTGGTCGGTTATCTTGTGCGGACCAGTCGGGCGAGCGAACTCGGTGACCACCTCAAACAGGTGGAAGCGCAGACCAAGGAAATCCTTGGGGAGGTTCGCAATGGCACCAACCTCGTCGAGCAATACGCGACCTTGACGGCGGCGACCAAGGGACTGGAGTCCCGCTTGATGCAGGCGACTGAGCGCGCGCGCAACCAGCAGTATTTCTACCAGGTCGAATCGGAAACCGGTGTGAAGGAGGTCAGCCTGCAGCCGGCCAATGCTGATCCCAAGAAGGACCCCGGCCGTCTTTATCAAGGGATCGGATTCACCATTACGGTGGAAGGGGACTACCGCCAGGTTCTCGATTTTGTCGGCCGGCTCGAATCCGGGCAGCATTTCTACCGCTTGATCTCTGCCTCGGTTGTCCGCCGGGAGGACCGCAGCGCGCCCGGCTCCGGATCGTTGGTCGACTTAACGCTTAGCCTCGAGTTGCTCGGCCTGCCATGAGAAGATTGCACCACACGTTGGTCTGTTTGCTGGCCACTGGCGCCGCGGCGTTGCAGGTGCTCGGCGGGGAGCTATCCAGTTCCGCCAAACGGCAGGGAACGCTGGATCTGGCGGGCCGGTTGCTGGCGCCGCGCAAGAATCCGGCGGCGCAACTGCCCGAAAGCCTGGTGAATCCGTTCAGTCCTGAGTCCAAGGCCGCCAAGAATTCCGACGGTGCAAATTCCGGGCGTCCGCCGGGCAGCTTGGATCGGGAGATCCTGGCGAAGATCGCATCCAGCGTAACGCCTTCGGGGATGATGATGTTCGGAGGGCAACCACTGCTGCTCTTTCATGAAAAAAAACTTAAAGTTGGGGATAATTTGAAAATCAACTTTGAAGGCGTCGAATACGTGGTAATCATCACCGCGATTGAGGCGACTTCCTTCCGTCTCAGCTTGAATCAAGAAGAAATTATTCGGCCAATTAAACCAGGAAAGACCCGATGAGAACACGTTCCTTCCAGCTCGCGCTCGTTCTGCTGACGTCTGCCGCCGTCGGGCGAAGTCAACCGGCCCCGGCTGCACCTGCCGCTGCTGCCGATACGCCCGTCACGGTCGCAAAATCCGCCACACCAGCCGAGGCGGCCCCGGCGGCCGAACCCTCCGGGACCGGCGTCACCCGCAACAAGGACACGCTGTCGGTCGATTTCCCGGATGAGGACATCCGCACGATTCTGCGGAACGTCGCCGATCTTTTTGAATTGAATCTCGTGATTCCGGACGCCCTGCAGGGCAAAACGTCCATCAAGCTCCACGACGTGACGTGGCATCAGGTCTACGAAGT
>Ga0075520_1000357_pt1 | contig 19454 bp, 19 predicted proteins | sample NGEPerB_FD_75100 | JGI IMG/M metagenome (GOLD analysis project Ga0075520, IMG submission 75100) | Arctic peat soil microbial communities from the Barrow Environmental Observatory site, Barrow, Alaska, USA - NGEE PermafrostAB12-B | ecosystem: Environmental > Terrestrial > Soil > Wetlands > Peat ... | reverse complement strand
GCTCAGCCCAACCTGGCACCGGTGACGGGATGTGCCATCACCGGGAACTGGCTGGACGGCGGAGAATCCAACATCCACGTGGTACGCGGTGGCCTGTCGTCGATGAACTTCGGTTCGGTCTTGGGAAATCGATTCGGCCGTCACCCAGTACAAGTTCAACGGAACCTCGACCTACCAGATCCGGGTTCAGCGCGGTGTGACGTTCACCAATTCGCTGACCCAGAACTACTGGGAAGACTCAGGTGCGGCCTTCTACGAAGGGAAGACCGGAGGCATCCGCTACGACGCCTGAGCCCCTTGGCGACCGGCTGCTGCAATGTCCGTCCCGTGGCTGACGGCGGCGACCGGCCTGGGAACGATCGGTGCTCCGGATGCGGGCGGGCGCACGCCCAAGCGGGAGAGTGCGGCTTCGGAATAGGTCGCCTTGATCTGCCGATCGTTGCCGAGGCCGGTGATGTTGTCCTGCTGGAGTTTCACCACCTGGGCGCTCACCACAACGGGGAAGTGCCGGCCACGCGGGCGGATCTGCCGGATCGGGATGTCGTTCTCGACGGCCACGTAGTGCAGCCAGACATCGTCCGCGCGCAGGCACTTGGTGGTGAACTCCAACTTGCGGTCGCGCAGCAACCGCAGCATCCCCGGCGGGTAGATCACCCCGGACACCCCGGTCGCGAAGGTGCGGCTGCCGGGCCGGGACGTCGAGCAGGCCGCCCAGGTGGAGTAAGGCAGCAATACGCGGCCCTCACCGACACCTACGGTCCACGCCCGGTGGCAGTTCACCATGTCCGGGTAGTCCCGCTGCGCGCGGACCAACCGCGAGAGCCAGTTCGTCGGGTACAGGATGTCGTCGTCGGCGGTGACCAGGGGTGACGAGCCGTCCCACAGTCGGTCGACATACGGGAAGTACTTGGTGTGCGGGCCGAGGTTGTCGGTGAGCCGCACCTCGAGCCCCCTGGCCACCAGCCGACGGAGTCGCTCGTCCAGCTGGGTGACGTCCCTTTCGGAATCCAGCCACAGCACGATCCGGCGCGGCCGAACCGAACCGAGCCCGATCGATTCGACGGTGGCAAAGGCGGTGGCGATCCGGCTGCCGTGGCTGGTCAGGCTCACCGCAGGACCGGTTCCCAGGATGCTGGCCGTGCTGCGCGCATTGGACGTGGTCAGCAGCCGGAGAGCGAGCTTCGCGATCCACTTGCGGCCGACGCCGTTGAGCTTGCGATACATCCGCGACGACGGCTCCCTGAATGGCCAGCCGACCGCGTCGTCGATCGCTCCCACGATCGTCAGCAAGATCTTGGCCATCAGCCCGGACGGTGGCATCGGTGCGGCTCCTTGATTCGGTGTGCGGTGACGAACGCTGACGACGGTGAGGTAGATCGGTGCCGCTCGGCGGGCGCCGGCGGCGGGTGGGCCTCAGTGTGGCTGTGACGCTGAGCCACCCCTGATCCGGCGAAGCATGCGGCGCGCGAAACGCACCGAGGTGTGCCAATCGGAGCGCCGGAAGCCGTAGAACTCCCACGGCGACAGGCCGAAGATCTTCCAGAGGAAGAAGATGTTGGCGTTGGCCGCGATCAGGGAGCCGACCAGGGTGGCGACCGCTGCGCCCATCGCGCCGTAGGTCGGCACGATCAGGAACAGCAGGCCGACGTTGATCAGGCAGGAGACCACCAGTGATGTGCTGCGCAGCCCGGGTCGCCCGCGCGCGGACAGGCCAGCTCCGGCGATGGAGCCCGGAGTGCCGAGCACCGCGGCCAGCAGCAGCACCGCTGTGATCGGGATGGCCGGGGAGAAGTCGGCGCCGAACAGCAGCGGCAACCACCAGAGCATGGTCGCCGCGGTCACCAGTCCGAGCAGGGCGGATGCTGTGCTGGAGATGCGGGCCGAAGTCCCGAGCCGCTGGTCGGTGGCCTGGGCGGCGTCGGCCGAGAAGGTGACGTCCCGGACGGCCCTGTTGATGATCAAGGGTATGTCGGCGATGGTCGCGGCCACCGCGTACAGCCCGAGTTCATAGGAGTCGGACAGCGGGGTCATCAGCGCCTGGTCCAACCGGGAAAGCAGGATTCCGGAGATCGCTCCCACCCAGACCCGCATGCCGAAGCTCATGATCTGACGCGGGCCGGTGTCTTTCCCGGTGTCCTGCGGTATCCCGGGCGTCTTTCCCGTGCCGGGCATTCGCCAGTACGCGACGGCGCCGAGCAGTGGACCGACAGCGATCACGATGGTGGCGGCCATCGGGGTCAGGTTGCCGGTCAGCCACAGCGGTATCAGGGCGGCGATGCGGATGGTCGAGGAAATGAAGCGTTCCAGTGAGACCCGGCGCCAGAGGTGCAGTCCCGAGGCTGCGCCCCGCAGCACCGCTACCACCAGGCTGGGCACGATGGCCAGCGACGCGACGGTGATCAGGTGCTGGATGGTGACGTCCCCGCCGCTGAGCCAGCTGGAGGAGAGGATCACCGCAGCGGTCGCGGCAAGCCCGGCGATGACCATCAGCACCAGCGCGGTCCGGGTGGCGCGCCGGACCGTCAGCGGCGAGCGCGCCACGACGTAGTTGACCGCGTCGGGGATGCCGAAGGTCGCCGCCGTGATGACCAGGGTCAGCGGAGCCGTGGCTGCGGCAACCTCGCCGCGGCCGTCGACGCCCAGCGCGTGCGCCAGGATCGGCGCGCTGACCAGGACCGCCAATGGCGGGAAGAAGTTGCCGATCAGGGTCTGCAGCATGTGGCCGGCGACGTCGCCCGGCCCCTTCTTCGGCGTGGCCGCCTTTGCTGTCGTGGCAGGCGCAGACGCGGCAGGCGCGGACGTGGCAGGCGCGGACGTGGCAGACGCGGACGTGGCAGACGCGGACGTGGCAGAGTTGGCGTCGACCGGGGTTTTCGCGGAATCGGCAATGGCCGCCGTCGTCGCCGCCGTTGCCGCCGTCGCCGTTGTCGCCGCCGTTGGCGATGTCGCCGATGTGGAAGCCTGCGCCACTGAAACGGGCGCCGACGAAATGGTGAACGACGGCTGGGTCGCACCCTGAGCAGAACGCTCAGCGTCCTCGGACACTCGTAACACCCCCCGCGTCACCGGTCAGCACCCCTGACCGCGTCCCCGGCCCGACCAGTGCCCCGATCGGTGCCATCGCAGCGTTCCGTTCTCTCGCGATCTCATCGCTCACGCCGGATTGCCATGCCTTCCCCGCAAGGTACGAGCGCGCTCGCCGCGTCTGGTCGAACCGACCCGGCACCGCGGACGATCAGAGTCTATGTCCGGACAGCAGATGTTTCCCGACTACAAAGATAACAGAGCGTTGCATCATTCGTGTCAGTTGCACCCGAATGGGGTAAGACAGCTCACAAATGGAGTGCGGATCTAACGCCTTGTCGTCCCGGTTTTCCGTTTTGTGCGCCAGCTGTGGTGTACTTGCCCGGAAGGCACAGGGGAGTGGAATACCGCTTCGAGCGGTAGCCTGGGTGATCGGGGTTGGCGTCGGCGGCCACCACAGCAAGGGGACAAAAGGGTGGATCTTCACGGCTACGTTCAAGCCGTCCGCAAGTACTGGTGGCTCGTACTGCTGATGACAGGCCTGTGCGTGGGCGCATCGATCGTGCTCACCTATACGGCCACCCCGCAGTACGAGAGTTCCGTGACCTTTTTTGTCTCCACGTCTGCGAATGCGGACGGTACGGCGCTGCAGGCCGATCAGTACGCCCAGCGTCGGGTGAATTCTTACGTGGGCCTGCTGACCAGCGAGAAGCTGGCCCAGTCGGTGATCGACAACGCCCACCTGGACATGACGGTGTCCGAGGTCACCGGCTCGATCGCGGCGGCAGCCGACCTGAATACGGTGCTGCTCACGGCGACGGTGACCAACAGCTCCCCCGAGCGCTCGCTGGCGATCGCCACCGCGATCTCCACCCAGTTCGGCCAGATGGTGGCGCAGCTGGACAATCACGGGTCACCGGAGAACGCCAACGTGGTGCTCAATGTCGTCTCGGGTCCCACGCTGAATCCGGTACCCGTTTCGCCCAGGAAGACCCTCAACATCGGGCTCGGTGTGCTGCTGGGTCTGGCACTGGGTCTGGCGGCGGCCATCCTGCGCGAGGTACTGGACAACACGGTGCGGTCGCCACAGGTGCTCAGGACGATGAGCGAGGCGCCTGTCCTCGGCGTGATCGCCGCCGACCGCGGATCGAAGAAGTCCCCGCTGATCGTCGACAACCACGCCCGATCGGTCCGTGCCGAGGCCTTCCGGCAGCTGCGCACGAATCTCCAGTTCATCGACGCCGCACGGCCGGTCGGGGTGCTGGTGGTGACCTCGTCGATCGCGAACGAGGGCAAGTCCACCACCGCGATCAACCTGGCCGTCTCGTTCTCCGATTCCGGGCGTCGGGTGTTGCTCATCGAGGCGGACCTGCGGCGGCCGCGGGTGGCCGAGTACCTGGGTCTCGAAGGTGCCGTCGGGTTGACGAACGTCCTTGTCGGCCAGGCCGCGATCGACGACGTGCTGCAGCCATGGGGCCGTGGGGGCCTGACGGTGCTGCCCAGCGGGACCATCCCGCCCAACCCATCGGAGTTGATGGGCAGCCCGCTGATGGCGGAGTTGATCATCCAACTCCGCAAGAGCTTCGACATGATCATCATCGACACCCCACCGGTGCTGCCGGTCACCGACGCGGCCGTGGCGTCCCGGCTGGTCGACGGCGTGGTCGTGGTCGTGCGGTACGGCAAGACCACCCGCAATCAGGTCAGTACGGCCCTGCGGTCGCTGACCGCAGTCGACGCCAGGGTGCTGGGCACGGTGCTCACCATGAGCCCGGTCAAGGGCGCGGAGGCGTATTCGGCGTACGGCTACTACGAGGACGACGACCGGGTCGAACTGTCCACCGGCCCCGAGCCGGCCGGTCCCAGCGAAATCGAACCCGGCGAGAGCGATTCGGCGAGATCACCGAAGTCGGCGAAGTCGGCGAAGTCGGCGAAGTCGGCCAAGCCTTCCCGGCGGACCGGGCTCCGGCGCCCCCGACCGTCCACCCGGATCGGCGAGCGGGCCTCCGACGAGCGGGCCTCCGACGAGCGGGCCTCCGACGAGCGGGCCTCCGACGAGCCGGCGTCGACGAACGGGTCGTCGACGAACGGGTCTTCGACCAACGGGTCGTCCGCTCACGACACGTCCGCCGATGGCCCGACCGAGCAGCCGGACGCCGGTTCCGCCGACGCGAGCGCGCGCGGAGCGTCGACCGGCTCGATCAGCTGACACCCGTAGCCGACCCGCCGCGGATTCCTCGGACATCGCCTGGGCTCCAGCCGGGATAGGGCTGCGCGGGCCCCGTCGCCTGGCCACCTTCAACGACCTGGCGATCGGATCCGCGATCGACATTCGGCGTCGCTCGGGTCCGTTGCCGACGACGCTCTGGACGCACGTCCGCGCCCGTCCAGCCGCGGGAAGCCAGGTGCGCCGCAAGGTTGCTTGGGCGTTACGGTCCAATGGGGTGAACTTCATGGAAGACCAGTGACGAAACCCGCTCATTGACGCGCATCGGGGGCTAACCTATACCTCATTCGGGTGAGAATGCTGGTCTTCGAGTTCTCTTCGGTTACTATAAATGACAGTCGACGCGCAGATGTCCCCAAGGATGCGGATGGGCTAGCGGTTGATGGCCCTTGATGATCAATACCTTTGGAGAAGACGTGTCCATCCGGATCGGCTATGCCCCCGGTGCTTATGACCTCTTTCATGTAGGCCATCTCAACCTGCTCCGCCACGCGAAGGGTCGGTGCGACTTCCTGATCGCCGGCGTCGTCTCTGACGACATGCTCGAGTTGACGAAGGGCCGCCGCCCGGTCATCCCGCTCGAAGAGCGGTTGGCAATCGTGTCCCACATTTCGTATGTCGATCGGGCCGTCGCGGAGGTCGTTCCGGACAAGCTCGAGACCTGGGAGTCGGTCCGATTCAACGTCCTGTTCAAGGGTGATGACTGGCGCGGCACTGCGAAGGGCGAGAAGTTGGAACGCGACTTTGCCGCCGTCGGGGTCGAGATCGTCTATTTCCCCTACACGCTGCACACGTCCAGCAGCATGCTCAGGCGGGCTCTGTCCGGCATCGCGGGTGAGCGGGAGCCTGTCGAGGCGACAGGTTGACCGCCCCAGGGCGCGCAGCCGCTCGGACACATGGAGTAATCAATGTCTCCGGTTGTTGACCCGAAAGGTGGACGTGTGGCGTGAACTGTTCCCAAAGTAGTCGCTAAGAGTTACATTGGTCGTATCCAAGTCTTTCCCGATGCCCCGTTCGGTGTAGCGGACATCGGTTGACATCGGGCCAGAAACCGTCTGATGGATGTGGTCACCGCTGCGGCTGACCGACCACCCCGGGGGGCGCACCTGCCGTTGTCGCCTCCACCGCTCGCGCGAGACATCGAGGTAGTGCAGATGGCGCTCACGACCGAACCGGTCACTCCCCCACGTCATGGCTTTCGGGCCCTGCGCGCCGGGTCAGGCGTTGACGTCGGTCAGCCGGTGCGGTCGGCCTCGATCCCCACAGCATCCGTCGCGGATCAGTCGTTCGAGACCGCGCCGCCGCAGGCTGCTGAGCACACCGGCGCAGCGGTACGCGGTAAGCGGCGGGGCTGGGGCCAGCGGTACGCGAGCCAGCTCGCGATCACCGACGTCATCGCCCTGGTCTGGGCAGCCATCGGGGTGCACCTGGTGCAGCCGCAGGTCAGCCGGTCGGCCTTCACCAACGATTCGCTCAACCCGTCTTTCGTGGCGCTGACCGCCGGTCTGCTGGTGGTCTGGCTGATTGCGCTGCACTTCTCCGGCCGTGATCCGAAGACCATTGGGCACGGGCCCACGGAGTACAAGCAGATCGTGCACGCCACGCTGGTCGTGTTCGGTCTGGTCGCGATCGCGGTCTACCTGTTCCAGTTGGACTTGCCGCGCAGCTACCTGCTGGTCATGATGCCTGCCGGATTGACCGCGGTGCTGGCTTCCCGCTTCGTCTGGCGGCGTTGGTTGCACCATCGCCGCGACCTTGGTGAGTACATGTCGCAGGTGCTCGCTGTCGGCAATATCCACACCGTCACCGAGTTGCTCCGCGACTTGCGCCGGGCCCCGCGGGCCGGCTACAAGGTCATCGGTGTCTGCGTCAGCCAGGGTTCGCCGGCTGGGCACGGCGGCCCGTTGCAGTCCATCGACGGCGTTCCGGTACTCGGCGATCTCAGTTCGGTCGCGGAGGTCGTCCGCCGCTCCGGCGCTGACACCGTGGCCGTCACCGCCACCGCCTCGTTCGGCCCCAGTGCGGTGCGCAAGCTCAGCTGGGAGCTCGAGGACACCGACGCCGATCTGGTGTTGGCCCCTGCACTGACGAACATCGCGGGACCCCGGATCCACACTCAGCCCGTTGCCGGACTGCCGTTGATCCATGTGGACCGCCCGACCTACCGCGGAGCGAACCGGCTGCTGAAGAAGACCTTCGACGGGGTCACCGGCGTGCTGCTGGTACTGCTGCTGTCGCCGGTGCTGCTCGCGGTGGCCGTCGCCGTCAAGGTGACCAGCAAGGGCCCGGTGTTCTTCCGCCAGGAGCGCGTCGGGATCAACGGCGAGATGTTCCGGATGATCAAGTTCCGGTCCATGGTGGTGGACGCCGAGGCACGGTTGGCTTCCCTCAAGGAGGAGCAGCACGACGCCGGCAACGAGGTGCTGTTCAAGATCAAGAATGACCCGCGCATCACCAAGGTCGGCAAGTTCATCCGCCGGTTCAGCATCGACGAGCTGCCCCAGCTGTTCAACGTGGTGATCGGCGACATGAGCCTGGTCGGCCCGCGTCCGCCGCTGATGGCGGAGGTCGAGCTCTACGGTGACGAGGCCCGCCGGCGGTTGCTGGTCAAGCCGGGTATGACCGGCTTGTGGCAGGTTTCCGGACGCTCGGATCTGACCTGGGACGACGCCGTCCGACTGGACGTGTACTACGTGGAGAACTGGTCCATCACCGGTGACCTGGTGATCCTGTGGAAGACCGCCAAGGCGGTGGTGTCCTCCAGCGGTGCTTACTGAAGACTGCGTTCACGACGCCCGGGCCGTCTTCGGTCCGGGCGTCGTTGCGTCAGTGGCCGTCCCGATCCTGGGCTCGGTGTGCTCGTCCTGATGGTGTGCTCGCCCTGATGGTGTGCTCGCCCTGATGGTGTGCTCGTTCGGATCGTGTGGTGGTGTGTGGCAGTCTGAGCGGGGCCGTCATGTCGGGTGGGTATCTGCCGGCGGCCTCCGACATGGAAGGTGACGTGGGTGTTCTCTGGCCGGGTCGTGGGTGCCCTGATCGGGGTGTCCGTAGTCATTCTGACGGTTTCCGCGTGTTCCAACCCGCCGAGTTCGGCGGCGCAGGTGGGGGATGTGTCCATCTCCGAGGCCGCGATCTTCGATCGGTCGGCAGCCATGGTGCAGGTGCAGCAGACCGCCGGAGCGACGGTGAGCCCGGTCGGCGTCGCGGAGGTCAACCGGCGTCAGACCACTGCGGCGATCCGCGGTCAATTGCTGGATCTCGCCGCGGCCGACGCCGGGGTTCAGGTGTCCGACTCGGACGTCAATGCGGCGTTGTCAGGCGCAGGATCCGCTACAGCGGCTCAGCAGCTCGGTGTCCCGGAGTCGGTGGTCCCCGACGCGATTCGTGACCTTCTTCGCCTCGAGGGCCTGCTGAAGGCGCTGCCGACGCAGGGAGCGCCCGTCACCGATGTCGGCGTCGAGGTGGACGGCGTCACCGTCACCACCCGTGAGGATGCGATCAACACACGGAACCAGTTCCTCGCCGACCCGGCGGCCGTCGACGCGCTGATCGCGGCATCCCCCAAGGGCGTGCAACGTCAGAAGCTGACGCTGCTCACCGCACCCGCGGCCGGTCCTACCGGGGTGTTCAGCGCCAAAGTCGGTGACGTCATCCTGTATCCCTCGCAGGACAGCGTTCTCGTTCTGCGCGTGCTCGACCGGGCCGAGAAGCCGGCCCAGCTCACCGCCGCCGAACTGCAACAGCAGCAGATCGCCGGCGCCTTCGACCTGGGCGCGCTGTTGCTGGCGCCCTATGCGGAGCAGGCGGGGGTCAACGTCAATCCCCGCTTGGGTGCCTGGGACCCCTACGCGTTACAGGTGGTTCCCGGCGACAGCGGTCTGTGACACCGGCGGGCCACCATGGTTGAGCATTTCCAGTCCGCCGCCGATGCCGCCGGTCAGAACCGCACCGCCGGGCCGGACGGGCGCGTCCGCAGTGCAGGAGAGCACCTGCTGGGCGCCGTGGCCGTGATGGACCGGTTGCGGGCTCCGGGCGGCTGTCCCTGGGACGCGGAACAGACGCACAGCTCGCTCCTGCGGTATCTGGTCGAGGAGTGCTACGAGCTGGTCGACGCCGTCGAGCGGGGGGATGCCGCCGCCGTCCGGGAGGAGCTGGGCGACGTCCTGCTGCAGGTGCTCTTCCACGCCCGGATCGCCGACGAGAGGCCGGCCGATCGGGGCGGATTCGACATCGACGACGTCGCCGGCGACCTGGTGGACAAGCTGATTCGCCGACACCCGCATGTGTTCCACGCGGAGCCCGACACGGCCCCCGTGGCGGGCAGCCCGCCGGACAGCAGAAGCCGGAACGCCGGCGACAAGGCCGCCGACAGTGCCGACCCGGAGTTCTCGGCGGCCGATCAGCAGGACCGCTGGGACGAGTTGAAGAGATCGGAACGCGGCCGCTCCCGAGCCCTGGCGGGGGTCGCGCTGGGCCAGCCGTCGGCGGCACTGGCCGGGAAGCTTGGTCACCGTGCGGCGAAATTCGGCCTGCGGGTGGACCTCCCGGACGGGGATTCCGTCGGTGAGCAGCTGTTCCGGATCGCCTATCAGGCGGGCGCCACCGGTCAGGACCCGGAATCCGCGCTGCGGGCGGTCGCGCGCCGGCACGCCGAGGCACTCAGCTTGGCGGAAGGCCCCGGCGACCGGCTCAGCGACCACTGATCGGCCACTGGTCGGTCCCGTGATCAGCACTCTCAATTCACATCCCGGTGCCGGAACCCGAGGAGGCCGGCGACCATCAAACCCGCCGCGACGGCGAGCAGCACGATGGTGGACACCCAGTTGATCGGTTCGGCCGGCACCGGGGGAACGTGCGTGTACGGCGAGAGGTTCATCAGGGCCTGCGGCGGCTGCAGCAGCGCGCCGAGCTGACCGAGCAGCAACGCGATCACCAGCGCCGCCCAGACCATGCCAGTCGGGTGGAACTGGACGAACTCAGGCCACGGACGTCCACCGGGGCAGACAGCCGAACAGCGCGACCGCAATGCCGCCCATCACCAGCGTTGGAGGTGCCTGAACCAGCATCGCGGACAAGGTCGATTGCAGACCCCCACCGACGTCGCCGATCCGTGCGCCGTGGATGAGTCCGGCCACCAGACCGGCCGCGCCCAGCACCAGCACCGGCCCGAGCAGCACGAACAGCAGGTGACCCGACATCCATCTGGTCCGGGCGACGCTGCCGGCCAGCACCGGGCCGAGCCGATCCGCCGATTCCTCCGAGCTCATCCGGAGGGCAGCCGAGATCGCGTAGCCGCCGACGGCCAGCCCGCCGAGGCTGCCGATGGCGGCCAGGAACATGTCGGTCAACGCGCCCGCGCCGCCCAACTTGGCCAGCACGTCCTGCAATTGCGGGTTGCTGTCCAATAGATCCCCCGCACTTGCCGCGATGGTGCCCATGATCGCGCCGAAGGCGATGAATCCGACCACCCAGCCGATGACCGGGCCGCGCTGCAAGCGAATGGCAGACAAGAGCGGTTGCGGTGCGGGCGTTCTCGACCAGCTGGACGGCCACGGCGGCGACGCCGGCGTAGACCAAGCCGCAGCCGGCCAACGACGCGCCGAGCGCGATCGAGCCGGGTACCGGCTGGCCGTTCGCGATGCCGGCGGCGGCCACCAGGATTCCGATGGCGACACCGGCACCGGACGCGACTGCGACGGCTGCGGCCAGCGGGGCCGCCCTGCCGACAACGGACGAGGCCAGCAGGTCCGACCGGCCCGACTCCTCGTCGGCCCTGGTCCGGCGGACCACCGTGACGATGGCCATCAACCCGATCAGCGTGGTGCCGAGAACCCCGATGCGCCAGGCGGTCAGGCCGCCGATGGAGGTGCTGGCGACCGGGCCGGTGAGCGCCAGGAACGCCGGTTGGCGGTGACGCTGAACGCCAACGCCTCCCGTTCGGCCTCGGCCGGGTACAGCGAGACGAACGCGGAGAAGGTGGACGCGGCGACCGCGGCGATCCCCACCACCCGGACCAGCAGCGGTATTCGTTCCCGACGCAGGGTCAGTCTGATCAGCGATCCGGTACCGGCATAACTGCGTGGCGGGGTGCGGGTGCCCGTCGCCGGCCTGGTTTCCGGGGAGGTGAGCGTGCTCATCGCGCGCCCGCCGTCTCCTGCGCACCGACATGGGCTTCGTGACGTCCCGGCTGCTGGCCGTCGTGTTCCTCGTCAGCGGATCCGTAGTGCCGCAGGAACAACTCCTCCAGCGTCGGCGGGGTCGCCGACAGGCTGCGGATCCGGTCGGCGACGAGAATCCTCATTGCGGCATCGGTCTCGGCGGTGTCGACATCGAAATGCACTCGCGAGCCCTCGACGGCCAGGTCATGGACGCCGGGAGCGGAGCGGAGCGCGTCGGGAATCGTGTCCAACTCGGCGGCGATGGTGGTCCGGGTCAGGTGCCGCAGTCCGGACAGCGTGCCCGTCTCGACGACCGCTCCGGAACGGATGATGCTCACCCGGTCGCAGAGCGCTTCCACCTCGGACAGGATGTGGCTGGACAGCAGCACGGTCCTGCCGCGCTGGCGCTCCGTGTTGATGCAATCCTGAAACACGGCCTCCATCAACGGATCCAGCCCCGTGGTCGGCTCATCCATGATCAACAACTCGACGTCGGCCGCCAGCGCCGCGACGATGGCGACCTTCTGCCGGTTGCCCTTGGAATAGGCGCGGCCCTTCTTCCGTGGATCGAGCTCGAATCGCTCGAGGAGTTCGTCCCGTCGGCGGGTGTCCATCCCGCCGCGCAGCCGCGCGAGCAGATCGATCACCTCACCACCGGACAGGTTCGGCCACAGATTGACATCGCCGGGGACGTAGGCGAGTCGGCGGTGCAGCTCGACTGCGTCCCGCCAGGGGTCACCGCCGAGCAGGGTGGCCGAACCGGCGTCCGCGCGCAGCTGACCGAGCAGAACCTTGATGGCGGTGGACTTTCCGGCCCCGTTGGGACCGAGAAACCCGTGCACCTCGCCGGTGTCGACCGACAGGTTCAGGCCGTCGATGGCCCTGACCTTGCCGAAGGTCTAGACCATTCCGGTGACGTCGATCGCTGTAGTGGTCGTCATGCTGGTTGGCCTTTCTGAATGCCGCCGTCGGCGGCGGGGGAGGAATCGGTGGCCCGCTGTTGGGCGAGGTACGCGTCCAGGTAGGCCGGAGTCGTGTACATGCCGTGGGTGAACAGTTCGAGCGCGGGCAGGGTGAACCGTTCGGCAATCGCGAGCACGGGCGGCCCCGTGTGCGACGGTGGCAACAGGTAGCGGGCCAGCAGCTGGGCGCCCAGCTTGAAGGCAGCCAGCAGCTCTGCCCTGCTGCGCTCGTCGGCGGAGGTGGGCCGGACGATCCCCGCGGCGACCGCGGCGGCCAGGTAGGCCTCGGTGTCGTCGACGATCCGGACCCACAGCCGGTCGGCGAAGTCCCCGCCTTCGGACAGCGTCCTGATCACATAGCTGGACAGGTGCGCAACCTCAGGAGCCTGGGCGAGCTGATCGAGCATGTCCCCGGGGCTCAGTTTCTCGGCGCTCTGGCGTGCCAGCTCGTCGATCCTGTCGGTGACGTAGCCGTCGCAGAACTCGCGCAGGTTCCCCTTGGACCCGAAATGGTGGATCACCAGGGCGGGGGACACTCCGGCCTTCGCGGCGATCGCCCGGACCGTCGTGGAGGTGAACCCGTGCTCGGCGAAGTAGCCGATCGCCGCGTCCCGGATCCTCGCCCTGGTGGTGAGGTCCGCTTCCCGGCTCGTGCTGACTGAACGCATGATCAGCATACTAAACACGTGTTCAGCGCCTCGGCAAGAGCCATTTCGGCGTGACGCGCATGACTGACCCCCGCCCCCGGCGGCGCTGCCCCCTTGACGGCGCGGATCAAGTACGCCGGCGCGGCTGATCGTCGCGGTTGCGGGACGGGTGCGTCAGGAGTGAACTGGTTCATCCGCGCGGTGGAAGATGATCCGCGCCGACAAGGGGAGGACGGGCGTCACTCGCCGGGGTAGGACACGCCGATCTGCCGGCGGATCTCGTCGATGATGGACAGGATGCCGATGGTCTCCTCGGCGGGTAGCAGCGGTGACTCGGTCGCGCCATCCGCGACCAGGGTGGCCAGGTGCGCGGCTTCGTAACACAGCCCCTGGTGCCCGGTGACGGGATCGGGCGCGCGTACCAGTTGCCGTTCCTCGGAGCCGGTCAGCGTCAGCACGCCCGGCGCGTAGAACGGGCCGGACAACTCGGCCCGGGCAACGGTGCCCGAAATCGACGCGGTGGTCGGCGTTCTCGACCACAAGGTGGTGTTGAGGCAGGCCTGCGCCGCGCCGCGGCCCAGGGTGATGGACACCTGGCCGTCGACGCCGGTGTCGGTGAGGCGACCGGCGGCGATCACCAGGTCTGGCTCGCCCAGCACGAACGACGCGAACGAGAGGGGGTAGATGCCCAGATCGAGCAGCGCGCCGCCGGCCAGCGCGGGGTTGAACAGTCGGCCCGACGGGTCGGGGGCGAAGGATTGGCCGTGGTCGGCGAGCACCGTAATCACCTCACCAAGGACGCCGTCGGCCAGCAGCTGCCGCAGCACGTCGGTCTGCGGCAGGAAACGGGTCCACATGGCTTCCATCACCAGCACTCCGGCGGCCCGCGCGGCCCGCACCACCTCGCGGGCCTCGACTGCGTTGCGGCAGAACGCCTTTTCGACCAGCACGTGCTTGCCTGCGGCGATGGCCAGCAGCGCCAGGGCGTGATGCTCGCTGTGCGGCGATGCGACGTAGACCACGTCGACGTCGGGATCGGCCACCAGTTGCTCGTACGAGTCGTAGGGCCGTTCCGCGCCGTACGTCCTGGCGAACTGCGCCGCACGGTCGGCTGATCGCGATCCGACGGCCACCAGCCGCTGGCGGGTGTTGGTGCGGAGCGCGTCGACGAAGGCGCCCGCGATCCGGCCCGGCGCCAGCACGCCCCAACGCAGCGGCGGCGCAGCCATTGGATCCGGGGTGCGGGCGGCGGGCAAGGACGCGGGGAAGGCGGGCATGCGCGGATGATCGCACGACCGCTCGGTCCACGGCCTGGCGCCGCCGGTCCACGCCGACCAGTGCGAGTGGTACCGGCACTTCACCACCGACCGCCGGTGCGGGCAGATCGGGCTGGCGCCGCTGTGCCCCGGGCACTGACAGCCTTTGCCGGTGGATGAGCGAGATGGTGGACCTGACGAAGAGAAGGACGGACTTCTTCGAGGCCGGGTGATCGAATACCCGACCGGTGGTGGGCCGGCCCGGGAACGACAGCATCCCACCCGGGGTATCCGGCACGCAGCGTTCCGGTGTCCGGCGATACGCCTGGCGGCGTCCTGTTGCGAGCAGGATGCCTGCCAGACGTATCTGCGGACTTCCCGACCTGGGGGGATGGTCGGGCCCGCGTCAGCAGTCTGGGGGCAACAACGGGCTGCCGGGATCCCCCGAATGGGTACGGTCCAACCAACGGAGGGAATGGCGCGCGGGTTTCGTCACAGTCAGGTGATCACACCACAGCGCGCCGTCACCGACGCCGATGAAAATGGCCCTCTGAGGGCGCCTACCGAGAATCAGGTCGCGGGCTCGCCGGGGCCGGTCGTTGGCGGGTCAGGGATGACCGCGTCCAAAATCGACCCACCGGCCGAAGATGCGAGAGGGGCGGACCCGTATCGCCACCATTTTTCTGTCCGTCGACGGTCCGTGCCAGATCTGGGCGCAGACCGTTCCAGGTCGATGCATCGAAACCCACGGGCCAATCACCTCAGGGTTCTCCCGGCGGCTGACTTCGGTCGCGATGAGCTCGGCGGCCAAGGCTTCGCGAGCGCTGTGCGTCCGCGCCCGTCGGATGATCACGGGGCTCCCTTTTCGATACGTGGTGCCCGAGCCGCCATATGCGGCAGCGGAGCGCCGCATATGTCCCCCGACTCGACTCAACGTACTGCGTTGGGTTCGATGGGTGCGCGGCGAACGCGCGATCGTGTGGGTAGGCATCGGATGCATCAGGGGCGGACACGCCGTGTGGATTCCTGTGGCGTTGCGCACCCGGCAGGGACAGGCAACTGTCGATGGTTGACCATCGAGGCGTGAGCGAGAGCCGCGCAGCCGACGGCGCCGAGACGGCGGACGCCGGCGCAGCGCGCTCGCGACGCCGGTTCACCGGCCGCATCACCCTGCTGGGGCCTGCGTTCGTCGCCGCGGTGGCCTATGTGGACCCGGGCAACGTCGCGGCGAATCTCCAGGCCGGAGCAAGGTACGGCTACCTGCTGGTCTGGGTGCTGGTGGTGGCAACCGCGTCCGCGGGTGTGGTGCAGTACCTCTCGGCGAAGCTGGGCCTGGCAACCGGTGCCTCGCTGCCCGAGTTGGTCGGCAACAGGCTGAGCACCCCGTCGCGACTGGCGTACTGGCTGCAGGCCGAGGGGGTGGCCATGGCCACCGACCTCGCCGAGGTGATCGGCGGCGCGGTCGCCCTCTATCTGCTGTTCGACCTTCCGCTGTTGCTCGGCGGGCTGATCGCCGGGCTGGTGTCGCTCGCGTTGCTCGCCATCCAGAACCGGCGCGGTCAGCGTCCCTTCGAGCGGGTCATCACGGGATTACTGGTGATCATCGCGGTCGGTTTCCTCGCCGGGTTGTTCGTCGCCCCGCCCTCGGCGGCAGATGTCGCCGCCGGCCTCGTACCTCGCTTCGACGGCCTGGACTCGGTGCTGCTCGCCACGGCGATGCTGGGCGCCACCGTGATGCCGCACGTGGTCTACCTGCATTCCGCGCTCACCCGGGACCGCTTCGGCGTCGTGCCGCCCGGACCGCAGCGGCGCAGGTTGATCTCCGCGACCCGGACCGACGTCTGCGTCGCGATGGTGCTGGCCGGCGCGGTCAACATCTCCATGCTGCTGGTCGCCGCGTCCGGGCTGCGGGGACAGGACGGAGTGGACACCATCCAGGGCGCCCACGCGTCGGTCACGGCTGCGCTCGGACCGGTCGTGGGTGTGCTGTTCGCGGTCGGACTGCTGGCGTCCGGACTCGCCTCGACGTCGGTGGGCTGCTACGCCGGCAGCGTCATCATGGAGGGACTGCTCCGCCGCCGGGTCAACCTGCTGGTCAGGCGCGCCGTCACGCTGATCCCCGCGCTGATCGTGCTGGCGGTCGGCGCCGATCCCACCAGCGTGCTCGTCCTGTCCCAGGTGCTGCTCTCGTTCGGCCTGCCCTTCGTGCTGATCCCGTTGCTGGTGTTGACCTCGAACCGCGAGCTGATGGGCGGGGACGTCAACGGCGCGGTAACCCGAACGATCGGTTGGCTGATCACCTTCGCCATCGTCACGCTCAACACCGTGTTGATCGTCGGGGTGGTCACCGACATCTGACCCGGCGGCCCGCGAATCCATCCCCCGACGACGGCGTCGCCCGTGGTCATCCGACCGCGTGGTCCGGATTCACGTTTCAGGGCCCCGTGTGCAGTGGCCGCACCTGTGGCACCGCCGTTGGGGGCTTAGGGTCGAGATCAGCCGCCCTTCCGGTGGACGAGGAGAGTCGTCATGTTGGTCGCCGTCTTCCTGGTCGCGGGATTCGTCCTGTTGTTCCTGCTGCTGCTGTCCACGCAGAAGGCGGGCCCACGCGCAGCCGCGCGGGTGTCTTTGGTCTTCATAGTCATCTGGCTGCTCGCCACCGCCGGCTATGTCTGGTACGGCGTCGCCCAATCGAGCGAGAGCGTCCTCAGCCAGCTTCCGGCCGCGTTGTTGATCTTCCTGCCGCCGGCGTTGCCGGCCGCGATCGTCTGGACCAAGAATCGCCGCGCGTGACGACCGCTCACCTCCCAGCGACCGACCGCAGTTCGGCGCTCCGGCGGGCGGGTTCGCGGGTCCCGGACCGGACGCGTCAACGCTCACCGAGCGCTACACTCACGGCCAAGGTCATGAGTTCCAGCAACAGCCCCGGCTCGCTGGACGGCAACCCTCCACACGCGGTGGGGTGCCCCGGGTGATGACCAGGCGGACCACCGAACCGTTGGCCCGCAAGCGCGGGTCCGCGTCCGGCGGGCCTGTCAGAACGGACAGGAGTGCCGCGGTGCGCACGATGATGTGTTGTTGTAGCTGACCCGGACGGTTGAACGGCCTCTGCTCAGATCGGCTCAGATCCACCCGAACCAGATCCAGGCAGAACCAGAAAATCACGTCCCGCTCGCTGCCCCGCCGACCGGATGACCCGGTCCGCGGTGGCCGGCCCTTCCCGCCTACCCCGGCGGCAGCCGCCGTCGGCCCTACTCCCAGGAGCCCCGCATGAGCTCGAACTGGTCTTTCGAGACCCGCCAGATCCACGCCGGCCAGGTGCCCGACCCCACCACCAAGGCCCGCGCCCTGCCGATCTACCAGACCACCTCGTACGCCTTCGATTCCTCCGAGCACGGGCGCAAGCTGTTCGCGCTGGAGGAACTGGGCAACATCTACACCCGGATCATGAACCCGACGCAGGCCGTCGTGGAGGATCGGATCGCCTCCCTGGAAGGTGGCGTCGGGGCGCTGCTGGTCGCCTCCGGCCAGTCGGCGGAGACGCTGGCCATCCTGACCCTGGCGCAGGCCGGCGATCACATCGTGTCCTCGCCGCGGCTCTACGGCGGCACCTACAACCTGTTCCACTACACGCTGCCCAAACTCGGCATCACGGTCGGCTTCGTGGACAACCCGGACGACCCTGACTCCTGGCGCGCGGCCATCCGGCCGAACACCAAGGCGCTGTACGCCGAATCCATCTCCAACCCGCTGCTCGACGTGCTCGACTTCGCGGCCGTCGCGGCCGTCGCGCACCAGGCCGGCGTTCCGCTGATCGTCGACAACACCGTGCCCACCCCGTATCTCATCCGGCCGTTCGAGCACGGGGTCGACATCGTGGTGCATTCGGCCACCAAGTACCTTGGTGGCCACGGCACCGCCATCGGCGGCGTGATCGTCGACTCCGGCAACTTCGACTGGGTCGCGAACGCCGAGCGGTTCCCGGGGTTCAACACCCCGGATCCCAGCTACAACAACCTCACCTGGGGCGTGGACCTGGGTCCGGACGGGCTGTTCAAGACGAACGTGGCCTTCATCTTCAAGGCACGCCTGCAGGGGCTGCGGGACATCGGCCCGGCCATCTCCCCGTTCAACGCCTTTCTCATCTCGCAGGGCATCGAGACGCTGTCGCTGCGGTTGGAACGGCACAACTCCAACGCGCTCCGGGTCGCCGAGTGGCTCTCCGGCCGCGAGGAAGTGGAGTCCGTGTCCTACCCGGGGCTGGAGTCCAGCACCTGGCACGACCGCCAACTCAAGTACTCACCCAAGGGCGGCGGCCCGATCGTCTCGTTCGAGATCAAGGGCGGCGTCCCGGCCGGTCAGGCGTTCACCGACGCCCTCGAGCTGTTCACGAACCTGGCCAACATCGGTGACGTGCGGTCGCTGGTCATCCACCCGGCGTCGACCACGCACGCCCAGCTGGCGGCCGCGGAGCAGCTGACCACCGGAGTCACCCCGGGGCTGATCAGGTTGGCCGTCGGCATCGAGCACATCGACGACATCCTGGCCGATCTCGAGGCCGGTTTCCGCGCCGCGAAGTCGGACTGACGGCACGGCACCACCGTGACGCGGCGTCCTTCATGACGGCGGTGAGCGATCGCACCGGAGCCGGCACCACCGCCGGTTCCGGCTTCGCGCTGCCCCACCAGGACGATCGGGTCACGCATCCGCTGCTGGACGCACGGATCTATGCCGACGTCGGCCCGATGGTCACCGAGTCCGGTGTCCTGCTGGACGGCGTGACCATGGCGTACGAGACCTGGGGAACGCTGAACCCGTTGCGGGACAACGCGATTCTCGTCCTGCACGCGCTCACCGGCGACTCGCACGTGGTCGGGCCGGCCGGCCCGCACCACCCGACGCCTGGCTGGTGGGACGGGCTGATCGGGCCGGGCGCGCCGCTGGACATCGACCGGTTCTTCGTCGTCGCGGCCAACGTGCTGGGCGGGTGCCGCGGCAGCACCGGGCCGTCGTCGATCGCACCCGACGGCCGGCCGTACGGCACGCGCTTCCCGCGGATCACCGTGCGGGATCAGGTGGCCGCCGAGGTGCTCTTGGCCGACCAGCTGGGCATCGACCGGTTCTCCGCCGTGCTGGGCGGGTCCATGGGTGGCATGCGCGTCCTGGAGTGGGCGGTCGGC